>Ga0129306_1000011_pt1 | contig 336250 bp, 319 predicted proteins | sample P827metagenome_FD_94438 | JGI IMG/M metagenome (GOLD analysis project Ga0129306, IMG submission 94438) | Capybara group fecal microbial communities from Wisconsin, USA - P827 metagenome | ecosystem: Host-associated > Mammals > Digestive system > Large intestine > Fecal | place: USA: Wisconsin...
AGTGATATGAAATGGATTTGTGACTGTAATTCACGGTTTTTCTTTCTATACATAAAACATGCCCCCATTAATGTTAATTATACCATTAATGGGGGCAGGCTTGTTTATTTGTCTACAGTCTGGCATTTTATTTTTATAATAAAATGTCAATATACTTAATAATTCATTTATATTTTGGGTACATCGTCCTACTTTTATGCAAAAACTACATTTTTATACGGTTTTATACATAATAATGATACAGTTTGACTCGGACCATGGGAGGTAATATACTTATCCTTGACATTTTATTAAGTGAAGGAAAGTGTATCATGACAAATATTATTAATATAAGAAAATTTATTACTGCAGTGGCAATTATGGCCATGCTGATTTCGTTTTCCTACAGCACAGTTCAGGCAGCTGCCAACAACTATAAGCATATCCCTCTTTCCAGAGAAGAGCTGAACAATGCTGAAAGAGATTTAAAGGTTCTCAAAAAGAAGTATCCTGACATGGAAGAAAGTGCCTTTATTACTGACAATATTCAGGCACCACTTATAAAATACAACCCCGACCTATTAAAAAAAGCCATCAAAAAGCATGACGATGGCCTTAGGAAAGTATATATTATAGGTAAAAAAAATCCTGAAAGCATCGGCAAGGGGATTTTTACTGTTTCAGCGGGAAATATAGCCTTTACCCAGGGATTCATTAACGCAAAAATGGCCCTGGAGCCTGGTACATATACTCCAAAGCCATACAAGGATTATGATATTTATGCTACAAGCTGTCTGGCCACCGATTATGCCAGAGAAGCATCCCACTGGTATTACAACGAAAAAGAATCACAGGATAATACCAAGACAGATGAATTCGCCGTGAGCCTGCTGGATAATGTACCTATCGTAAGTATTGGTGGCATCCTCATGTCCCGCCAGCGCATTCAGCCAATTATACCAGATGATTCTGCAGCTGAAACCACGGAAGAGAATTTATTTGATCTCTACAGCTATATTTTGAATACCTCCCACAGCCGGGTGGGCTTTGCAAATGATGATACCTCCACCAATCAGCTGTTGGTGGCAGACAAAAATGGGGACTACTGGAGCGTTTTCGCCCCATCACAGTTTGATGTTACCACGCTGGAGGCTGAGGCAACATCAGAAGATAAAACCATCATGACCCGAGGTGAGGACAGAGCTTATTATACTGCGGGACAGATTGTCTGGGCTATTAAGAATAAAGCCTGGGACTCCAGCCATGTTGAGTTTGTGGATGCCCATAAATATTTCAAGGATTTGCCTAAAAATATTAGCTTTACAGCTGTGATTGCCACCTCTGACAAGGGCAACTGGAAGCTGATTGACTGGTATCTTTCCGATAGCAGTTATCTTACAGATAGTCAGCAGGAAGAGCTGAATATATACATTGATGGCATGAAGGCCAGCTTTGATGATGCCGAAAACTGGTAATGTTTATACTATTACAGGAGAAAACCATGGATAAAAAGAGGCTTATGCAGGTGGGCGCAGGGAAAGTAAAAGCTCAGCTTGTAATGAAGAACGCCCATGTATTTGCGGGTTTTACCGGCAAGTTCATTAAAACTGATATTGCTGTTCAGGACGGGTATATTGCCGGCCTTGGCAAGTATGAGGGTGAAAAGGAAATTGACCTTCAGGGGAAATATATCACTCCCGGTTTTATTGATTCCCATGTTCATATTGAAAGCTCCATGCTGACCCCCTTTGGCTTTGCTCAAGCTGTGGTTCCCATGGGCACCACCACTGTAGTGGCAGATCCCCATGAAATTGCCAATGTAGGCGGAGAAACTGGTATCCAATACATGTTGGATGCATCCAAGGATTTGCCTCTGCAAATAAAATTCATGCTGCCCTCCTGTGTTCCTGCCACTCCCCTTGAGGATGCGGGAGCTGTTCTTAATGCCAAGGAGTTAGAGCCATTCCTGAATGACAGTCGTGTTCTTGGCCTAGGTGAGCTTATGGATGTTCCAGGGGTACTCAATGAATCCCAAATAGTTTGGGACAAGCTAAATATGATTGGTCCCCACCACTTTGTGGATGGCCACGCCCCTATGCTAAAGGGCAAGGAGCTTATGGGATATGCCGCTGCCGGTGTGGACTCAGACCATGAATGTGTAACCGTGGAAGAAGCTGAGGACCGCTTGGCTGCAGGAATGTATTTAATGATAAGGGAAGGCTCAGCCGCCCACAATCTGGAGGCACTACTCCCTGTAATCAACGAGCATAACAGCCGTTTTTGCTGTTTCTGTGCCGATGACCGACACCCGGGGGATCTGATGAATGATGGTGGCGTAAATGCCATGGTCCGTGAAGCTGTTAAGCTGGGACTTCCCGTATGGCAAGCCCTGCAAATGGCCACAGTAAATCCTGCGACCTATTTTGGTATTCGTGACACCGGTGTAATAGCTCCTGGCCGCAGAGCAGATTTGCTGATATTCCCAGATTTGGAGAACTGGGAACCAGATGAGGTTTATACAGGTGGCAAATTGGTGGCCAAAAAAGGACATTGTATCGAGGAGCTTTGGAGCAATATTGTCATTCCGCCAGTACCAACCCGTTTAAGTAAATCTGTAAATCTCCCTCAGTTAAGCCGTGAGCAGTTCGCCCTGCCAATTAAAGGCAATATGGCAAATGTAATTGGTCTTATTCCAAAGCAGCTGCTGACCCATCATCTTTGGCAAGAGGTGCCTATAAAAGATGGCATGGCAACAGCTTCCCCAGATGAAGACATACTAAAGCTGGCCGTATTTGAACGCCATCATAACACCGACAAACGAGGTATTGGACTGGTAAAAGGCTTTGGATTAAAAAAAGGGGCCATTGCCCAAACCATTGGCCACGACAGCCATAACCTTATTGTCATTGGCACCAACGACCAGGATATGCTTATTGCCTCCAAGAGTCTGGAAAGCTGTGGCGGTGGCATTGCCATTGCAGTAGATGGTAAAGTTGAAGAAATACTTCCTCTGCCAGTTGGTGGCCTTATGACGGATAAATCCGCCACCGATGCTGCAAAGCAAGCGGAAAAAATGGAAAAGCTGGCCTTCAGCCTGGGTGTGGACAGAGAATATGACCCATTCCTTACTCTGGCCTTCCTTAGCCTTCCAGTAATTCCCGAGCTAAAGCTCACTGACCGGGGACTGGTAAAGGTGTTGGACGGTCGTATCATCGGCATTGACGAAAAAATGTAATCATAGTCAAAAAATAAGGCAGTAAATATCACCTGTAGCACGGATTAAATCACTAAAAATTTTCCTTGCTTTCATATAGTGAAAAAAATCATAACTCGCGTCGCTCAAACAAATGATTTTTTCCACTAATACTAAGGTATAGCAAGTAATTTTTTTAACGTGATTTATCCTATTGCTCCAGGTGATTATTTACTGCCTTTTGTATTACATCTCTTTAATAAAACATTTTTGTCCGTGATAATGGTGGTGGTTCACTGCCTTTTCTTCTTAATTACAGATGGAAATGCTCCACCTTTACCCTGTCTCCTTCTATATTCAGCACCATAAAGGACTGGGCCTTTCCATCTCTGGGATGGGATACACTGCCAGGATTTATCACCAAACAATCCTCACCATCATCTATCACCGCCACATGGGTATGCCCATATACGGCAATATCGGCCCCCTTGCTTACAGCCGCCTGGCGAAGCAGTGAAATATCCCGCTTTACCCCATAAATATGTCCATGGGTGAGAAAAATCTTATGGGAGCCAATCTCCGCCACTACCTCATCATCAGTTCCGGAGCTTGGCCAATCACAGTTTCCAGCCACATTAATAACCTTCTTCTCCGTCACCATGGCCAAATATTCCGCATCTTCAATAAGATCTCCTGCATGAAGCCAGCAATCCACTTCCCCTGCCAGCTCTATAGCCCTGTCCACAGCCATGGTATTGCCATGGCTGTCACTCATTACCCCTATTCTCACTGTAAATACTCCTTTAACTGCACTGCCATCTTACGAAGAGCATCTCCCCGATGGCTGATGGTATCCTTTTCCTCCAGTGTAAGCTGTGCCATGGATTTATCCCCCACATAAAAATATGGATCATAGCCAAAACCATTGCTTCCCACAGCTTCCAGCCTTATTTCACCACGGCAGAAGCCCTGAGACTGCAATACGCTGCCGTCAATATCAATAAATGTCAAAGCGCACTGATAGTCCGCCTCAGAGCTGTCCATCCCCAATTTTCTCAGTTCCTCCACCAGCTTGGCATTATTGGAGGCATCATCAGCATTTTCCCCGGAATATCTGGCGGAATATACTCCCGGAGCACCGCCCAAAGCCTCCACTTCCAAGCCCGAATCATCTGCCAGGCAAGCCATGCCGGTCTGCTCCTGATAATACTTTGCCTTAATCAAGGAATTTTCAATGAAAGTATCTCCATCCTCTATTGGCTCAGGCAGCTCACTGTCAATATCCCCAAGGGATACCAGCTCCACCGGCAAATTCAAAAAGGCATCCTTTATTTCCTTAATCTTTCCCTTATTCTTTGTTGCTATTACAATCTTCTTCATTTATCAAAAACCAGCCTTCCCTATTTCTGTTTTTTACATTTTTAAAGGTCCGTTTGAATTATATCAAACGGACCTTTATTAGTATATCACAAAACCTATTTTATTAGAATTTAAACTGGCTAAGAGCCTGCTTCTGCTCAGTTGCCATAACAGACAGGGACTCACTGGCGGATGCAATTTCCTCAGAAGAAGCGGACTGCTCTTCTGTTGCAGCGGAAACGGACTCCATACGGGAAGAAACTTCACGGCCCTTGGAGTTGATTTCAACTACAGACTTGGAAATATTCTGGGCATCCTCATTTACCTGAACAATAGCTGCATCCATAGCCTTGGTCTTCTCAGCACCATCCTGAACCAGCTCATGAATACGCTCAAATACAGACTGCAGATCCTCAACGGACTTGGCGCCATTAACAACGGCCTCACAGCCCTGATTCATGGAATCAACAGCCTCAGCTGTATCCTTCTGCATTGCATTAATCAGATCAGCAATCTTGTGAGCTGCCTCCTCGGACTGCTCTGCCAACTTACGAACTTCCTCTGCTACAACAGAGAAGCCACGGCCCTGCTCACCGGCACGGGCTGCCTCAATTGCTGCATTCAATGCCAACAAATTGGTCTGGCTGGCAATCTGAGAAATGGTATCAACGATAGCACCGATTTCCTCGGAACGGGTACCAAGACGGGTTACCATTTCAGCAGTGCTGCTTACAGTGGATTCAACATCACGAATCTCACGAACGGATTTTTCCAGAGCCTTGTTACCCTGGGCTGCTTCATCAGCAGCAGTCATGGAATTATTGGAAACCTCGTTGGCATGGCCACGCATTGCCTGAATGGAATCATTAACCTTATTAAGTAACTCCTGGCTATCCTTCAGCATATTCTCCTGATCCATAACCAGATGAGCGGCATCACCTACGGCCTCAGCGGACTGCACAGACGCCTGGGCTGACTGCATGGATGCCTCCTTCAAATTACCGGAAGAATCATTAATATCCTGAATTGCCTTGTATACGCCCTTCATATAGCTAGCCATATTGTGCTGCATTTCAGAAAGAACCCGGGAAAGATGACCAAATTCATCACCACGGTTCATTGCGTGGGAAGAACCACGAAAATCGCCATCGCGGAGCTTTTCACAAATATGAACCATTGCAGAAAGAGCACTGGTAATATTGTTGGCGGTAAACACGCTGATTATTCCCTGAATAACTACAGCAACAATGGTAACAATGATAATCATCATGGCAGCACTGCTGTTGGCATCACTGTTTGCCTGGGCTGCGGCTTCAGCCTGAGAATTTACAACGGCCTGGGTGCCATGCAGGGCATCGCGCAAGCCACGGGTAGCTGGAGAACCAGCGGATTCGTAATACTCCATTGCCTCTTTGCCGTTACCCTGAGAAGCCAAATCAATCGCATGGCCCATAACCTTCTTGTAGTTGGCCCACTGCTTATCGATTTCAGCGGTATCCTCCGCCGGGGTTCCCTTCACAGCATCTTTATACTCAGCCAGGGCCTTTTCTACGTTATTAACGCCATCCTGCTGCTGCTTTTTCCAGGTATTCAAACGATCCTGGGTAACATCCTGCGCAGTTATAATCTGCAGGGTCTTTACCATCATAACACGGCTATATTCAACAGCTGTGCCCAGGTGCTGTACCCCCTGCATCTCCTTCTGATACATGCTCTGCATGCCCTCATCAGCACTGTTCAGTGCCCTATAGCCAGAAAAGCTGATTACCAGCATAGCCACAGCAGCTACTGCTACTATCATCAGCAGCTTTCCTGCCACCTTAATGTCATTAAAACCCATAAAAAAACCTCCTAAAAAATAAACATAAAAAGACCGCTACCCTTTTTGAAGAAGGGTAACCGGCCCCATCATTACATTCTTAATTGACCTTAGCAGTAATGTGGTGCCAATCCTCTGGTGAAACCAACATCCCTAAAATCCTAAGAAAAAATACAATCTTCAACTTGCTAAGCCATTATACCATAAAATTATTTAATATTTCCACCACCTAAACAATAAGAAAATGGCTAATATTCATTATTAAATATTAGCCATTAAAGCATATTACATATTAAATAATTCTTCGGCAACACTGAACTTCGGCTTTAAAACCATGGCCTGCTTTGATGGCAATGCCATTCCATCCTCATCCTTCGGAATTGGCTGGTTCTTGTCCACCACATATTCCAGATGTGGTGGCTTCCGTTGCCTGCTCTTTACCTTGCCCTCCACATACTCCGTAATCATAATACTGCCATCTGGCATTAAACGGCGGACGATTTCAGTTACCTGTCCCTCAGTTTTTGCAGCCTGGATAGCTTCTTTCTGCTCCCTCATTTCCTCAAGGGTATCGCGAATAGTCCCAAGCTTCTCAATGAGAATTTCCTTAAAGGCCTCCGACGAAGTAATACCGGCATCAACACCCGTGGTGGTACTACTACTGCTGCCACTCTTTTGGCTGGTTTTGGTTTTCGCCGAAGCCTTCAATCCTTCCATATTAATGGAATTACTCGTTCTTACTGACATGAGTTCACCTTCCTTTTGCAAAATCGCAAATTCCGGTGCCGTCCATAGCTTACATACATCCCTATGTCATTCTTATCGACATAATATGATAAATCCTTAATTAAAAAGGAGTCCATGAAAATCATAGACTCCTCAAAGATTTTTACTTTGCAGGAATAACAGGAATCTGCAAATAGCTCTTATATTTTCCGCCCATATATATAATATGGCGACCCTTGTTGCGGGAGGCTGGTGGCAGAACCTGCTCTGACGGTTCAAACTCATCCTTCACATAACCGCCCAATTCCTTCATCTCAACCTTGTCCGCCGGATTGTAGGTATATCCATCCTTTGAAATGCTAACCTTTGCTGTACCAAATGGCGGTACCATACTTCCATCCGGAGCCATATAAGGAACAATGGTAAGTAGCAGTGATTCCCCTGCATGATATTTCATGCCCATAGGCCAAATTGGAATATCTACTGCCACAATTTCCCCAGGATTTAACAGCTCTTCCTTGGTGCTGGCAATAATAGGGTCATAATCTGTGGACTGTTTCATATCCAAGCCCCTCTGGGATACTCGCAAAAAGCCCTGAGACTGAATAAGCTGACCAGTCATTGGATCAGGAATCCGATTTCCATCCTTATCCAGCTTTTCCACCAAAGCCACCAGCTCCATATCATCAGAGCCTTCAGCCGCCACATTAAGATGCAGCTTCATGTAGCCAGTGAGCTCTGTATCCTTATCGAACTTAATGGTAAAGGTGTTATTCCCCGGCTGGGACACATCATAGGAAATCTGCTGTTCAGCCTTGTCATTTTTGTCACTCAATGCACCATTACGGTTAAGATACAGCTTTTCATACTTTGTCTGAGGCAATGGGAAGTTCTTCTCAACCCTGTCCACCACATCCTGATGCCCCGGATGCAAAACGGAAATGCGTACCCTTGGAGTCTTTTCCCAGTCATTGTCCTCATTATTTAAATAGTGGTCAAAGAACTTGCGCAGCTCCTCCACATGCTTTGGCTCATAATAATCCATCCACTCATTGGTATTATGTACTCTCAGCCACTTATCCTTGCTGGCAATTTGCTGAAAGCCCCTAAAGGTACCATGAGTATGGACCGGATTGGTATAGCTGGCCACCACATAGGCTGGGATGTTGATATTGGACAGCTTGGCAATTTTATCCTGCCAGTAACCGTCCATCAGCGTATGGGTTACCACCATGCGGGGCTGATCCTCTATAAGATTACGACTGGCAAAGGTATCAAAAATCTTTTCCGGGAAAATTGGATTTGGGATACCACCCCGGTTGGCAGTTTCACGAAAATGATCCACAAAGCCCTCCCAAGGTGCAATAGCTGCCAGATGAGGTGGCTGCTCTCCAGCAATAAACCACTGGGACACAGTAAGCCATGAATTTCCGGACATACCTATTTTGCCGTTGGACCAAGGCTGAGCTGCTGCCCACTCAATGGTATCCCGGCCATCAAGGGAATTCTCATGTCCCCAGTAATTCAGATTGCCCTGTGACTCATAAGCTCCACGGCTATCCGGGTTAATGATTACATAGCCATGCTGTACCCAATAGGCAGGGTCCGGCCCTTCAAACTTCTGTAATCCCGACACTGCATCCATAGGAACACCGGAGCGGAACGGCACATCATCCAGCCACTGTCCGCCGATTTCCTTGCCATAAGGGCTCCAAGCCATAATGGCAGGATGCTTTTCATTATCCACTGGACGAAAAATATCCGTATAAATCACTGTGCCATCCCGCAGGGTAACAGGCACATCCTTTTCAAACAAAATATCACAGGAAAGAGGCCTAGCTCCCGGCATACGCACAGTACCCGCCTTTAAAACCATGGATTCAGTTTTAAATTCTGCACCTCTTGCCCGCACAGCCTCAGGAGACAAACCCTTGCGATAATAAACCTCAACGGTCTCCCCATTCTCCATCGTCTGTGGAATAGTAATTACACTGCTGTTATCCGCAGACGCAATTCCCATACCTCCGGAAAAAGCACAGCAGGCCACTGCTCCGCCTATACATAATATGCGTTTGAGCTTGCCCAGTTTCCAATTATTCATAAAATATCCACCTCTTATGTACAATATCTACCCAGCTAAGTATAGCATCATAAATTTTTCCATGTAAGCAAATATTTTACTTTATTTCCAAAGTTCTATTTCCCATATTCTGCAGCCAGCTTTTTAAAGGCCGGAATGGATTTTTCTATGGTTTCCTGCTTTATGCAGTAGGCTGCTCGGAAATATCCCGGACAGCCAAAATCTGATCCCGGAACCAGCAGCAAATCGTATTTCTTGGCCCGTTCACAGAAGGCGTAATCATCCTCCTCAAGAGCCTTTGGGAAGAGGTAGAAGGCACCCTGAGGCTTCTGACAGGTAAAGCCCGCCTCAATAAGTCCGTTATATAGGAGATTACCGTTTCTCTCATAGGCGGCAATATTAGATGGCTCATCAACGCAACGGGCCACCACTCTCTGAAATAGGGATGAGGCATTAACATGGGTGAGAACTCTGGCAGCTCCTGCTATACCGCCGTAAACCCGTTCAAAATCCGCCACCTCATCTGGCACCACTATATAGCCAATACGCTCTCCTGGCAATGACAGGGACTTACTCCAGGAATAGCATACCAAAGTATTCTTGTAGTATTTAGGAATATAAGGCACTGTAAGACCGCCATAAACCAGCTCACGATATGGCTCATCGGAAATAATAAATATAGGGTGGCCAAATTCCTTTTCCTTCTCGCAGAGAATCTCAGCCAATCTCTTTATGGTATCCTCAGAATATACCACACCACTTGGATTATTAGGAGAGTTCACTATTACCGCCTTGGTATCAGAGGTAAGCATCTCCTTAAATTTATCAAACTGAATCTGGAAATCCGCAGTGTTGGCAGGCACCACCTTCAGCTCAGAGCCCACTGCCTCCACAAAGCATTTGTACTCAGGGAAATATGGGGCAAAGGTAAGAAACTCGTTCTTCCCCTCATCCTCAGTCAATGCCTTAAAGCAAATAGTAATGGCCGCTGCCGCACCTGAGGTCATAAAGAGATTCTTTCCCCCAAAGCTGGTGCCAAAGCGACGGTTAATACTCTTAGCTATTGTTTCTCTCACCTGAGGGTCACCTGGGGCCACAGTGTAGCCATGGAGGGCCACGGAATCCACCTCGTTAAGAATATCTATAATGGCCTCCTTCACCTTTTCAGGAGCTGGTACATTAGGGTTGCCAATGGAAAAATCAAAGACATTTTCCTCCCCTATCTCAGCCGCCCGCTTACGGCCAAACTCAAAAATTGTTCTGATAGTGGACTTCTTTGTGCCCAATACATAGCTCTTTTCTGAAATCATTCCAATACCCCATTTCATATATAAAAATCATTTAAATAAGCACAATCACTTTACAATTATACAATAAAAATAGGTGTAAAGCCAGTTTTGTGTACTAGCTTTACACCTTTTGTTTACTCCATGAAGTATTGCATACTGGTTTTCTTCCATTCCCGCTCAGTAAACTGAAGCTCATACTGGTCTATCCCTGTCTCCTCAGACAACTCTTTGGCAAACTCAATGCAGCTTTCCTTGCTGTCCATGTGAATCATGGTATAGAAGTTGTATGGCCAGTCCGGTGCGGTATTGCGGTCATAGCAATGGGTTACCTCACTGTGGGCACACATTTTGGCCGCCACTTCATCCATTCTTTCAGGAGGCACTACCCAAACCACCAATGCGTTGGCCTTAAAGCCTACCTCCACATGACGAAGCACAGCCCCCATTTTTCTAAGGATACCCTCTTTTTTCATATCCTCCAGGCGCTGTAAAAGCTCCTCCTGAGAAATACCAATGTCCTCAGCTATAATTTTATAAGGCTCAGAGCAAATGGGAAAATCACTCTGCAAAGCCCGTACTATCTTCTTGTCCGTTTCCGTAAAATTCATAACCGGCCTCACTTCAATTTAAACTGCACATTTATCTTGTACTTCTTCTGGGAATACAGGTCCAAAAGGGATATTACTCCCGGCAGGGCCCGAATCTCTGACAAGATCTGGTTTCTTCGCTCATCATTGTTGGTAATGGCAGTAAACCACAGTACATATCCGCAGCTTCGCTGATAATTGTGGGTTATCTCAGGATATTCATTTATTTTAGCTGCCACATCTGCCACATGATCTGGTTCAATTTTAGCCGCCACCAGGGTACCGCTATAGCCCAGTTTATCAGAATTGAAGAAGGCTCCCACCTTACGGATAAAACCATCTTTTTTCAGCTCCTGCAGTCTGGAAATCACTCTATCCTCAGATACCCCCAGCTGCTTTGCCATGGCCTCATAGGGCTTTGGTACAAACTGCACGCCGCCCTGCAATATATTCAGAAGCTCTTTATCAAATGCTGTTAGCTCCATATTCTCTCCTTATACACCCAAAAACTAAAAAGCTCCTTTGCCCTCAAGCAAAGGAGCCTCTATTATTCTATCAAATCCATTGTTTAACAGTCAAGAAAATGTGAAGCCTATTCACTTTTTTCTTACTCATCAGCCTCATCATCTTCCAATAAACAGTCCGCAATAACATTAAGTAGCTCTTCACGGCCCAAATTCTTTACGGAGGAATATGGAAGCACATCCAACTCAGGCACACCCAATGTACGCTTAATCTGGGAGATGTTTTTCGCCACAGCATTTTTGCTAAGCTTGTCAACCTTGGTGGCAATCACCAGAACTGGCAAATTGTGCTCCACCAACCAGCGAAACATTTCCACATCGGAGGCCATAGGCTCATGACGGCTGTCAATAAGCTGGCACACAAACTGCAAGTCCTCAGACCCCAAAAGGTACTCGTTAATGAACTTGCTCCATATTTTACGGCGCTGGGCACCGGTTTTGGCATAGCCATATCCAGGCAGATCCACAAGATAAAAATCCTTGCGCTCCGGATCATCATCTATCTTGGCACCAATTTCATAGAAGTTTATGGTCTGGGTCTTGCCCGGCTGACTGGAAACCCTGGCCAGCTGATTAACTCTTGTAAGGGAATTAATCAAGGAAGACTTGCCCACATTGGAACGGCCAATAAACACTATTTCCTTGCGGCGCACTTCGGGATACTGCTCCGACTTCACTGCTGAAGCCAGATATTTGCCCTGGGTAATAATAACCTTTTCTGCCATAACTACCTCACTTCAAAAGGGCATTTTCCAGCACCTTGTCCACATGATCAACTGGAATAAATTCCATCTTCTCGCGGACATTCTCAGGGATTTCCTCAATATCACGGCGATTTTCCTCAGGAAGGATAATGGTCTTGATACCCTCACGATATGCAGCCAGCACCTTTTCCTTCAAGCCGCCGATAGCCAATACGCGACCACGAATAGTAATCTCGCCTGTCATGGCCACATCGCTTCTCACCTTACGGCCAGTGAGAGCGGAAACCATAGCTGTAGCCATAGTAATACCAGCAGAAGGACCATCCTTTGGCACTGCACCCTCCGGGAAATGGATATGTATGTCATTCTCCTCATAGAACTTAGGAGAGAGCTTCAGCTTCTTCTGACGGCTGCGGATGTATGACAGGGCTGCCTGGGCAGATTCCTTCATTACGTCTCCCAGCTTACCAGTCAATATAAGCTGACCCTTGCCCGGGAATACATTAACCTCAGTAGGAAGGATATCTCCACCCACCTGGGTCCAGGCCATACCAGTGCAAAGGCCAATTTCCGGCTTGCGCTTTTCTCTGGTGTGGTGGTACTTAATCTTGCCCAAAATATCCACCAAGTTCTTTGTGTTCACCTTTACGGAGTCAACTTCACCCTCCACCAGCTTCTTGGCCACCTTACGGCAAAGCTGACCAATAACTCTTTCCAGCTCACGGACTCCGGCCTCACGGGTATAATCCGTTATAAGACGCTGAATCACACCAGCACCAATCCGCAGATTCTTGGAGGTAAGTCCATTAGCCACATGCTGTCTAGGCACCAGATAGCGTTTAGCTATCTCCAGCTTCTCCTGCTCGGTATAAGAAGAAAGGGTAATTATTTCCATACGATCACGGAGAGGCCCTGGAATATTGGCAAGGTTATTGGCAGTTACAATCCACAAAACCTGGGACAAATCAAATGGCAGCTCCACATAATGGTCGCTGAAGGTATTGTTCTGGGCAGGATCAAGAACCTCCAGCAGAGCTGAAGTAGGATCCCCCTTGTAATCAGCCGCCATCTTGTCAACCTCATCCAAAAGGAATACCGGATTTTTGGTGCCGCTCTTTTTCAGGGCAGCCAAAATACGGCCTGGCATAGCCCCCACATAGGTACGGCGATGTCCTCTGATTTCAGCCTCATCTCGAACGCCACCCAAAGATGCTCTTACAAATTTTCTGCCAAGCGCCCGGGCAACAGAGCTGGCCAGGGATGTTTTACCAACACCTGGAGGACCCACAAGACACATAATAGGCGCATTCTGCCCGGAGGTAAGCTGTCGTACAGCCAAATACTCCAAAATACGCTCCTTTACCTTCTCCAGTCCATAGTGGTCCTTATCCAGAACCTCTGCGGCCTTTTTGATATCCTTATTATCCTCAGTGGTTTTATTCCACGGCATATCCAGCAGGGTCTCAATGTAAGTTGTAATAACACTGGCCTCCTGGGACATGTTTCCAGCACGCTCCAGACGGGTAATTTCCTTGTTTACAGTCTTTACCACGTCCTCTGGATACTTCTCGGCCCGCATACGCTTGCGGTAGCCTTCAATATCCCCCTGAACGCCGTCCTTGTCCCCCAGCTCATTGTGAATAGCCTTAACCTTCTCGCGAAGATAATATTCCTTTTGAACCTTTTCAATCTGCTTACGGACGCGGCCGCTAACCTTCTTCTCAATATCCAGAATTTCCCGCTCACGCTTCAGCACACCATAAAGACGCTCTAAACGGGTCTTTATATCAATGCACTCCAAAAGCTCCTGACGCTCCTCCAGCTTCAGATTCAGATGGCCTGCAATCATATCTGCCAAACGGCCGGCATCAGAAATAATAGAAACGGAAACTATGGCATCAGCAGGAATCTTACGGGAAGTCTTTACCCACTGCTCAAATTCATGGACAACCACACGAACCAGAGCCTCCATTTCAAGGCTCTGCTCAGTAACATCCTCATACTCGTGAACATCTACATCAATGAACTCGCCATCATCGTAGCAGTTCACAATCTGGGCGCGATACAGGCCCTCAACCAGTACCCGTACAGTGCCCCCTGGCATTTTCACCAAATGCTTTATTTCAGCCACTGTACCCACGGAGTACAGATCCTCAAAGCCAGGCTTTTCAATATCCGCATCCTTCTGGGCTGTCAGCATAATAACCTTGTCATCCAGCATAGCCTGCTCCAGGGCAGCCACAGACTGCTCGCGGCCAGCGTCCAGATGAACCATCATATATGGAAAAACCATCATACCTCTAAGGGGCAGCAATGGTAATCTTCTCAATTCATTTTTCAAATAAAACACCTCCTGGTGCACATCTAAAAAAATATAGACGCTGCGCAAGCAACGTCTATAGTAACTCACCCTTAGGCGGAAGCTTCACTATTAGCAGAAAGCCGTGTCTTATCGTAGCTCAGGATAGGATCAACCTTGTCCTCCACCACGGCCTTGGTAACCTGACACTTGGTAACGCCCTCAAGAGATGGAATTTCGTACATGACGTTCTTCATAATTCCTTCAAGTATGGAACGAAGACCACGGGCACCAGTCTTACGCTTCAGCGCCTCCTTGGCAATGGAGCGCAGTGCCTCATCATCGAAGGAAAGACTCACATCATCCAAATCGAGAAGTGCCTTAAACTGCTTAACCAATGCATTCTTTGGCTTTGTAAGAATCTCTACAAGGGCATCCTCATCCAGAGAATCCAGAGTAACAACTACTGGAAGACGACCAATAAATTCCGGAATAAGTCCGCTCTTCATCAAATCATCAGGTACAATGTGCTTCAGAACCTCGCCGATTTCTCCTTTTTCCTTGGAAGTAACCTTGGCACCAAAGCCCATGTTTTTGTTACCACGACGCTTGTTTATTATTTTTTCGATACCGGCAAATGCACCACCACAAATAAAGAGAATATTGGTGGTATCAATCTGCAGAAGCTCCTGATGTGGATGCTTGCGGCCACCCTGAGGTGGTACAGAAGCAACCGTTCCTTCAAGAATCTTCAAAAGGGCCTGCTGAACTCCCTCACCGGAAACATCACGGGTGATGGAAACGTTCTCGCCCTTACGGGAAATCTTATCAATCTCATCGATATAGATAATCCCCCGCTCAGCCTTGGCAATATCAAAATCTGCTGCCTGTATCAGCTTTAAGAGGATATTTTCGACATCCTCACCCACATATCCTGCTTCAGTGAGAGTAGTTGCATCAGCAACAGCAAAAGGAACCTGCAAAATCTTTGCCAAAGTCTGGGCCAACAGGGTTTTACCACTACCAGTAGGACCAATCATAAGGATATTGGATTTCTGCAACTCCACATCCACATCAAAAATCTCACCGGAGTTAATGCGCTTGTAATGATTATAAACAGCCACTGCCAAGGTTTTCTTGGCCTCTTCCTGACCGATTACATATTCATCCAAAATAGCCTTGATTTCCTTTGGTTTAGGCAGTGATCTGAGTTCCTCAGGAACTGAAGTCGCATTTTCTTCAGAAACAATCTCCTGACAAAGCTCGATACACTCATCACAAATATATACGCCAGGACCTGCCACCAATTTACGAACTAAATCCTCTGTCTTGCCACAGAATGAACAGGTCAGCTTTTCATTATCATCGAAGCTCATAACAGTGCCTCCTTACTCGTCCTTGTCAGATTTCTCCTCAGGACGAACAATAACCTTATCAACCAAACCGTATGTCACTGCCTCCTCAGCGCTCATAAAATTATCGCGCTCAGTATCAGTATTAATCTTATCCAAATCCTGGCCGGTGTGATCAGCCAAAACCTTGTTAATCATATCACGGGTACGCTGCATTTCCTGGGCCTGAATCTGAATATCAGTGGACTGACCACGGGCACCGCCCAAAGGCTGGTGAATCATAATACGGGCATTAGGAAGGGCAAAGCGCTTACCCTTGGCACCTGCTGTAAGAAGCAGGGAACCCATGCTGGCCGCCTGACCAACACAAATTGTGGAAACATCTGGCTTAATGTACTGCATAGTATCATAAATAGCCATGCCAGCGGTAACTACACCACCTGGGCTGTTAATGTAAAGATAAATATCCTTGTCAGGATCCTCAGACTCCAGGAAAAGAAGCTGTGCCACTACGGAGCTGGCAACAGTATCGTTTATCTCCCCAGTCAGCATAACAATACGATCCTTCAACAGACGGGAGTATATATCGTAGGAGCGCTCGCCGTTACCGGACTGCTCCACTACATAAGGAACAAAATAACTCACTGAAAATCACCTCAAATTAATATCATAACAAAACTAAGTTTAATAATTATAATATACTATTAGTCAAAATGTCAAACTCGTTAATCTTAACTTTATTACAATATCAATATAGCAGGATTTTAAAAATATGCCAAATTAAAATTAATCCTCCGCCCAAAGATGAGTCTCTGGGCGGGGGAATTAATTATTTTTTGAAAATATTTCTCAGAAAATCTTATTTGGCAATGCTGTCAATTACGAAGTTAGCAGTCTTTCTTCTGAGAACAGTAGCTGCCAAATCCCCAAGACGACCCTGCTCAGCAATGATTTTCTTAACCTGTGGTGCAGTTGCACCGTAAGCAGCCGCCATGGTAGCAACCTCGTTGTCAAGATCCTCAGCCTCAACCTTGATACCCTCAGCCTTGGCAATAGCCTCCAGAACCAAGTCAACCTTTACGTTGGAAGCAGCAGTCTCCTTGTAGTTCTCACGAAGCTTGTTAATATCAGTGCCAGCGTAAGCCATGTACTGCTCCAGCTTCAGGCCCTGCTGCTCAAGACGGAGAGCCATCTCCTGAACCATAGCGTTTACGCGGTTCTCAATCATAACCTCTGGAATATCAACCTTTGCATTATCAGCAGCCATGTTGATAGCCTTTTCACGCTTCTCGGACTCAGCCTTGGTCTCAGCGCTCTTTTCCAGATTGCTCTTCAGATCAGCCTTCAGCTCATCAAGAGTCTGGAAGGTGCTTGCCTTCTTTGCGAAGTCGTCATTCAGCTCAGGGAGAACCTTCTTCTTGATGCTCTTTACAGTGCACTTAAATACTGCTGGCTTGCCCTTAAGCTCCTCAGAATGGTACTCCTCTGGGAAGGTTACATTAACTTCCTTCTCCTCACCAACCTTGGCACCAACCAGCTGATCCTCAAAGCCTGGGATGAAGGAGTTGGAACCGATCTGGAGAGGATAATCCTTGCCCTCGCCACCAGCGAAAGCCTCACCATCTACAAAGCCCTTGAAGTCCAGAGTGATGAAGTTATCCTTCTCAACTGCTGCGCCTTCCTCAGCATCAACCATATCAGCCTGACGGTCCAGCATACGAACAAGCTGCTGCTGAACTGCATCGTCATCAACTACATCCTTCTCAACCTCTACCTTGAGATTCTTGTACTCGCCAAGCTCCACCTCTGGCTTCTTGGTGGCAACAGCCTTAAATACCAGATCCTTGCCAAGCTCTAAAGTATCAACATCGATCTCAGGACGGGTAACGATTTCGATATTCTCCTGTGCCAGAGCCTCATTCAGAGCCTTTGGAGCAACCATCTCGAAAGCATCAGTCATAACATACTCTTTGCCTACATGACGCTCTACAATCTTCTTTGGAGCCTTACCCTTACGGAAACCAGGGATATTAACGCGGTTAGCAATTTTCTTTGCTGCTGCATCGTATGCCTTGTCCAGCTCTGCTGCTGGAACAGTAATGTTCAATTCAACCTGCTGGTTCTCTAAATCTTTTACACTAACTTCCATTGTCTTAAAAGACCTCCTAATGTATTCTTTATTGGGCCGTGCCCATTATTGACCTCATTGTGCCCACATAGCATATATACTACCATAATAAAAGGGATTTTACAAGTTTAAACTATGGTGGACTACTTAGGTGGATAACGCACTATCTCAGCACTTCCACAGGGGTCAGAATCTGCTCTCCCCGTTCATTGGAGAACACTTCCGCACGGACACCGAAGACTTCCTTTAGGAAGGTTTCATTCATCACCTTGTCCGGGGCTCCTGCGGTGTAAATCCCCTTATTCTTTACCACCACAAGATAATCTGAATACTTCACCGCCTGATTCAGCTCGTGAAGCACCATCACCACCGTAATGCCCCAGTTATCATTGAGACGCTTTACGATTTCCATAACCTCCAGCTGATGGGCAATGTCCAAATAGGTGGTTGGCTCATCAAGGATGAGAATTTCCGGCTTTTGGGCCAAGGCCATGGCTATCCAAGCCCTTTGTCTTTCACCACCGGATAAGGACATAACCTGGCGATGTCTTAAATGGGGCACATTGGTTTCAGACATGGCCCATTCCACCGCTTCCTCATCCTCTATCTGGTTGCTCTTTTTAAACCAGCTACGATATGGGAACCGTCCATAATCCACCAGCTGCTCCACTGTTACATCAGGAGGGGCCTGCATGCCCTGGGGAAGCACAGCCAATTTTCTGGCCAGCTCCTTCCGCTTGATTTTCTTTAGGTCAATGCCGTCTATAATAACCTGTCCACCGTAATTGCTGTTAATGCCAGCCACTGCTTTTAATAGGGTTGATTTCCCTGCTCCATTAGGACCGATTACTGAAGTTATTTTTCCATTTGGTATGGTGGCATTGATTCCTTCCAAAATAACCTTGTCATTTATGGTAACAGACAGATTTTTTGCTTCAATTGACATTACAGCTCCCTCCTTAGCAAGAACAAGAAAAATGGAGCTCCAAATGCCGCCATTAAAATACCCACTGGCAGCTCCACAGGAGCAAAGGCCACCCGGGCCACCGTATCACATATGGTCACCACGCCAATTCCCAAAAGGGCTGAGGCAGGCAACAAGAATCTATAATCAGATCCCACTATAAGGCGAGCTGCATGGGGCACAATCAGTCCCACAAAGCCCAAAAGCCCTACTACAGATACTGCACTGGCAGCCAATAAAGCCGCAATAGCTGTAAGAACAATACGGGTAAGCTCAACTCTTACACCAAGGCCCTTGGCCACTTCATCACCCAGCTGCAAAATATTAATATGTCTTGCTGCCAAAAGGGCAAGAATACCGCCCCCAAGGGAATACGGCCAAATCATGGCCACATGGGGCCAGCTTCTGGCAGAAAGGCCGCCCACCATCCACATAAGGGCGTTATGAATCTTATCGCTGTTAAAAATCATCATGCCGGAAATGCCCGCCCCTAAAAATGCAGACACTGCCACGCCGGCCAAAATAATACGAACAGGCCTAATGCCGTTTTTCCACGCCAAAATATAAATGCACACCGCAGCCATCATGGCCCCCACAAAGGCCACCGGGGTAACGAACACCTCATAGCCCGGAAAAATCAACATCACCATAATACCAGCAATGCCGGCACCTGAAGAAATACCAATAATATGGGGATCCGCCAAAGGATTCTTCATAACCGCCTGAAGTATAGCACCGGACAGGGCCAGATTCATGCCCACCAGAGCCCCCACCACAGTTCTTGGCAGACGGATGCTGTTTAATATCTTTTCATGGGTACCCGTGGCATTTCCCATAAGGGAATCAAATACCTCCTGGGCCGGAATGGACACTGAACCCAACATTATACTAAGTATAAAGCCTACGGCCGCTAAAATGGCGAATATCGCCAAAATAGATATTCGCCACTTAACACTGCTTTTATTATCGCTCAATTTTTATGCTCCTTTAAAACAAATCCGGATATACCTTCTTGGCCATTTCCCTATAGCAGTCAGGGTATTTCAGACCAGGACTCAGCAAAAACATATCCTGTGGAAGGAAATATACCTTGTTGTTCTGGACTGCGCTGATAGCATTCCAAGCCGGATTCTTCTTCATTTCACCAAGGAGATTATCCTCCTGGGACTTGGCATCACCCATGGTAACCACAAAGAGAATCTCCGGATTCTTCTCCACCATGGTTTCCATACTATATGGAGTAGCATCAGGATTCTTTTCCATCGGAGTAAGGCCCTCTGCCACATTTTTCCAACCAAAATCCTTTACCACGGAGCCGGCAATACTGCCGCTAAGCTGAATATTAAGATTCTGGGATGAGCTAAAGAGTACTGCCACCCGCTTTTCATCTTTAGGAAGTTTATCCTTAATTGCGGTGATTTCCTTGTCCATTTTGGAAATAGCCTCTGCCGCCTTGTCCTTCTCCCCGGTCACCTGTCCGAAGATTTCCAGCTCCCGCTTTACATCTTCATAAGTTTTGGATTTCAGCACAATAGACGGAATGCCATTATCCTCAAGCACCTTTATCAGCTTTTCATTTACCCCCTGATGAATAATCACCAGATCCGGATTTAAGGACAGCACCTTTTCCACATCAATCTGGATTGACTTGCCCACTACTTCAATATCCTTGGCAAAATCCGGAGCAACCTGTGAAGTTGGACGCCCTACGATATTTCCGCCCACCAGATGCAATGGCTCCAAAAATGAAGCTGACAGTACCACGATGCGCTTAGGCGGTCCGGAAAGCGTTACCTTTCTGCCCGAGTCATCAGTAATAACTATCTCATTACCATTACTGCTCTGCTGGGTGGCATTGTTATTGCCACAACCGACCATGCTAAACAGCATCAAAGATAATACTACCAGCATGACAGATTTCAAAAATTTCATAGAACACCCCTCCAGTTAATCAGCCTTCCAGCTGGTCATTTTAAACTGGCTGGAAGTTCTTTATAAATTCATCAGAAGCTACATACTGCTTCATAAAATTCAGGAATCTCTCGTCCCTGTTGCTGAGCTCCTTGTCCTTGCCCCAATACAGACAAATATGAACCGTAAGAGGCGGAGTAAGCTGACGGCGGACGAATTTGGTCTCCTCCCGGGTAACAAAATCCGGAAGCACAGAAATACCAAGTCTATTGGCCACCAGCTGCTTTATGGTTTTCAGCTGGGTGGTACACAGCAGAATATTTGGCACAAACCCACGCTCCACACAACGCTCATATACATGCTGATACTGATATGTATTGGACTGCTGCATAATGAACTGTTCATTGCGAAGATCGTCAAATTCAATATGATTTTTATTCGCCAGCTCCAGCTCCGGGCTGACACAAAGACTTAAATTATCGGTCTGAATCAGCATTTCATGGTCGCTGTCACTTAATTTATCTGTAAAAATAATACCAAAATCCAGCTCACCCTTGTCTGCCTTTTGCAGAACCTCAGTGGAATCACTGTATTCCTTCACATCCAGGCTCATATCCGGATACATATCCTTGAAACTGGTAAAAAGATCCGGAAACAGATATGCCTCCACCATAGGAGGAATACCAAAATGTACGGTCCCCAACTTCTCCTGCTGGAAACGGGCCATATCATTTTTAGTGTCCTCCACATCCTTCATAATCTTTTCTGCGTGGAGCAGAAATGCCTTGCCCTCCTTAGTCAGGGTAACATGCTTTTGGCGACGGTCAATAAGGATCAGCTTCAGCTCGCTTTCCAGTGCCTTAATAGCCTTTGTTACCGATGGCTGGGAAACATGCAAATACTCAGCAGTTCTCGTGAAATTTTCCAGTTTGCTGATGGCACAAAAATACTCCAACTGTCTAAAATCCATTATTATGCCCCCAAACATTTCATTTCAATACTATATCATTCGGTGCTTTTCGCACTCTCTATATTAATTACAAAACAATAAAGCAAAAGGTTGTATTGTGGAAGCAGTTATGGACATTGCCGCTTGCTTTGGAGATTACAGGACAAAATTCGCCGTAAGAATACATTCCCGAAAATCTGATACTATGAGGTATAACCGCAGAATACCCCTTGGTCTCATCCACCATATCGGCGTTGGTGAAGGTCATAAGCCTGGAAACACAGGAGGTAATAATAGCCGATGAGTACTCGTATTTGTACTCATTGGCCACATCCACAATGGCGGACTGAATAGCCTTTGCTACAGATTGGGCAACATCCTTTCGGCTGAACATGGCCAGCTGAATATGGGCTCCCTTAGGCACATCCCCAAGGAAAATTCCTGCCCCGTTTTCCAAATCCAGACCATCAAGGTTGCGAATGACCTGAATCTCATCTCCCTCAGGAGAAGTAAAGGTCACCAGAAACGGAGCGCCAACAAACTGCATCAACAAATCCTTGGCCTCCAGGTCAAATCCCGCTGCCCGTAGAGCCTCCACCATTGTTTTGTTGCCCAGCTTGTATACCACATTTCCCCTGGCCTCAGTAACAGTCTCATCAAAATCTGCCACAGTTTCCACGGAAAATTCGCCCTTAATAACCGGCTTAACATCGCCACCGATAAGAACCATAACCATACCAGCCTGGCTTTGCTGGGAATTCAGCATTACACTGCATTCGCTGAACACGAAATTATCAGAGCAGAAGCCGCCAAAAATAGGTATCCCCCCACTGGCATCGTCAAGGACATTAACGAATTCATCACCAGAGATTTTCGGATTTTTTACTGCATAGGTAATAATTACCTTTGGCCGCCAGCCCCCCAAATCATTTTTTAATTGATTGAAGGTCCTTTTTATCTCTGCTTTATAGTTGTCCTCTGTCAACTCTGCCGTCATACCAGCTGCAAAGCTGCAATCATCAGCAGTAAATACATGGAAGGAAATACCCTCCTTGACATATCCCTGCTGTTCTGAAAACAGGGACATAGCGCTGCAGCCAATAATAGGGAATTTGAATTCTTCCCTCAGCTTTTCGCCTAATTCCTCAAAATCTGTTTCTGCGTGGGCAAACACCACTCCCAGAGAGTTTCTGCCAAGCTCAAAATCCTTCAGACTCTCCTTGAGCTCTGCCACACCCAGATCCAGGTCATCCATATTTTTTGTAAAAACGGCTAATGACCGCATCCCATTCACCTCTAAAATTTATGTTTTACTCCATTGATTAATCAGCTCTTCCAACGCATCATAATCAAAATCATTTCCCGCATCCTTCATCCTGTTCAAAAGCTCACGCTGTTCGTCGCTTACCTTGAACTTGGAGAGCTTAGTCCTCAGCTCCTCGAAAATATCCAAATCGAAGTCCCCAATGGCCGATTCCATATCATTTATAATACGGTCCATCTCCTGCTGGGAAACCTCCACCAATTCCTCTTCTTCCTTTTTCTCATAAACATCATCAGCAAAATAATCACCCAGATAAGCAATTACTGATGCATATTTTGCCATGAGCTTGTCGAAGTTTCGGCGTATGAAATCATAGTTACCGTCCTTGCCGGCCATTTCGTGCTCTCTGGCCATCTGGGACAGCTCCTTCTGATTAATGATGGCCGCCACTGTCTTCAGTGCGTGAACCTCTATGATGTAGTTGGCATAATCCTCATTTTCAATAAGGCTGCCCAACAGCTTCATCTTCTTACGGCCATCAACATAAACCTGCTTTAATATATCCTGATCAATATTATCTGTCTGGGAAGTAAATGGCTTATCCAGCTTATTTATCTTCTCCTCCGGCAAGAACTGCTTTAAGCACTCGTCAAGCTCCTTGGCCTCAATAGGCTTGGCCAAAAATCCCTGGAAGCCGTATTCACAATACTGCTCCTTCATGCCGCTGATGGCGTTGGCCGTAAGGGCTATAACCACCGTATACTGACAACCCGGAATCTCACGGATCTTGTACATACATTCCACACCGTCCATAACTGGCATCATGTGGTCCATAAATACGATATCAAATTTCTCGTTGGTCAACAGACTCAGGGCCTCTGCACCGCTTTCAACACAAGTAATCTTCACCTTGTATGGTGCCAGCATACCCTCTGCCACCTTCAGATTAACTCTGTTGTCATCGACAATAAGAACAGTGGCCTCCTCTGCAGTAAAGGTATATTTAAAGAGCTTACGCTGGAACAGACTGTCATCCTTGTTCAGCTTGCCCATTGGCTTCCAGTCATCCACCTTGTTGACCACAGTCCATGTAAAGATACTTCCCTTGCCGTAGATACTGTCTACAGTAATATCTCCTCCCATGGAGCGGCAAAGGCGCTTACTGATGGCCAGACCCAAACCGGTACCCTCCACCGAACGGTTTCTCTTTGTATCCACCTGCTCGAAGCTGGAAAACAGCTTTACAAGGTCTGTTGGTTTAATTCCGCATCCCGTATCCTCCACACAGGAGAATATCTTAACTGCGTTCTCCTCCGGCATTTTTTCAAACCACATCTTCATCTTGATGTAACCGTTATGGGTAAACTTAACTGCGTTATTCAGGAGATTTACCATAACCTGCTTAATACGGATTTCATCACCTATCAGGCTATAAGGGATGTTTTCGTCAATATCCATAATCAGCTCCACATCTTTATCCTTCAGACGGATACCGATCATGGTCATAACATCATTAATAATAGAAGACATCTGATATGGGGTATTGATAATATCCATTTTGCCCGCTTCGATCTTGGAAAAGTCTAAAATATCGTTGATAATGGCCAACAGAGAAGCTGAGGCACTCTTTATCAGCAGGGCATTTTCTCTGGCAAAGGAATCTGTAGTATCCCTTATGATAAACTCCGACATACCATTTATGGCATTCATAGGAGTACGGATTTCGTGGGACATGTTGGCAAGGAAGCTGGATTTGGCCCTGTCGGCGCTTTCAGCCCTCTCCTTGGCCCGGATAATGTCCGTAATATCCACCATTATCAGCATAACACCAGCTATTTCCTTATCCTGATTAATAGCCGGTCTTACATAAATATCAAAGTTTTCCTCCATACCATGGACATCCATACGGTCCATGTACTGGATATTCTTGCCCTCGTCCCGGGTCTCCTTACACATTTCCTCAATGTGACGACGACCAATATTGTCCATCAGACCCTCAAACAGATCATAAATATACACGCCCTCATTGACCTGTTCAAAGGTATAGCTGGAACGCTGAAAGAATGGCTCCGTGGCCATAACCGTATTCAGATCCATATCCAACATTATAGATATATTTGGCGAATTCTGGAGCAGCATGGCATTATAGAATACCTGCTGGCCCTTGGAGTGCTCGCTGTATTCACGGAACTTATTGGCCTGCTCCGCCAGTGCCGCCAGAATATTGTTTTCTCGTTGAAGACGCTTTATCTCACGATTGGCACGCTTCAGCTCAATCTGCAGCGATTTTAATGTCGCTTCATTCTCCTGCATCCCGTTACCCCCTATGCCAAGTACTGACCCACCAGTTTAAGCAAAGCATCCTGTTTAAACGGCTTCAGCAAAAAGCCTTGTGCTCCGGCTGCCTTTACCCTCTCCTGCAGCCCTTCATCCTCTTCAGCCGTCAAAAACAGCACCGGAACATCTGCCACTCCCGGCATTTTTCTGATTTCTTCCAACACCTGATAACCGTCCATTTCAGGCATCAAAATATCCAACAATATAAGATCTGGGACATTTTTGGACAAAAACTGAAGTGCCTTGCTGCCGCTTGGAACCAGCACTGGCTTATACTCCTCATTTGTCTTTAGCATCTTGTCCACAAATTTTAGATTAACCACATTATCATCTACAACCAATATTTTCTTCATGAAAAGATCCCCCTTCTATTCATGCAGTGTAAATTCTATGTCTTCATCAATAATTTGCAGCATTATACTGCCTATGATAGGGTCAAATTGGGTTCCAAGCCCCTTTTCCATCTCGCTTCTAACCTTTTCCTGGTTAAGCATTTCCCTGTATGAACGACGGGAGGTCATGGCATCGTAGGAGTCCGCCACATTTATAATTCTGGCCATTTCCGGAATCCCCTTGCCTATAAGGCCCTCCGGATACCCGCTGCCATCATAATGCTCATGATGGTACATGGCACCGTCGTAAATATCCCTAACAGAGGTAATAGTCTTTAATATGTCGCCTCCAATAACAGGATGGGTCTTTACCGTCTCAAATTCCTCATCCGTCAGTGGGCCTGTTTTATTAATAATCCAATCTGGAATACCTATCTTGCCTATATCGTGGAGAAGGGCCGCATATTTTAAATGCAGCAGCTGCATCTCCGTATATCCCAGCTGTTTTCCAATCATTACACTGTATTTTGAAACCCTGTCAGAATGGCCCTTGGTATACTTATCCTTGGCATCAATGGTATTGGCCAGGGCCTGAATAATTTGCTCGAACATAATAGTCATTTGCTGGGTTTTATCCACAATGGCCTGGGTTCTGATTTGGATTTCCTCCTGGAGCTTGGACTGCAAATAATACAGATCCAAAATTCTGTTTATTCTGGCCATCAAAAGCGCTGGATTGAGAGGCTTGGTAATAAAATCCACGGCCCCTTCCTTAAAGCCCTGCAGCTCAGTAGACAAATCGTTGTCGTGGGTCATAAACACCACAGGAATATGGGCAAACCTTTCGTCTGCCTTCAGCTTGCCAATAATTTCATGTCCCGTTTCTCGTGGCATATGCACATCCAAAAGCACCAGATCAGGCAAAATCCCCTCATCCAGCTGCTGGAAAAACTCCTGACCCGAGGAGGCTTCCTTAATATTGTAGGTTCCGGAGAGAACCTCCTCCACCACCTGACGATTCAGACGGCTGTCATCCACCACAAAAATAGTAAACTGCTTTATCTGGGAGCTTGCCTCCAGATTTATGCGCTTCGGCAAAACTGCAGTGATGTTTCTCAGCAAATCCTCATACATGGCCACCAAATGATGATGGTTCATGTTGATGTACTCCACATCCTCCTGCTTGGCCGCATCCTCCATGCGCTTTGCCTTTGCCCGCAGTTCTTCCGCACCAATATAAGCAGAGGAGCTTTTCAGGGCATGGACCTTCACCCGATAGCCACTCCAGTCATTTCCCAAATAACAGGTCTGCATATCATCCAGAACATTGTCCTCCACAAAGGTGCTGACAATATCCAAATAAAAGTCCTCGTCATCCATGCACTGCTGGAGACCCTCCTGGGTATTCAGAAAATCTAATTTCTCTATTATTTTACCGGTATCACCAGTATTTTCCCCATCAAATTGCCTTACATCATGTTCCATAATATCACCATCATGTAATGAATTTTCGTATAAATCCCCTACTTTATATATTACCTTATTTAAGCTATTTGTCAAAATGTTTTATACCATTGAAAAAGGCAGAATAGTAGTCTTTTTAGTAAGAATTACTGTATAATAGAAAACAAGATATACATTTAGAGGATGTGGCTGTTATGTCTACAGATTTTGCACATAGATTAAAGGAATTACGGCTAGCCAAGGACTTGACCCAGAAGGAATTTTCCGAGTTATCCCAAATAAGCCAAAGCACTATTTCCATGTATGAAAGCGGGCAACGGGAGCCAACTCTTGAGGTTTTGGATATTTTTGCCAAGTTTTTCAAGGTGGATATGGATTATATGTCCGGAAAATCCAAAGAACAAAAGCCCATGGCGATTGATATCATCTCTCCTGCTCCTGAGGACCCGAACCCTGATAATAAATCTGACAAAAAGCTCCTTGATGCCTATCACAAGGCCCCAGAGCATATCCAAAGAATCGTTTCCGTATGTCTGGAACCATACATAGACGAAAAATAATACAACACAAACAAAAATCACTGGCTTAGAGCTGATCATCAACCCTACACCAGTGATTTTTACTTTCAATAATCATATTAAATATTGATATTTTTTATTAGTGAGTTTCAACAAGTGCATGGACTCTCTTGCGGCGTCCATAGGTCTTCAGCACAAGTGCAATAAGGAAGTTAATCACAAAGCAGCCGGCAAAGAAATACAGCGTATAATCATAGCCGCTGGTGTTTTCCCTAAACACCGCGATAATAGATGGGCCTGCAATACCTGCCAGCCCCCAGGCGGTGAGAATTCTGCCGTGGATGGCGCTAAGCTCTCTTGTACCAAACAAATCGGAAAGATAGGCTGGCATACAGGAGAAGCCACCACCATAACAACTAATAATAAGCAAAATAAGAAGCTGGAATATCATGGCATCCACAGTATTGGCCAAATGATAGAAGGCGGCGATTTCAATAAGGAAAAACATTATATATGTCATGCCTCTGCCAATGTAATCAGAAACGGTGGACCATATAATTCTTCCCGCACCATTTAATAGACCAATGATACCTACCATGGAAGCAGCAGCTGCCGCATCCATGCCCACTACCTCCTGGGCCATTGGGGAAGCCACAGACAGAAGGCCAATACCGCAGGTAATATTTACGAAGAAAATCCACCAAAGAGCGGAGAACTGCCATGTCTTTACTGCCTCGTTGGCTGTAGCCCCCTGATGGGTCTTCTCCCCTGCCTCAACTGCACTGTTAGCCACTGGTGGTTTTAAATACAGGGCAGACATGCTCATAATCACTATATATACAGCACCCAATATCAAAAAGTTGTTTCTTAAGCCAAACTCTCCTGTAAGATACTGCATAACAGGGCCTGCCACCAGAGCCGCAAAGCCAAAGCCCATAATGGCAAGGCCAGTGGCAAAACCCCGATGGTTAGGGAAATACTTTACCAATGTTGATACCGGTGTAATATAGCCAATCCCCAGGCCTATGCCACCGATAATACCGTAAAAAAGATACAGCATGGCCAGACTGCCTTCTTCCACAGCAAGGGCTGTGCCCAACATCCCCGTTCCAAAAAACAGAGTGGCCAAAAGTCCACTTTTCTTTGGACCCAGCTTTTCCACAAAGCTGCCCAAAAAGCCCGCAGACAAGCCCAAAAATAGAATGGCCAGAGAAAAGGTCCAGGTGGTTTCCTTTAGGGTTATTCCCATCTCGGCCATAATAGGCTTGGTCAAAACACTCCAAGCATACACACTGCCAATGGAAATGTGAATCCCAATAGCAGCCAAGGCAATAAGCCAACGATTTCGCATACACAACAGTCCTTTCTGCATTACAACAAAGGACTTGCCGAACAAAAGAAAAGACCGTCCGAGCAAATCCTTGCCCAGACGGTCGGCTTATTGACATTTCCCGGTACATGTGGTGAACTCCACTGATCCGTCAGCACCGAAAAACCTATTCATTTCAACGCAATCATTTTATATTTTTTTCCAATATATGTCAATAAAAAAACTGGAGAACTAATTGCACATCAGTACAATTCTTCTCCAGTTTTTTGCTTTATTATTTTCTGCTAATACAGTTGCTACCACAACCGCAGCCACAATCTGAGCCACAGCAATCATGCTTTCCGGAACGGAAATTATTCCAGACATGACGGACGGCAAAACCAAGTAATACCAAAAGTATTAAACCAATTACGTAAGTTGCCATATTAGGAGCCTCCTTTATTCAAAGCCCAACAACTTTCCTCCCTGGTATACTATCAGAGAAACTACCCATGCCAAAGCGAACATATAACCAGCTGCAAAGAACATCATCTTCCAGCTATTAGTCTCCTTCTTAATGGTACCCAATGCAGTTACACATGGAGTATAGATCTGGGAGAATACCATAAAGGCCAAAGCAGACAGGCTGGTGAAGGCCGCTGCCATACCAGTAGCACTAAGGGCCTCAGCAGTCTCCACAGCATCCTCAGCCTCAGCAGAAATATCTGGGAGGCCATAAAGAACACCAATGGTAGAAACAACGGATTCCTTGGCAAGGATACCGGAAATAACGGCTGCGCCAGCTTCCCAGTTGCCAAAGCCATGGAAGGTAAAGAGGGCACCAACAACTGCACCGATGGAAGCCAAGAAGGACTCACTCTGCTCCTCTACCATACCATCCATATTAAATGCACCCAAGAACCAAATGAGTACGCAACCAACAAAGATAATAGTACCAGCTTTTACCAGATAACCTTTACCCTTATCCCAGGTTTCCAGAAGAACGGTCTTCATATCTGGCATTCTGTATGGAGGTAACTCCAACAGGAAGGTAGCTGTTTCATCCTTATATTTGGCCGCAGTCAACAACTTAGTAGAAACAATTGCCATAACTACGCCCACGATATACATAGCAAATACCACATTAGCGGCATTATCCGGGAAGAACATGGCAGCGAAAAGAGCCATGATAGGCAGCTTCGCTCCACAGGTCAGGAAAGGCGCTGCCAAAATGGACAGGATACGGTCCTTTTCATTATCCAATGCACGGGCGCCCATAATGGAAGGAACACCACAGCCAAAGCCCATCATCAAAGGCATAACGCTCTTACCGCTGAGACCTGCACGACGCATAATAGGATCCATGATGAACGCAACACGAGCCATGTAGCCAGTACCATCCAGGAAGCTCAAGCAGAAGAACAACATGAAAATAAGCGGAACGAAAATAATAACGGAACCAACACCGCCAATAATACCATCAAGAATAAGTGCCTGCATCCAATCGGCAACCTCGGCCCCTTCCAGAGCACCAGCTACCCATTCGGTAAAGTCGCCGGTAATAACCTCCTCCAAAGCATCAGCAATCGGCTGACCAATCCACTCGAAGGTAATCTGGAAAACAGCATAGAGAATAGCCAAGAATAATGGCAATGCCAAAACGCCATTGGCCAGAACGGAATCCAGCTTCTCAGTAAGGGTGGAACCCACACTGGAGAACTCAGCCACATCAGCCAGTATCTCATCAATAAACGCATAACGCTGCTTGATGATTGCCTCCTGAAGGTCCATACCAGTAAGACCACTGTTCTCGATTTCCTGAATCTTGGCAATATGGGCCTGAAGATCTTCACTAGGACCATAGCTTTCCATAGAAACAGAGGTAAATACATTAAGGAGATTCTTTATGCTCTTGCCATCCCGTGCCACGGTAAGTAACACCGGATAACCCAGCTTCTTTTCCAGCTTCTTGACATCAATCTTAATGCCACGACGCTTTGCCTCGTCCTGCATATTCAAGTCCAGCATAAGTGGAATACCCTTTTCCAATAGCTGTACAGTCAAGAACAGGTTTCTTTCCAAGTTGGAGGAGTCAATAACATCCACTACCAAATCCAACTGAGCTTCCTGCAAATAATCAATTACGATTTTTTCCTCAGGACTTCTTGCATTTACACTGTATGTACCAGGCAAATCAATTACTTGAATGTGCTTGCCCTCGAAGGTCACATGACCTTCCTTCTTGTCTACTGTAACACCAGGCCAGTTACCAATTTTCTGTCTAGCCCCAGTTATTTCATTAAAAATAGTAGATTTACCAGTATTAGGATTACCAGTAAGTGCTACCCTTATGATGTTATTATCCATTGCCATTGTTGCCATTATCATCCCACCTGTGTAACTTCAATCTTGTCTGCATCTTCACGGCGCATTGCCAAGTTATAAGAACGAATACCGATTGCCATTGGGTCACCCAACGGTGCGGAGCGAAGTACCTTCACAGTAGTACCTGGAATAAGGCCCATGGTCATAAGGCGTTCCTTCAGCAGTGAATCACCAATATTCTCCACTCTGACGGACATGCCTGTTTTACATTCCTTAAGAGTCATTTAAAAACCTCCCCATAACTCTATTCATCGTTTTAGGGCTTTATGACATCCTCGTCATAAAATATTAAAACGATAATTACTATCATTAGCATAGACAATGATACCCTTTCTCATTTTGTTTGTCAAGTGAAAAACGATATCATTTTCAAGGAATTTGATGTTTTTGACACATTTTTTCATACAAAAACAAAAATAACAGTTGCCGCCATAAAACGGTAACTGCTATTTCTGTATATTTTGCTCTCTTAACTTATTGAGATACTTAATGTCCTCATCGGTCAGCTCTGCTGTTTCCAGCAAATCTGGACGGTTACGCAGGGTAATCTCCAAGGATTTCTCACGGCGCCACTTGGCAATCTTGGCATGATCCCCGGACAATAACACATCTGGCACCACCATACCTTCAAATTCCCGTGGACGGGTATACTGGGGATGCTCCAGCAAGCCATTATAAAAGGAGTCGGTAGGAGCAGATTCCTCGGATCCCAGAACTCCTGGCAGCATACGGGATACAGCGTCCGTAATCATCATGGCAGGAAGCTCCCCTCCGGTGAGAACAAAATCCCCAATGGAAATAATCTCATCAGCCAGATTTTCACTTATACGGGCGTCAAATCCCTCATAATGGCCGCAAATAAAAATAAGCTGGTCATACTGGGCCAGCTCTCTGGCCTTGCCCTGATTGAACACAGAGCCCTCAGGACTCATTAAAAGTACACGACGTTTGGCATAATTGGTGGTTTCCTTCACATGGCGCACTGCCTTAAACATAGGCTCCGGCTTTATAACCATGCCACTGCCGCCGCCAAAGGGAGAATCATCCATCTGCTGGTGCTTGCCTTCAGCAAAATCCCGGGGATTAGTAATCTTTATATCAAGAATACCATTCTCCACTGCCCGTCTGGTAATACTGTCCCCAAAGGGACCTTCAAACATGGCTGGAAACAGGGAAAGAATATCTATACGCATCAGATTTCCTCCGGCATATCCACAACCATGCGGCCCTCTTTGATGTTGATTTCCTTTACTACGGCCTTAAGGGCAGGAATCATCAGCTGCTTGGCCTCCCCTTTTTTGGAAGCCACATAAACATCGTTGGCACCAGTCTTCAGTACATCGGTAACAAAGCCTTGGGATACCCCATCCATGTCAAAGACCTCCAGCCCAATTATGTCGAAGGTGTAATATTCCCCATCTTCAAGAGGCATGGCGTCCTTCTTGTCCACATAGAGCAGGGAGCCGGTAAGCTGTGCCACATCCTCACGGGAAGGATACTGCTTAAATTTAATGATAACAAACTGCTTGTGGTATTTTACAGATGCCACATCCAGCAGCTCATCACCTACATAAACATGTTTTAATTCTTCAAACCGCTCTGGAAAATCTGTCAGTGGAATGACACGGAGCTCGCCACGAATACCGTGAGGAGCTCCTGCTTTACCAATGACAATTCGATTATCAGCTGCGGATGGCGATGATAACGTCATCTTCAACAACAACCTCCACATTAAACTGGTCACGAACATTGTCGCCTTTTTTCAGTTCAACAAAACGCTCAGTGGTACCCTGAACGATTTCTGCACCCAGAACCAACTTCTCAGTATCAGTGATACGGGCCTCAGTCTGAGCAATGAAATCCTCACGCTTCTGGCGCTCGATACCGAAATGCTGATGAATCATAGCCAACTGCTCCTGGTCTTCTTCCCCAACCTCGGAAACAGCACGGTTCTCCTGGATGTTAATCTGCTGAATTTCAAGCTGTGCCTGGTTGATACCATTACGGAATTCCTCCAGCATCTTTTCTCTCAGCTTTTCAGTCAGCTTAGCCTTAATGGTCATTGGGAACTTTACTAATACACTATCCATTGTGAAAAAATCCTCCAATTATAGAAATTGCGGCAAGCATCCCCTAAAGTGGACATACATTGCCGCATATTAAGCCGATGCCTCAGCTTATGATTTCTACATTTACTTTTTTATCCTCGCGAGTAGCAGCAGCCTTGACAACGGTGCGCAGTGCTTTTGCAATGCGGCCCTGCTTGCCAATTACTTTACCCATGTCCTCTGTAGCAACATGAAGTTCATAGATGACTACATTATCTTCTTCCTTCTCGTTGATAACAACTGCGGAAGGATTGTCTACCAGGGACTTCGCGATAATCTCAACTATCTCTTTCATGCTATGCCTCTTTCTTAGTTCTTAGCATGCTTAGCTGCATCAAACTTAGCCATGATGCCCTGCTTGGAGAATAAGGAACGAACGGTATCAGTAGGCTGTGCACCCTTTGCCATCCATTCAAGAGCCTTCTCTTCGTCGATGTTTACAACAGCTGGCTCCTTAGTGGAGTCATAGTTACCAACGATTTCGATGAAACGGCCATCACGAGGAGCACGGGAATCAGCTACAACAATACGATAGAATGGGGACTTCTTAGCACCCATACGGTTCAGACGAATCTTTACTGCCATTTTGAAATTCACCTCCTTAGAATTGGTATATCTAAATTCTATTATATAGAAGATATACTTTTATATATATCAATGCATGAATGGAAGCTTGAAGCCTCCGAAGCCTTTACGGCCTCCCTGCATCTTTTTAACCTTCTTCATCATCTTGCGCATCTCCTCAAACTGCTTCAGGAGACGATTTACATCCTGTACGCGGGTACCGCTGCCAGCTGCAATGCGCTTTCTGCGACTACCGTTGATGATGTTTGTATTTGCTCTTTCCTTTGGTGTCATGGAGCGGATAATTGCTTCCACCTGACGCATTTCCTTACCGTTAAGGTCAATTTCTCTGTCGCCAAGCTTTTTCTTTATATCCCCCATACCAGGAATAAGGCTCATTATATTTTCCAGGGAACCCAATTTCTTGATCTGCTGCATCTGAGCAAGGAAATCATCCAGAGTGAAGTCATCCTTGCGGAACTTCTTCTCCATCTCCTTGGCCTGTGCTTCATCAAAGGTAGCCTGGGCCTTTTCAATAAGTGAAAGAACATCGCCCATTCCCAAAATTCGGGAAGCCATGCGATCTGGGTAGAACGGCTCCAAAGCCTCCAGCTTCTCGCCCATACCCACGAATTTTACAGGACAGCCAGTAACTGCCTTTACGGAAAGTGCCGCACCACCGCGGGAATCACCATCCAGCTTGGTAAGTACCAGACCGTCAAGGCCCAAGTCCTTATTAAAGCTCTCAGCTACATTTACAGCATCCTGACCAGTCATGGCATCAACCACCAGAAGAATTTCGTGTGGTTTCACCTGACTCTTTATATCCTTTAACTCCTGCATCAGCTCTTCGTTGATGTGAAGTCGACCAGCGGTATCGATGATGACTACATCATTGGCATGAGTAAATGCATAGTTTAAAGACGACTTTGCTATGGTAACAGCATCAGTGCCCGGATCCATGGAAAATACGGGAATGTCCAGCTGCTTACCAATGACCTGCAACTGAGTAACAGCCGCTGGTCTATATATATCTGCCGCAACCAGCACAGGACGCTTACCCTGCTTTTTAAGGGAAAGACCCAATTTACCGGCTGAGGTAGTTTTACCAGCACCCTGCAAGCCCACCATCATAATGATAGTTGGTGGATTTGGGGACATATTGATACGGCTCTGGGAGCCGCCCATGAGCTCAGTGAGCTCCTCGTTAACAATCTTGATAACAAGCTGAGCCGGAGTAAGTGCCTCCATGACATCCTGACCGATGGCACGCTCTTTTACGCGCTTTACAAAGTCCTTAACGACCTTGAAGTTAACATCGGCCTCAAGAAGTGCCATTCGCACTTCCCGCATGGCTTCATTTACATCGTCCTCTGTGAGCTTGCCATGTCCGCGAAGCTTTTTAAATGTTTCCTGCAGACGATCTGCCAAACCTTCAAAAATCAATCTAATTCCTCCTGAACCTTGCTGGTATATGGAGCAAGCTTCATAAGTATATGATTCGCTTCCTTCTCGTCTATCTTTTTATTGGAAGAAAGCTGGGAAATATCATCGTAAATCTCAGTAAGCTCCTGACGCTGTTCCCTAAGTCGCTGTGCCAGACCGAGCTTCTTTTCATAGGCTGCCATGGTCTGCTCCGAACGATGGAGAATATCATATACAGCCTGTCTGGAAACTGCCAAATCCTCTCCAATCTCTGACATGGAGAAATCCTCAAAAAGGTGCATGCTGAGACATTTCTGTTGTTTATCTGTAAGCAATGGTCCGTAAATATCGAACAACTCTGCCAGATATAAACGCTGTTCAAGCATTGAAAACACCCACTTTCAAGGCACAGTTTATCCCGACCATAGTTATTATAGCCATCCCCCTATAGGTTGTCAAGTATTTTTCCTTGTCATTGTAAAAAAAGCTATAACGGGGTAAAAATGTTATAAGAAAAGCCGATAACTTTTGTTATCGGCTTTTCTTATGATATATCAATCGATATTTTGCACAAAATTAGAGGGCTCTTTCAACCTTACCGGTACGCAGGCAGCGAGTGCAAACATTTACACGCTTGATTTCGCCTTCTACAACGGCACGAACGCGCTGGATATTTGGCTTCCAGGAGCGCTTGGTCTTCAGATGGGAATGGCTGACATTGTTACCGGACAGCTCACCCTTACCGCATACTTCACATAAACTTGCCATATAGCACACCTCCTTAAACTTTATCGGCGCATAGTCGCATATATGTAAATTATCTGTACATAGTCCTATACACACAAACAAAAAGATTATAGCACAATAAGGCTGTCAAATGCAACCCCTTGGCAGCAATATTTTTTGTCCCACGCTAACGGGTGCTAATATTCCACACTATAAAACGGAATATATGCACCTGTAAGCTCTGGATTAATTCGACTAAATTCAGTGAAAAAACTAAAGCTATCACTGAATAAGTCTCATTGAACTGTCCATATCGCCAAAGGATTTCGCACAGTACAGTATAATCTATTGCCAAATTATACTATCATTTTTCTAATTCAAATGCAAGAAGATTATCGAACACCGTCTGCCAGCTTCATAAGATGCTCCAGCTCGTCCTTTTCAAACTGGTACTTCTCACCACAGAACTGACAGCATACCTCAGCATGGCCATCCTTTACCAGCTGCTCCATGTCCTTATGGCTAAGGCTAAGGAGCACATCCTCTATTCTTTCACGGTTGCACTTGCACTTAAAGGCCAGTTCCGTAGAGGTGAGGTAATCCACATCAAAATCTGCCATAAGCTCGGCAATAATTCCCTTGGCATCAACGCCATCAGCAATCATGGAGGAAACTGGGCGAACCTTCTTTAAGGCCTCCTCCACACGGGTAATAATCTCCTCATCAGCATCTGGCATCATCTGGAGGATAAAGCCGCCGGAGGCCATTGCCTTGCAATCAGTACCCACCAATACCCCAAGGCCCACACTGGAGGCTGTCTGCTCAGATACAAAGAGATAATTGGTAAGATCCTCGGCAATTTCCCCAGACACAATTTCAGAGCTGCCCCGCATTGGGTCGCCAAGACCAGTGAAACGGGTTACTTGCACCATGCCCTGACCTACTGCACCACCCACGTCCAGCTTGCCATTTTCCTTTAATGGGAGATCCACATGGGGATTCCCCACATAACCGCGGACATAGCCCTCAGGAGTAGCATCAGCTGTAATGTAGCCCAAGGGGCCATTTCCCTGGAAGCTGACAGTAAGGGCCTCCTTATTTTTAAGGTTGGCCGCCATCAAAAGGGCACCTGTCATGGTACGCCCCAAAGCAGCTGCTGCAGTTGGGGAGCAGTCATGACGACGGATAGCCTCATTTACCAAATCAGTGGTAACTGCTGCGTATATCCTTACGCCCTTGGTAATTGCTTTTACTAAAGTATCAGACATTTTATCAATCCTATCTTAGAGCTGCTTTAAGAGATTTGCCATCTCAATAGCGGTCATGGCACCATCAGCACCCTTGTTGCCAGCCTTGGTACCAGCACGCTCAATAGCCTGCTCAATATTCTCGGTGGTAACAACACTGAAGGTTACAGGAACGCCAGTGGACATGCTGGCCTGGGCAATACCCTTGGCAGCCTCGTTGCAAACATAATCATAATGGGTGGTAGAACCACGGATTACAGTACCCAAAGCGATAATAGCATCGTACTTGCCGGACTCAGCCATCTTTTTGGAAACCAGTGGCAGCTCATAAGCTCCTGGAACCCAAGCTACAGTTATATCATCCTCATCAGCACCATGACGATGGAGGGTGTCCAAAGCGCCCCCCAGCAGCTTAGAGGTCAAAAACTCATTAAAACGGGCAACTACAATACCGAACTTCATACCGGAAGCATTAAGCATTCCTTCCAAAACCTTAACTTCTTTCATTTTATATACCTCCATAAAAGAATATATTATCTCAATATAATAATCAGATTTTCTCAGCTAAAATATGACCCATCTTGGTCTTCTTTACCTTCATATAGTTCTGGTTGTACTCGTTGGTAGGAACCTCCAGAGCCACTCTGTCCACAATTTTCAGGCCATAACCCTCAAGTCCGGCGCGCTTTGCAGGATTGTTGGTCATAAGGCGAATGGTGGTGAGGCCCATATCTGCCAAAATCTGGGCACCAATACCATAATCACGCTCATCTGGAGCAAAGCCCAGAAGTACATTGGCCTCTACAGTATCCTTGCCATGGTCCTGCAGCTCATAGGCACGCATCTTGTTGCCAAGGCCAATGCCACGGCCCTCCTGGCGCATGTAAAGAACCATGCCTTCACCCTCAGCCTCAATACGCTTCAGAGCAATTGCCAGCTGGTCACCGCAGTCGCAACGCAGAGAACCAAGAGCATCACCTGTAAGGCACTCGGAGTGAACACGGACCAGAACATTCTCCTTGCCCTTAACATCGCCCTTTACAATAGCCAGATGGCACTTACCATCCAGCTTGCTCTCATAGGCATGAATGCGGAAATGGCCGTACTTGCTAGGCAAATCTGCCTCAGCAATCTTTTCCACGAAGCACTCGGTCTTCTTTCTGTATTCAATAAGAGCCTTTACAGTAATGAGCTTAAGTCCATGCTCCTTGGAGAACTCAATAAGGCGCGGAGTACGCATCATGTGGCCGTCATCATCCATAATCTCACAGCAAAGGCCTGCTGGAACAAGGCCTGCCAGCTTTGCCAAATCAGTGGTAGTCTCAGTGTGACCGGCACGGCGAAGAACACCACCTGAAACGCTGCGAAGTGGGAATACATGACCAGGACGACGGAAGGTCTCCGGCTTGGAATTTGGGTCGATGAGAGCCTTTACAGTCTCACAGCGCTCAAAGGCGGAGATACCAGTAGTGGTGGTAACAGCATCCACAGATACAGTAAATGCAGTTTCATGGTTATCTGTATTGTTGGATACCATCTGGAAAATCTCCAAACGGTCCAAATCCTCTGCCTCCATAGGGGTACAAATCAGTCCCTTGGCATAGGTAGCCATGAAGTTAACATGCTCCGGGGTGAGCTTTTCAGCTGCCACAATGAGGTCGCCTTCGTTTTCTCTGTCCTCATCGTCAACTACAACCACCATATTACCTTTACGAATTTCTTCAATTGCTTCTTCAACTGTTGCAAAATCTGACATAATCTCGCTCCTTAAAAACCATTATTTTTCAGAAAATCCATGGTGATGCGGCTCACATTCTCCTTAGGAGTTTCCTGAGGCTGCATGAGCTTCTCCACGTATTTTCCGATAACATCATTTTCTATATTTATTGTTGAGCCAGCCTTCTTGCTGGACAAATTGGTCACCTGCCGGGTATGGGGTATCAGCGAAACGGTAAAATCACTGTCCGTAACCTCCGCTACTGTAAGACTGATACCATCAAGAGCCACAGAGCCTTTCTCCACGATATGTCTCAAGATATCCTTCTCTGCGGAAATCTTCATCAGCACTGCATTCTGTTCCTCCTTCAGAGAAACAATATGCCCTACTCCATCAATGTGACCGCTGACTATGTGACCACCCAGACGGCTCTGGAGGGTAAGGGCCCTTTCCAAATTAACGGGACTGCCCTTTTTCAGCTCTGCCAATGATGTACGGCGAATGGTTTCCGGCATTACATCGGCATCAAAGCTGCCCTTGTCAAATCTGGTAACCGTCAGACACACACCATTTACGGCAATGCTGTCTCCCAGCTGCACATCCTGGAGGACCTTGGAAGCCTTTATGGTAAGGCTCCCGCCCCCAATACTGTGAACAGAGCCAACCTCTTCAATTATTCCTGTAAACATCTAATCACCTGACTTACTTCGCCACATTGGCAGTAATAAGAATATCACCGTCAATAAGCTCAGTTTCTGCATTTTCAAGCTCCACGGCCTGACTTAGCTCACCAAAGCCATCCCCCTCCACCGGAGTAAGGGCGTCTCTGCCTCCAATTAGCTTTGGTGCTATAAAGGCATAAACCTTATCCACAAGTCCCGCCTTCAGCATGGAGAAATTAAGCTGGCCGCCGCCTTCCACCAAGACTGAACAGATATTCATTTCAGCTAATTTCTTTAACAGCTGAGGCAAATCCACTCTGTCCTCACCAGCAGAGATCACCTGAACTCCTGCATCCCTAAGGTCTTGAACTGCCCCGGCGCTGGCCGCACCAGATACGGCCACTATGGTCTGGGCTTTACCGTCAGTTACCAGATTGGAATCCAATGGCAGTCTTGCCTTGCTGTCCACCACAATACGCACAGGATTTTTTCCCATATTATTTGGAAGCCTGGTGGTAAGACTCGGATTGTCCTTAATGGCGGTGTTGATACCCACCATTATACCATCATAGATGTCCCGCAGCTCATGGGTACGAAGTCTGGAGGCCGCATTGGTAATCCACTGGGACTGACCTGTGGCTGTGGCAATCTTTCCGTCCAGTGACATAGCGGTCTTTAACGCCACAAATGGCATTTCTTTGGTAATCCACTTCAAAAATATCTCGTTGAGCTTCTTGGCTTCATCCTCCAACACCCCGGTCACAACCTCAATACCAGCATCTTGAAGAATTTTTACGCCACGGCCCGCCACCTTTGGATTTGGATCCAGCATGGCCACCACCACCTTGGCTACCCCTGCTTCCACCAGCGCATTGGCACATGGGCCTGTACGACCATAGTGGGAACACGGCTCCAAGGTAACATATACTGTTGCCCCTTTGGCCAGCTCGCCAGCCATATTAAGGGCATGAATTTCAGCATGGGGAGTTCCAGCCTTACGATGCCAGCCTTCAGCAATGATTCTGTCATCCTTGACGATAACAGCACCCACCAAAGGATTTGGCGATGTTCTGCCAGTGGCATTTTTTGCCACCCGCAGGGCTTCACTCATATAAAACTCATCCTGCAATTCTATCACCTCTTTCCTTAGAAAATGAGATACACAGAACAGCCTATATCAAATAAAAAAGGCTGTTGAAGAAAGAAACTCTTCAACAGCCCCAAATGCACACAAAAACAATGTACATACAAGTCTTTTCTCATCCAGACTATACTGTCGGCCACGGAATCTCACCGTGTCATGCCACAAGGGCTCGCGGGCTATACCGCCGGTAGGGAATCACACCCTGCCCCAAAGACTGTATCTGTATTTCCACAGATTATTGTAACACATCACTTATCCTACTGCAACCTTATGGTTACTGCATTCGCCCTTCACCTTATACATTACAAGGCCAATTACGAAGCCTACCATGGCAGGTACCAGCCAACCGAAGCCCTGGGCAAAGAAAGGAAGATACTCAGTTGCAAAGCCAACCATTGAGGATACGGCGGCAGAACCAGCCAATTCCTTAGGCAGTGCATTCATAAGATCGAATACGGCCGCAATAAGGGTAAAGAGGGTAACCATGCCATATACCCACTTGGAATGGTTGAAATAACCACCCATCAAGCCCAACAGAGTCAAGGTGATGGTCAATGGATACAGGAACATCAGTACCGGAATAGCATAAACTATAATCGCTGTAAGTCCAACATTGGAAATTAACAGGGAAACTGCCCCAAAGATGCAGGCCCAAGTGCGATATCCAGGACCCCCGGGGAACATTTCACAGAAGGTCTCAGAACAGCTGGTTACAAGACCGATAGCTGTTTTAAGACAAGCAAAGGTAGCAATACCAGCCAATACAAATACGCCAGCAGCACCAAAGTAGAAGCCAGAAATATCAGACAGAGCTACACCGCCATTTTCAGCCATTGGGAATACTCCCATACTCATGGTACCCATGAGGATAATCATCAAATAAATAACGGACATGATTATACCGCTGAGAACACCGGCCTTAATAGTGGAAGAAGCAATAGCCTCATTGGTTCGCAGGCCAAGATTCTTCATACTGTTTACTACGATAATACCGAAAGCCAAACCAGCCATGGCATCCATGGTGTTATAGCCTTCCAAAATGCCCTTGGCAAAGGCACCAGACTCATAATCTGCAGATGGTGCAATATTGGCAATGCTGCTCACCATTGGGTTAGCAAAGGCAACCAGCAGAAGGCTTCCAAGGAATACAAGGAAAATAGGTGTCAAAATCTTTCCCACCCAGGTAACAATTCCACTTGGTCTGAGAGAAAAGAACATAACAATGGCAAAGAACACCAAGGAAAAGCCAAAGAGTGCCATTTCAGGGCTTACACCAGTAATCATTGGCGCAATACCCATGGAAAATGGAACTGTGGCACAACGAGGAATAGCAAAGCAAGGACCAATGGTCAAATAAAGCATGCAAGTAAAGAACATGGCATACTTTTTATTTACTCTGGATGCCAGATCCTGCAGGCCGTTACCCCCGGACATACCGATGGCTGCCACTGCCAAAATAGGAATACCCACACCAGTCAAAATGAAGCCGGCAATAGCTGGCCACACGTTGCTGCCTGCCGCCTGTCCCAGATGAACAGGGAAGATAATGTTACCAGCACCAAAGAACATACCAAACAGCATACTGGCAACAAACAGATAATTTTTCCAACTCAATTTTTCATTCACAACAAAACGCCCCTTTAATAGAATCACAACAGGTAAAATGTTACCACTGCGCTACAGGGATGTCAAAGAAATGGAATAAAATGGACACAAAAGTGTAATGTCTATTGGTAACAGACATTTATTGCTGTCATCGATATAGTTTATTCACATGTTTTGTGCATCATAACAATGTATCCTTGCTGATACTTGTTCCAAACAAAATAACAAACCGCAGCTGCTGCAATAACCCCTGTGCAAACCACGCTGTACATAAAAGTATAGCCATAGCCAGCTGCGACTATCCCCAAAAGGCCAGCTGCCAGTCCGACACAAATATCCAGGGACCAAAAATAGGTAGCTGTAGCCACACCGCTACGCTCCATCGGTGCACTTTGGATAGCCAATGTCTGAAAAGCCGGACTCAAAGCACCAAAGCCTATACCCAATATTGCAGCCGACACTAAAAGCCCCAGCATAGTAGAAATCTGACCAAAAATGATCATTCCCAAAGCGAAACACAGAAAACCAGGATATATTGTATAATCCGGTCCCTTGGTATCAAATATTTTTCCAACGATAGGACGGGTCAGCACAATGACAGTGGCAAATACGGCAAAGAACATACTGGTCTCCTGCTGCAGACCCAGGGATTTCGCATAAAGGGGAATAAATGTCAGCACGCCACCATAAGCAAAGAATACCAGACCACCAATGGAAGACATAGCCACAGATCTGCGTTCAATAAAATCACTGACGGAGATGCCATGGCGCTGCTTTTTAGCAGGCAAAATAACCGCATCAGGCAGTCTACGATGATTTGCCACAACAAGGGTAAATAATGCCAGCATCACCATGAATGGGAAAAACATCTCAGCTCCCCAGCTGCCGATTATTACCAACCCCAGCAAAGGACCTACAACCATAGCCAAATTTGTGGTCAAGGCAAAATAACCAATCCCCTCCCCCTTGCGCTCCGCCGGTAAAACCATTGCGGCCATAGCAGCAGCTGCCGTAGTTGCAATAGCAAAAATCACACCATGAAGCAGGCGCAAGCCATAAATCCCTGTAAGGGTTTGAAAATAATTGAAGCCCAGCATAATAAGACCAAAACAAAGCGTCGCCACCAGCATCAATGTTCGCTTATTCACGCTGTCGATAAGTTTTCCAGCCAAAGGGCGGCAGGCCACAGTTCCAATCTGGAAAAAAGTCATGGCCATTCCGGCTTCCAGCTCCCCACCCTGCAAATCATCCATAATAAAAATCGGCAAGGCTGCAATCATAATATACTGGCTCATAAATACCAGAAAGTTACAGCCGCCCATACTAATAAATTCCGTTGTCCAAAGTTTATTCATTCTCTAATCATTTCCTCTATCTTTAGTAACATTTTCTTCATATTTGCTGTATCGACTTCGCCCAGTTTCAGCTCCAATTGCCGATTTTCCCGTTCATCTTCCTCAGCCAGCTTATCCACAAGCTCCTTACCAGACATGGTCAGCTGCAAAAGAAAGGCACGTCGGTCAACTTGATTTGGCTCCCTTTTTACATAATCCTTCTTAAGCAATCTATCCACAATCGCCTTCACTGTATTGGGATCTCGTTGCATTTGTCCGGATAATTCTTTTTGGCTGATATTCGGATGCTCAGCTAATATCTTCATCGCCACCCATTGCTCTACAGTCAGTCCGTATGGGCTGAATATTTTCTCGGTATGGCGATGAACCTTTCTGGCCGTTCGACATAACAGATAGCCCAATGTATCATCTATCTGCATCGTGATTTCACCTTCTTTTTGTATTTATAGAACTTTCATGATGATCTCATAAAAATAATACGTTAACGTACTTTATATTAGTACGCTAACGTATTATTGTCAACAAGATATTTTTAATCGTTACGTAAATCGTAAACAGCTACCACTTTGAGCTCCCTTTCATTTACAGAGAATTTGACCTCCACATCCCCAAAGGGCATTCCGTAAACACGATCGGGATCATGATGATAAGATGGTCTTGGGTCATTGGCCAATACCTCTATCAGGGACTTATGCTGTTTTTCCGGAACCTTTGCCAGCAGTTCCGGAGGGAAATCCACCTCCAGCATTCGGTTCCACCCACCACTTCTGAAGCCCTCAGTAGCCTCTGGGTGACTGTCCGCATAGGGAATATAGGGCTTTATATCAAGAATTGGTGTGCCATCCATAAGATCTGCACCACTGACTACGAGGACCGTACCATCATGGGGATCTACCTCCACCCCTTCCAGCTTCACTGATGATAAACCAATAGGATTAGGGCGAAATGGTGACCTGGTGGCAAACACTCCTACCCGTGTATTGCCTCCTAAAATTGGTGGTCTGACCGTTGGGGACCACCCCTCACGAATATTTTCTGAAAATTGCCAGATAAGCCACAAATGTGAAAAGCCTTCTATACCTCTGAGAGCATCCTCATTACGATATTCCGGCTCGAAAACAATACGTCCCTTCAGCTCCTTCACCACCCCACTCTGCCGGGGAATGCCAAACTTGGTGGGAAAATCCGTATGAATTCTTCCTATTATTTTTGTTTCTATAATTTCTGCCATCTTTTCAATCCTTTAAATACAATCAAATAAATTATTCCTAAACATTATAACCCAGTTGTTCAAATTTTTCTTCATCAGAAAAAATCAACTTATTCCAAAGGAAAAGACCTTCCCCGAAGGGAAGGCCCAATCCTATAAAATTTTACACACACATATCACTCGCATTGAGTTACAGCTTGAACTTGCTGATTTCATTCTGCAGCTCCATTGCCATCTTGGAAAGGCTATCGGACGCATTGGAAATCTCCATTACGCTGGCGCTCTGCTCCTCAGTTGCGGCAGAAACGGTCTCAGCTTCCTCAGCAGCCTTTCTGCTGGCATCACCAATGATTCTAATATGCCCCATAACTTCCTCGCCATTGGCAGCCATGCCACTGATAGCGGAGGAAATATGCTGAACCTGACCGGAAACTGTCTCAACGATTTCAATAATCTTACGGAAGCTCTCACCCATGCTGATAATATTCTGAGTACCAACACGAACCTCATCGCTGCCCGCCTGCATACCAGCAACAGCATTATCAGTATCCTTGCGGGTCTGTTGAATAAGATCAGCAATCTGGTTGGCTGCCTCCTGAGATGACTCAGCCAGCTTACGAACCTCATCTGCTACTACGGCAAAGCCCCTTCCATGTTCACCAGCACGGGCAGCCTCGATAGCTGCATTAAGGGCCAACAGGTTTGTCTGTGCTGAGATATTTGAAATGGTATCCACAATCTGACCAATTTCAGCAGAGCGCTCACCCAATGCAGTAACCACTTCTGTAGACTCATTGGTGCTCTGCTCTATGCGCTTAATCTGTCCAATGGCCTGCTCCAGAGTCTTGCCTCCATCACGAGCTACCTCTGCGGCTTCACGGCCATGGGCTGCTGCTGCATCGGCTTCACCGGCAACTGTCTGAATGGTGTCGTTCAATTCCTCGATGGCCATGCTGGTGGAGCTAACTGCCTCCAGCTGCTCATTGGTGCCTTGGGCAACATTTACAATGGAGTTTGCCACCTGATTAGATGCCTGGGCTGACTGCTCAGTGGTGGCATTCAGCTCCTCAGCGGCTGCAGCCAGACTATCGGAGGAACCGCTAACCTGCTTCATAACATTGCTTACACCCTGACGCATTTCACGAACCGCCGCAGCCAAAGCTCCCAACTCATTATTGGAGGTAATACGGCTTGGACGGTTGCGGAAATCACCTGCTGCCAAAAGATGCATTTCATCCATCATAACTGCAAGAGGTGCCATGGCCTTGTTCACAGTAACGAGAACACCAAGGGAAATCAAGATAATAAGGAGTATGCTGATACCAACCATGATTTTAAGTACATTGCCTACAGGGGCAAACAGCTCATCCTGATATGCTACAGTGGCCATACCCCATCCAGTGGCCTTAATTGGGTTATAGAAGGCAATCATATCGTCGCCCTCTTTATTTGTGAACTTATAGACACCGGCATCACCGGAAAGCATCTTTTCACCCAAAGCCTTTATTTCAGGGTCACTGTCCTCAGAAATCTTTTTCTTCATGATGGCTTCTTCGTCAGGATTTACAATATAAGTACCCTCCTTGGAAACCAAAAGGCTGTAGCCCTTTTCACCAAGCTTAAAGTCACTTACCTTCTCCATAACTGCATCAACATAGATAGCAGCCAATACCATACCTACATTCTGGCCATTATTGTCCTTTGCCAAAGCAATGGAATTCACAATAATTTTACCAGTGGCCTGAGAAATTACAGGGGATGCCATAAAGGAATCCTTGGCACCAGTCATGGTTTCCTTGTACCAGGCCTTATCTGCATTGTGCATTTCCTTAAAGCCGGCCTTGGTTTCACCATACAATACGCCAGAGCCATCAAAGGGACCCCAGCTCACGGAGTCATAAACCCCCGGATAAATCTTGTTCATGAGAGCAAGACGATATTTATTGTTCTCATTCATCCCCGCAGGATTTTCCCTCAATGCCTTTGCAGAAGGAATATTTGCAGCATTCTGGGTCTCCAGCATACGGGCCTCCAGCCAAGCGGATACACCATCGGACACTTCCTGGGCATTGTTCAGGGAGCTGGTGGTAAGCTGCTCCTCAAAGGTACTTCCCACATACTTGAAAATTATCCCAGACATAATCACAAGACCTATGATTACAATAGGCAACACATACATCAGGATCTCCGTCTTTACAGTACGGACATTTCCCTGATTCGAAATGTTGTTATTCGACATAATAACCCTATCCTTTCTTTTAGTTATCAAACTACATATTTGCTATGTAATTTTAGTCACTCTTACAAACTATTTTTTCTACATTTATGGGCATATTCCTGCTTTTATCTGCGAAATCTTTCTATAGATAATTTCTCTAAATTAAGTATTATTTTTCTTTTAAAGCAGGAAATTATTTATCAATAACGAATTTTAACAATGTACAGTGATTGTGTTATTAACGTAAAAGGGCTTTATATAGGAGGTCACAGATTATGTTCGATAGTTTATTCAAATCAAATCAACCCAAAGCAGCCACGCCGTCACCGGCAGAGCGAATAGCTCCTAAGGCTGTTCGTCCGGCAGCTACGCCTGCTGCCAGTGCTTCTTCCACCCCAGATACCAAGGTGGCTTATTTGTCCACCAGTGAGCTGAATTCTTCAGCATTAACTCCTCTCTTTGACGTTGCCGAGGGGCCTGCACTGGTTATCGGCTATGTTTCCCCAGATAATGACATGAATGATGTTGCTTCCAGCATAAAGGCCGTATTGCCTCCAAATGCCAAGCTGATTTTGTTAACCACCTCCGGCGAGCTGTGCAGAACAGCCGGCAGCCGTACCTTATATTGTGAAGCACCTGACAACCGTCGCAAGGTTTTGCTGCAAGTATTCTCCCGCCGCATGATTGATAATATGTATATTATGACCATCAATCTGCCAAATGAGGATCTGCGTCAAGGGCAGGTTTCTATTAGTGTCGAAGAACGTGTTAGAAGGATGCAACAGGAAATTGACAAGCATAAGATTCCATTCCGCATGAATGTAAACCACACCTTTGGCCTTTTGTACATCGATGGTCTTTCCAACTGCGAATCCTTCGTTATGCAGGCATTCTACCAAAATGGTATGTTCCCTATTCCTTTTATCGGAGGCAGTGCCGCTGGTTTACTTGATTTCCAGCACACCTATATCTACAACGACAGTCAGGTTTTGGAGAATGTTGCCGTAGCCGTTATCGTTCACACCTCCAAAAACTACCGCTATGGTATTTTAAAGACTCAGGCCGTTGAAAGAGTGGGCAAATATTTCGACGTCGTAAATGCCAACTCCGCTCTGCGTTACATTTCCACTGTGGAAGACACCAACGGTGAGGCCATACCATTCATTGATGCCCTTAAGAGAGAGCTGGGATGCTCCAGTGTCTCTGAGCTTAACGCAAAGATGCAGGAATACACCTTCGCCACCGATATAAAGGGTGAAAACTTTATCCGTTCCATTTCCAGCATTGATGAAGCAAATTACCGCATCAATTTCTTCTGTGATATTGAATCCGGTGAGCGCCTCTACCTTATGAAACGCGTAGGACTGGAAAATGACCTCAAAAATGCTATGAGAGAGTTTAATCAGGGCAAGCCTGCTCCAATTGGCGCTATCTTAAATGACTGTATACTCCGCCGTCTTGGTTATCCTGAAGAAATCAAGCACATTGATATGTTCAACGAATATCCTGTGGCCGGTTTCTCCAGCTTTGGTGAAATCAGTGGTCTGCACATGAACGAAACATTGACAGCTATTTTCTTCTACTATGAACCAAATGGTACTTCCTTCCACGATCAGTATCTGGATTATTTTGCTGGTCATTATGCTGCTTGTCAGGAATTCTTCCTCACCCGTGTAATCGCCCGTCAGCAGCGTGTAGGTGTACTGAAGGATCAGGTGCTTGACCTCTTTGACGAATATCAGCAGAGCCTGCCATCCATTATCCGTACTATTTCCCAGATGTCCAAGGACGTTGATGCGGTTAAGGATTCCATGCAGGAGCTTTCCGGTGGCATTGACGAACAGGGTTCCTACTTCACCCAGCTTCTGGAACGTAATTCAGAAATTACACCAAAACTGAAGCTCTTAAACTCCAGCACTGAAAAGATAAATGATGTAATGCAAATTATTACGGATATTTCTTCCCAGATAAATCTTCTGGCCCTCAATGCTGCCATTGAGGCCGCCCGTGCCGGTGAACATGGTCGTGGCTTCGCCGTTGTAGCCCAAGAGGTTGGCAAGCTGTCCAAGAGCACCCAGGAAAGCGTTCAAAGCTCCGATGAGGCCATTAACACTCTGGTAAACGATGTTAAGGCCATTGATACCATTTTGGCCAAGAACAAGGAATTTGAAGCAAAAATTGACGAATTTGACCAGCGCTTCTCCAAACAGGTGGCTTCCGTTCACGACAGTCTGCAGCATAGTTTGGAGCAGATTTCCAAGTCCACTCGGGTTATCAATGATTTGGACAGCGTTAACGCCACAGTTACCGAAAAACTCAAGGTTCTGCAGGAGACCATCCGCAACATCGAGCTTGGTATTTAATCAACTTCTAATCCAAAAAAATTGCCGGTTCCTTGTGGGACCGGCATTTTTCTTCGATATTCTTTTAGAAAGGAGAGATTATTATGGGTAAAATCAGAGTTTTACTGCTAACATTAACATTTATGCTGATTTCCATAACCAGTTGTTTTGCCTGGGGCTGGGGATGGGATTACCTTGACGATGTTGGGGACAGACCTATAATCCATTACTACGCCCACACCCTGGAAAAGGGATGGACAGACCGTGCCATTGATGGCGAGGCTGCAGGTGACCCTTACGGCTCACAAACCGTGGATGCCATTCGAGTAAGTGTCATTGTGGGAAGATATAATTATGTCACATACAGGGTCCATATGCAAAACGGCGACTGGTCCCCTTGGGTAATGAACGGAGCAACTGCCGGCACTTATGGCACCCCTATTGATGGAATGCAGGTAGCTATGGGAAGCTGGGGACCGGCTGGCTGGTCAGTATCCTACAAGGGAAGGGTCAAGGATTACGGCTGGATTAACAAGTGGCTTCCGGAAGGAGAGGTTCTTGGCAATCTAAAAGATCCTATCCAATCCTTCAGAATCAGAGTTAATTAGAAATATACATGCAACGCATTGCATTAAGAATAGCCAATACTGCCACTCCCACATCGGCAAATATAGCCGCCCACATGCTGGCAAAGCCAAGGGCACCAGCGACTAAAACCAATACCTTAATACCAATGGCAAACCAGATATTCTCCTTTACAATTCTAAGGCACTTACGGGACACGCGGATGGCTGTGGCAATCTTAAATGGATCATCATCCATCAAAACTACATCGGCAGCCTCTATGGCCGCATCACTTCCCATGGCTCCCATGGCAATACCGATATCTGCCCTGGAAAGCACAGGTGCATCATTAATACCGTCCCCCACAAAGGCCAATGCTTCATCCTCACTGCGTTTACCTGCAAGCAGCTTCTCCACTTCACTGACCTTATCCTGAGGCAACAAATCACTTCTTACCTGATCAAGTCCAAGCTCTGCTGCGACAACGTCAGCTACAGCCTTTGCGTCACCAGTCAGCATAACGGTCTCACGGATTCCCTGGGCCTTAAGTGCTTTTATGGCCTCCTTGCTATGAGGCTTTGGAGTATCGGACACCACAATGTGGCCTTCATATTCGCCATTTATGGCCACATGGACAATGGTACCCGTATGCTCACAAGGCTTCCACTCTACCCCCAAATCCTCCATCATGCGGTAGTTACCTACACAAACCACATCACCGTTTATGTTTGCTCTTATACCACGACCGGCGATTTCCTCAGTGTTTTCTACGAGGCAATCGTCTTTTTCATTTGGATAGGCCTCCAACAAAGACAGGGCTATTGGATGGGATGAATATCTTTCCACATGGGCTGCCAAATGGAGAAGCTGGTTTTCATCCAGCTTTTCCGGATGAATAGCTACTACACTAAAGGTGCCCTTAGTCAGAGTACCAGTTTTATCAAAAACAACAGTTTTAGTTTCCGACAAGGTTTCCATATAATTGGAGCCCTTCACCAAAATACCATGACGACTGGCCGCCCCCAATCCTGCAAAGAAGGATAAAGGAATAGATATAACCAGTGCACAAGGGCAACTGATTATCAGGAAGGTCAGGGCCCGATATAGCCACTCCCCCCACATTGGTTCACTGTCCATAACAGTTAAAGCCACTGGTGGAAGTACGGCCAAGGCGATAGCTGCCCACACTACAATAGGGGTATATACCCTGGCAAACTTAGTAATAAATTCCTCAGATTTAGACTTTCTGGAGCCTGCATCTTCGATAAGCTCAAGGATTTTTGAGGCCGTGGACTCACCAAATTCCTTGGTGGTACGCACCTTTAACAAACCAGTAAGGTTTATACTGCCGGATATTATTTCTTTTCCCGGTTCCACGTCCCGTGGCAGAGATTCTCCCGTAAGAGCAGCAGTATTTAAGGTTGAATGCCCCTCCATCACAATGCCATCAATGGGAACCCTTTCACCAGGTTTAACCACAATAACAGAACCAATTTCCACATCATCTGGGTCCACCTGCTCCAGCTGGCCATCCCCATTTTCCATGTTGGCATAATCCGGAGCAATATCCATTAAGTCTGCAATATCCTTGCGGCTCTTGCCCACGGCATAGCTTTGGAACCATTCGCCAATCTGATAAAACAACATTACCGCAATAGCCTCTACATAATCACCACTACGATACAACGCCAAGGCAATGGCACCTAAAGTAGCAATGGCCATCAGCAGGTTCTCGTCAAAGGGCTGACGGTTTTTGACTCCCTTCACAGCCTTTATCAATATGTCATGTCCGATTATAAAATATGGAATGATATATAAGGTAAACCTGAACATTCCATCAACCTCGATAAAATTTAAGGCAATCATAATGACGGAGGTAATTACTATACGTATCAGATTTTGTTTTTGTTTTTCAGTCATGGCAATCTCCCCTTGCAGCCTAATGCTGCTCTTACTTACTCAAAGAAGATTTCGCAGTCCGGCTCCACCTTGCGGCAGTCAGCCAATACGTTTTTCATAACATCATTTGGCTCAACACCATCTTCAAATTCAACCTTCATCTTCAAGGCCATGAAATTTACAGAAGCAGCCTTAACACCATCAACCTTATTTGCTGCATCCTCCATCTTGGCAGCACAGTTTGCACAATCCACATCAATTTTATAGGTCTTTTTCATAATAATATTCCTCTCTTTCTCTTCCTGCATAAATACACATAATGGTCAGCCAAACAGCTAACAATTAAATGGGTATTTAATCGTTTTCTTTGTCTATATGTTAAACGATTGCTTAATCGTTGTCAAGTGGATAATTAAACTTTTGCTTAATAGTTAATTTCTGCTATAATTAATTTAAAATACGATATATCGGATCGTTATTCCATTAGAAGGAGTGCTTTATCCATGACTACACTTCCCCATAACCACCATAGCCATGAAGAAGAACAATATATAGTTGAAAATATGCCCGCAGAATGTACCATTGCCGCTGTAGCAGAAGCCATGAAGCAGCTTGGTGATCCTACAAGATTACGTATATTTTGGCTGCTTTGTCACACCGAAGAATGTGTGGTGGATATTGCGGCCTTTATGAATATGTCTTCCCCGGCTGTATCTCACCATCTACGGGTTCTAAAAAACACCGGCCTGGTAACCACACGCCGTGAAGGCAAGGAGGTATACTATACCGCTGCTGATACCCCTATGGTAAACAAGCTGCACCATACCATTGAAGAAATCGCTGAAATCAACTGCTGCGACCAGTAGAATAATACTGAAAAAACAAAGACCATGTAAGAGCTTACCTCTCTAACATGGTCTTTTACATTTCAACGAATATTGAATAAACCTTTGAACTCCTTATTACAAAATATCAATTACTTCCCCGGCCAGGGCCTTGTTCATGGATCTCACAGCACAGAATTTTCCGCACATGCTGCAGGTATCTGCATGATCATCCTCAGGGGCACGGGAGTCGCGGATAGACTTGGCTGTTTCCGGGTCCAGAGCCTCCCTGTACTGTGCCTCCCAATCCAGCTTTCGTCTGGCATCCGCCATACGGTCATCCTGAGCACGAGCCCCTGGCAAGCCCTTGGCAATATCCGCTGCATGGGCTGCTATCTTGCTGGCAATAATACCTTCCCGTACATCATCCACATTTGGCAATGCCAGATGCTCTGCTGGGGTAACATAGCACAGGAAAGCCGCCCCGCTCATGGCTGCTATGGCACCACCAATGGCAGCAGTAATATGATCATACCCCGGAGCAATATCAGTAACCAATGGTCCCAAGACATAGAAAGGAGCACCCTTGCATATGGTCTGCTGCACCTTCATATTGGCGGCTATCTGATCCATTGGCACATGGCCCGGCCCCTCCACCATAACCTGTACATCCTTGTCCCAGGCCCGCTGGGTAAGCTCGCCTAAGCGAATAAGCTCCTCTATCTGCACTCCATCAGTGGCATCAGCCAGACATCCTGGACGACAGGCATCTCCAAGGCTCACTGTCACATCATATTCGCGACAAATATCAAGGATTTCATCATAATATTCGTAGAAAGGATTTTCCTCCCCTGTCATGGACATCCAGGCAAAGACCAAAGAGCCTCCTCTGGAAACTATATTCATTTTCCGCTGGCCTTTTTTTATCTGCTCTATGGTCTTTCTTGTAATACCACAATGGAGAGTGACAAAATCCACACCATCCTCAGCGTGAAGTCTTACCACATCCACAAAATCCTTGGCTGTGAGAGTTGCCAAATCCCGCTGGTAGTGAATCACCGCATCGTAAACCGGCACCGTCCCCACCATGGCAGGGCATTCACGGCACAGCTTCTGTCTGAAGGGCTGGGTATTCCCATGGGAAGATAGGTCCATAATAGCCTCCGCTCCCAGATTAACGGCGCTCATAACCTTTTGCATTTCTATATCATAGTCCTTGCAGTCCCTTGATACACCTAGATTAACATTTATCTTGGTTTTCAGCATACTGCCTACCCCATTTGGCTCAAGGCTCTTATGATTTACATTGGCAGGAATGGCTACCTTCCCCTGGGCCACCATATCCATAATAAAGGAAATCTCCCTGTTTTCCTTTTTGGCTACAGCCTCAATCTCCGGGGTAACAATTCCCTTTCTGGCCGCCTCCATTTGTGTTGCATACTCTCTTTTCATTTCACGTACCTCCCCATAAAACAAGCAAGATGAAAGCATACTGGCTTTCATCAGCCCTTACACGAAATCTAGAGCTCATCTTCATCTTTCAGATTCGATTCGCTAAGATTTCATAGTAAAAGACAGTGCCCGTTTGGACACTGCCTTACTTGTTTATATATGGATCAGAGCAAGGCCACATCAACCCTATATGCTCTATCAGCATTCCTACGTTGGCATTATCCAAATCAGGTTCAGGGTCGTGTGTCTTTTCATACACACCTCTCAGCATTACCGCTCCCCTTGCTATTCTGTTACTCTTAAATATATCACTGTATATAGTTTATGACAATTATTTTTCATAATTAATCATAATTAACCTTATTTTTTAAGCCTCATTTGACTGCTTGATATAAGCCTCCATGGTTTTATATGCTTTACCACTATCTATCATTTCAGCCGCCAGCTCAATACCAGCCTGCATGGTTGGTGCCTTCTGAGCCACATAAAGGGCCAGTCCCGCATTCATCAGCACAGCATTTCTCTTGGTACCCTGAATTTTACCAGACAGAACTCCCTTGGTAATCTCAGCATTTTCCTCGGCAGTGCCTCCCACCAGTTCATCCTTGCTTCCACGCACCAGACCGAAATCCTCAGGGCAAATCTGGGTAGTACGATAATAGCCATTCTTAAGCTCGCATACAGTGGTAGGAGCACTTGGAGATACCTCATCCAGACGATCCTTGCCGTGAACCACCACCGCATTGGCTACACCTAGCTTATCCAAAACCTTGGCTACCGGCTCCACCAAATATTCATCATAAACACCCAGCAGGAAATAGTCCGGATTGGCTGGGTTTGTCAATGGACCAAGAATATTAAATACTGTTCTAAAGCCCAGCTCCTTGCGGATAGGACCAACATACTTCATAGCACTATGATATTTCTGGGCAAAAAGGAAGCACATGCCACAGCCGTTAAGCATCTCCAATGCCTTTTCAGGGCTCTGCTGAATATTTACTCCAAGGGCCTCCTGCACATCAGCTGTTCCGGATTTTGAGGAAGCAGCCCGATTGCCGTGCTTTGCCACCTTTACCCCTGCTGCTGCAATAACAAAGGCAGAGGTAGTGGAAATATTAAAGGTATTGGAACGGTCACCGCCGGTCCCCACAATTTCCAGCACCTTAAGGCCAGGGTGTGGAACCGGAGTAGCCAGTTCACGCATAGCTGCTGCACAGCCGGAGATTTCCGCTATGGTTTCCGCTCTGGTGCTCTTGGTGGAAAGAGCTGCCAAAAAGGCTGCATTCTGGGTTTGAGAGGTCTGGCCCTTCATAATTTCATTCATTACAGTGTACGCCTCATCATAGGTCAGGTCCTCTTTTCTTACGATTTTTTCAATTGCTTCTCTAATCATTTTTCTGGCTCCTTTCAAACAGCAAAACATTTTTTTGAAAGCTCTTAACTGCTTTCCTTCCAGCAGCCTGACCGAAGTGTGGACAATAAGCAAGATGAAAGCATACAGGCTTTCATCAGCCCTTATACGAAATCTAAAGTTCATCTTAATCTTACAGATTCGATTCACTAAGATTTCGTAATAAAAAAGCCCTCAACGATAAAAACTATCGTCAAGGGCGAGAATAAACTATTCCCGTGGTGCCACCTAGATTTGCGACTTCACACACTCAGCAGGATACCATCATATCCCCGGCAACTAACGTATGCCTTCACGTCATGAGATACTCTGCCATGGACAAAATCCATTGCATTTCATCATGCCCTCTGTGGTCCATTTACAAATCAGCGTTCTATCCGGCTCTCAGCTTCCCGGACTCTCTGTGAGTGCCCCTTTTGCTTGATCTCCACATCATAGGTTTGTTCAATATTTTTTTGAACCTGTTAGTATTAAACAGCAAAATGTAAAAATTGTCAAGGTAAATGTTACTTTACATTTTACTGGTATCGACAGTACAGTCATATTGTCCTTCCACTGTGCACATTGAAAAATACTTTTCCTCCAAGGGAATCCATCGAGACTTAAACATTTTGGCCCCTTCAGCACCATTTCTCCTGACAATACGCTCCATCTGCTCATCAGGAGACACCGTCATAAATATGCGATAATCATATAGCTTAACCAAGGAAGGATGACAGCTGTAGGAGCCCTCCACTATACACAGCTTCCCCGGTTTTATGATAATACTTTCCTGCAGTGACTGGCTTTTGCAGTCAAACCTCTGATAAGGAAGCTCTACCACGCCCTTTCGCAAGGGCTCCAGCACCTCAAACAGAAATCTTTCATGGTCCACATTTTCTCCCGGCGTATTGAACCTCGCCGGTGTCCGTTGCTCCGGCCGCAGAAAGAAATCATCCATGTGAAAAACCGTGGCCCCGGTCTGCTCCTCCAAATACTGTGCCAAGGTGGTTTTTCCGGCACCACATCTGCCATCGATAGCAATAATTACCCTTTTATTCTTATGACATTCCATTAGGGAATGGATTCTATTCAATATGTTTTCTGAAGATATACTGTAATTTTCTTTCAATATAAATCCCCCACTTTACTACCCGTATAGTATAACATAAGCGGATGGCAGGTGGGGGAATATTATACTGTTATTGTACTCTCATCACTGCTGTACCTCTCCCAAGGAAAATTTCAATTTCCAAAAATCATCCACTGGGCGATTTTCATTAATGAGCTTTATTACCTTCAGCACCCCGCCATGGGATACCACCACGGAATCACCTTCAAAAGCGTCTATTTTCCGTTCAAGACCCTTCCAGCACCATTCAACACGCTGATAAAATTTCTTGAAGCTCTCTCCCTGAGGAAATCGGAAATTAATCCAATCCTCCTGCCATTCAAGGCATTCCTCCGGATATTTCTCTTTTATTTCCTCGTAATCCATGCCTTCCCAACGGCCAAAATCTATTTCCGTCAGATAAGGCACCACTTCTATTCGGCAGGGAACATCCAGATTTTCCTCCAGTATGCAGGCCGTCCTAAAAGCCCTCTGCAACGGACTGGTGAAAATGGCCACCTCATGGGCAGAATTATCCTTCAGAAGCTCTGAAAGCTCATGTGCGGCCTCCCTGGCCTGCTCCATGCCCTGCTCTGTCAATAGGGTATCCAATCTGCCATAGTAACCCCTATGACAATTTCCCTCAGATTCTCCATGTCTTACCAAATAGGTTGCCATTGTTCTCACCTACTTATCAAATTAATTATTTTTATGACGATTTTGCCCGACAGGCTTCCATAGCTTCAGCCTCCAGATGGGCCATCTGATCAATATGGGCCACTGTATAAAGCATTGTACGCAATATATTCAGCTCCAAAATAGCACCTGTACCCTCACCCAAAGCCAAACCAGCTCTAATAGGCACCTCATCTTCATTAATGCCCCCCAGGGCCAAAGCGTATTTCATCCCCGGCTCCTTGGAAAGATGAGAAGGTATCATTACACGGGCAACATCAGGATGAATTTTGGCAGCACAGGCAAAGGCCACCGCCGTAATAAAGCCATCCAGTACAAATGGAATACGCAGCTCACCGCAGCGAACCATGGCACCACATAGGGCTGCAATATCGAAGCCACCCACATAACGAATTATATCCTGTGGTGTTCTCAAAAATTCCTTATATTTCCTCACTGCATCAGCTATAACCTGTCGCTTGCGCTGTATAACCTCCGGAAAAGCTGGATTGGCACCATATCCCACAATAAATTCTGCGGAGATACCAGAAAGGGCATGAAGGACCGCAGAGGAAGTGGTAGTATTTCCTATACCCATCTCCCCAAAGGACAGTATATTGTGTCCCTGTCTTACAGCCTCATTCACCTGTTCACAGCCAGCGTCATAGGCTCTTTGAAACTCCTCTGCCGTCATGGCCGGTTCCTTCAGAAAATTTCTCGTTCCCTGACGAACCTTGCGGTTAAGTCCTACAGATTCCTCGCGCTTGATCCCCACATCCACTACCAGCCAAGGAATGTTATTGGACTGGCAAAAACAGCTGATGGTTGACAGCCCCAGCATCATATTTCTGGCCTGCAAATATGTTATGTCCTGAGATTGGCGCACTACACCTTCTTCCACTATACCATTATCTGCCGCAAAAATAAAATGAAAAGGCCTAAGATCAAACTGTATTGTCTTCCAGGCCCGCATCAATTTCTGTATCTGAAGCTCCAACAAGCCCAGACTCTTTTTGGGCACTGCCATTCTTGAGGTCAATCTTGCTGCTTCATCCATCTGTACCATAATTAAGCCCCCTTATATTTTCAGCTCAACACCACTTTTCTTCTCCCGCATGAGGATTTCCGTCAAATGAACTACCTGGGCTCCGGCCTCAATGGGTGGTATACCATTGCTGTAAATGTTTGATACCACTGTGCGCTGGGATTCTGGCTTCTTTGGACTGGATTCATAAGCCATATATACACTCATGCTTTCCCCAGTGGCCAGTCCCGGTCTTTCCCCAATTAGCTGGATAGTAACCTTGGCTCCCAGGGCCTCACTTATTCTGTCCATGGTGGCTACACGACTATAGCGAACAAATATGGGCGTTCCCACCTTGTACCTTTTCTCCCTGAAGCCGTCCATCATAATGGCGTACATATCCTTTAGATTGGCATTAATGGCAAATCCGCTGAGGCCATCCGCCACGATTATCTGCACATCGGGATCATGAATACAGTCCCTTTTTATGGCTTCAGTGGTTTCCTCTGAGAAAATGCGCCCCAAGTCTGGTCTTCTGACATATTCCTCCTTGTTGTTGACCATGGTCTGAACCTTGTAAAAGCCCATTTCATCCACAAGGGATTCATCTATCTCCGTCCAAACTGCATCCTGGGCAATGGCATGGTCGGCCCGAAATTTCAGCAATGTTTCAGTCTTGAAGCGGTCACCAGCTCGCCCTACCCCCAGTCGGGCATTGGTGGTTTTTTTCAGGCGTTTTACCAGCTCCAGACTTTTGGGGTTATCAATTAACACCTTATCCTTAACCTCCGGCAAGGATACATCTGGTACAAATTCTTCTTTCATCATACGGCACTCCTTAAATGCATTTCCTGCTCCCTGCTGATAAACACTGACGGATCACCGGCGATTGTGGAAAGGTTCCCCTGTTCATCAAAAATCCCCAGCTCCTTCATACGCTTTTCAAATGGAGCGATTGTATGCTTTCCGCTTAATCTGCGCAAAGCCGCAGCATCATGATAGCTGGTAGTCTGATACATAAGCATTACATCATCCCCAGCCGGAATTCCCATAATGTAGTTGCAGTCCGCCATGGTCAGCATCATGGCCAGATTTTCCAGATCATTCTGGTCTGCCCGCATGTGATTGGTATAGCACACATCACAGCCCATAGGTATACCAGTGAGCTTGCCCATAAAATGGTCCTCCAGACCGGCCCGAATCATCTGACGGCCATCGTAGAGGTACTCAGGACCAATAAAGCCCACCACTGTATTTACCAAAAATGGATTATACCGCTTGGCAAAGGCATAACAACGGGCTTCCATTACCAACTGGTCTGAGCCGTGATTGCCATCAGCGGAAAGCTCTGAGCCCTGACCTGTCTCAAAATACATGAAATTAGGGCCTACTGAGCTTTTCCGTTCCTTCATGATAGCATAAGCCTCATCCATCAGAGCAACATTTATACCAAAGGCACGGCTTGCCACCTCAGAGCCCGCAAGACTCTGAAACATCAAATCCATTGGGGCCAGATCCTTTTCCAGTACCTTCATCTGGGTGGTAACATGGGCCAATACGCAGTTCTGGGTTGGAATATCCCATTTATACATGAATTCCTTGAATTCCTTAAGAATATCCGCCACGCTGTCTATGGCATCCACTGCCGGATTCAGTCCTATAACCGCATCCCCTACGCCATAGCTGATACCTTCCATAACTGAAGCCATTATTCCAGCCACATCATCGGTGGCATGATTTGGCTGCAATCTGGAGGACAAGGTACCTGGCTTGCCTATGGTGGTGTTGCAGGTGGCCTCCACATGCATTTTCTTTGCCGCATATACCAAATCCATATTGGACATGAGCTTTGCCACAGCTGCAATCATTTCCGAGGTTAAAGCGGGACGAACAGCGGCTATTTCCGTCTCTGAGGCTGACAACAGAAACTCTCTGAATCCCCCTACAGTCATAGCCTTTATGCGGTCAAATACCTTCTTATCCACCGAATCCTGATCAACTCTGGTTATGTCATCCTCTTCATAGGGAACCACTGGATTATTGCGCAAATCCTCTAAGGTCATATCAGCCAATACTGTCTTGGCGGCAATTCTTTCCACTGTGGACTCTGCAGCAACTCCGGCCAGTATATCCCCGGATTTTTCCTCATTTGCCTTGGCCAGTACCTCCTTCACATCCTTAAAGGCGTAGGTATGGCCAAACAATGTCGTTTTTAGTCTCATATAATTAACCTACTTTCAGCTTTTGAATATCAATGTCTTCACCGCCACCGGAACTATGCCGGATACGGATTTTCCCACATCCACATAATCCCCCTCCGCAGCATGAATACGATCCAGACAAATAATATGATGCTGGCGGGCAAACTGACGAAGGAGCATTCCCAATGCTTTGGCAAAATCCTGCTCCACAATAACCAGCAGAATATCCCCCTCATTTCTTGTAATATCCGCCAAGACCTTGGCTACAGCCTTAACTGCACTGTACTCAGGGGCCCTTTTTCCCGCAAAGGATATGGCTATCTGCTGAGTCTGAGGGTAAAGACGCCGCTTTATTTTATATTCCTCCTGTATCTCATGCTCCTGTTCCGTATGGTCCAGACGCAGCACCGGGATATTTTTCAAAGGCACACAGCCATCATCCATAATCACTGTACTGCCACTAATACGCACTGAATAGCTGCCAGCACCAATAACCGTGGCCCGAATTTTTTCCCGTGGCTCAAGTACGATAATCTCATCCTCCTGACTGAACATCTGACGGATAGATTCCCCCAAAAGGGGCCCAATATCCCCATATTTATTTACGCCATGGATATCAACATAGTCTCCATCCAATGGACTGTCATAAATACATTCAGCCACACCACCGGAAAACATTACCCGGTTATACTTCCTATTTTCTATACCATGATTAATGAATAATTTTTGTTCCGCAGCAGTTAATTCCTGTCCCCGACAAATATGAAGAAGTACCATGGCCAATACATCAGTAAGCTGCTTCAGAATATTCAGCTCCACCTTGTCACCTATTTTCAGGGGCAGGGACATTTCATTGATCAGCGGTATAAGGCGGTCAGAAATATAAGTGACTGTCCCCTCCTTATCCAACCGTACCAAGCGTCCGCCTATGTCCAAAGCAAAGGAATCCTGTATTTCCTCATTGCAAAATACGGCGGCATTGGTGGTACCCCCACCAATATCAAAATTGATAACCGCTCCTTCCCAAACCCTGGAAGCAGCTGCGGCTCCGGAGCCGAAACCCGCCAAAACGGATTCCAAATCCGGACCGGCCTCAGCCACCACGAAGTCACCTGCTTCTACTGAAAGGCCCTCCAATGCCTGCTGGGCATTTTCCTTACGGGAGGTTTCTCCAGTAATGATTACAGCTCCCGTGGAAATATCCTGACGACTTATTCCCGCCTGCTCATATTCCTTTTGCAAAATGGACCTTAGAGCGGGGATATCAATATGGTTATCCGCCGTCAGTGGGGTAAAGTATATCTTACTTTTATAAATTATCTCTTTTTCCTTGATGCGGATTTCGGGAACCGCCGTATAGGATATGTTTTCCAGCTTTATGCGGCTGAATATCACCTGTGAAGTGGTGGTTCCCAAATCAATTCCCGCACTTAGAATGATCTGCTCCATAATTTATTCCTGATCCAAATCATCCATAACACCGAATTCTTCTTCATATGGACGGATATGCTTATTGCCGTGGATAAAGTAATATGCAATAGCCACTGCATAGATACCAGCCACATAAGGAAGAGCATCACTGGAAGCCATTACCAGACTTACTACACAGAAAATAGCCATCACCATGCTGATAATTGGAATAATAGGATAGGATACGCGGAATGGGCGCTTCAGGTTTGGTTCCTTGCTGCGCAGAATAAACAGGGAAATCAGAGAAGTAACATACATAACAACAGATCCATAGCAAGCAATGGTGATTACCAAATCAGTAAGACCAGTAAGTGCTGTAAAAAGACATACAATACCTGGCAGAATCAACGCCCATACGGGGGTATGATGCTTTTCATCAATATGTGCCAGGAACTTTGGCAGATAGCCGGTACGGGCCATAGCATAGGTCTGACGGGAATAGCCCACGATAATACCATGGAGAGATGCAATCAAACCGAAAAGACCAATACCACTCATAAGAAGAACCGGCATGGAACCATCACCATATACAGAAGCCAAAGCCAATGGCAATGGGAAATCAACAGCGGAAACAGCCTCAACATTACCAAGACCAGCAGTAAGGAACAAAGTCAATGCTGCCATAACAAGCAGGGTAGCCATACCACTAAGGAAGCCCTTTGGAATATCCTTCTGAGGATTAACCATTTCCTCAGCACTCATAGCACCACCCTCGATGGCCAGATAGAACCAGATTGCAAAAGGAACAGCTGCCATTACACCACTGAAACCGTTTGGAAGCAGTGGCTCGGACATTACCAGTGCAGGATCAAAATGAGGGGCTGCCAGGAACCAGTACACCACCAAGCCGAGGAGGGCAATTACTGTTACAGCCAGCTCAAAGGTGGCAGAGGTCTTCATTCCCAAATAATTCAGGAAGATGAAGAAGAAAAATGCAGCCACAGTTGCCACCATTGGGTCAATCATCGGAAGCAGGGCATGTACGTAGCCACCTACAGCCAAGGCAATGGCAGGTGGGGCAAATACGAACTCAATAAGGCAGCTGATACCATTGAGATAGCCGCCAAACTTACCCATGGCACGACGGGCATAGGCTGATGGACCACCGGCATGTGGAATTGCTGTTGCCAGCTCCGAATAGGACAAAATAAAGGTTACGTAGAAAATAGTTACAGGTATAAGAGCCAATGCCAAACCCATAACACCACCCTCGGCAAAGCCATAGCTCCAACCGAAGTAATTACCGGATATTACAAGGCCTACGGCCAATGACCACAAATGAATAGGCTTTAACACGCGACTTAAATCTTCTTCCTTCTTTGGTGCTTCCATGACGGCAGTACCACTATAATTCATGCTCATACATATTCCTCCCTTACTCTTTGCTTCAAACAAAAAAGCCGCCAAAGTTTCTCGTCAGAAACTTCGACGGCCCCATTGCCAAGCATATAAATATAATACCTTAATAACTGCACTGACAGAAAAAGCTTCGCCTTACGGCACCAATGGCACCGAGGCGAAGCTTCATTGCTAGTCAGTATCAAGTTATGGGCTTAATATAAACTATTATTTTATTTTTGTCAACACTTTAAACAAAAGATAATTTTTATTCTTCATTATCACTGGCTGCCAGCTTCTCCTGATATGCGGCAATAGCCTTGGACTGTACATCCTCAGGAGCCTGATCGTAGCGGGAGAATTCATAGGAGAAATCGCCCCGGCCACCAGTCATGGAGCGAAGCACCGTACTGTAGCCATAGAGCTCCATCTGCGGAATCTCCGCTTCAATAACCTGCTTGCCATTCATCGGGGTCATGCCCATTACACTACCCCGACGCTTGTTAAGGTCACCGATAACATCACCTATGTAGGAATCTGGAACAGTAACCTTCAGCATTACGAATGGCTCCAGCAGAACTGCTCCAGCCTCCATAATGCCCTTCTTGAAGCACTGCTCTGCTGCAATCTTAAAGGAGTTCTCCGAGGAATCAACGGAGTGATAGGAACCATCGTAAAGAGTGGCATGAACGCCAACTACAGGATAGCCTGCCAACGGACCCCGCTCACAGCCTGCGGCAATACCCTTTTCAACTGCAGGGAAGAAATTCTTTGGTACTGCACCGCCCACAACCTCTTCATCGAATACATAAGGGTCATTGGTGCCAGATGGGCCGAAACGCATCTTTACATGACCGTACTGGCCGTGACCACCGGTCTGCTTCTTGTACTTAAATTCCACATCAGACCGTTTCTTGATGGTTTCACGGAAGGCAACCTTTGGTTTCTCTGTCTTAATCTCAGCCTTGTACTCATTAAGCAAACGGGACTGGATAATTTCCAGGTGCAGATCGCCCATACCATAAATTAGGGACTGACGATTTGCATTATCACGCTCAAACTTAAAGGTCTGGTCCTCAGCGGCAATTTTCTGCATTGCCATGGCAATCTTATCCACATCACCCTTCTTAACTGGCTTCCATCTCAAGCAGGTATAAGGAGTAGGCAAATCCATCTTGGCGTAAACAACAGGATTGTTCTTGGTGGACAGGGTATCACCTGTCTTAATAGCCGTCTGCTTGGCCAAGGCACCCAAATCACCGGCATGAAGCTCCGGAACCTCTGTAGCCTTGTTGCCCCGCAGCACATACAGCTTACCAATCTTAAACTCGTTGCCGGTGCGCACATCATACATCATATCGTCAGCCTTAACTACACCGGAGCGAATCTTTATCAGACTGTAAAAACCGATAAATGGATCAGCGATTGTCTTGAATACGAAGGCAGTCTTTGGTTTCAAAATATCAAAGTTTGCCTCGAAAATCTCATTGGTCTGGGCGTTGATGCCGGACATTTTGCGGTTATCAGCAGATGGCATATACTTTACAATATCGTCCAGCAAAGTATACACACCGCGCTGAGCAACACCGGAACCGGACTCAACTGGAATAATGGAACCGTCGGAAATGGCATTTCTTACTGCCGCACGAATCTCTGCCTCAGAGAAGGAATCACCTGATAAATAACGGTCCAGAAATTCCTCGGAGGTCTCGGCAACAGCCTCCATCAGAGAATCATTATACTGATTCAGATAGCTAACGGAATAATCCGGAACCTCTTCCTCCACTGCCTCTTCCCCCTGATAACGGAAGGCTTTTTTCTGAATAACATTGATATAACCAGCCAGCTTCTCATCTTCACGCAATGGCATATTGAAAGGTGCGATCTTCTTGCCGAACATAATATTAAGATCATCCAGCACCTGACGATAGGAAACGGAGTCAATATCCATATCAGTGATAAAGAAAATTCTTGGCAGATGGTATTTCTCGCAAAGATCCCAAGCCCGCTCCGTACCAGCTTCTACACCGGCCTTGCCGGAAACCACAATAATGGCGCCGTCTGCCACGCTCATGGCCTCATTTACTTCACCCTCAAAATCAAAGAAGCCAGGAGTATCAAGAACATTGATTTTGAAGTCATCCCATTCAACAGGAACAACTGAGGTGGAAATAGAAATCTGTCTTTTTACCTCTTCCTTGGTGCAGTCGGAAATAGTGGAGCCATCCTCTACCTTACCTGGTCTTGAAACTATTCCGCTAAGATAAGCCATTGCTTCAGCCAGGGTCGTCTTTCCGCAGCCACCATGGCCCAGCAACACCACATTACGAATTTTGTCAGTAGTATAAACCTTCATGTTAACCCCTCCAAATTCTCTTAGAAGCCTCTCTCAATATCTTATTAATAATCTTTAATTATTCCCTTTATTATCGAAGCCTCCTCATAATAAAATCTTATGCTTTTAATATTCTCTAATTTTAGCCAAATTCCTCTAATTGCAAATATAATATTAATTTTTCATCAAATTAATGACAGAATTCAGCTTTCATTTTAGTTCTTTAAACCTATCCACAGCTTAAAAGAGTATTTTTTTACCCATAAATAGGTTATAATGAAAAGCAAATATAGTATGAGAAGGGTGACTAATGTGGAGAAAACTAGCAAAACCTATCAGGCATATATTGAAATACTTAAGCGTGAGCTGGTACCTGCCATGGGCTGTACCGAGCCTATTGCCATTGCATATTGTGCTGCCAAGGCCCGTGAAGCATTGGGAAAGCTGCCGGACAGAATTACAGTAGCTGCCAGTGGCAATATCATAAAAAATGTAAAAAGCGTTATTGTGCCAAATACTGACGGCCGCAAGGGTATTGAAGCCGCCGCTGCTATAGGTGTGCTGGCTGGTGATGCCAATGCCGCTCTGGAAGTAATTGCCCATGTAAAGCCGGAAGAAAAAGAAAAATTGGGAAGCTACATGGAAAACACTGAAATCCATGTGGATGCCGCCCAGTCAGAGCATGTATTGGACATTATTGTTACTGTATGGAGCGGAAGCGATACCGCTGAGGTTCATGTGGTAAATGAGCACACCAATATTGTAAAAATCTCCAAGAATAATGATGTCCTCTTTGAAAAGGAAATCGTGGATTCTGTGGATACGGGCAAGCCGGATTACGAGTGCATGACCATTGAGGATATTTACGATTTTGCCATGACCTGTGACCTTGATGATATCAAAGAAACTATTGATCGTCAGATTGCCTACAACACAGCCATTTCCGATGAAGGTCTAAAAAACAACTATGGTGCCAATATCGGCAAAACCCTTTTGAAGTCTTATGGAAACGATGTACATGTCCGTGCCCGTGCCCGGGCCGCCGCTGGCTCCGATGCCCGCATGAACGGCTGTGAAATGCCGGTTGTCATCAACTCCGGCAGTGGAAATCAGGGCATGACCGTTTCTCTACCGGTTATTGAGTATGCCAAGGAGCTTGGTTCCTCCCAAGAGGAGCTGTATCGTGCCCTGCTGCTCTCCAACCTGGTAACCCTACACGAAAAGGAGGGTATTGGCCGCCTATCCGCTTACTGCGGTGCCGTAAGTGCCGGAGCCGGGGCAGGGGCTGGCATTGCATGGCTTTGTACCAAGGACTACAGTGCTGTAATCCATACCATTGTTAACGCCCTTGCCATCACCTCCGGCATTGTCTGTGACGGTGCCAAGGCATCCTGTGCCGCCAAAATTTCCGCAGCCGTGGATGCGGGCATTATGGGCTTTGAAATGTTCCGCAACGGACAGGAATTTTACGGTGGCGACGGCCTGGTGCTGAAGGGGGTTGAAAACACCATCAGAAATATCAGCCGTCTGGGCCGTATAGGCATGAAGGAAACGGACAAGGAAATAATCAAAATGATGATCGGACAATAAGTTTTTCCCGTATAAAAGCAGGGCTGTCAATGACAACCCTGCTTTTTTGTTCCTACACTAAGGCGTTTTTGAGTTTAATATTCCGTTGGAGTTTTCGGGTCAGGCATTCTGCCGCCGTATGTAACTCCCTTGCCACCATTGTATTTCTTCAAAAGCTCATGGGTCAGCTCCTTCCAGGTGTGGAAATTATGAATGGCATTTTTCTCCAGGGCAGCAGCAAACTTCTGCTTACTATAGCCTACAGAAGACTTGACCAATGCCAAGGATGTTTTCTCCGAATCCTCCACGGCCTTGCTGACTATTGGTGACATAATATTGAAGAACCCCTGGTTCAGGGCCATAACCTCGTTGGAGGCCCAATACAGTTTGTCCGGATTGTAGGTATCCCGCAGGGCCTTATCATAGACCTTTGGAAGCTTGCCCACAGTAAGAGGTATGAAAGGATTTTCATACGGAGCATTGGTGGAGAACCATACCACCGGTGATGGCAGGGACTCATTCAGCTGCACAATGTGGGTATAAGACGTCTTGGCGGAAAGAATGGAACGCTGTCCCTCCTCCACCTCATAATGATAAGGTGAACCATAAAGCCCGGACAGAGGGCCCCTGGACTTATCATATTCTGTGCCTGCATAATAGTTGCGATACAAACGGGCCAAATCCTCCACTCCTAATTTCCTCTCAGGATGAATGGACAAAGGATATGTCTTGGCATCCCAGTCCGCCACTCTTGATGGCAGATTACGGGATGGAGCCACATCGTTCATGGCACTCCATACACGGCGCTGGGAATAGTATGGATGGTGGAATTCTCTTGACTCCATGGAGCGTACCCAATCCAGATTTCCATTTTCATCATAGGCTGCCCATCCGGCATCCTTAATCATCTGAGGCAGCTTTGGATTAAAAATCTGGTCAGGATTTCCCTCTTTAATGGCACGAATTCTCAATTGATTGGCGGCAATGAAAAAGTCTCCGTCAGGAATCCTCTCCGCAATCCAAAAGCCTCCCTTTCCCCCAGGAGCTGGCTGCATTTCCAACACCCAGCACTCATTTTGGTCAGCCACCGCCAAGGTTTCTGCAGTACCCCATAAACCATACTCATCAATTAGACTGCCCATCAGTTCTATGGCTTCCCGGGAAGTCTTACACCGTTCCAAAGCAACACGGCTCAGCTCTGCGGCGTAGAAAATACCTTCCCCTTCCCGATAAGGTGCCTCCGGCAAGTGAGCGGACATATCGGTGCATTCACCAAAAATCAGCCCGTGCTCATTGGCCACACCATAAGCCGCATCCATATAAGCATAGGTGTGCTCCACCTCCGGGATGTAGCCAATAGGCTTTGTCTTTGGACGTCCCGGATAATTATAGTCATTGCTGCGCTCCGGGGCCACCAGATTTGGCTGAGCAAAACAGTTATAGTCTGGCATTTCAGTCAATGCAGCCGCTGATGGATACACTGGCCGCATACTGCCGCGTGGATGGTCCTTGGCCGGTACAAAGGCAAGATTCATATCACTGCCAAAGGCATCATTGGAGTGTGAAACAATCATGCTCCCATCCTCGGAAGCCCCCTTGGTCACCACCATTACCGTACATGCTTCCGTACTGGCTCCCAGAAGCATAAGTGCAGTCATTCCTGCTGCAATAGTCTTTAACAATATGGTCACCTCCTATAAATTTAATCCTAAAATTCCGGGTACATATGCTGTATACGGGTACACTTCTACACGGGAGGTAGTATTCCTGCAAAAAAATAAAAAAAGCGTCCTGCTTGCACAGGGCGCCATGTTTCAATATTACCAATACATATTTAAGAAATTCCCCATATAAGCATAGCCATTCATGCGTGTCATGGCACTGCTGGTATAAACCTGAGCCGTCTTCAGCTCCTTGCCAAAGAGGGACTCAACAGATGGGAACAGCTGATCCTTCTGGGCATTAGCGGCACTGATGTGTGACTCGGTCTTGCCTGCTAAGCCATCCTTGCCCATGATACGGGATACCTTATCCGGAGAATTGGTAATGGCATTAGCCAGCTTGTCCTCATCTACGGTAAGACTGCCATCCTTGCCAACACTAATACCAATGCTGTTATAATTTGAAGCACGATAAGAAGTATCAGCAAACATCTCACTTACCCGGCCCATACGCTTGGAAATAGCAGCATTGTCCTTCATAAAGCTAACAGTGTCATTGTAGCTGCTTACGAAGTCCTTTACGTTCTTCAGGGCAGTCTTCAGACCATCGCTCATCTCGGTCTGAGTGCTGGTAGTGGTCTTGCCGTCCTTATCAGTGGTGGTAACATCCTTCGTTGTCAAAGCATCCTTACCCACATTAAAATCAGTGGATTTCAGAGTCTTTAAGGACTTGGAAAGGTCATCCATCTTTGAACTGAAGTCCTCGTTGAAATCCTTTCTGGTGCTTTCGTAGGAAGAAAGCAGCTCCCGGGCACTTTCCTTTATACCATAAATATCAGCAGCGTTGAAGCCAACACCTCTACTGCTCTGATTATTGGCATAATTGTTCCACATTGTGGAAATGGCATTATTCTGATTTGCAGACTTTTTGCCACCGGAAGAAATGCCATAATTCTGAGTAAATTGGCTAAAACTGTAATTATTGTTAATCATAGAATTAATTGTCATAGCCATAAGTCATCCACCTTTCATCCTTGAAACCTCATACATCCTATATAGCAATAACAAAGCGCACAATTTTCCTATTGTGATTTTATCATATTTTAGCCTTTTTGTCACTGTATTTTAAGTAAGAAGGGAGTGGTCATATTTCTGCCCATTCAGCTTCCTTAAAGCCCACCAACACCTTATCATTGGCAATTAAAAGGGGACGTTTTACCAGCATCCCATCAGTTGCCAATAATTTTAACTGTTCCTCCTCACTCATTGAAGGCAGCTTATCCTTCAGCTGCATTTCCCTATATATCATGCCACTGGTATTAAAGAATCTCTTTAATGGCAGTCCACTCTTTTCATGCCATGTCTTAAGCTCCTCATAGGTAGGATTGTCAGTAGCAATATTTCTTTCAGTATATTGCATTTTATGTTCCTCCAACCACTTCCTTGCCTTCTGACAGGTGGTACATTTTGGATAACATATAAACAACATAACAATAGCCTCCTCACTAAAATACACTTCCTTGCTCTATTCTATTTTCATCTCAACAATCCCTGCATCAATAAAAAAATTCCGCAAGAGTTGCATCACAATTCTTGCGGAATCTCATTTTATTCAAATTCAATAGTAGCAGGTGGTTTGCTGGTGCAATCATACATTACACGGTTTACACCCTTTACTTCGTTCACTATTCTGTTGGTTACCTTATGAAGGACCTCCCATGGAATCTGGGCACTTTCAGCAGTCATAAAGTCACTGGTCATTACAGCTCTAAGGGCAATAGCATAATCGTAGGTTCTGAAGTCACCCATTACGCCTACGGAGCGCATGTTGGTGAGAGCTGCAAAGTACTGGCCAAGATTCTTGTCCACCCCGGCCTTGGCAATTTCCTCACGATAAATTGCGTCAGCATCCTGAACGATTTTAACCTTCTCAGCAGTTACCTCGCCAATAATACGAATACCAAGGCCAGGACCTGGGAACGGCTGACGATTTACCAGATATTCCGGAATCTCCAGCTCACGGCCGGCCTTACGAACCTCATCCTTAAAGAGAAGACGAAGTGGCTCCACAATTTCCTTAAAGTCTACATAATCAGGCAGGCCGCCTACATTATGATGGGATTTAATTACTGCAGACTTTCCAAGGCCACTCTCAATTACATCCGGATAAATAGTACCCTGTACCAGGAAGTCAACAGCACCAATTTTCTTGGCCTCTTCCTCAAATACACGTATAAACTCCTCACCGATAATCTTACGCTTTGCCTCTGGCTCAGTTACACCCTTGAGCTTTTCATAGAAGCGCTCCTGGGCATTAACCCGGATAAAGTTCAAATCATAAGGACCATCTGGGCCAAAAACAGCCTCCACCTGATCTCCCTCATCCTTACGGAGAAGGCCGTGGTCAACGAATACACAGGTAAGCTGCTTGCCAATAGCCTTAGAAAGAAGAACAGCTGCCACAGAGGAATCTACGCCACCGGAGAGAGCACACAGTGCCTTGCCGCTACCGATCTTCTCCTTCAGCTGCTTAATTGTAGTTGCCACAAAGGAATCCATGCGCCAGTCACCGGCACATTCACAAACCTTGTAGACAAAGTTACTGAGCATCTTGGAGCCCTCAACGGAATGAAGGACCTCTGGATGGAACTGTACAGCATAAATCTTACGCTTCTCATCCTCCATACCAGCTGCAGGGCATACAGGAGTATCAGCGGTGATCTCAAAGCCCTCAGGAGCCTTGGCAATATAATCCGTATGACTCATCCAACAGATAGTCTTGCTGGAAACGCCATCAAATAATTTTGAAGAAGAACTCTTGATAGCAACCTCTGTCTTGCCATACTCACTAACAGGGGCGGTGTCCACCTTGCCTCCAAGAAGATGGGCAATGAGCTGGGAACCATAGCAAATACCCAGAACAGGCACACCCAATTCAAATATTTCAGTGCTAATGGTAGCAGACTCAGGTTTATATACGCTGTTTGGACCGCCAGTAAAAATAATGCCTTTAGGGTTCATTTCCTTAATCTTCTCCATGCTTAAAGTATTAGGATGAACCTCACAGTACACATTACACTCACGAACACGACGGGCAATCAGCTGATTATACTGACCACCAAAATCCAATACCAGTATCATTTCGTTTGCCAAGAGCTTTAGCCTCCTTCAATTTTAGTCTAGAACATTATACCCCAGTTATACAAATTTTTCCATCCTAAATGGAAAAATAAAGGAGACTGCCTAAGGCAATCCCCTAAAAATCGTTATTCATCTTCCTCAGGCCACTCCTGGCGATAATCCTCAATGGCATCTCTGGCAGCACTGTAGTCAAATCCCTTACCATACATATACTGCTGCATCTTCCGAAAATCAGCCCCGGGCTTAAACTTGCTTCGTACTACCCGGCCTGCCTTTTCAAGCTCCCTGTCATATATATCATCAGGAACACAGGACCGAACCAAGCTGCTGTCATAGCCCTTTTGCATCAGCTTGACACAAATCTGCTTTACACTGTAACTGGAGGACTCATAAAGGTATTCAAAACGCCTCCTGCATCCCGCTTCATCGTCTATATAGTGCTTGTCCTGAAGCCACTTGATAGTCTCCTGGATTTCTTCCTCACTATATTCCTTTCGGGTGAGCTTTTCTGTAAGCCGTCTTATGCTTTGATCGCTTCTGGACAGCAAATCCACCGCCTTGGCCTTTGCCGATGGCTTGGGTCTGTTTTTGCCACGGGAGGACTTATTAATCATCGCTGCCAGCCTTGGACTTCTTGCTTGGTGAGGTCAGCTTCTGTAAAACCGCTTCATCCTTCAGCATTTCATGAACCTTGCTTTCAATTTCGTCAAAAAGCTCTGGCTGATTTCTCAAAATCTCCTTAACGGTGTCCTTACCCTGACCAAGGCGTGTATCATTGTAGGAATACCAGGAACCGCTCTTCTGCAAAATTTCCAGATCAGCAGCAATATCGATAAGGCTGCTTTCCCGGGACACACCTTCGCCGTACATAATATCGAACTCAGCAGTCTTGAATGGTGGAGCCACCTTATTCTTTACAACCTTTACTCTGGTTCTGTTACCCAACACATTAGTTCCCTGCTTGACAGTATCATATTTTCGTACATCAAGACGAACAGAGGCATAGAATTTCAATGCACGGCCACCAGTAGTAACCTCAGGGTTACCATACATAACTCCGACCTTCTCACGAATCTGGTTAATGAATATAGCCGTAGTACGGGACTTACTTATAACACCTGTAAGTTTGCGCATAGCCTGACTCATAAGACGAGCTAAAAGTCCCACATGGGCATCACCCATTTCGCCTTCTATTTCAGCCTTTGGTACCAAAGCCGCTACGGAATCCACTACGATAATGTCGATAGCACCACTGCGAACCAGCGCCTCAGCGATTTCCAAGGCCTGCTCACCGGTATCCGGCTGGGAAATCAGCAGATTATCGATATCTACACCCAGCTTCTTGGCATATACAGGGTCCAAAGCATGCTCCGCATCAATAAACGCTGCAATGCCACCGTTTTTCTGTGCCTCCGCAATCATGTGCAAGGTAACTGTGGTTTTACCGGAGGATTCTGGGCCGTAAATCTCAATTATTCGTCCACGAGGAATACCGCCTACGCCTAAGGCTATATCTAACGGCAGGATACCTGTAGGAATAACCTCCACGTTCATGTTGTTGGCAGCATCACCAAGACGCATAATGGCACCCTTGCCATAATCCTTCTCGATCTGCTTCAAAGCACTTTTTAACGCTTCTTCCTTCTCCATCAATTAATATACTCCCTTCTATATTGACATATTTATTTCTTTGTTTTTAGAATATGTATTCGATATTTTCATATCACTGTTATGTATTATACCAAACAAAAGTTTTTAATACAATACCCATTGTTGAGTTGGTATAATTATTGACCATCTATTTATTATATTTATATTATATCTCTTTTTAATTAAAAAATGAAGCCATTTGTTGAAAACAGCTTCATTTTTATTAATAGACAATTATGAAATTATACAAACTTCTTGTCATGTTCCTTCTTGTGTTTTTTGTTCCAGCCCACCATATCAGCAAAACGAACAGTTATGATGTAAAAAGCCGGAATAATGAATATACCGATAAAGGTGGCGAACAGCATACCACCAACTACAGCCACACCCATACCATTACGGGCTGCCGCACCGGCGCCGGAAGCAATTGCCAGTGGCAAGCATCCGATAATGAACGCAAAGGAAGTCATGAGAATCGGACGAAGTCGAAGGCCGGCTGCCTCAATGGCGGCCTTCAATGGATTCATTCCCATATCTGCACGGGCCTTGGCGAACTCTACAATCAGAATTGCATTCTTGGCCGACAAACCGATAAGCATGATAACACCGATCTGCATATATACACTGTTCTGAAGACCAGAATTAGGGCCCACGGTCAAGGTTTCCACAAGGCTCATGAACAGCTCTGAGAACAGGGCACCAAATATACCTACTGGTACACAAAGAATAACGGCAAATGGTACACTCCAGCTTTCATAGAGAGCTGCCAGACAAAGGAATACAAAGACAAGGGCCAAAGCCAATACTTTACCGGTAGAATCGCCACTCTTGATTTCCTCACGGGCCTGACCGGACCACTCAATATGGTAACCGTTAGGAGCAACTTCATTTACAATTTCCTCCATTGCAGCAATAGCCTGACCAGATGAGTAACCACTGGCGGCATTACCCTGGAAGGATACAGCCTTGGAAGCATTGAAACGATGTACAATAGAAGGGGCTGTACTCATTCTTGGAGTAAGCAATGACTCCAAAGGAATCATCTCGCCAGAGCTGTTGCGGACAAACATAAAGCGCATGTCATCGGCAGCAGTACGATATGCCTTATCCGCCTGCAGCATAACCTTGTAGCTTCGACCAAATTCATTAAAGTCGTTTATCTGATTACCACCATAGAATACCTGCATGGTATTAAAGATATCAGACAGCTGAACACCAAGGCTCTTAGCTTTATCACGGTCAATATCGTACTGTACAATAGGAGAATTAACCTTAAAGGTTGAACGGACACCCTGCAGCTCAGGCCGCTTATTTGCAGCAGCCACGATTTGCTGGGAAACCTCATTTAATTCTTCATCGGTATGTCCAGACAAATCCTGAAGCTCCATCTGCCAGCCACCTACGTTACCAAGACCTGGCAACGCCGGCATATTGAATGCTACAACCTGGGCCTCCGGGGCAACCTTAGCACCTATGGCAAAGGTTTTTCCAATAAGGGCATTAATGGACAAATCAGGTGTGGTTCGTTCATCCCAATTTTTCAAGCCGACGAACATAGTTCCGGCATTTGATTTGGTACCAAAGGAGAAAATATCAAAACCAGTGATGGCAATAACATTTTCAATACCATCCATTCCCTTTACTGCAGTGGATACATTATCCATTGTAATGGATGTCTGATTAATAGATGTACCCTCTGGCAGGGTTACGGAAATCGCATAATACCCCTGGTCCTCATCAGGAACGAAGGTACTAGGCACAATCTTATAAAGCAGGCCCGTAAGACCCGTTATAATAACGATGAGTATTACCGCATACTTGGCATTTCCAATGAACCAGCCAACTACCCCCTGATAGCTGATGCGAATTTCATTGAACTTATCATTAAACTTTTTAAAGAACCGGTCTAATACACTGCTATCTCTTTCCTGCTTGGCATCATAATCCACTGGTTTAAGAATCATTGCACATAAGGCCGGTGTAAGAGTCAACGCCACAAAGGCTGACAACGCCATGGAGATAGCAATGGTCAAAGCGAACTGACGATACAATACACCCATCATGCCACCCAGGAAAGCAACTGGTATGAATACGGCAGCCAATACAAAGGCAATGGCTACTACCGGTCCCTGAACCTCATCCATAGCACGCTCAGTGGCATCAATAGGGGTAAGGCCGGTACTCATGTGATGCTCTACATTCTCGATAACAACGATAGCATCATCAACTACCAGACCTATGGCCAATACCATAGCAAACAGGGTCAGAGTATTAATGGAGAAGCCCAAAATTATAAAGGCAATAAAGGTACCAATAAGAGATACCGGAACAGCCAACAATGGAATCAAGGTTGCCCGCCAGTTCTGAAGGAATATAAATACAACCAATACTACCAGTAAGAGAGCCTCTACGAAGGTCTCAACTACTTCCTTGATGGAGGAACCGATAAAATCTGTCGTATCTACGATATACTGCAGCTTTAAATCAGGAGGGAAGGATTTTTCCGCCTCTTCCAAAATCTCACGTACTTCGGCTACAGTAGTCATAGTATTTGCATCTTCTGTCAGCTGTATACCAAAAGCGACTGTATTAGGAGCGCCATTCATTTTGGAGAAAACCGCATACTGCTTGGCACCCTTTTCTACCCTGGCCACATCCTTCAGATGCACCATGGAACCGTTCTTATCTCTCTTGATTACAATGTTACCGAATTCTTCAGATGTAACCAGTCGACCATCAATCTTACCGGTGAACTGTTTTTCCTGTTGGTCGCGAATTGGCAACGCACCTACGGTACCAGCAGGGGCCTGAAGATTCTGCTCATTAATCGCAGCGGTGATATCGCTTACAGTAAGATTCAGCTCTGCCAAACGATCCGGATTCAACCATATACGCAAGGCATGGTCAGCACCAAAGGCCTGTACTGAACCTACACCATCAACGCGCTTAATTCTATCAATCAAATAGATATCTGAATAGTTTTTTATCCAGGTACTGTCGAAGGTTCCTTCCGGAGATACCAGTGCCGCCATAAGGGCCATGGTATTTGAAGATTTAGATGTTACAACACCTACTGTTTTTACAGTATCTGGCAACGTAGGATTTGCAACAGCTACAGCATTCTGTACCTTAACTGCGTCCATGTCACCATCAGTACCCAACTCAAATACAACAGATAAGGAGTAATAACCGGAGTCAGAAGCATTGGAATTCATATAATCCATCCCCTGAACACCGTTAACCTGCTGCTCAATAATCTGAGCAACAGTTTCATTTACTACCTTGGCATTTGCACCTGTATATGTTGTACTTACAGATATGGTTGGCGGTGCAATCTGCGGATATTGGGCAATAGGAAGCTGAAAGGCAGAAATCAATCCACCGATCACGATAATAAGGGATATAACTATTGCAAATATAGGTCTATGTATGAAAAATTTAGACACCAGTCTACCCCCTTATTCGTGTTTTTCAACAAATGAGAAGCCCATTTCATCCGGAGAAACAGTTGTTACTGCCATCTCTACACCCTCAGTAAGATTTGTAAGACCCTCAACTACAACCTGCTCGCTGCCGTTAAGGCCACTCTTGATTACATAATAGCTGCCTACACTCTCTCCGAGCTCTACAGGCACTACTACAGACTTGTTTCCTTCACCGACAACCATAACAAAAGACTTGCCCAACAGCTGCTGTACGGCACGCTGTGGAACCAGAATAGCATCCTTAATGGTATCACCCACCAAACGGGCACGGGCAAACATGCCTGGAATGAGAACGCCCTTGGAATTATCAAACTGCGCCTTAAGCATAAGGGAAGATGTGCTACCCTCCATAGCGCGGTCAACAGCCACAACACTGCCAAGACCAGGGTACTCCTTGCCATCAGAAAGAACAATGCGAACATTTTTAGTTGGCAGAGCCTGACCTGGAACTACAGAATTATCAACATACTTAAGATATTCAGCCTCGCTGACACTGAACTGTACCATCATAGGATCACTGGTACCAATAGTAACCAAAGCGGTAGTACCAGCAGCGGCATAAGTACCAACTGCCACATCATCAACCGACAGTTTACCGCTCATAGGAGCATAAACTACTGTATCATCAAGATTCTGCTGTGCTGTCTGCACCAGTGCTTCCATAGCGGAAACATTTGCTGCAAGGGCATTCACCTGAGCCCGCTGGTTGGTAAGAACCTGCTCAGAAATAGCCTCAGCAGCATAGAGCTGCTCATCTCTGGCCAGATCGACCCTTGCATTATTCAAATTAGCCTGGGTCTGGGCGAGATTAGCCTGTGCATTCAAAAGAGCCGCCTGATATGTTCTGGAATCAATTCTGTACAACGCCTGACCAGCTTGAACCTGGTCACCGCCCTTAATGTACTTCTCCACAATAGTACCAGAAACCTTGGAAGTAACCTTAGTGGTGTCCTTTCCAATAACAGTACCCGGATATTCCAGGGTAACAGGGGTATCACGCTTAATAACATTCATGGCCTTAACCTGAGGTACTCCCCCACCCTGACGCTGGCCGGCCATCTGTGACATAAGGAACATGTAGCCGCCAATAACTGCCGCAATAACAGCAACGACACATATTACAATACCTTTTTTAGATAACAAGTCATATTCCTCCTCATATAAAAATATAAACTCTTGTTTAACAATATTTATAAAAAATAACTGCCGATATAATATGCTACAGCAGAAAAAAAACATTGTCAACGCAAACTAGGTACGAACTATACGCTTTTATATAACTCGTACCTAGTCTCACTAGCTTATTATATGTTTTTTACCAAAAGTATACGGTTAGAATAAGATTAAATTTAGATTAGAATTCAATAACTTCTAGGTCATCAGGAACAAAGACATTACCATCAAAGTACTGCTTTGCCTCAGCAGTATATGCTGCCTTACGGGTATCGATAGTCTTGTCCTCAGTGTGGTAAAGAATCAGGTTCTTCACTTCAAGGGTCTTAGCCAGCTCAGCAGCCTCCTTACAGGTGCTGTGATGTTTTTCATAAGGCTTGAAGATTTCCCTGTCCTCATATTTGCAGAAGGCCTCGGACAGCATCCAGTCAGATCCCTTGGCATATTCCTCACAGCCTTCACTAAATGGCTCATCTCCCAGGCAGGTCATCATAAGGTTATCCTCCTTAAACTGGAGCTGATAACCAAACTGCTTTGCCTTGGTGGAATAAATATCAAATACATTAATATCAAAATTAGGAAGCTCAATAACCTGGCCATCCCAAATTTCATGAATAACAATATCATCACCAATGTGTTCGAAATCCTTGCGCTTCAACATCATTTCGCACATGCTAAGAAGAATATCCTTTACCTCATCATGGCAATAAACATGAAACTCCCCATCATATTTACTGCTGTTCATCAATGAAGCAATCTTTCTGATAACCCAAACTGCACCCATGATATGGTCAGTATGGGCATGGGTAATATACATATGATGTAACTTATTATAGTTAGCTCCTGCCAACTCCAACTGACGGAGTATACCATTACCACCACCTGCATCAGTCAAAAACAGTTCACCATCTGATGTCTCAATCAGAAAACAGGTGTTAAATACCTTGGTAACCATGGCATTGCCAGTACCTAAAAAAATAAGCTTCCTCATATTATTACCTCCCATAATATAGAATATTATAATATTCGCTCATATAGAAATACTTAACCTTGTTCTCTTACCTCTAATAATAAAGGACTGTTGCAAATAACGCAACAGTCCTTTAATTATTTATTCATTTTTTCTAGAGCCTGCTTGGCCGCCTGTTGTTCAGCAGCCTTCTTGCTTGGGCCGGTCCCCATTCCTAAAACTTCATCATTAAGCCTTACTTCAAATTTAAAAACCTTGGCGTGATCAGGGCCATCAGAACCAATCATGCAGTAAGAGATTTTATTCTCCCCATGACGCTGCACCAGCTCCTGAAGCATTGTTTTATAATCCTTCACTGTGGATACGCCCTTCTCCACCTGTTCAAGGTGTCCCTCCAACTGGCGGATAACATAAGCCTGGGCACAAGCCCAACCCTGGTCCATATATATTGCCCCGATTACTGCTTCAAAGGCATCCTCCAAAATGGAGGCCCGTTTGCGACCGCCGGAGCTTTGTTCTCCGTGGCCCAGCAGCAGATAATCACCCAGATTAAGCTCAGCTGCACGAGTGGAAAGACTGGCTTCACAAACAACAGCTGCTCTGGATTTAGTAAGATCTCCCTCAGGAAGTTCTGGGAAATGTTTAAAAAGATAGGTGCTGATAGCAAGCTCCAGCACCGCATCTCCTAAAAACTCCAAGCGTTCATTATGCTCTACACGAATGCGAGACTCATTTGCATAAGAGGTGTGGGTAAGGGCCTGATGAAGCCAGCCGATGTGCCTAAACCGCACACCCAGCTGACCTGCCAGTCCTTCCAAGCGCCTCCTGCGTTCTGCAGTCACACGCTCAACCATAATAAATCACTCAACTTCTTACTTAGAATATTTTTTTAATACAATACAAGCGTTATGTCCGCCAAAGCCAAGATTATTGGACAATGCAGCGCGAACAGTCTTTGCCTTTGCCTTGTTAGGTACATAATCGAGATCCAGGCCCTCATCTGGAGTCTCATAATTGATGGTAGGTGGAAGCATATCATTTTCTACAGACAAAGCAGTAGCAATACACTCAATTCCACCGGCAGCACCAAGAAGGTGACCAGTCATGGACTTAATGGAGCTTACGGAAACATCCTTTGCATGCTCACCCCAAACAGCCTTAATAGCCTGGGTTTCAGTCTCATCATTTAAATGAGTGGAAGTACCATGAGCATTGATGTAATCAACCTCAGCTGCCTCCAAGCCTGCATCAGCAAGAGCCTTAGCCATGCACTTTGCAGCCACTTCACCGTTAGGGGCTGGGGAAGTGATATGATAAGCATCATTGTTGGAAGCATAGCCCACAATCTCAGCATAGATATGAGCACCACGCTTTTCAGCATGCTCAAGGGTCTCCAGTACTACAATACCAGCGCCCTCACCCATGATGAAACCGCTGCGGTTAGCATCAAATGGTCTGGAAGCATGTGCTGGATCATCATTGTGGTCACTGCACAGTGCCTTCATGGAGCAGAAACCTGCTACAGCTGCCTCAGAAATACTTGCCTCAGTACCACCAGCTACCATAACATCCGCCTCGCCACGCTGAAGAACGCGGAAAGCATCACCAATGTTATTGGTACCAGTTGCACAAGCAGTTACAACACAGCTGCTTGGGCCGCGTAAACCCAAAGCGATGGAAACATGACCAGAGGCCATGTTGGCAATCATCATTGGAATAAAAAACGGACTAATCTTGCTAGGTCCCTTTTCGAACAATTTCTGATACTGCCCATGCATGGTTTCGATACCACCAATACCACTACCTACGAAGGTACCGATACGGTCGCAATCCTCAGCCTCAAGATCGAGCTTTGCATCCTCTACAGCCATCTTTGCTGCAGCAACTGCAAACTGGGCGTAGCGGTCAATGCGCTTAGCCTCTTTCTTATCCATGTAATCAGCTGGATCAAAATCTTTTACCTCGCCGGCAATCTGAGACTTGTACTCAGATGCATCAAAGCGAGTAATTTTATCAATTCCGTTTTTGCCTTCCAGCAGGGACTTCCAAAATACATCCTTGCCAGTACCAACAGGGCTGATTACGCCAAGGCCGGTAATTACAACACGATTAGACAAAATTAACACCTCACAATTTTAATTAATAACAGCTAGTTCTGCCTTAAGCTGCTGGAAAATTTCTTCTACAGTCAATATCTTATCTATAGTCGGTAAATATTCACCAGTAAACACAAGACCTGTCTCAACATCACCCTGCTGAGCACGGCTAAGAGCTCTGATAATGCAGAAGTTATGCTTACAAGCCTTAAGACAGTTATCGCATTGGGTTGGCGGTACAGGGCCCTCCATGATTCTTGCAGCCCATGGATTTCTAACTGCACGGCCTGGCAAGCCTACTGGACTGTGAATAACCACTACATCCTCTGGCTTTGCCTTTAAATAATATTCTTTCAAGGCTGGGGCACTGTTGGCCTCAACACTGGCAGCAAAGCGGGAGCCCATCTGGACACCACTTACGCCCATTTTTATTAAATCAGCAATATCCTGGCCATGGAGAACACCACCTGCAGCAATTACAGGGATATCAACGGCGTCAACGATATCTGGAATGATAGCCTTGATAGACTGGTCAGTTCCCAGATGACCGCCTGCCTCCTTGCCTTCAACTATAACAGCTGCGGCGCCAAGACGCTGAGAAATTTTCGCTAATTTTACTGATGATACAATTGGAACAACTGGAGTTCCAGATTTCTGGCCAAGGCCAAATATATCACGGGAAAAACCTGCACCAGCAACAACCAGGTCAATACCTTCATCAATAGCAGTGTTTACAATCTCTGCAAATTTCTTTGCAGCAAACATGATATTGATACCGATAATACCCTTTGACAGTGCACGGGCCATCCTAATTTCATAACGAAGCTCATCATTGGTCATGCCAGATGCAGCAATCAGGCCGATACCGCCTTGATTTGCAACGGCTGCAGCCAGTCTGCCTGTAGATAAGCGTATCGCCATGCCGCCTTGAATAATTGGCATCTTTGCAATTTTATCGCCAATTTTAAGTTCAGGAAGCTTCAAAATTACTCCTCCATTCATGGGGCGGTACTTACCTTCTTTAGAAAATCCCGCGAAGCAACTTCACGGGACTTTCTTAAAGGTAAGACGCAAAAAGCTTATTTGTTCTGGTCAATGAAAGTTACAACGTCCTGAACGGTCTTAATCTTTTCAGCTGCGCTATCTGGAATCTCGATGCCGAACTCCTCCTCAAAAGCCATGATGAGCTCAACAATATCAAGAGAATCAGCGCCTAAATCATCGATAAAAGTGGACTCGATTGCAACATCATCAGCATCTACACTTAACTGATCAACAACGATATCTCTTACTTTCTCAAAAGTAGACATGTATGGTTCACCTCCTCAAACAAGTTTCATCTATAGACTATGTTACATAACCATGCCGCCATCAACATTGATGACCTGGCCAGTAACATAAGATGCATTATCAGACACCAGGAACAGAACTGCATTGGCAACATCATCTGGTGCGCCAACTCTGCCCAGTGGAATACCGGCTACCATAGCCTCACGAACATTCTCTGGAAGAACGGAGGTCATGTCGGTATCTATATAGCCTGGTGCTACCATGTTTACGGTAATACCACGGGAAGCAAGTTCCTTTGCCATGGTCTTGGAAAAACCAATAACACCAGCTTTGGCTGCGGAGTAGTTTGCCTGACCGGCATTACCAGTAAGACCTACAACTGAAGCCATATTTACAATGCGGCCAGCCCGCTTCTTCATCATGAGCTTGGAAACGGCCTTGGTGCAGTAGAATACGCCCTTAAGGTTAGTATTAATAACTGCATCCCAATCCTCTTCCTTCATTCTCATAAGAAGACCATCACGGGTAATACCAGCATTATTTACAAGAATATCAATGCCACCGAATGTATCAACTACTTCCTTAATCATAGCATCAACGGACTCGCCGTTGGATACATCGGCCTGTACAATCATAGCCTTGCCGCCAGCTGCTTCAATAATGGACTTAACCTCTTCAGCAGCTTTTGCGTTGCCTGCATAATTAATAGCAACAGCAGCACCCTCAGATGCAAGCTTGATTGCAATGGCACGGCCAATACCGCGGGAACCGCCCGTAACAAGGGCAGACTTTCCATCTAAAAGCATATTAGCGAACCTCCTTGAAATAGTCAAGCGTTTTTTCTAGGGACTCAACATCTTCAACATTAAGGCTCTTAATGGCCTTATCGATTCTACGATTGAAGCCACAGAGGGTCTTGCCAGGGCCTGCCTCCAGGAGAGTATCAGCACCAAATGCCTGCATCTGGGCTACGCAATCCTCCCAAAGAACTGGGCTTGCAGCCTGGGCTACCAAAGCTGTCTTAATCTCATCAGCATTGGTAAGAATATGAGCATTAACATTTGCTACTACAGGAATCTTGGCATCAGACATGGTAACCTTATCAAGCTCTACAGCCAGCTTTTCAGCTGCTGGCTTCATAAGAGTGCTATGGAATGGAGCACTTACAGGCAGAATAACAGCCTTCTTGGCACCTGCTGCCTTCAGTTCCTCAACAGCCTTCTCTACACCCATGGTTGCACCGGCAATAACGGTCTGACCAGGGCAGTTAAGATTAACAGCCTGTACTGGGCTCTCATCGTTGATGGACTGGCAGATTTCAATAATCTTGTCACGATCAACGCCGATAATAGCAGCCATACCGCCTTCACCTACAGGAACAGCCTCCTGCATGAATTCGCCACGCTTATGAACCAAAGCAACAGCATCCTGGAACTTCAGAACACCAGCGGCAACCAAAGCGGAATACTCACCCAAGGAGTGACCACCAGTAATCTCTGGCTGAATGCCATTTTCCTTCAGAATCTCATTGGCAATACAGCTAATGGTAAGAATTGCTGGCTGAGTATTTGCAGTCAACTTCAAATCCTCTTCAGGGCCTTCGAAGCACATCTTCATAATGGAATAACCAAGTGCCTCATCAGCCTCTTTAAAGAGCTTCTTTGCCACATCGTAGTGATCATAGAAGTCCTTACCCATACCAACCTTCTGTGCGCCCTGTCCAGGGAAAACAAAAGCAAGTTTACTCATTTTATATTCTCCATTTTATTACATTAGTTATATTATTTATTTTGAAAAAGCCACTACTCTGTCTTTTGCTGCTGCAAGACCAGAGACAAGCTCTTCCATAATAACAGCAACTGGCTTAATTTCATCCATCATACCGGAAATCTGACCAATCATAACAGAGCCATTATCAACATCGCCCTTATGGGTTGCCAGATTCAGACGACCAGCGCCGAACTTTTCCAATTCCTCAACTGGAGTCTGTTTTGCTTCAAGCTCTGCATACTCGCGAGTCATCTTGTTGCTGATTACTCTTACAGGATGGCCAGTGGAACGACCAGTAACAACAGTGGAACGATCCTTTGCCTTCAGTACCAGATTCTTGTAGTTTTCATGAGCAATACACTCCTCAGATACTACAAAACGGGTACCCATCTGTACGCCGGAAGCGCCCAAAGCAATAGCAGCAGTAATTCCACGGGAATCACCGATACCGCCAGCTGCAATAACTGGCACATCAACAGCATCTACTACCTGTGGAACCAAAGCCATAGTAGTAATATCGCCGATGTGACCACCAGACTCAGTACCCTCGGCAATAACTGCATCAACGCCAGAACGAACCAGACGCTTTGCAAGGGCTACAGATGCAACTACCGGGATAACCTTGGTACCAACCTCTTTAAGAGCTGGCAAATACTCAGCAGGATTACCAGCACCAGTGGTTACAACGGCCACACGCTCGTCCACAACAACCTGCATAACCTCCTTTACGAAAGGAGACATGAGCATTATATTTACGCCGAATGGCTTGTCAGTCCACTTCTTGGCCTTCTGAATTTCTGCTCTCAAAATATCCGGAGGCATGTGACCTGCGCCAATAATACCAAGACCGCCAGCATTGGATACTGCAGATGCCAGCTCTGCTGTACCAATCCATGCCATGCCGCCCTGAAAAATAGGGTACTTGATATTCAATAATTTACAAATTGGATTTTCCTCAAACATGTTAATCCTCCTTAGACCATCTGATTATGCAGGATGCCCAGGTCAGGCCAGCGCCAAAACCAGACAGTGCTATTATATCGCCTTTTTTAAAGCGCTTCTCAGCAGCAGCTTCGGCCAATGCAATCGGTATACAAGCCGCTGACATATTTCCATATTTCTGAACGGTTAATATCACCTTGTCCATAGGCATTGCCAATCTCTTGGCTGCAGATTGGATAATTCGGATATTAGCCTGATGAGGTACCAGCCAATCAATCTTCTCCTGTGGCATGTCAATCTTTTCCAGGGAATGCTTTACAGTATTGCCCATGGCCTTAACAGCGAATTTGAAGACTTCCTTGCCATTCATGTGAATCAGATTAAGTCGCTGATCTATTGTTTCCTTGCTGACTGGTAATCGGCTGCCACTGGAAGGAATCTGAATTGCATCCCCACCAGAGCCATCACTGCCCAGGTCAAAGCTAAGAATACCATAACCATCCTCAACCTCTCCCAGTACTGCCGCTCCCGCTCCATCACCAAAGAGTACACAGGTGTTACGGTCTTCCCAGTTAATATACTTGGAAAGGGTTTCCGCACCAACCACCAAAGCCTTTTTATAGGCGCCGGTCTCGATAAACTGAGCTGCTACACTAAGCCCATAGGCAAAGCCGGAGCAAGCTGCTGATAAATCAAAGGCCGCTGCCTTCTTGGCACCCAAACGGGTCTGGAGCATACAAGCTGTGGATGGAATAATTCTATCGGATGTAAGAGTGCATACGACAATGAGATCAAGCTCCTCAGGAGAAACCCCGGCATCAGCCAAAGCCTGCCTTGCTGCCTTCATGGACAAATCAGAGGTTGCCTCATCGTCGGCTGCTATGCGACGCTCCTTAATACCGGTGCGTTCCGTAATCCACTCATCACTTGTATCTACAATTTTTGATAAATCATCGTTAGTTAAAATTTTCTCTGGAACATAAAAACCAGTTCCCAAGATGCCTGCATTATTTTTCTTCATCGTTGTCATTCGCCAGCATCTCCTCCTTCTCTATGCTATCCCTAATGCGGTCAACCACATTATTTTTAACATATTCATTGGCAACATTAATTGCACTGCAAATTGACTTTGCGTCGGAAGAACCATGGCATATTATACAGCAGCCATTAACACCAAGTAAAGGTGCGCCGCCATACTCTGTAACATCAAGTCGTTTACCCAGCTTTTTAAGTGCAGGCATAACCAGCACAGCACCAAGCTTAGCGAAAATACCACCATTTTTAATGGCATCTTTTATCAAATCTAATAATGTTACTGCCAAACCCTCAGCAAATTTTAACACAATATTTCCAACAAATCCATCGCAAATTACAACATCTGCCATTCCCGTAGGAATATCACGGCCTTCAACATTTCCGATAAAATTTATGGAATTCATGCCCTTAAGCATTGGGTATGTAGCCTGAACTTTTTTATTTCCCTTGGTTTCCTCTTCACCTACATTGAGAAGTCCCACCTTAGGATTATCTATACCATATACATACTGGCTATAAATGGATCCCATAAGAGCCATCTCTGTAAGATCCTTTGGCTTACTGTCAACTATAGCTCCGGAATCCAAAAGGAGCACAAGGCCATCCTTGGTAGGAAGCGGAGTAGCTATAGATGGCTTATCCACGCCCTTGATAGTACGCAGAAAAAGAGTGGCTGCAGTAGTTGCAGCACCAGTACTGCCTGCTGACAGTACGCCATCACATTCACCAGTCTTAACTAGTTTAGTTGCCACCACCAGGCTGGAGTCCTTCTTTTTTCTTACGGCCTCCACAGGATGCTCTCCCATTTCAATAACCTCTGTGGTATGGTGAATGGTTAATCCATCCAAATTCTGAACATTGTTAGCCTTAAGCTCAGCTTCTATCTTTTCCTGGTCACCTACCAGGACTATTTCACAGTCATATTTTTTTACGGCCTCAATTGCCCCCATGACTATCTGCTTTGGAGCGTAATCACCGCCCATTGCATCTACTGCAAGTTTCAATTTTGAGCCTCCTATTAACTCTCAGTCAACGAAACCACAATGAATTTTGCCCGAAAAACTTCTTCCTTGTCATTTCTGGTTTTAACCCAGACAAAGAACTTATTGCTGCGCTGACGGATAATTTCTGCCTTAGCCACAAGCATCTCACCCAGCTTTACTGGTACCTTATGCTTGATATTGGCCACACCTGTCAACGCCATAGGTGCATTAATCACAGCCACAGCCAACGAGCTGGCCTGGGCAAAAATGTAATGGCCCTTGGCAATCTGGTTTTTGGAAAACACCATATCCTCAGTAATCTTCAAAAGAGATATCCCGGAACGCCCTGGCTGAAGATCAATAAGTTCACCCACCAGATCATCCTTTTCAATAGTGGTAACCTTTTCACGAGCCTCTTCTGCTACCCTGCGGATGCGCTCCCGCACCTCAGGAATGCCTAACTCCATACGGTCCAGTCTTATGGTCTGGATACTTACCTCCAGGAGCTTGGCCAATTCTTCATCAGTGAGGAAAGGTTTTTCGCTGACCTGACGCATTAAGAGTGTATGTCTTTCTTTCTTTTTTACTCGCGCCATTATACTCACCTTTAAAACAACATAACCATCATATCACAAAACTGCATTACATTCCAAACATTACAAATTGTCAGGTTAACAAATGAATTAATACCTAAAAAAAACATCAATCCCTTTGGTAATCTGACACTTCATAACTGGTTGCAATAACCGCGAATCACAAAATTAGTACCAAGTCCTACTAACTGCTTATGATTATATTAATTTTCCAAAGAAAAGGCAAGAAAAATATTATCAGCTACTAAATGTTTGAATTGTGTGTATAATTTAAACATTTTTCTTAGCACGAAAATGATACTTGTACCATTGTTTACATTAAAAATGAGCAGGCCCTGAAGCCTGCTCATTCAGCAGTCAATTATTCAGCTGCGGAAATAACTTCCTTGCCATCATAGTAACCACACTCTGTGCAAACATGATGAGGCATCTTTGGCTCGTGGCACTGTGGGCACTCTACGAAACCAGGAACCTCTAACTTCCAGTTGGCACGACGGGAATCACGACGAGCCTTAGACATTTTACGCTTTGGTACTGCCATTTCAGGATACACCTCCTTAACGAAACATTCACTAATGAATAGAATTATTTCTTAATCAATAATTGCTGCAATGCCGCCAGTCTTGGGTCAATAACAGTACGGTCACAGCCACAATCGCCATGATTGAGGTTTGCACCACACTTGAGGCACAGACCGCGACAATCAGCGTTGCATATATTATTTAACGGCTGGTCAGATAAAAGTACATCCCTGATCATAGGAGATATATCCACCTGTTCGCCATCAAAATAATTCACATCTTGGTCATCTTCAGCATAACCTTGGCCTCTTCTCTGATAAGCTTCATCAAAATCGTGAACCTGCTGCTGGGAGGACTGCTCCAAACAACGGTCACAAACAAATGACTTGGTACAGGAAATCTGGCCACTTACACGATATCCCCTGCCAGTTGCCACGAATTCACCCTTGACGATAATGTCACCATCAAAGCTATAGTTTTCGTGAACGGCATCCAGCTCCTGAGCATTAGAAACAAACTCAAAAGATATGGGGGAACCAAGGTTTTCATTGGCTTCAATTATATTAATTTTCATCATATAGATATCAACCTCATTTATTATAGCGACAGCTATATTGTTTGTCAAGAGAATTCCCTTGACAAAAAACAATTAAAGATTCTCCAGCATTTCCAGGGCCTTCGCAGCAACTTCAGCCTTGGTAACATTTACCATTTCACCATTACGGCGAATCTTTAATTCAATGGAATCCTCCTCCACGGATTTAGGACCTACAGTAATGCGCAGTGGGTAACCGATAAGGTCAGCATCCTTGAACTTAACGCCGGCACGATCCTTGCGGTCGTCCAGAAGAACATCTACCCCCTTGGCCTTGAGTTCCTCGTAAACATCCTCTGCCAGCTTTAACTGATCTTCATTCTTGGCATTGATAGGAACAATAACAACCTCAAATGGAGCAATAGCCTTTGGCCAAATGATACCATTCTCATCATTGTTCTGCTCAATAGCTGCGGCCATGGTACGGCTTACGCCGATTCCGTAACAGCCCATAACCAATGGCTTCTCCTTGCCGTTTTCATCAAGGAAGGTAGCATGGAGGGACTGGGAATACTTGGTTCCCAGAGTAAACACCTGACCAGCCTCAATACCGCGGGTCATCTTTACAGGAGCACCGCAATGAGGACAAGCATCCCCTTCCTTAATCATACGGATATCAGCCACAATAACATCCTTGAAATCGCGCTTAGGATTTACATTAATGTAGTGCTTGTCCTTTTCATTGGCACCGGCGCAGGCATTGAACATTTCCATAACAGTGGCATCAACCACAACCTTGGTACCTTCCTTTAATCCTATAGGGCTCATAAAGCCTGGTACACCGCCTGCAGCAATAATTGCTTCATCTGTTGCCATATGAAGCTCAATGGAATCATCAAAAAGATTTACCACTTTAACATCATTAACATCATGATCACCGCGAACAAAGGCCAAAATAAGCTCATCCTTGTCATCCTGAAAAGCAACAGCCTTAATTGTCTTGTCCAAAGGCAGGCTCAAGCACTCTGCCACCAGCTCAATGGTATGTGCATCAGGAGTGGAAACCTTATCCAAATCCTTCATAGCTTCTTCTGGGGCCTTAATAACAGTAAGCTCCGCCTTTTCATCAGAAGCAGCATAATCACACTTGGTGCAATATGCAATGTTGGACTCACCAGCCTCTGCCAGTACAGTGAACTCGTGGGAATGGCCACCACCGATAGCACCGTTATCAGCCTCTACAGGACGGAACTCCAAGCCCATACGGTTGAAGATACGAGTGTAGGCGTCATACATAATCTTGTAGGACTCGTTCATGCCCTCCTCATCCTTATCAAAGGAATACAGGTCCTTCATGATGAACTCACGGCCACGCATAAGACCGAAACGAGGGCGAATCTCGTCACGATATTTATTCTGAATCTGATACAGCATGAGAGGAAGCTGCTTGTAGGAACGAACCTCATCACGAATAAGGGTAGTAACCATTTCCTCATGGGTTGGGCCAAGGCAGAACTCACGGCCATGGCGGTCAGAAACCCTGAACATCTCATCCCCATATACTGACCAACGGCCAGTTTCTTTCCAAATTTCAGAAGGCTGTACGATTGGCATGGCAATCTCCTGACCACCGGCAGCATCCATCTCCTCCCGAATGATCTGCATAATCTTCTTAAGACTTCTCCAAGCCAGTGGCATATATGTATAAAGTCCACCGGCAGCCTTTCTGATCATGCCAGCTCTAAGCATAAGCTGATGGCTTTTTACCTCTGCCTCTGCTGGTGTTTCTCTTAATGTTGGTGCATAAAGTCTTGTTGCGCGCACTATCTTAGTCCTCCTGTAAAATATTATCTATTTCCTTGAATAATTCCTCAACCAGTTCAGTTTCCTTCACCTTGCGGATTATTTCCCCTTTTCTGAATACCAGTCCTTCACCATTGCCTCCGGCGATGCCCACATCAGCGCCCTTTGCCTCACCAGGGCCATTAACCACACAGCCCATAACAGCTACAGAAATTGGCTTGCTAATCCCCTGCAGTCTTCTGTCCACCTCGTCTGCAATACCAGCCAAATCGATACTGGTGCGTCCACAGGTAGGGCATGATATAAGAGTTGGGCCATATTCTCTCATACCAAGAGATTTAAGGATTTCATTGGCCACCTTAACCTCCACCACTGGATCACCAGTAAGGGAAATGCGGAAGGTATCACCAATGCCCTGGGCAAGAAGGGCACCTATGCCCACTGCGGACTTAATCATACCAGTTCTGGCAGTACCCGCCTCAGTTATGCCCAAATGCAGCGGATAATCCACAGTTTCCGACATAAGCTGATATGCCTCAAGAGTAAGAGGCACATCATGGGCCTTCAGAGAAATCTTCATATCATGGAAGTCCTGTGCCTCCAAAATACGCACATGCTCCATAGCAGACTCCACAAGAGCCTCTGCTGTTACCCCACCATATTTTGCCAGCAATTTCTTATCCAAAGAACCGGCATTAACCCCAATACGAATTGGAATATTATGCTTTTTGGCCTCTGTTACCACGGCCTTGACATTTGTCTCGCCACCGATATTTCCAGGATTGAGGCGCAGGGCAGAAATCCCCTGATTTATGGCCTCCAGAGCCAGACGATAGTCAAAATGTATATCCGCCACTAAAGGAACATTTACCTTTTTAATGATATTTCCCAGATTGAGGGCTGCATCCATATCAGGCACCGCCAAACGAACAATATCACAGCCTGCTGCCTGCAAGGCGTTAATCTGAGCCACAGTGGACTCAGTATCCGTGGTTTTGGTATTGGTCATGGACTGAACGGATATAGGAGCACCGCCACCAATAGCCACACTGCCGATATGAATCTGTCTTGTTTCTTTACGCTTTATCACTGAAAAATCCCTCCATTATCTGGTTACATCATTGAATGTAGCGAAAATCATAAGACTTATGAGAAGTACCACGCCCACGGTCTGGATGTAGTACAATACTTGCTTGCTCATCTGTTTGCCCCGTACGGCCTCAATACACAGTGTCACAAAATGACCGCCATCAAGGGCAGGAACAGGAAGCAAATTAACGATACCAAGGTTAAGACTCAAAAATGCCGCAAAATTCAAGAGCGGAATAAATCCATGCTGAGCCACCTCGCCGGCCATCTGGGCTACTCCGATAGGTCCGGAAAGCTCTGCTGAGGCACCCTCCTGGGTAAAGAGCAATACAAGAGCACCTAACATACTCTTCATAATAGTCACTGTTTTTTCCACAGAAAGGCTGGCCGCTTCTCCAATGGACACATTCTGGGTCACAAGAGTACCCTGAATACCGATTACAACGCGCTTTGTAGCTTCGTCCTCCATAGGAATCACAGTTGTTTTTCTGGTTTCATCCCCACGCTGATAGGTTACCTCGTAGGGCTTGCCAGCACCATCACTAAGAAGGGTGGATATATCCTTCCACTCAGTCACTGGCTGACCATTAATGGTGATGATTTTATCTCCTGCCGCCAGTCCCGCGGATTCTGCAGGAGCACTGGCCATTACGCCACCCACAATGGGCTCTGTATTAGGAGTCTGAATCCCGGCGAAGGCAAAAATCAGGAAAAACAGTACCACTGGCAACACAAAATTCATAAAGGACCCGGCCAAAATAACAATCATACGAGCCCAAACAGGTCGTCTGTAATAGGCTCTTTCGCCGGCATCGTCCTCTTCCTCATCCAGATCCATACCAGCGATTTTATTATAGCCACCCAACGGGATTGCCCTGATGGCATAAAGGGTTTCCCCTTTTCTCCAATCCAACAGCTTAGGACCAAAGCCAATGGCAAATTCATCCACCCGCATACCAGTCATCTTGGCGGTGATAAAATGGCCCCACTCATGGACCAGCACCAAAAGCCCAAACACAAATACCGCAGATACTATAGTCAATAACATAATGTATACTCCCCTTATTATTTAGACAGTTCCTGGCAGGTAATCTCACGGGCCCACTTATCAGCCTCCAAAAGCTGCTCCAAAGTAGGATTATAGATAACCTCAGCCTTGCTCATAGCGTGTTCAATAAGGTCATATATCTTCAGAAAACCAGCCTGTCCCTTTAAAAAGGCCTCCACAGCCACCTCATTGGCTGCGTTCATAACGCAAGGCATGGACCCACCGATTTTACCAGCCTCAAAGGCCAGCTTCAAGCCACGGAATGTGTCCATATCCGGCTTTTCAAAGGTGAGCTTGCCCAACTCGTAGAAATCCACCCTTGGGAATCGGGACTCCACTCTTTCAGGATAAGTAAGGGCATACTGAATAGGAAGGCGCATGTCTGTGCAGCCCAGCTGTGCCATTACGGTACCATCACGATACTGCACCATGGAGTGCACAATGCTCTGTGGATGAACCACCACCTGAATCTGATCGTAGGTAACGCCATAAAGCCACTTGGCCTCAATAACCTCGAGGCCCTTGTTTACCAAAGATGCAGAGTCAACAGTTATTTTCTGTCCCATATTCCAGGTTGGATGGGCCAGCACATCGGATTTAGTAACTTCAGTAAGCTCACTGGCTTTTTTCCCTCTAAAAGGGCCACCGGAAGCAGTCAAAATCAGTTTTTCCACTGCATTTCGGTCCTGGCCCTGCAGGCACTGGAACAGAGCACAATGCTCGCTGTCCACTGGCAGAATTGCACAGCCCATTTCCTTGGCCTTGGCCATTACCAGTTCACCAGCCACCACCAGTGTTTCCTTGTTGGCAAGGGCAATATTCTTTTTGGCCTCAAGGGCAGCCATTGTAGGCTCAAGGCCTGCAAATCCCATGAGGGAAGTAACCACTGTATCAGCCTCTGGAAAAACAGCAGCCTCTATAACAGCCTCACGGCCTCCCATTATCTTGGTTTTCCCGGAATATCTGCTCTTTAAACGCTGGGCAGCATCCTCATCAGACAAAACAGCCATTTCCGGATGAAATTCATTTATCTGCTTCTCCAAAAGCTCATCACTGCGATTGGCTACCAAAACAGAAACATGGAACAACTCAGGATTATCGCGAACTACATCAAGGGTCTGGGTACCGATGGAGCCAGTAGACCCTAAAACAACTAAATTCTTCATACAACATACTCCTTAAAATCCACTTAAAGAGAAATAGGCAATAAAGCATTTTCGCTTTACTGCCACTTTATACCCATCAACAAAGCCGGTGGTTTTAGCCAACAAACCTTGTACAATACATGAAATAATATACGAAGGGAACAGTATATATCACACTGTCAAATCTATCCCATATGCCGCCATGACCAGGGATAATATTTCCGGAATCCTTAATACCAGTGTAACGCTTTACCACAGATTCAACCAAATCACCTAAAGTAGCAACAACACAAATGAAAAAGCCCAACACTGCCATCATAACCACATCTAGGCCGAAGAACACGCCTAACCCCGCAACAGAAGCAGTGGTTCCAAGCAGACCGCCAATAAAGCCCTCAATGGTTTTCTTTGGACTGATCTTTTCACATAGCTTGTGCTTTCCCAAAAAGCAACCTGCGAAATAAGCGAAGGTATCACTGGCCCAGGTGCCGATAAGAGCTATCCACACCATGGCACACCCCGTCTGAAAATCTCCAAGGCTGGTGGAAATAACAGTGTCCCCACCTACAAAGCGAAGCATCACCAGATGAACAAAGGACAAGCCAATATAAAACACACCTGCCAATGAAATAACAGCAGATAAGACATCAAAGTTATCGTGGTTCAACACGGTAAGCAGCATAATAACCAAGGCTGAAAACATTACAGAACCAACAAGCAATCCATTGCTGCCCAGGAAGCCTCCTTGCCACATGATGGAAATCAGCACCATTCCAGTAACCAAAGTTGGCTTGTATCCCTTCTGGCGAAAAGCATTGCAATACTCATACCAGGCACCAAAGGACAGTAACAAAACGGCAAAAGCAAATATATTTCCGCCGGTTTGAATAACCATAGCCGCCAGGACTATACCAATGATTCCTGTAATTATTCTAGTAAGCATTCCTTAGTTTCCTCATTTCTTTTTATTTAGGCCGCCAAAGCGCCGGTCACGCCGACTAAAATCCAGCAAGGCCTCTGCCAAATTATCTTTTGTAAAATCTGGCCAATTGGTATCCGTAAACCAAAATTCTGCGTACGCCGTTTGCCAAATCAGAAAATTACTGAGCCGTATATCGCCACTGGTGCGAATTACCAAATCAACAGGCGGCAAATCCTTGGTATCCAGCCGGGATTCCAGCAGCTTACTGTCAATATCCTCCGGCTCCAAACTGCCATTTTTCACATCAAAGGCCAAGGACTGAACTGCCCGCACCATTTCATCCTGCCCACCGTAGTTAACAGCAACATTAAATTTTACGCCAGTATTATTGGCAGTACGCTGACGGGCATCATCTATCTGTTTCTGCAAAGCTGGGGACAAACCATCCAGCCTGCCTATAAAATCAATACGGACATTTTCACTGTCCATTTCTGCAATTTCTTTATCAAGATATTCTGAAAACAGCTTCATGAGGAAATCCACCTCTGCTGTTGGTCTTTTCCAATTTTCTGTGGAAAAGGCATATACGGTCAAGGCCTCAAGATGAAAATCTGAAGCAGCCTTCAAGGTTCTCTTCAGAGCCTTCACTCCTGCCGTATGTCCGGCAGAACGAACCATACCCCTTCCATTGGCCCAACGGCCATTGCCATCCATAATGATAGCCACATGTCGTGGCAAACGATTTCTATCTATATTTTCAAGCAGGGATGTATACGTATCAGAATTTTTATCTTTAGTTTTGCCAAGAATCTTTTTCCACATATCTTACACCTACTCACAAACAAAGAAAATAAGCCCCTCAAATATTGCATATTGAGGGGCCTTTTGACACTTTTATCAGTCACTTACGGCTGCTGCGTGTCTTATTCAGGAGCAACAATTGCACCTACTGGGCAGCCTGCTGCACAAGCACCGCACTCAACGCAAACATCTGCATTGATCTCGTACTTGCTGTCGCCCTCGGAAATTGCCTCTACAGGGCAAGTGCCTGCACAAGTACCGCAAGAAATACAACCATCTTCAATCTTGTAAGCCATTACTAGAAACCTCCTTCAGCAGCCTAGCTGCTATCCTAATGTCTAACGAGCCATCAGAAAGCTGACGCTGTCTGATAACATAATACCCTTCTGGCTCGAGCTTAAAAAAGTCCTTAGTCGGTCGGGTTACCGTTACATTATACATTATATGGGCATCATTAAGCAAGGTTTTGGCCAAATGCCAAGGTCTGCCTACAACATCTATTTCCATACTATACTTCCATAATTTCTTTTTCTTTGGCTTCCTTTAAAGTATCCACATTCTTAATGAAGCCATCAACGATTTTCTGGAATTTTTCCTGGCCCTTCTTGGACTCATCCTCAGTAATTTCCTTATCCTTCTCCAGCTTCTTGATATGCTCATTGGCATCGCGGCGAATATTGCGGATAGCCACCTTGGCCTCCTCTGCCTTCTTGCTTACAGTCTTAACCAGCTCCTTACGACGCTCCTGGGTAAGCTGAGGAATAGACAGGCGAATGGCAGTGCCATCAGAGTTAGGGGAAAGGCCCAGCTCAGACTTCATAATAGCCTTTTCAATTTCATGTAGCATAGTCTTTTCCCAAGGCTGAATCATAATCATACGAGCCTCTGGAACAGAAACCTTTGCAACCTGATTAACAGGGGTTGGAGTGCCATAGTAATCTACCATAACCTTGTCCAAAAGGGAAGGCGTAGCACGGCCTGCACGGAGGGAACCAAATTCTCTCTTAAGTGCATCAATAGACTTATTCAAGCGTTCTTCATTGGAAGAGATAATGTCGTTAATCATGATTACTTTCCTCCTACAGTAGTACCAATATCTTCACCGATTGCTGCACGGTAAATATTCTCGAAATCATCAATCTTGAATACAACCAATGGAATATCGTTGTCCATGCACAGGCTGGTTGCAGTAGAATCCATTACACTCAGGCTGCGGAGCAGAATCTCTTTATAGCTGATATTATCAAACTTCTTGGCATCGTCATTCTGATTTGGATCCTTGTCGTAGATACCCTCGGTACCCTTCTTGCCCATGAGAATAACATCTGCCTCAATCTCGGCTGCTCTGAGAGCTGCAGTGGTATCAGTGGAGAAATATGGATTACCGGTGCCGGCACCAAAAATTACTACACGGCCCTTTTCCATATGACGGGTAGCCTTACGACGAATATAAGGCTCAGCCACCTGACGCATTTCAATTGCAGTCTGTACACGGGCAGGAACATCCTGCTGCTCCAGAGCATCCTGAATTGCCAATGCATTGATAACGGTAGCCAGCATACCCATGTAGTCCGCCTGGGCACGATCCATCCCCTTGGCACTGCCTGCAAGGCCTCTCCAGATGTTGCCGCCACCCACAACGATAGCCACATCAATGCCGGCATCATGTACGCGCTTTATCTGCTTTCCGATAGCTTCAACCACAACAGGATTAATGCCAAATCCCTGATCACCTGCCAAAGACTCGCCACTAAGCTTTAGTAGAACGCGCTTGTATTTTCCCACTGTAACAACCTCCAAATCCGAGAATAACTAATTTTTCGATATATTTTAACTTTCAAAAACAATATTTACCATTTATATCTTAAAGAAAAGGGACCGCGTCTGCAAGTCCCTTTTTCTATGAGAATAAAATATTTAATTACTTCATCTGAGCTGCAACTTCTGCTGCGAAGTCCTCGTTCTTCTTCTCGAGGCCCTCACCCATCTCAAAGCGAGTAAAGCGGAGAACCTTGACATCACCGAGGATATCCTGAATGGTCTCATGATCGGAAGACTTGAAGAATTCCTGCTCAACCAAGCAGATTTCCTTATAGGTTTTATTGAGACGACCCTCAACCATCTTGTCAACGATGTTCTCAGGCTTGCCCTCTTCCAGAGCTTGTGCACGGAGTACAGCACGCTCATGGTCAAGATACTCAGGATCAACGCCACTACGGTCAATGCTCTGTGGCTTCTGAGCAGTAATCTGGAGAGCGATGTCCTGTGCCAGCTCATCGCTGCCGCCGGAAAGCTCTACAACTACACCAATCTTACCACCCATGTGGATGTAAGTAGCCAGCTTGTTCTCGGAAGTATATACAACGAAACGACGGAGGGACAGCTTCTCACCGATGGAAGCAACAGCCTCAGTCATAACATCAGCAACAGTCTTGCCATCCAGCATGGAAGCATTGAGTGCATCGATATCAGCAGGCTTGGTTGCAATGATGTGCTCAGCAATCTTCTTAACCAGTGCCTTAAAGTTATCATTCTTTGCAACGAAGTCAGTCTCGGAGTTAACCTCAACCAAGCAAGCAGTGTTAGAGGCAGCATCGTAAGCAGCAGCTACAACACCCTCGGAAGCAATGCGGCCAGCCTTCTTTGCAGCCTTGGAAATGCCCTTCTCACGGAGGTAATCGATTGCCTTGTCCTTATCGCCATCGCACTCAACGAGAGCCTTCTTGCAGTCCATCATACCAGCGCCAGTAATCTCGCGCAGTTCTTTAACTAATGCAGCAGTAATCTGTGCCATTGTTTATTTCCCCCTATTAATTCGGATATAATTTCAAAAAAACAAGGGATAAGGGATATCCCCTTACCCCTTTTAAGGTTTATATTACTCAGCGTCCTCAGCTGGAGCCTCAGCAGCTTCGCCCTGACGACCCTCGATAACAGCATCTGCAATCTTGCCGGTAATAAGCTTAACGGCACGGATAGCATCGTCATTACCAGGAATTGGATAATCGATTTCATCTGGATCGCAGTTGGTATCGATAATAGCCACGATAGGAATGTTCAGCTTGTGAGCCTCTGCTACAGCGATTCTCTCCTTGCGTGGGTCAACGATGAACAGAGCACCTGGGAGCTCCTTCATGTCCTTGATACCGCCGAGATACTTCTCGAGCTTCTCCATTTCATGCTTCAGACCCTGTACTTCCTTCTTGGTCAGAACCTCGAAAGTACCGTCCTCAGCCATAGCCTCAAGCTCCTTCAGACGCTTAACGCGAGCCTGAATAGTTTTGAAGTTGGTCATCATGCCGCCCAACCAACGCTCGTTTACGAAGTACTGGTCAGCCTTCAGAGCCTCTTCCTTAATAGCCTCCTGAGCCTGCTTCTTGGTACCAACGAAGAGAACGGACTTGCCGGACTCAGCTACGCTGCGTACGAAGTTGTAAGCCTCCTCAGCCTTCTTAACGGTCTTCTGAAGATCAATGATGTAGATACCATTGCGCTCGGTGAAGATGTACTTAGCCATCTTAGGGTTCCATCTTCTGGTCTGATGTCCAAAATGAACACCAGCCTCTAATAACTGTTTCATAGAAACAACTGCCATAGTGGTGCACCTCCTGTTTTTATTTCCTCCGCCAGCCTCATCCGTTTAAACCACCACATTGGGCACAGGTTAAACGTCCTCTGGCGTGCGTTTTTCTAATTACACCGTGAAATACTATACCATATACAAATATAGAATGCAACTATAAATATTATTATTTTTGTGTAAGGATATAAGTCCCCGGCATTACTTCCCGTGAGGACTCCAAAGAAATGTCTACTCCATATTCGTCCCTAAGGCGTCTAAAGCTGTCCATAGCCTTGATTTCATTGGCCGCCTGGGGATTAAGCTGAAGTATATAGCCATCAGCCGCATGTTTTCTGGCTTCTATTCGGCGAATGTTGCGGCATACCTTTACTGCCAATGACTCTGGTGACAAAACTCTGCCACTGCCCTCACAAACAGGACACTGACAATATAGCATGCTTTCAATGTTTTTCCGTGATTTTCTTCTGGTGATTTCCACCAGCCCCAAAGAAGTAATATCCACTATATTTGTCTTGGAGCGGTCGTACACAGCCAGCTGCCGCATTCTCTCCAACAGAGCTTCATTTTGCTGCTGGGTTTCCATATCAATGAAATCCACCAAAATTATGCCACCAATATCCCGCAGGCGAAGCTGTCGCATAATTTCATCAGCCGCTTCAATATTCAGCTTGTACACCGTATCTGCCAGATTCATATCCCCTACGAAGCTACCGGTGTTTACATCGATAACTGTCATGGCCTCGGTCTTGTCTATAACCAAAAAGCCGCCGGACTTCAGCTGTACAATGCGGCCCTTTAGCTGCTCCATGGCTTCAGTAACTCCGTTATCCTTGAAGATATTTCTGCCCTCATACAGCTCAATTCGCTGAAGGATATCCGGGGAGGTGACCTTTATCAGATCACATACTCTTTTGAACATCTTGGGATTATCAATAACCATCTTGTCCACATCGTCAGTAAGATAGTCCCGCACTATGCGGATAACCAAATCCGCATCCCGATAAAGCATGGCACTAGTGGCAGACAGCTTGGACTTGGCCAGTATTTCCTCCCAGATTTTCACCAAATACTTTATATCCTTGACGATATTTTCTTCCGACTGTCCCTGGGCAGCTGTGCGTATAATACAGCCCATATTCTCAGGAACCTCTGCCCTTACAATATCATGGAGCCGCTTGCGTTCCTCCTCATCCTCAATACGATGGGAAGTTCCTATATAAGCAGAATTTGGCATCAGCACAACATGACGGCCTGGTATGGACAGGTGCATGGTGGCTCTTGGGCCCTTGGTGCCCACCTCGTCCTTTATTATCTGGACGATAACATTCTGGCCTACGGTTATATTTTCTCTTGGGGCGTTAGCCTTTGCCGTTGAGGCAATCTTGCCATTGCCCACATACAGAAAGGCATTCTTGGGCTGGCCAATATCTACAAAGGCGGCCTGCATACCCTTAAGGACATTCTGAACCTGTCCCTTGTATATGTTGCCCACCAAATGGGCATGGTCCGGTCTTTCCAACTCCAAAGCCATGAGCTGACCATTTTCAACCACAGCCATACGGGTTTCCTCCGGCATGACATTTACATATATGGTTTTCATTGCAGGACCTCCTTTCTATATGGTGTATATTGCGGGTGGCATGGGGTGATTTCATAAATAAGCGGAGCTCAAAAATGTCACATCTGTACGAACCTTATTTAAGCCTCCATGATATGGCTGACGGCCGCGAAGCCCGTCAATATTACAACGAAGGCACATACAATTGTGATGTGACACTAGCGCAGCACATGAATGAAACGCCCCATGCCAGGCCCCGCCAGCAACATCTGGTTTTAATTTCAAGAGAAGCTATATAGCGAAGTATTCTTGCAATAGATAGCCTTCCCTGCCTTTTACACTAAATCTATAAGATCCTTGCCCTGGCCCATGAGCTTGCTGCGGTTGATCAGTGCCCTGCCCAAAGCCACTGACAGACCATATTCATTATGCAAAAGCTCCAGTATTTCCGCTGGCTTGATACTGCCGGTCTGGGTAATGGAAATATTCATGGTCAGTTTCACCCAGTCACCGCTCATACCAATCTTAACTGGCTCAATCATGTACTGCTTTACTTCAATATCCCTGGTTTTTTTCGGAGTAACGCGATGATAGTTCACCTCAGTGGCCCCATTATATTTTTCCACAGCCTTAACTGCAGCATCCCAGTCACCAGTGAGAGGTGCTACCACCTCATAAATACCCTGCTCCACCTCAGCCATAAGGGCCTTATGCTTTTTCCCCTCACAAGGCTTTGGTTCCTTTACAGGCTTCAGCTTAATAAGTCTGATTCCCGGAGGCAAAGCTGCAGACAACTTATCAAAAATCTCCGGCTGACAAAGGGGCTTGGTCAGCTCAAAATCCATATATTCCGCATCGGAGGTTACCCCCAAAGACAGTGGGGACGCAAAGGACATCTTCAAATGAGGATTAAAGCCCTCAGTATAAGCAGCTGGTAACTTGGCACGGCGAATGGCCCGCTCCATAACCCCCGCATAGTCCAAATGGGAGATATATCTGATTTCATCCCCCTTGGTTAACTGGGCACGATACTTATACATTTGCCTTCACCTCACCTTCCTGGCGCTTCCAGTCCACAATATCTACCTTAAGGGATGGGCATACACCACAGCCGGAGCATTTGCCACGACGGCAGTCCTCAGTAAGCTGTTCTGCAATAGCCTTATCCCACTCCCGCTTAAGGAATTCCTTGGAAACACCTGGGGTGGTATGCTCCCATGGCAATGGCTCATCAAAATTGCGGGTGCGTTCACTGTATTCCTTCATATCTATGCCGCATTTTCTAAATGCTTCATGCCAAACCTCCTCCTTAAAGAGGTCGGTCCAGCCATCAAATTTAGCCCCATCCTTCCAGGCCTGATAAATCACCTGAGAAATACGACGGTCTCCACGGGAAATAGCCCCCTCAAGAACGCTGACTCTGGCATCATGGTAATGGAACTTTACAGCTCTTTCAGTGATGCTGTCCTTTAAAAGACGCTGACGGCGTTCAAATTCACACTTTGGTAGCTGGCCAAACCACTGGAAAGGAGTATGAGGCTTTGGTACAAAGCAGGAAACACTGATGGTTACAGTAACGCCCCACTTGCCCTTAACCTCCTTGTACTTTCTGGCTACCTTCTCAGCAAGTCTGGCAATACCCACAATATCCTCGTCAGTTTCTGTAGGCAATCCCATCATAAAGTACAACTTTACCTGCTTCCAGCCCTGTTTAAAGGCCGCTTCCACAGCAGTCATAAGGTTTTCCTCGGTAACGCCCTTATTGATAACATCACGAAGGCGCTGGGTTCCCGCCTCAGGAGCGAAGGTAAGACCGCTTTTACGCACCTGCTGCATCTTGTGGGCCAAATCAATGGAGAAACTGTCTATACGAAGTGATGGCAAGGAAAAGCTAACCTTCTCCCCCTCAAAATCAGAGAACAAATCATCCACCAGTTCACCAAGGCAGGAATAATCTGCAGAACTAAGGGATGTAAGGGACATTTCGTTATAGCCGGAGGAATCCACCAGCTTACGGGCCAGTCCCCGGAGATATTCACGGCTTCTTTCACGGATAGGTCGATAGGAAGTCCCCGCCTGGCAAAAGCGACAGCCACGGGTACAACCACGGAACAACTCCAGCATAATTCTATCATGAACTATACCAATATAAGGCATTACAGGCTTTTCCACGAAGTGAACACTGTCCAGATCCTTAATAACCCGCTTGTAAATCTTGGCTTTTGCCTCTGGCTCTTTTGGCTCTATAGAGGCAAAATACCCTTTTTCGTTATATTTAACCTCATAAAAGGAAGGTACATAAATACCTTCCAGCTTAGCAGCTTCCTTTAAAAAGCCCTTCCTGCCCCCTGGCTTTCCGTCCTTTTTCCATTTTACAAAGGTTTCAGCCACTTCGGAAATAACCTCTTCTCCTTCTCCCAAAACAAAGAAATCAAAGAAATCAGCAATAGGTTCCGTATTATAAACAGTAGGGCCACCGCCCAAAATAAATGGATCTTCCTCACTGCGGTCCTTGGCCCAAATTGAAATACCGGCCAGATCCAGCATATTGAGGACATTGGAATAAATCATCTCATACTGGAGAGTAAAGCCCAGAAAATCAAATTTCTTAATTTCTGTAAAGCTCTCCAAAGAAAATAAAGGTATGCTTCTGTCCCGCATGATTGCTTCCATGTCGGTCCAAGGAGCATACACTCTTTCACAGGCAGTATCCTGACGGTTATTAAGCACCTCATAAAGAATTTTCAGCCCAAGGTTGGACATGCCCACCTCGTAAGTATCGGCCATAGCCAGAGCGAAGTGGCAGTCCACTTCGTCCCAGTCCTTATGTATAGCATTTAACTCATGACCTGTATAACGGGCAGGCTTTTCAACGGCCTGCAGGATTTCAGGTTCTAATTTAATCATTGCTCAAGCTCCTCTATATAATACAAAAACAGAAACCATAGTATTAGAATTGGAGTTTTTGGTTTCTCAGATAAATATTAAGTAAAATGGCCACGGCGAACATATTGGTAGTAAGGGCACTGACGCCATAGCTCATAAACGGCAGTGGAATACCGGTTACAGGCATTATACCAGCTGTCATGCCCACATTAACCAGCACATGGAAGGCCAGCATGGAGGTAATGCCCACAGCCAACAGCATGCCAAAGGTATCCTGAGCCTGCTGGGCAATCTTAATTCCCCGCCACAGCACCAAAAGATATAAAAGAAGCAATATGGTAGCTCCCACAAAGCCCAGCTCCTCGCCCACTACAGCAAAAATAAAGTCAGTGTGATTCTCTGGCAAAAAGTTAAGCTGACTCTGAGTCCCCGCAAAGAGGCCCTTACCGAAAATCATGCCGGAGCCAATGGCAATTTTTGACTGAATAATATGATAGCCGGAACCCAGTGGATCCACATTAGGATCCATAAACACCATGATTCGCATCTTCTGGTATTCCTTCAAAACGAAATGCCACAATAGGGGGGCACAGGCCACAGCGGCAGCAAACATTCCCGCCAGCAGCTTCAAATTAACCCCGCAGGCAAATATCATACCGATAAAAATAGCCATAAATACCAAAGAAGTACCTAAATCCGGCTGCTTTAAAACCAAAAGGAAGGGAAGTCCCACATAACCGGCCAAAGGAAGCAAATCCGACAACTTGTTCAGCTGGCCAATCTTATCCTGAAATACGGAAGCCATACAGATTATCATAATAATTTTTGAAAACTCCGAAGGCTGGAGAGATATTGGTCCAAGCTGAATCCAACGTTGGGCTCCAAGAGCTGACTGACCAAGGAACATAACCGCCAGCAGCATTATTATATTAAAGATGTACAGTTTTTTTCCGTAGAGCTGCAACACCTTATAATCAAAGTTCATAAAGAAGAAAATAATTCCCACATTAATCAGAGTAAATAAACCCTGGCGCAGTACAAACCAGTATCTGTCATCTGATGGGGTATTTATATGGGTGGCACTGCCAATGGTAATAAGGCTCATAATGATAATGCCCGCCACCCCGGCAATAAGCTCCACATCAATTTTTCTAAGTTTTTTATTTAAAATCAAGGATCCTTCCTCCATAATTTAATTCTAGTACAGCCTATATATATTATCACGAACCTCTTTAAAGAACAACTATTGATATCAAAACCGCAACAAAAAACTGCTGCCATAGTAATCATATCACTATAGCAGCAGCTTCGTAATTCTTATCTATGATGTCTCATATTCTGAACCGGAATGTTGGCTACCAGTGCAACAGAATCATCAACATTCTCCAGAGAAATCTCCATGTCTGTCTTATCAATGATCATATATTTTGATAATACCTGAATGATGTCATCACGAATCAACCCCATCACCTCTGGTGATACGCTGGCTCTATCCTGAATGAGAACCATCTGGAGGCGCTTCTTGGCAACCTTGCCGGATTTCTCATTACTAAAGATACGCTTTAAAGAATCAAGCATCTACAAGTCCCCCTCAATCTCAATCTTTGGAAATTTTGAAAGCCTTCATCAGTTTCTTAAAGAAGCCTTCCTTTTCAAATTCCATGAACGGGATATCTTCACCCAGCAGACGGCCTACGATATTCTCATAAGCCTTGCCGGCCTGGGAATCCCCCTCGCCAACAACTGGCTCACCGCGGTTGGCGGAGGTTACGACCTTAATATCATCTGGAACCTGACCAATACACTTGATGGCAAGTATATCATTGATATCATCCATATCCATCATCTCACCGCTATCTACCATAGCAGGTCTGATTCGATTAATAATGAGCTTAATATTATCCTTTTCGGAGCGGCCCAGCTCACCGATAATCTTATCAGCATCACGAACAGCGGAAACCTCCGGCATGGTAACAACAATAGCAGTATCCGCACCGGCAATTGCAGTCTGGAAGCCCTGTTCAATACCTGCTGGGCAGTCAATAATTACAAAATCATATTCCTTGCGAAGCTCATCACAAAGAGCCATAAGATCGGCAGGATTAACTGCAGATTTGTCCTTCACCTGGGAAGTAGGCAAAAGCTGCAAGTTTTCATATTTTTTATGACGGACCAGAGCCTTCTTAATCTCCACACGGCCCTCAACCACATCAATCAAATCGTACATAATACGATTTTCAAGACCAAGGAGCAGATCCAGATTACGAAGACCAGTATCGGTATCAATCAGAACTACCTTCTTACCACGCATAGCCAGGCCCACACCAAGGTTTGCAGTAGTGGTGGACTTACCTACGCCACCCTTACCGGAAGTAACAACAATAACCTCACTCATTCTTATAAATCCTACCTTTCTATCGGTTCAATAATAATTTGTCCATCTTTAATAGATGCCCGTTCAGCAAAATCGCTTTTCTCCATTATGTCAGGAGAACGGGCAATCATGTTGGCGATACGAATCTGAGTTGGCATAAGCCTGTCAGCAATAACCACGGCACTGATATCTCCCCAGGCACCGGCGTGAACCATGCCACGACAGGTTCCCCGTACATCTATACTGCCACCGGCAATAATCTGAGCACCGGGATTAACATTGCCCATAACCAGCACTGACCCCTGGCTTGTGACCTCCTCACCGCCACGGACAGTGTGCTCCACTACAGTCATCTCCTGGGCTTCCACATTGCCGTCATGCTGAATAACATACTGAGGCGGCACCTTTGAGTTTTCAGCTGGTGCTGGTGGCGGATCCTTCTTTACAGACAAATCCACGCCCAAGCCATGCTGACTTAGTATCTGATTAATCCCCTTCTTGACGGAACGGTCCAAGTCAGCTACCTCCAGCTCAAACTTGGTTCCCTCCGGGAAAAAGCCTGGATTTTCCTCAAGCTTCTTTTTAATTTCAGCTTCGATTTCCTCCATGCTGGCTGAACTATCCACCAATAAACGGAAGCCATCCTTGCCCCCCTTTATGGTTACCAAATCCCTGCTCATATTCTCCCCACCTATCTTATATTAAGATAAATTTATTTTTTGCCGTTTGCAGCACCATATTCCTTGCCCGCCGCTGGGGCATTATTTACAACAGCTGGCTGCTCCTGAGCCTTGTTGTTGGAATTGGAGTTATTCTGCTTATTCTTCTGGGCCTGTTCTGCCTGTTTTCTCTGGCGTTCCAGCTCCGCCTGCTTGGCAGGATCCGGAATATTGAAGGCTGCCTCCAGAATCTTTCGGCCAATTGGTACCGCTGAAGCCGCACCATAACCGCCCTGTTCCACGATAACTGCCACAACAACACTTGGATTATCAAATGGTCCGTAGGCCACAAACCAGCCGTGGTCACGACCATGAGGATTCTCCGCAGTACCTGTCTTACCAGCAATCTCTATAGGAAAGCCCCTAAAAACAGATGCCGCAGTACCATATTTGGTAACGCCCTTTAAGCCCTGCTGAACCAGTCTGATATGCTGAGGCTCAACCTCAAGCTGCCCCACCACTTCCGGCTTAAACTTCTTTACGGTTTTACCATCCGGATCCACAATTCTGTCCACCAGATATGGCTTATATCGCTTGCCATCAGCAGCAATCTCACCCATCACCATAGCAGCCTGAATAGGGGTAACATTGTTAAAGCCCTGTCCAATGGCAGCGTCGAAGGTTTCCGCCAGATACCAGTCCTCATCAAATACTTTACGCTTGTACTCCTGGGAGGCTACCAAACCCTCAGCCTCAAAAAGAAGGTTGACACCAGTAGGCTGTCCAAGACCAAACATACGGGCATATTTTTCAATACGGTCAATACCGAGACGGTTACCCATCTCGTAGAAATATACGTTATCGGAGTGTGCCATGGCCTCTTCAAAGTTGATATAGCCCAAGGCCTCTCCATCTGCATTTCCCTTATCTACTATCCAATGCTTACCGGAGTCAAAGATTTTTTCCTCCGGGGTAACCACATGCTCTGCCAAAGCCGCAGTACCAGTTACAATTTTAAAGGTTGATCCCGGTGGATATTCACCAGTGATAGCCTTGTTATCCATTGGATGATTTGGATTATTATTAATGGCATTCCAATTTTTGGAAGAAATACCACCTACAAACAAATTAGGGTCAAAGGATGGACGGCTCACCATAGCCAGCACTTCACCAGTCTGTGGGTTCATAACCACCACTGCTGCCGCTTTGGCGCCTACAGCAACAAGCTGGTCATCCACTGCCTTCTCTGCAGCTGCCTGAATATCCTTATCAATGGTCAAATACAAATCTGAACCGGGAATAGGATTTTTCTTACCAAGGATTTCCACAGGCTTACCAGTAACATCTACCTCCACCTGCTCGCCGCCGTCTTCGCCGCGCAGCTCCAGATCATATACTCGTTCCAGGCCAGCCTTGCCAATAATGTCTCCCATCTTGTATTTGTGAGGAGAATCCTTTTTGGCTTCCAGCTCAGCATCGTTGATTTCACTAACATAGCCAAATACATGAACGGCCTGTTCCTTGTATATGTATTCCCGGATTGGCAGAACCTCCACCACTACACCAGGATAGAGATCCTTCTGCTCAGCGATAATACTGAGGATTTCAGGACCTACATCTGTCTTTATACGAATAGGATCAAAACCAATATGGGCCTCAATCTTTTCATTTATAGTCCCCTTGGGAACCTTCAGAAGCTCTGACAGACGATTTATAACCTCATCAGAGATTGGCTCAGTCAATGGCAACAGGGACACTGCAAAACCAGGTCTGTTGGTTACCATCATATTGCCATTTCTATCATAAAAAGTGCCACGGGGAGCTACTGCAGGTACTATACGAATACGGTTACCATCTGCAAGGCTTGCATAATAGTCACCATCATATAGCTGCAAATAACCTATGCGGCCTATCAGCACTGCAATAACCAGCACAATAATATAGCCAATTACCCGCAGGCGGCCGCCAAACTCTATATTATTTGTGTTTGTGTTCACTCAAAAAACTCCCACACTCGTTATTTCTTTTCTGCTGCTTTGTTATGCAGCCATCTTACGGCACAATGTATCGGCCAAGCAAACACTAAATTGTAACAAACAAGAGGCCCCAGCTTAGTATAAAGATGTGTAAATATATTAAACCGGTACCCCAACAGCAGCATTATGGCCTCAGTAATGAGGAAAACTGCTGCCGTATTCAGAATGGATGCTGTAACTGGCAGACCAAAGCTGTCCTTCAACACCCGGGTGGAAAAAATACCGCACACATAGCCCACAAGTAGCTTGGTAAAGGCATTTAATCCGAAAAAGGTCCCTGTGGCCAGATCTTCAAAAAGACCCAGCACAAAACCAGCAAAGCTGCCTACTTTTTTGCCATTAAGGAAGCCTATGGAGCTGGTCATTAACAATATTAAATCCGGCCCAATGCCATAAAAATACACCAATGGCATAAAGGCGGACTGAAATGCATAAACTACTAAAACTAATAGCCAGGCCAGAAAAGTCTTCATCTGTTTCCATCCCCACCTATTGGATTGCCGTCCTTGTCAGTCTCCGTTCCAGGGGTCTGCTTAGGAGCAGTCAAAGGCTCTGGTGGTGCTTCGCGGGAGGCAGTAATAATAAGTACATCCTCCAGCTTCTGGAAGTCTACAGCTGTATAAAGATAAGCAATCTCCAAAAGGCCGCCGTCATCGTTATGGATATTGGCCACAGAACCAATAAGCAGTCCCTTTGGATAAACGCCACCAAAACCAGAGGTAACAATAACATCCCCCTCAATTACATCTGCATTGCGGGGAATATTAATCATCTGAGGAAGCATTGGGTCACTTGGATTGCCCTGAACAATACCAGCGACTCTGGACTCCGGACGCTGCACCAGTGTACCCACTGATGAACGGGGATCAAGAATCAGTTGGACCTTGGAGGCATTTGGTGATACTTCAGTAACAACGCCCACCAATCCCTTTTCGGTCACCACCGGCATATTCTTAGCTATACCATCAGAGGTACCGCGATTAACTACAATCATGCTGGTCCAGGTGGAAGATTCCCTGCCAATAACCTTGGCTGGCATTAAATCAAACTGAACCGCCGATGTTTTGTAATTAAGCATTTCCCTAAGACGCATATTTTCAGCTGCATATTCATCAGCCTGAAGATTCTGCTGGCGAAGGGCAATAACCTCTTCACGGAGCTCTTTGTTCTGATAATATACAGTTGCCACTTCCCATATGGTTGTAGCCACACCGTTGACCTGAGACTCAGCCCAGGAAATGGCCCGCTGGAACGGTGCCAGTGCGGAAACCACAGCAGGACTGGTCAAAACAGGTGCCATACGGCCACGGGCAGCGAAAAAAATAATCACAAAGATACTGACTGCTACCACCACAAGCATCCAGGTTGTCTTTCGTGCATTATTATCCCGTCTAATCCTGCTCATCTTATCTCAACTTCTTTGTAGTCATAACAACACGCTTCAGGAGCTCGATGTTCTCCAAGGAACGGCCGGTACCTTCACCAACGCAGGAGAGCGCATCCTCGGATACCAATACCGGCATACCAGTCTCATTGCTGAGGAGCTTGTCCAGATTACTGAGGAGAGCGCCACCACCAGTCATCATAATACCATGATCCATTACATCTGCTGCCAACTCAGGTGGAGTCTTCTCCAAGGTACCCTTTACAGCATCAATGATCTTATATACAGGCTCGCTGAGAGCGTCACGGATTTCACTTGCTCTGATAGTAAGGTTCTTAGGAAGACCGCTTACCAGATCACGCCCACGGATATCCATGGTCTTGTCAGCATTTGGATTTACAATGGCAGAACCAATAGTAATCTTAATTTCCTCAGCAGTACGCTCACCAATCATCAGATTATATACACGCTTGATGTACTGAATAATTGCAGAATCCATCTCGTCACCGCCGATACGGATAGAGCAGCTGGTTACAATACCACCAAGGGAAATTACAGCGATTTCAGTAGTACCACCACCGATATCAACTACCATGGAGCCAGTAGCTTCCTCAACTGGAAGACCTGCACCAATAGCTGCAGCCATAGGCTCCTCAATCAGATAAGCTTCACGGGCACCAGCCTGCTGGGCAGCGTCAATTACAGCACGCTTCTCAACCTCGGTAACACCGGAAGGAACACCTACAACAACACGAGGACGAACAAAGGACTTGGTGTTCATTGCCTTGCGGATGAAATACTTCAGCATAGCCTGGGTTACATCAAAATCGGCAATAACGCCGTCCTTCATAGGACGAATCGCAATAATGCTGCCTGGAGTACGGCCCAGCATGCGCTTTGCATCATCACCTACTGCCAGTACCTCACCACTATCGCTCTTTATAGCAACAACAGATGGCTCACGAAGAACAATTCCCTTGCCCTTAACATGTACCAAAGTGTTTGCAGTACCTAAGTCAATACCCATATCATGGGACAAACCACCAAATAAACTCCACATAAATAAATAGCTCCCTTCAATATAACTGTTAGACATTTCGTTTAATATAAATGCCAATATATTGTTGTTTTAATCTGGCCCAAAAATAATGAGCCACATGTCATTGTATCATACCTTCCTCTTTAAGGGAAATATATTTATTATCTCCCAGAACAATATGATCTAACACCGGTATATCCATTAGCTTCCCAGCCTCCATCAGCTGCCTTGTAATGTTCAGATCCTCCCTGCTTGGCGAAGGATCTCCGCTGGGATGGTTATGAACCAAAATCATAGCTGCCGCTGAATTTTGGACAGCAGCCTTAAACACCTCCCGCGGATGAACCACCGAAGCTGTCAGACTACCTATGGATATAATTGGCATGGACAAAATATGATGTTTGATGTTCAACAGTATGATAGCAAAATGCTCCCGCTGCTGAAACCGCAGCCTGGGCATTGCATAATCCGCCGCATCAGCGGGACAACGCACAACAGGTTTTTGAGCTGTAGGATTTAACCCCAGCCTCTTTCCAAGCTCCACCGCCGCAGCCAATAATGTGGCCTTGGCTGAGCCAATACCCTTGTACTCCATCAGCTCCTCTACAGACATTGTAGCCAGAGCCAATACCCCACTCTCACGATGTTGGCTCAAAATATCCTGAGCCAACTGCATTGCCGACTTTTCCTTGGATCCACTTCCTAGCAGTACTGCCAGAAGCTCAGCGTTGCTGAGAATTCCCGGGCCATAGGCCATAAGCCTCTCCCGTGGACGGTCATCAACTGGAAGATCCTTCACCATTGTCATATAAATCAATCCCCGCTTTCCGGGCAAGACCATCAAGACAATGGAGCGGCAAACCTACGACATTGGAGTAAGAACCTCTGATTCCGTCTACAAACACAGCCGCCCTGCCCTGAATGGCATAGGCTCCGGCCTTGTCAGCCGGCTCTCCAGTAGCTATGTAAGCATCAATCTGATCTGCGGATAAAGAAGAAAACATAACCTCTGTCGTTTCCCATGCCTGCCAGAACTTGCCCTTCCAAGCAAGAACAATTCCAGTAATGACCTGGTGAGTTCTGCCCGAAAAGGTATTGAGCATTTCTCTGGCATGCTCCTTATCCCGAGGCTTACCATATATATGTCCATCTAGGCTTACAACTGTATCGGAGCCCAGCACCGGATATTCCGGGTGCTGAGCCGCCACAGCTGCTGCCTTTAAATGCGCGTTTTGTACTACCAGCTGGTGAGGCTCCAGACCGGCATCTGTAATTTCATCGGCGTTGCTTGTTATAACCTCAAATTTACAGCCGATTTGCTCCAAAAGCTCCCGCCTGCGGGGAGATGCTGACGCCAATATTATCATCATGCACCTCTTAATAACGGCGGAACAAAATAATAGCAATTACCATACCTAAAATACTCATAAGGTTTGGTGTAAAAGACAAGCCCACAGTCAGCTTGATCACATAAAGATTCAATGTAGCCGGAGTCATGTCCAGCACCGGATATGTATGAACCAAATACGGCATTACGCCGGACAAGGCATCCACTCCTGTCAGCAAATCTCCAATTATGCCGCCAAGAATGGCACCAATTATTACAAACACGATTAACGTGCCATAGCTTCTTTTCATTCTGTTAATAAACCTCCATTACACAATTCTCCGCTAATAATTATACAGAGTAATACAAAGCAAAATCAAGATTTTTCAAAGGCCTGGCAGCCTTATTTCTTAATGGTGAAAAAAGGAAGAAACATCAATATTCTGCCTACCACATAGGTAACCGCCAGCCCCAATAAACAAGCCAAAATGTATTTTACATACACTGGCAAAGCCACACCCATAAGTGCCCATACCACCAGCATAACCAATCCCATGTGAGCGTAGTACATGGTATAGGAATTATCACTGACTGCCTTCAAAAAGCCATTGGTATAATCCAGCTTGGACTGAAACAGTGCCAGCAGACCAAATACTGAAGCCATGGCAAACAGACTATGAAGGGCTGACTTTATCACCATAAAGGTTGCAGCAGAAGCTGTCAGCTTCCCGAACAATGCATATCCCGTATAAAATACCCCCGTAAAAATGAAGGCCGGTATCCAAACAGTAGGGTCCAGCTTAAAGCCCTTTTCCGTAAACCACTGCTTTCTCCATGCATATACGCCGGCGAAGAAATAGATAATATAAAGGGATATCCTGGTTGGTTGATAAAGCAAAATCGGCCACACCTTGGACCAGTTATCGTTGTTGCCTCCCACCAAATAGTAGGCTCCCACGGTCAAGGCATATGACAGTACAGCTATTATCAAAAAGAACAATTTGCCCGGAGCAGCGGGAGTGAGTTTTTCTTTAATAGCCGGCTTGATTTTTGCCACAACAAACAGAAGGATATAGAAATAAAACAGGGTTCCCAAAAACCAATACTGAGTATGGGAGAAAAGAGGTCCAAAGAAAAATACCTTATTCAAGAATTCCATAAATGGAAGGGGTACATGTCTGGTCAAGAAAATCAGATATGTAACAGCCGGTGCCAGTATCAGAACACCCAGGACCCAAGGAATAACTATTCGCATCAGCTTTGACTTCCAGAATTTCTTTGTGGTCTGACGGGAAAGGGACATAATTCCGAAATAGCCGGAAATAAAAAACATAATAGGCATTATAAAAATATCAGCCCACACCACAAACACCGTAAAGGACATCTGAGGATCAGCTTTATCTACTGCATACCACCATTCAGGGGCATACTGCATATAGCTCATGGCTATATGGAACACTATCATCAGGCAAATTATAAATGCCTTTAAATTATCCAGAAACAGTAATCTTTTCATAGCTTTTATCATTCCTCAACCTTCTGTTGTTTTTTCTTGCGCTTTTCATAGAGAAGAAAAGATCCTACTACCACCACAGCCAACACAATGTTAAATACCAGACGATATGGATTTTCACTGGCTGTTACCGCATCATGACCAATCATGGCCTCAATGGCAGTTGAAGGCAATTTACCGATGAGGGCTGCCAAAGTATAATCCTTCAAGCTCATCTTACTGAGAGCTCCCACTGCATTAAGTAGTCCTGAGGGAAGATATGGTACCAAACGGGCGATAAGCATTATCTTAAAGCCCTCCCTGCCGCTCATATCATCAATTTTCTTTAAATAGGAATACTTGGCAATAACTTCCTCCGCCGCATCCCTAAATAAAAATCTCAGCAGCAAAAAGCTGATTACCACACCCACTGTTTCAGCAAGCCAGGCCAGAATAATTCCCGGTACAATACCAAAAATCAGAGCATTGGCAGAAGAAAAAATAATGGCCGGTGGAAATCCAATGGCGTTAACGCACAGCACCAAAAGAAAGCTGAAAACCATAGCCCAGGGGCCAAAGGAATTTATGTAATCCGCCACCTGCTTCATATCACCACTGAGGCATACTGCCCATAGCTCGTTAAAGAAGGCAGGATTTATAAGGTATATTATCAAAAACAAAATCAGCATTATTAATACTGCACCTATTTTTATAGTAGCTGCAGAGCGTTTTTTTTGCATAAAATGCCTCCTAAATATTATTCAACCAATGTATTATAACGCAAACCATTGACGAAAACCAGCTTCGGTAGTAATATTTTAATGGTCTATAAATATATTTAATAATATATGATTAGATTCAAAATAAAATGAAAAGTTGGTGAGGAAAAATGGATACAGATTATCCTAGTCCGGAACCCCCGGGTGAATTAACAAAAAATACTGAGACCGTATCCCTTTTGTCCTGCCATTATTCTATAAAATAATAGTAGTCTGCAAGGGCTTATGGTCTCTTTCAAATGGAAAGGAGTACCATAATGCTCAAAATTTACAAATCTCACGAGAATGGTCCTCTCACCGAGTTAAGTCTGAAAACTTTGGAAAATGGTGCCTGGATTAACATTGTTGACCCTACACCATATGAGCTGAAGGTAGTTGGTAACCTTACTGAGGTTGAGCCTGATTTTCTCCGTTCAGCACTTGATGATGAGGAGCGCTCCCATATTGATATTGAGGACGACAGCGTCATGATTTTGACCAATGTACCTGTTATCAGGGAAGAGGGTGGCTACGATACCCTGCCTTTGGCCATTATCGTCACTGAAGACTATATCATTACCGTATGTTTGGAAGAAACCCCTGTGCTTTCCTACTTCAACGAAAAGAACGCCCGTTTCTTCCGCACTTTCAAAAAGACCAGGTTCCTGTTCCAGATTCTTTATCGGTCTGCCACCTTCTATCTGAGCTATCTGCGTCAGATCAGCAAGCAGTCCGATGAAATTGAGCGCAACCTGCGTCATTCCATGAGAAATCAGGAAATTCTGAAGCTTTTGGAATTACAAAAATCCCTGACATTCTTTAATGCTTCCCTCCGATCCAACGGTGCGGTGCTTGATAAACTTATGCGCCTTAGGACCAACTCCACCATGCAGCCTATGCTGAAATATTACGAGGAAGACGAGGATCTGCTGGAGGATGTTATTATCGAGAACAAGCAGGCCAAAGAAATGGTTGAGATGTACAGCAAGATTCTTGCGAGACTGGCCGATACCTTCTCCTCCATCATTTCCAACAACCTGAATCAGGTCATGAAATTCTTGGCTGCTGTCACCATTTTGTTGGCAATACCAACAGTTATCTCCAGTTTCTTCGGCATGAATGTACCCGTACCAATGTCAGAAAGCACTTGGGCCTTCAGTTATATCTTCGGAATTGCCGGTATACTGGTGGTTGTCTGCGGCTATCTGCTGTGGAAACGGGATATGTTCTAAATAAAGGAGGTTTACCATGGCCACCATGACTGAATCACAGCTTAGGGCTGGCGTAATCTTCGGGGATAACGAAACGGCAGAATTTGTCTACATGCCTGCCAGCGAGCTGGGGGTGGAGCACCCTATGTGCGTATATGAATACGAGGCTGCCAGAGATGATATGAACCTTGATGAAGCCATAAAAACCATTCGTCTCAGAAGTCTCCGCCCTACCAGCCATCCAAGGCTTGGAAAAACCTCATGTTAAAAAGGGGTGTTATATATGATTGCTGTTCCATCATCTGATTTTTTGAAGGAATTTACCATCTATGCCGATAAGGCCACAGATGAAAAAGAAACCATTTTCGTGCAGCGTTCCAACGACAAAAACCTGGTGGTTATGTCCATGGATGCCTACAACGAAATACAGAAAAAATTATACGAAACGCAAAAATAGACTGCAGATGCAGTCTATTTTTTATTGAAATTATTTACTTAACCACCTTAATCAAGGAGGGATTTCAGTATAGCAAAGAGTCTCTCCACGTCAATAGGCTTGGCAAGATGCTCGTTCATACCACAGGCAAAAGCCGCCTGACGATCCTCAAAGAAGGCGTCTGCTGTCATAGCAATAATAGGCACATCCTTCTTGCCTTCCTCCTCCAGAGAGCGAATCCGACGGGTGGCCTCATAACCATCCATAATAGGCATCTTTATATCCATAATGATTACATCATAATGCTTTGGTGGGTGATTCGTAACCTTGGTTACTGCCACTTCTCCATTTTCAGCCAGATCCACAAAGACCCCTGCTTCCTCAAGAATGGTAATGGCAATCTCCTGATTCATCTTGTTATCCTCTGCCAACAGGATGCGTCTGCCCATAAACTCTTCCAGAGCAATGGAATGTTCCTCTGTATCCGTATCACGCATGCTCATAGCACCCTTAATGGACTTCTTCACATCCGACAGGAACAGAGGCTTTTCTATAAAGGCAGAAGCCCCAGAGCTGTAAGCTGCTTCCTCAACACCGGAATACACACCATCTGTTATAAGGAATATTGGTGCAGCGTTACCCACCAACTGACGAAGCTGCTTCACTATCTCAAGGCCGCCAACTTTATCATCTATACGCCAGCTGACAAAGTATGCATCGAATTCCTCGCCCTTATCCTTTGCCTGTTCAGCGAGAAGCAGTGCTTTATCCCCGGACATGGTACTCTCAACTCCGGAACCCAAGGTTTCAAGGATTCCCATAAGGCTGTGACAAGTATCATCGGAATCAACCACAATAAGAGCCTTTTTCCCCACCACTTCTGGCAGTTGCTCCACATCGCCATCCACATATACATCGCTTTGCAGCTTCATATCCAGATGCAGCAACACCTGGGTACCTTCACCCTGGGTACTGTTGATAACAATGTCGCCACCCATAAGATCAATGATATTTTTGGTAATGGCCATACCAAGTCCTGTACCCTGGACTACATTGTTGGATGCGTTGTTTTCACGCTCAAATGGTTCAAAGATATGCTCCACAAATTCTGGGCTCATACCAATACCATTATCCACAATCTCGAAATCAACGGACACATAGCCGTCCTTTTCGGAAGGAACCTCACTAATGGTAACAGTTACCTTACCACCCTGGTCAGTATATTTAACAGCATTGCTGATAAGATTCAAAAGCACCTGATTAAAACGCAGGCGGTCACAGAAAATCCTCTCATGGACTACACCAGACGTTTCCATCAAAAAGGTTATTTCCTTGGCTGTGGCCTGATCCTGAATGACATTCTTTATGTCATTCATCATATCACCCAAAGACTGTGGCAGCTCTTCCAAATGAACACGACCGCCTTCAATACGGGTAATATCAAGTACATCATTAAACATACTAAGCAGGTGTTTACTGGAGGCAGTAATCTTATCAAGATAGGCCTGAACACGCTCAAATTCCTGAAGATGGCTTCCAGCCAAAGTAGCAAAACCTATAATTGCATTCATTGGGGTACGAATATCATGGGACATATCATATAAGAACTGCTGCTTGGACTTATTGGCATTTTCAGTGCGAACCAAAGCATCCTTCAAATGAACATTTTCAATCTGAAGAGCAAATATCTTACCTACCTTGGAAATGGCGTTCTTTTCCTCACTGGACCAGGTGCGGTTCTGATTACGGATATCCATAACGCCCACAAGGCCCCATACCTCATCCATAACCACCACAGCATAATACAGAACAGAATTGGCAAAATTCTCCCCTAAAAAGGACAGGCTTTCAGTGCCAATAGAATTTTCATCCAGCACCTGGATGAGTTTCTGGGCATCATTACTGTCAACAGCAAACTCAGCACCGTTGAGCTTGTCATCACCGGCCTCAAAACTCACCTCTGCAACCGAAATACTATCACCAGCGGAATTTCTGGTCATCACAAAAGCGAGACCGCAATCCATACTTTCCCTGAGAGCCTTCAGCAGCTCCCTGTTGTGGGACTCAGCATTATCCTTTCCTTCAGTAAACCGCCATAGATATTCTTTTAAGCTTGTATCAAGAGCAGATACCCTTTCCGCAACTCCCATAAGGCAAGTGCCTCCCCTAAACTAATGCAATTTAAAACATAGTTATACTCTTATACTATATTTTCCTAAAATTTCACTCTGTAGTCAAGGGAAAATAAAGCAGGATTTTAAAAAATAGATCCCATAAAAAGGCTCTATCTTCCTTATAATATATCATCAATGGTAAGACGCTTCATTTTCTCCCGAGGAATGGCAATGCGCTTAGGCATAGTACGGCTCATAACATACTCATTATCGTCAATTTCCACAATAACACCCGGGTGTTTTTCCAGTACCTTATCTATCTTAGCAAAAATATTCAAAATCTCCTGCTTGCAGCCATACACCCTATTAATCATATAAATGGTCTCAGGCTTTTGAGCATAAAAAACATGGCCCTTCTCATCTTCGAGTAACACCAGTAGGCGACGCAAAAAGCTCTTTGGAACAGCGTTACCTATAGAGCGTACATCATAACTATCGCGAACAGCATCTGAAATACTGGCAAAGGGAAGCAATTCCTTATCGTGATGAACCTCCTGTAAATAAGTATACATACAACCACTCTCTTTCCTTTTCACAAGAATAATGATACGGCGTACAAAAGTTTTATAATCAATTTACAAACATCAAATTAAAAGAATTACAGAACTTTACATATTTTTTTAAGTATTATACTATATAATACCTATATTCGTATAGAAAAATTTTAATAAAAATTCCCTGGGACTTTTTACTTACTTCTATGCTTCACTATTATTTCGTGTTATAATGGTAAAGGATTGTTTTTCAGGAGTATCAAAATGTCTTTCTATTCAACAGTTGTACTGATCACTATTGTGCTTAGCATAATAATGATTGTTCACATCAACAATTCAAATATAGTTACAGAGAATGCACGAAAAGGTTTTTGTATTAGCTTTACCATTATCATCTTCGTTTCTTTTTTGGAATGGCTTACTTATTTTGCTGATGGTAAACCGCTATTTCCTATATGGCTTCATACTCTATTAAGTGCAATAGAATTCAGTCTTGCCCCCAGCCTGGTGGTGTTGTGGGTATATGCCATAGGTAATATAAAGCATAGTCGTATTGTTATTATGTTCCTGCTGCTCCATGCATTGATAGAATTTTCCTCTATCTGGACCGGCGCCATCTATTACATTGATGAGGGAAATCATTATTGTCGTGGTGAGTATTACTTCATATATATAATCTGCTACACCACAGCCATTGCAGTAATGTTCTTTGAGGCATACTATTTCTCACGGAAATACCAAAACCGTAATTTCAGTTCTCTCATTGCAGCCTTCTGTTCTCTGTTTATTGGTATTGTTGCCAATACGATGGATGGCGACATAAAAACGGCCTGGCTATCTGTAACCACCTGTTGCGTTCTGTTTTATATCTACTACATTGAATTAGTGGTTCAAAGTGATGGCTTGACCAGACTGTTAAACCGCCGTTCCTATGAGAGTCATTTGGCTAAGCTGAACTATCGTACAGCCGTTATCATCTTTGATATAGACAAATTTAAGGATGTTAACGATACCTACGGTCATGCCTATGGTGATACAGTACTAAAGAAAATCTCCAAGGCCATTCTACGGTGCTATAATTCCAAAGGCCTTTGTTACCGTATAGGCGGTGATGAATTCTGCGTTATTCTTAACAAAAATTCCTTCCGCAGCGAATCAATGATAATTAAGCTGAACAAACGCTTCACCACTCTCCTTGAGGATCTGCGACGCAAGGAACCGACCATGCCTACTGTATCTGTGGGCTATGAATTGTTTAACGGCGAAAATAATATTTCGGATATCATCCATAATGCCGATACCATGATGTATTCCAACAAAAACAGCAACCGCTAATATATAGCAAACTAAAAATGCGACCCTTCAGGGCCGCATTTTTTAATCTAAAATATAAATCTCTATGTCCTGTCTACCGAAAGCTATTGCCTCTGCATGGGTATCAAAAGCAATATCAATAATGTTTCCCACGATGTTGCCGCCACAATCCTCGGCTACAGCCTCACCATATCCAGGGATATACACCCTGGTCCCCATAGGAATAACACTTGGATCTGAGGCAATTATTCCTTTTCTTACCGCAGTTCCCATTGCTGTTACGCCGCTGGTCTCCTCAGGACTGTACGCTGTTGCATGAACGAAAACAGCCCGTCCCCCTTCAATGCCCTTTTCAATGTCATTCTCCTGAGCATAAGGATCCAAGCGTCTATAGGTCTGTGGACCACAAATACCGTCTACTACAAGCCCTTCAGATTTCTGAAATGCCTTTATCGCCTTCACGGTTTCCGGCCCACACACACCGTCTTCTTCACCAGAGAAAAAACCTTTCTCTTTTAACAATGCCTGTACTGTTACTACATCTGCGCCAGTTGAGCCTTCCTTGACTAAAATACCGGATGCCAGAGCTGAAGCACAAAACATCATAACCATTGCACATATTAATGCGCAAATACTCAGTCTGCCAAATCTCAAAAAATCACCTCTCTTTTCGATTCAAAACACAGACTCATTCTATCATATTCCTTATAATTGCGTCAAATTTTCAGACAATTCAAGGCTTTTCAATAAGTATGACCCCCATACCGAAGAAGAATCTTCAAAATATGGAGGTCATTAAGGTGGTAAAGGACTATTAGATTATATTTTTTACATACGCATCGTAGAGAGACTTAAGCTCCTCAATGCGATCATACATCTCCACCTGGAGGCCTGAAGCCATTTCATAATCACCCTCGTTGAGAGCGTTAATCAGCAGGGTGAAGAGGGACTTCTCATCAATGCTGTCCTTGGCCAAATAGTAACGAAGCTCATTAATCTTGTTCCAGTTATAAGCATCCTGGTCAGTAACATATTCGGACTTAATCTCCTTGGCAGCGCGAACAATGTCACGGTTCTCAGGAATAATGCGGGCAATCAGCTCGGTCTTCCAACGGGTAAGAGCGCCCTCCTTGAAGGCCTCAATAATTGCATCAGTGAAGGCACCGGAAGAAGTAATTGCTTCACGCTTGTCAGTGTACTTATCAAGAGCGGAAAGATTATCCCATACAGTTGCAGGTGGTGCACCAAAGAGGCGGTTACGCTCATCTGCAGTATAGTCCTCAAATACATCTTCCTCAGAACGATATGCTCTATCCTTCTCCAAATAGCCTGCCTCTTCGCCAGCCTCCTTGGAAAGCTCAGCCAGCAAGTCCTTGGTGGTCTTGGTAATAGCATAGCGTACACCATCAAGAACTGCAGAGTAAATTGCAGCCAATACCAGATAGGTATCAGTATATGGGTTGCAGGCACGTAGCTCAAAACGGGTAGCTGCCGGATTGGTAACATCGCGAACCAAACCTGCCAAAATAGTACGGTTACGGGATGGAACCTCTGGAGTATGGCCCAGGGAAGTAACGATACATACAGGTGCTTCAAAGCCTGGCTTTAAGCGGTTAAGGGAATCATTGGTAGCAGATACAAATGGGTTAATAACCTCATAGTTCTTCAGCAATCCCATAATAGCACCGTAACCAACAGCACTCATGAAGTCAGCTGTCATTTCCTTTGGTGCAAAGAGATTTACAAAGGAGCCATCCTCCATAATAGCAGCCAAACCGATATGAGTATGCTCACCGTTACCGGCAACACCAATCATAGGCTTAGCCTTGAAGCTAACCTCCAAGCCGTTAAGACGGAAGGTCTGCTTAATGATGGTACGGGCCAAAAGCTCGTTATCAGCTGCCTGAAGGGCATCATCAAAGCGCCAGTCAACCTCAATCTGCTCGCAAACGGAGGTCATGTTGCCGCCCTTGTCCATCTGAGCCTTGATACCGCCAACTTCCTTATGCCCCATTTCAACCTTAAGGCCATAATCGTCGAGACGCTTTACAGTCTGCTCCAAAGCGGTACGAACTATACCATGGGTTCTCTGCCAATACTGCTCCTGCATAACCTGGGAGGCAAACATTTCGTCCACATGAACATGGGAAAGTGGGGTCTTTACCCAGAACTCCAGCTCAGTGGCAGAAGTAAAGCTGATATCCTTAATCTTGCTGCAATCAATATGCTCCAAACCAGAAACCTTTGGATGCTTGTGGAAAATATCCAGCAGCTCCTTCTTTACAAAGGTCAGGGTGTCAGCCAATACGGAACGGGAATCTACACGCTTACCCTCATGAATAAGGAAAGCTGGAATACGGAGAGTACCTACTGGAAGGCCAGTCTTCTCATCGTAATTTTCAAAGTTATAGTCTACGAACCAGTTTACACTTGAATCAATTGGCATATCAACCTTGGCGTTGTTCAAAGTAGCAATGCCGGAAAGTACTACGGAAGAACCATCAGTCTGTACGGCACGACCAGAATAGAAATCATCAATATCCTTCAGGAAAACCCGCATAGGAATTTTCTCGTCAGTATCATTACCGGCGAGGTCAATACCTACCAGAGATACATACATGATTTCCGGATGAGCCTTTAAAGTCTCAACGATTTCTTCCTTCTTGGAATTTGCTGGGATGACAAATAATAAATCTTCCATAACCTTTACCACCTTTTCATAAATTAATATTTACAATAGCTAAATACATGTGTTATCTGTAAACAAAAAAACCACACAGACAACAAAAATGTAGTCTGTGTGGCATCATCGCCATAAAATATGCAATTTGTTTACAAGACAGATATTAGCACAATGAATTCCTTTTGGCAAGGACTTTTTTGAAATTATTTACTAAGTCTTAAATCCACATTATTTCCAAAATGGATTCCGGCCTTTGCTTCACTTGGAATTGCTACCTTCACCACAGTCTTACCAGCAGGATAAGGACTGGTATAACCGGCTTCACTGTTGGCGGTACTATTATTCTGGGATTCCTCATCCCCCTCTGGAGCAACCACCTCCACAATGGTACCCTCATATTTCTTTCTGTCTACAAAGAAATATGCCAGCTGCCCCAAAACGGCATAATCACTTTCATCTGGATTAAGGTAGGCCTCAACCCAAATATCATTATCGTTTCCTACAAAGGCAACCACATCCCCGGCCTTTATTTCCGAACCCCTTTCGACTCCATTGAGATACACCACCCCATCCACGGGAGCTGTAATCTCTGTGGCAGTACTGCTGGTTTTGGCCTGTTCCAAAGCCATACGTGCCTGATTAACCTGAATCTCTGCCCGCCTAACAGCCTCTTCGTTTGGCGGCTGATATGAGGATTCGTAAGTAACAGAGCTGGAACCGCCACCACGGGACAGGGCCGCCTGATACTGGGCCTCTGCCTCGTCACGCTGAATACCGCTGACAGCACCCATCTCATAAAGTCTGTTCATCTGATCCAGCTTGTTTCTGGCATTGGCAATTTCTGCAGAGGATGCACCACCGCCTCCCGAATGAAATACCGGGCGCTGTATCATTACCCCCTGCTTTATCTGAGCCAAATTCTTCTCTGATAGCTCCAAGGTCTGCTCCATCTGCCTTATCTGCTCATCAGTAACCGTTACCTCAATGCGGGCAATCACATCGCCGGCCTTTACAGTATCTCCATTATTCACCATTATCTCAGTAATACTGCCTGGTGCACCTGCTCTGGCCCCCACCATGTTTCCAGCAATTTTTGCATCATATATATCCAGATTTCCCCAGCAATACATTATGTACCACACCAGACTGGAACAGAGCAGAGCCAGGGCAATAACCCCGGCCAAGCCGTATTTTATAATTAATTTTGCTTTATCAGTAACATCTATCTCTGCCAAAACAAACCTCCAAAATAAATGGGAATCTGTGACTATACACAGACTCCCAATATATGTACAAAACTAATATCAAAGACCTTCAAGCTCACTGGCTGTAAGCTGTCTTGCCACATCAGACCAAGTATTATTTATGGTCTTATGGCTCATAACCGCCATCACATCCATACCAGTTTCCTTGGCCAAACGGCTTGCCTTCACAATATCCATAATTTTATACCGCTGCTCAATAAGGGCAGCCACCGAAGCCCTATCAATACCGTATCTTTGATTAATCCTGTCAATAATAGCATTATTGCGGTATGCTCTCACCAAGTCCTCAGAAACACCCAAGGCTTCAGAAACATCAATCCATGTATTATCTTTATTTTTCAATTTAGCAACGCTGTCAAAGGACCTATCCGTCAGCTTAGCCAAAAAAGCTATGTGGCAGGCATCCTCAAGGCATCCGTCCTCTTTGCAGTATTTCAGTACAGCACCATAAGGCACACCATAGTTATTAGCTATAGTGGCAGCCAGCTCATTCCTGTCAGCCCAACGCCTTGGCACCTGATAATTATTCGAGGCTGCCTCAACCGACTGACAAAAACCTGTTGTAAATACCAAAGAACTTACGAGCAATAATCCAGATAAAAACTTAATACCAAAATTGCGATTCAGCTTTACCATAGGAGTCACCCCTCTACGCCTTTCTTTACATTATACCACGCAGACAGTAATAAGTCCTTAAATATAAATTAAAAGCTAAAATTTAGGTAAATCAACTTACATCAAAGCAGGAACCACCTATAAATTCCCTAATAAGGGAATTACATGGAATATCCCGCTGATCATATATTGATTTGAAATTACGGCAAAAAGCCAGAAGCTCCTGAGCCTTCTCGTAGGATTTTCCCTCCGGAGAAATTTCTGCCAGCATATACATAACATAATGCTTCAAAGCGCCCAGCTCATAAATCAAAGCAGAATTAAACATTACATCCGCATCATCCTGATAAGGGAAAATATATTTCTCCTCCCCGGCTCTAACACCAGGCCATAATTCAATAGTATTGTCAGCACTGCGTCCCCGTGTGCGGAAATCACGGACTATGCGACGCAAAAGACGTACCCTTGATGTGGAAATTCTGGTATTTTCATCCATATTCAGCTGATTTAGTGCGCTGACATAAATTTTAAATTTGTGATCGCGGGGAATAGCACTGGTAAGCTTTTCATTAAGGCCATGGATTCCCTCTATGATAATAGGCTGATTCAAGGCTATCTGCCTTACATTCTCCGGATTCATTTCCCTTATGCCCTTTTTGAAGTTAAAGGTTGGTATAATTACCTTTTCTCCCTCCATAAGAGAAGTGAGCTGTTTATTAAAGAGCTTTATATCCACAGCATCTATGGACTCAAAATCATAGGACCCGTCTGGCAGCTTAGGGGTATCCTCCCGATTGACAAAATAATTATCAATGGAAAGAGATACTGGCTCCAGCCCCATAACTCTAAGCTGAACCCGCAGTCTTTGGGCAAAGGAAGTCTTTCCCGAGGATGATGGTCCTGCTATAAGAATAAGCCGATTATTCTTTAAATCACCGGTAATACGGTCCGCAATATTGGCAATCTTCTTTTCATGCAGAGCCTCTGAAACGCGAATCAAATCGCTGATACCGCCGTTATCAATTATTGCATTTAAGTCAGAAACATAGGAACAATGAAGTATCTTTGCCCATTCCTTTGCTTCCTCCAATACTTCCTTAAACATAACCCCCACCATCCTTTAGTCTATATATATACAAGAAAAGTGACCGCTTGCGACAGTCACTTTAAGTCTTTATTCTCATGCGGACATTATTCAAAAAATGCCATCAACAGTCCGTAGCAAATAGCCCCCATAGCAGCAGTACATGGAATCGTAAGCACCCAAGCCATAACCATCTGCTGGGCTACACCCCAACGGACAGCTTTAATTCTCTTGGCCGCACCCACACCCATAATAGAACCGGATACAACATGGGTGGTACTTACAGGCAAATGCAGCAATGTGGCTGTAAAAATAGTAATTGAAGAATTCAAATCTGCTGCAAAGCCGTTTATTGGCTCCAGCTTAATAATCTTGCCGCCTACAGTTTTAATAATACTCCAGCCACCTACAGAAGTACCCACAGCCATGGCCGTTGCGCACAGTACCTTTACAATGAGAGGCACCTCAAACTCCTGAAGTACACCGCCGGAAACCAGAGCCAGAGTAATAATACCCATGGATTTCTGGGCATCGTTGGATCCATGGGAAAAGGCCATGGTAGCCGCAGTAACAATCTGCATTTTCTTGAATCGATGGTTAACCTTGGATGGGCTGGAATTCTGGAAAAACTGGAACATGAGATTCATGATGATATAGCCTATCACCATGCCCACCAACGGGGATGTTACCAAAGCAATAACTATCTTCCCAATACCACCAAAATTCAGTCCCTCCATGCCCATATCAGACATGAGGACACCGCCGATAAGACCGCCTACCAATGCATGGGAGGAGCTGCTTGGAAGACCAATCTTCCAGGTCAGCAGATTCCAGATAATAGCACCTGTCAGAGAGGCTATTATTATAGGCTGATCAATATGCCCCACCACAATGTCGCCACCGATAGTCTTTGCTACACCGGTGCTGACCATAGCACCAAAGAAATTCAGCACTGCAGCCATCATAATAGCACGACTTGGAGAAATTGCCCTGGTGGATACAGATGTGGCTATAGCATTTGCCGTATCGTGGAAACCGTTTATAAAGTCAAATGCCAGGGCCAATATGATAACAATAATAATAAAAGGATGTAAATCAAGCATACTTCATTACCACGCCTCTAAGCAAATCTGCCATTTTTTCGCAGTGATCAAGGGTATCCTCCAAATCCTCCAGCAAATCCTTCCACTTGATAAGCTCAATTGGGTCCTTTACCTGCGCAAAGAGATATGCCAGCTCGCTTCTAAAGATATGGTCACCCTCACTTTCCAGCTTGCTGACTTCACTGGTCAGGCTGAGAAGCTCATCCTGATTCTTGCTGATTTCCGGCAACAGCTCCAGCACCCTAATGATTTTCTGGGTACACTCAATAAGGAGCTTTGTCAGTCTGATGGCACCCTCACGGGCCTCGCCGGTATGATAAATAACAATACGCTGCAAAATGCCCTGCAACAGGTCTACTCCATCATCCAGACCGTTGGCAATGGCATAAATATCCTCACGGTCAATTGGAGTAATAAATGTCTGATTCAGCTTGTCAATTATCCGATCATTGACTCTGTCAGCCTTATGCTCAATATCATTTATCTCCTTAACCTTTATATCAGCTTTACGGTGGTCCACCATTACCTCATCCATTAAAAGAGAGCCCTGATAGAAAAATTGCGCACTTTCCAGGAAGAGATCGTAAAACTCGGAATCACCTTTTCTGTTGAAATTAAACATAGTAACCTCCCTTACCAATCCCATTCTGTTATAACTATAACACATAATAGAGCCTTTTAACAATAAATTTTCCCCATAGTAAAAGAGGAGATACCCCATGATATCTCCTCTTTATCAGTGTTATAAACAAGGATTATGGGCCTATGTTTCCACTTGTGTTATCCCTCTACAGCCTTCAATGCTTTAAGCACCTTGGCAGCCATTCCATACATTTTTGCCTTAGGAATGGAGCAAACTGCAATGCGAACGCCCTTCTTCAGCGGAACAGCAAAAATCAGGTCATCATGCAGCTTCTCACACACTGCGGCAGAATCCTTGGCAGGAACGGAGATGAAGAAGCCAGCCTTATATGGCAGAGCCTTCAGTCCACATTCCTCAGCTTCCTTCATAAAGATAGCAGCTCTGTCACGAATTACGCCGTACAGCTCATCACGCTCTTTTTCAAACTGAGCCAGCATTGCGCTGTCCTGCTGAATAGTAGTAAGCAGGGTCTGGGCACCACGATTGATATTGGACCAGGTGGCACGACCAGTAAACTTGGTAACATTTTTAAATTCCTCAATAAGCTCCGCACTGGAAGAAAGGCCAATCAAAGCACCTGTACGCTGACCATACATGGTATAGCCCTTGGACATGGAGAATGCAAACATTACGAAAATGTTTTCTGGCAGATTACTGAACTGCTTCATAAAGCGACGGGTCTCATTCTTCTCACCGGCGTAATCAATATAAGCAATGTCTACCATGAGATTAACCTTCTTGCCCTTGGCAGCCCATGTCTTGGACATATCAAGAACCTTGGTCCACTCCTCATCAGTAAGGCTGTATCCAGTTGGATTATGAGCAGGAGTATTAATGATAATCAACAGAGAATCCTGCTTTGCAAAGAGCTCCTCCACCTTTGCTTCCAAAGCCTTAACATTGTAATTCATATTTTCATCGAAAAGCTGATAAGTAGCAAGGCTACGACCAGCCTCCTGGCAAAGAGGATTGTAGGTTCCCCAAAACCAGTCAGATGTCAACACCTGATCACCGATTTCAGAATAGTTCTGAATTGCCATATGCAGTGCTCCTGTTCCACCAGAAGTAGAACATGCGGCAATATGTCCCTCAGGCTTATTATCAGCGAAAGTAAGGCCGATAACAGCATCCAGATATGCTGGAAGACCGGCTGGTGGAGCATACGCAGCCACATCAGAAATCTTAAGTCCTCTAAAAGCCTTTTCCATTGTAGGCAGACAAGCCAGCTTGCCATCCTCGCCTATTATGGAACCAACAGTGGCATTGGTAACCTTTTCAGCACCGTGAACCTTAATAGCTTCGTTGCAGGCACCACTAGCACCAAAAATAACATCTACCAGCTTTTTACCAACCCGGTGTGAAGCAACTTGTGAACTCATACATTATCAGCCTCCTTAAAATAAAAAATATAATTACTCTTTTAAATCATTATACCACTTTTACATAATTTTTCCTTTATTTTATTCAAAAAAGCATATTATATCTATTAAACATTTTTATATTACTCATGTAAAATATGCATAGAATCCTTGTTCAGGCATTAATATAGGAGGGAGTCCTTATGGGGACGCCCTCCTCTCAGGCTTTTTTGAATAATATTTTTCTTACTTCTCAGGGAAAAATTCCTTGTGAATTGCATTGGCTGCATTGCTAAGCTCAGATCCCTTGATCAGGCAGCTAATGCTGATTTCAGAGGTACTGATGGCATCAATATTAACATTGGCATCAGCCAGTGCGCCGAACATTCTTGCAGCAATACCAGGGTTACCCAGCATTCCGGCACCTACAATGGATACCTTTGCCACATCCTCCTCGATAAGAACAGCTACTGCGTGGAGCTTTTCTGCCACAGCATCCACAGTCTTTTTGGTCTCTGGGAGATCATCAAGGGTGGTGGTAAATACCATATCAGTAACATTCTTTTCGATGTTTCTGATACTCTGAACTATCATATCTACTGCTATATTCTTATCTGCCAAAGCAGAGAAAATCTCCTTTGCGATACCCGGATTATTAGGAACGCCAAGAACTGCAATTTTAGCAACATTTTTATCATGAGCTACGCCACGAATCAAGAAATCCTTCTCTTCCATTGTATATGCCTCCCTAATCATTGTGCCTGGTGTGTTTGTAAAGGTTGAACGAACATGAATCGGAATATTAAAGTATTTACCCATTTCCACAGAGCGTGGCTGCATAACACCAGCTCCCAGACGGGCCATTTCCAGCATCTCGTCATAAGTGATCTCCTGCATTTTTCTGGCATCAGGAATAAGACGGGGATCAGCTGAGTAAATACCATCAACATCAGTATATATTTCACAGGAATCTGCCTTCAATGCACCAGCCAGTGCCACAGCAGAGGTATCGGAGCCACCGCGGCCCAAGGTTACAGGGTCCCCATGTTCATCCACACCTTGGAAACCGGCAACCACAACGATATTGCCCTTATCCAACTCTTTCTTCACTCTGGCAGGCTTAATATCCAGAATCTTCCCCTTTGTATGAACGGAATTGGTTTTCATCCCTACCATCTGACCAGTGAGGGAAATAGCCTTCTGACCCAAAGTACGGAATGCCATGGTAAGAAGGGAAATAGAAACCTGTTCACCAGTGGTCAGCAGCATATCCATTTCACGGGTATACTGATAAGGATTTGGATTAATCTGCTTTGCAAGCTCAATCAGCTCATCTGTAGTATCACCCATGGCAGATACTACCATAACGATTTGATCTCCCGGTTGTTTTTCGGCGATAATTCTCTTGGCCACATTAAGGATTTTTTCAGTGGTTCCCACTGATGAGCCGCCAAACTTCTTAACAATAAGAGCCATATTTACCTCCTATGATTCAAAACAAACATCCCAAATGGCCGATTTTGGAAATCCTCACTAAGTAGACATTTGTTTTGTAAATTCTCATTAATACACTCAAACAACAAGTATTATAATATATTTATATGTTCCAGTCTACAGAAATCCCCAATAAAAAGTGTATACTTTGTATTTTTTTATGTACAATCCACAATTCTATGTAAACCTATAGCTTGTTCCGATATGTAAAGCTGTTTAAAACATGGGATGTACAAATGGCAACTGCCAAGGCATCTGCCACATCATCCGGTTTTGGTGGCTCGGGTAGATTCAATAGCTTGGTTACCATATAAATTACCTGCTCCTTGGTGGCCTTGCCATATCCCGTTACTGACTGTTTAACCTGTAGTGGTGTGCGCTCCACCAGCTCCAGACCATTCTTGGCAGCCGCCAGCAGCACCACTCCTCTGGCCTGTCCTACTGGAATGGCGGTAGTTACATTGCGATTAAAAAACAGCTGCTCCACCCCCATGACATCCGGCTTGTATTTTTTTATCAACATATCCAGCTCGTCGTATATCTTTACCAGTCTGTCCTCAGGTCTGGCCTTGGAGCTGGTGGTTATGGCACCGTATTCATGGGCTATAAGGCGACTGCCGTTGGATTCAACAAAACCATAGCCACAAATTGCCGTTCCCGGGTCAATACCCAATGCAAGCATTTTATTTTTCTCCCCTTAATAATCTGTAAAAAATAAGCGGCCCGCAGGCCGCCATATTTTTATTCTTCGTCCATTTCGTAGTTGCCATATACTTCCTGTACATCATCATTGTCATCGAAAGCATCCAGCATTTTCTGCATGTTGGCAACATTCTCACCCTCAACCTTAACAGTGTTGTCAGGTACCATGGTGATTTCTGCAGAAGCAGTTTCAATTCCCTTGTCAGTCAACGCCTGAAGGATATCATCAAAAGCATCAGGCTCACCAGTGATTTCAAAAGCATCCTCTTCAGCCACAAAATCATCAGCGCCGGCTTCCAGAACCAATTCCATGAGAGCATCCTCATCATCAAAGGCTTCCTTTTCTACTACGAAAACAGCCTTCTTGTTGAACATCCAGGATACGCAGCCATTGGCCCCCAAAGAACCACCATACTTGGAGAAAATGTGACGCACATCTGCTGCAGTACGGTTGCGGTTATCAGTGAGGATATCCAGCATAATTGCAGTACCACCAGGACCATAGCCCTCGTAAGTCATCTCCTCATAGTTGCTACCATCAGATGCACCCAATCCCTTCTGGATTGCACGGTTGATGTTATCCTTTGGAATATTGTTGGCCTTGGCCTTGCTCAGTGCCAGCTTAAGACGCATATTACCGGTTGGATCGGAACCACCCATACGAACAGCGATGGTAATCTCACGGCCGATTTTAGTGGTAATCTTTCCGCGGATAGCGTCGTTGGCACCTTTCTTTCTCTTAATATTAGCCCATTTAGAATGTCCTGACATTACTGAAAACTCCTTTTATAACTTTTTCTTAGGGACAGTACCCAAGGTATATTTCACAGATAAAAAGTATAGCACAAATGACAAGTTTTAGCCACTTTTACATATGTATCATTGGAAGTACCGATATGCCCATAATCGGGAACTGTGCACTTACGCTTATATATGGTTTATTTGTCTATAAAAATCATAGAAAATCCGATATAACTGTAATCGTAAAGGCCGGATAGGGGTGCAAAAGGGGACATATTTTGCCTTGGTACTTAGTGAATGCAAGCCAAAGGCGCAGCATGAGCTTAGTACCGCTAGGCAAACTAGAGAGCACAAGTGTTCCCCGTTGTACCCCTGTCCGGCCTTGTATATATTACACTTTAAGCAAACGGTAGAATTTTTTCTTGCCCTTCTTGACAATAGCTTCGCCGTCGGTAAAATCACCATCAGACAGAGTGTAGTCTGGGTCTGAAACCTTTTCATCATTAATGGACAGACCGTTCTGCTGAATGAGACGACGGGCCTCACCCTTGGAGCCGAATACCTCAGCTGCCACCAGCACATCCACCAGCTTCTTAGCAGCATCCTCAGTGGTAAGCTCAATAGTAGGCATATTTTCACTGGAGCCGGAGCCACCGAATACAGCCTCCGCAGCAGCCTTGGCCTTGTCAGCCTCCTCCTGTCCATGAACCAGCTTGGTTACCTCGTAAGCAAGAACCTTCTTGGCCTCGTTAATCTCCTGACCTTCAAGGGCACCCAAACGGCGAACCTCATCCATAGGAAGGAAGGTCAAAAGCGCCAGACAACGCTCAACATCTGCGTCATCCACATTTCTCCAGTACTGATAGAAGTCGTAAGGAGAGGTCTTCTCTGCATCCAGCCACAAAGCACCGCCGGCAGTCTTGCCCATCTTCTGACCATCGCTCTTGGTTAAGAGGGTGAAGGTAAGGCCGTATACAGCATCACCGGTTATACGACGGGTCAGCTCAACACCACCAATGATGTTTGACCACTGGTCATCACCGCCCATTTCCAGCTTAAGGTTATAACGACGATGGAGCTCCAGGAAATCATAGGACTGCATAATCATGTAATTGAATTCCAGGAAGGTAAGGCCCTTTTCCATGCGGTTCTTGTAGCACTCTGCTGCCAGCATACGATTAACAGTAAAGTGGGCACCCACCTCACGAAGCAAATCAATATAATTCAGCTTGCGGAGCCAGTCACCATTATTTACCATCAGTGCCTTGCCATCACTAAAATCAATAAAGCGTGCCATCTGCTTCTTGAACTGATTGCAGTTATACTCAATATCCTCATCGGTGAGCATTTTGCGCATATCACTGCGGCCAGAAGGGTCACCTACAGTACCAGTACCACCACCTACAAGACACACCGGTCTGTGGCCGGCCTTCTGAAGGTGGGACATAACCATAAGTCCCAGAAAATGACCTACATGAAGGCTGTCAGCAGTTGGGTCAAAGCCGATATAGAAGGTAACCTTCTCATTTTCAAACATTGCACGAACTTCATCTTCATTAGTACACTGGGCGATGTAGCCACGCTCTTTCAGCACATCAAAAACACTTGTTGCCATTATTATATTTCTCTCCTTAAACCTGAAAACAGGATAATTTTATGTTAGATTTTAATTTGCCGTTTTACCAGCTGGTGCTGTTGGGGAAGGTGCAGGAGTAGAAGCAGGGCTAGGCTTAGGCTTGTTGCTTGGAGTATTGGCAGGCTTTTCAGCAGCCTTCTTGTCAGTACCCTTCTTATCCTTGCTCTCCTTTTCCTTTGTTTCCTTCTCCTTGGCATCATCCTTAACAGGGGCCTCTACACTGGTAAGAACAGCACCATCAAATTTTTTGACTGGCATTCCCGCCATAGCCTTGGTCATAAAAGCCTTCCAAATCACCGCAGGAGTAGTACCACCTGTCATGGTGCCCATACGCTGGTTATCGTCAGTACCAACCCAGACTCCTACTACCAAATCTGGAACATAGCCCACAAACCAGGCGTCATGGTAATCACTGGTAGTACCGGTCTTACCGGCTGCAGGGCGGTCAATCTGAGCTGCAGTACCAGTACCGCGGGCCACAACACCCATCAGCATACTGGTCAAATCATTGGCTGTAGCCTTCTTAAGCACCTGCTTGCTTTCGGTTCTTTCCTCCTCCAGCACCTTGCCATTACGGTCAAGAACCTTAATGATGGCTGTATGCTTTACATGAATGCCATCATTGGCAAATGTACAATAAGCACTTGTAAGCTCCAAGGGCGTTACACCACGGGTAAGACCACCAAGGGAGGTGGACAGATTACCATCATTCTGGGTTCCCTCAGTTACGAAGGTGGAAATACCCATCTCCTTACCCAGATAAATAACCTTATCAATACCAACCTCCTGGGCCACCCGGACGGTTGGAACATTTAATGACTGCTCTGCAACATAGCGCAGGGAAACCTTGCCATTAAAGTTACGGCTGTAATTCTGAGGAGACCAGCCATTAATATCCAGCGGTTTATCCTCAATAATTGTAGACGGCGTAAAATCAGACTCCAACGCTGCCGCAAAAACGAAAGGCTTAAAGGCAGAACCAGGCTGTCTTTCCGCCAAAACAGCACGATTAAACTGGTCAGTACCACGACCGCCCACCATAGCTTTAATATATCCAGTATGCGGATCAATGGCCACCAGTGCACCCTGTGGCTGTTTAATTCCGTTGCTTTCGGACATATCAGGAAGATTCTTCATCGCTTCCTCAGCAGCCTTCTGCATATCAATGTCCAAGGTGGTATAAATCTTCAGACCTTCCTTATATACAGCATCAGCGCCGTATTTTTCAATCATGGTCTGAGTTACATAGTCAATAAAGTAGGAAGCCTCTCCCCCAGCCTTGGAGGAAGCCTTCACCAGATGTAGCTCCTCATTCTTGGTTTTATTGGCAGTAGAAGAACTAATATAGCCGTACTTGGCCATCTGATCCAGCACAGTAGCCTTACGCTGCTGGGCTGCCTGCATATTGTTAGTTGGTGAATAGTAGTTAGGGCTCTTTGGAATACCAGCCAGCATAGCACATTCGCTAAGGTCCAGATCCTCCACATTTTTGCCAAAATATGTCTTGGATGCTGCCTGTACGCCATAAGCACCGTTACCAAAATAAATCTGATTCAGATAAAGCTCAAGGATTTCCTCCTTGGTATACTGATGTTCAAGCTGAATAGCCAGGAACATCTCCTGTATCTTACGCTTAAATGTACGGTCCTGAGTCAGATAAGCATTCTTAGCCAACTGCTGGGTAATGGTGGAGCCACCCTCTGCTACCCCCTGGGAAGTAATATTGGACCACATGGCACGCAAAATACCACGAGGGTCAACACCAGAGTGCTCATAAAAACGGGCATCCTCTACGGCCACGAAGGCATTTTTCAGATTCTCGGGAATCTGGTTCATCTTAACCGGAACCCGGTTCTCATCAGCATGTACATTGGCAATCTCATTACCATTTATGTCATAAATCTGTGAAGATGCCGGTGGCCTTACATCAGCAAGGTCAGCCTTTGTATTCAATGTGGCTGTAAGAAATCCGCATCCAACACCGATAATCATTACAACCATTATTGAAGCAAAAATTATCAGGATTCGACTTGCAGTGCTACCGCCAGAGGACTTCTGAGGCTTTTTGGCCTGTCGAGCCCGCTGCTGAGCCGCACCTGTACGTTTTTCCATGATAGACCTCCTTATACACATATACGCTAACATTTTACCATAAATGTTGCGATTTAGCGAAGTTTATTTAAGAGTTACCAAGGTTGCACCGGTGCCGCCCTCGCTCATATCGGCAAAATTAAAGGCCGCCACATTTCTATGACGCTTCAGATACTCATGAACACCCTTTCGCAGGGCACCAGTACCCTTACCATGGATAATGAGCACCTGGGACAGTCCCGCCATAATGGAGTCGTCAATAAACTTGCCCAAAATAACCTCGGCCTCGTCCACCATCATACCGCGAATATCAATATCACGATGGGCCTCCTGGGTTTTGGCTATAAAACTGCTGCCTCCCTTGGATTTTCTGCCGCTTAATGTGGATGGCTGTTCCTTTTTACCCTTTTCCACAAATTTGCAGGCGGAAGCCTTCATGGTGGTCTTCATAGCCCCCAACTGAATTTCCAATTCTTTGCCGTGAACCCCCAGGACTGTACCCTTCTGGTCCAGCTTGGTCACATAGATTATATCCCCAACCTCGATGGTTTTTAAATCAACAGGCTTTCTAAATGCCTTGGCAGAAACAATACCCGGACGAACCCGGCCAGCTTCCTCGTTTAACTTGTTTCTGGCATCCTGAATAGCCTGCTGGCGCTTCTGAATCCCCATATCATTAAACTGCTCCTTCAGCTGCTTAATAATTTCCTCGGATTCCCTGCGGGCCCGACGAACCAGGGCAGAGCCTTCATCCTTGGCCTTGCGGATAATATCTGCCTTTTTCTGGGACAGTTCCGTACGCATGGCCTCAGCCTTGGCCTCCATCTTCTGGGCTCTCTGAAGCTTGGCCTCGATGTCGGCGTTCATCTGCTCATACATCATCTTTTCTTTTTCCAGCTGATTAATTACCTTCTCAAACTGGGCATGATCTGCCTGAATCAGCTGTTTTGCCCTGATAACCAAGGCTTCACTGAGTCCCAAGCGACGACTGATGGCAAAGGCGTTACTGGCCCCTGGAATACCAGTCAACAATCTATAGGTTGGTCTAAGAGTATTTACATCAAATTCCACACAGGCATTTTCAATGCCTTCACGACTAAAGGCAAAAGTCTTCAGCTCAGAATAATGGGTGGTAGCCATAACAGTTGCCTTAATATTAAGGAGCTGTTCCAGAATGGCCATGGCCAGAGCCGCCCCCTCCTCTGGGTCAGTACCTGCTCCCAGCTCATCCAAAAGCAATAAATCGTCAGATTCAACCTTGCCCAAAATCTCCACCAAATGGGTCATATGGGCAGAGAAGGTACTGAGGCTCTGCTCGATACTCTGCTCGTCACCAATATCTGCATAAATATTATTATAAACAGCAATCTGGGAACCATTTTCCACTGGAAGGAACAGTCCCGCCTGGGCCATAAGCACCAAAAGGCCGAGAGTCTTCATGCTGACGGTTTTACCACCAGTATTTGGACCAGTAACCAGCAGCATATTGTAATCTGCCCCAATGGCAATATCTATTGGCACCACCTTTTCACTGTCAATAAGGGGATGACGGGCTGACAACAGGGATGTTGCTCCATCTTCACTGACAATAGGCTCCACAGCCTTCATTTCGCGGGCAAGACCTGCCTTGGCAAAGGTGAAATCGATAAAAGCCAAAATATCACAATTTTCCATAAGGATATCGTCCTTGCGACGAATCTGGTTGGAGATATCCCTAAGGATGCGTTCCACCTCATGCTTTTCCGCTGCCACCAGCTGTTTGATATCATTATTAAGATTAACTACCGCCATAGGCTCCACAAATACGGTGGATCCACTGGCAGATTGGTCATGTACAATACCAGGGAAATACTGACGATATTCCTGCTTAATAGGCACCACATAGCGGTCCCCACGCATGGTAACAATTGCATCCTGAAAATACTTCTGATATTCCGCAGAATGAAGAATGTTGTTCAAATGATCCTTGATACGGGCCTGAGATGTCTTCACCTCACGGCGAATCCGCTTCAATTCCACGCTGGCGTCATCACGAAGATTACCATGCTCGTCCACGGTATTTTCAAGATTGCGCTCCAATTCACCCAGAATCTCCAGACCCCGGGCACAATTTTTGAGAATAGGGGCATCCAGCTCCAATTCCTTAAAGAACTTCTTTACCGCCCTCATGGCGTACATGGTGGTGAGCACATCCATGATTTCAGAGGTCTCAATAATGGCACCGATACCAATTTTCTTCATCAGCTCACGGATATCACGAATACCACCTAAAGGCGGATTGGCCATGGAGGACACCATAACGGCCTCTGCAGTTTCCCGTAGTCTTTCCTTAACCTCATCTATATCACTGCTGGGCTGCAGACCTCCCGCCAGCTCCTTGCCTAAAATGGAGCCTGCCTTATTTTGCAGGCGCTCCAATATTTTTTTATATTCTAATACTTTAAATGAATCCTGTTCCATCTATAACCTCAAAACAATATTTTACTCCACGCCTCTAAAGTAGTGGCCACGGGTGATATTATCCCCTTCAAGGGCCTCAGCTGCAGATTTCTCCCTGTCGCTGAGTTCACCATCAAAGGCCATATATTTTTTGTAATTGGCAATGGTTTTCTTTAACTGGTCAGCACTCATATAACGGGCCTCTATTCTAAGCTGACTGATACCCATGGCACCAAATTTCATGGCATGAGGCAGCATGCTCAGTCTGTTGCCGTTTAAAACATGCATATGACAATACTGGTCCATTACCAGCGGAAATATTACATCCTTGCGGTCCTTTAAGAAGAACTTCTTGCCGCTGTTTACACATGGAGCACTGCACTGGCCGGTATGAAGACCGCCGATAAAGCTGCCGGTGGCACAATACTCTGACACCATCAGCTCCATGTTGCCCTCCACAATACAGGAAAGAGGCATATCACTTTCCTTAGCCAGCTTTTCCACTTGTGTCAATGTGAGCTCAGGAGAAAGAGTTACTGCCTCTACTCCCAGCTCCCCTAGGTGCTGTAATGTTTTAAAATTGTAGGAAACCAAGGAATAATCTGCGTGTACAGGAATATCAGTAAGCTCCCGTACCGCCGCCAATGAACCAATATTATGGACATTTATGGCATCCGGTTTATAGGAAGCCACTGTTTTCAGCCATGTATGGAAGCCCTGTAATTCGTTGTTTCTGATAATTCTAGGGGTATTAAAGACAATTTGGGCACCATACTGATGGACCATATGCACAGCCTTTTCATACTGCATAGGGATAATGGCCTCATGGTGATAGGAATCACCCCCAAATACAACCCAATCTGCCCCTGCAAACAGTGCCGCCTGTAAAAGCTCCATGGTATCCACCACAGCAGTAATACCTGCCTGAACCCGCTTCTTTGTCTTGGTCTTATTTAAAGCCGTGGTATTTTCTGGAACAGGCTTTGTCTTATACTTGGAAAGGCGCTGATTTTCCAGCATCTCCACAGCCTTTCTTCTGGCCTCATTGATTTCACTTACAGGCACCATAACATTGCCCGAAATATTACATTCCAGATTTCTTAGCTCAAATATGGAAGTTCCCAAACGGGACACCTGCTTATAAATTGTTTCCTCACTTAATGGTCGCTTGATGGCCTCCTGACCGATAAAATTAGTTTTGCCTTCGCCCTTATAACCATCAGCATCGGTCATGGAAATAAACAGCGGTTCTCCCACTGAAGCAGTAACCTTTACATCCACTACCACCCGACGCACTGGAGCCCCGGTGTTGTAAAAGCCCTTGGCCCATTCCATAAGGGGTGCATCATACACTTTAAAGGCTCTGTCATGCTCAAATACACGGGACTCCACTGGGAAGCTCACCACTGAGCCTGATGGGGCCTGTTCCACTGGTACCAGATTGCGGTTTTTACCGCCCTTGACAATATGCAGGTCCTTCACGGTGGCAGTTACACGGCCCCCTACCTTGACCCAAAAATCCACCTGGTCGCCAACAGATAAACTGTCCGCCAGCTTCATGGTTACAAAGCCAGTGGCACCGTCATATTCCATAACACGGCCCAGCATAATACCACGATTATTTGGTCGACGGTCACTCATCATATTGCGGCCCTGCTTCTTTTCAAGAAAAGCCGTGGTAAAATCCCGATTAAACACCTGGGCCAAATCATGTCTGGTCTTGTCTGTTACCTGGAATTTGCCGGCATAATGACTGTCAATAACCTGACGATAATTGTTCACCACGATACCCACATACTCCGGACGCTTCATACGGCCCTCAATCTTAAGGGAAGCCACCCCCGCATCTATAAGCTGAGGAATCAAATCAATGGCATTCATATCCCTTGGACTAAGGAGATATTTCCCCGCAGTGTCCTTCAGCATGTCATTGTCATGCTCGTCCACCAATGTATAAGGCAAACGGCAAGGCTGGGCACAGCGCCCCCGATTTCCGGAACGGCCGCCGATCATGCTGCTCATAAGGCACTGACCGGAATAGCAAACGCACAAAGCTCCGTGGATAAACACCTCTATCTCCACATCACAGTTAGCAATTATGTGCTTGATTGTTTCCAGAGAAACCTCACGGGAAAGCACCACCCGGGTAAAGCCCAGCTTCTGGAGGGCCAATACGCCGTCAAGATTATGCACTGTCATCTGGGTGCTGGCATGCAGAGGCAGGTCTGGCACGATTTCCCTGGCCAGCTTGGCCACGCCTAAGTCCTGCACCAAAATAGCATCTGCCCCAGCTTCGTAGAGAAAACGGAGATAATCCGCCAGCTGTGGCAGTTCCTGATCATCCACAATAGTATTTACGGTAACATTAATAAGCACATTGCGCAAATGGGCTATTCTGATAGCCTCACGCATGCCTTCTTCATCAAAATTATCTGCATAGGCTCTGGCACCAAACATATTTCCTGCAAGATAAATGGCATTGGCACCACTTTCTATTGCTGCAATGAGGGCCTCCTTACTGCCGGCCGGGGCCAACAATTCAACCATAACTGCATCCTCCAAATCTATATAAAAAAACAAATCAAGCTATAAAATCACATCGTATTATTATACCTTAGTTGTTCCTTTTTTGCCATAAATAAATGAGCGTTGGGACAGTGCCTTTCACAATGTCACGATACTAAAATTTCTTAACGTATCGTGCCAAACTGTTCAAGGCATCTGTCCCAACACTCCATAAAAAAATTAAAAGAACTGCCGGGAAAAATTCCCAACAGTTCTTGATGCCCTATTACGCTTTTAGTCGTGCTTTGTAAGAATTGTGGACAGGTAATTCAGCTTCTTGCCCTTGTTGGCTGCCACATCATTGATGATTTCCTCATCCGGCAGGCCACAACGGCTTACCAAAGTAGCATTCTTCAGCATGGAGGCTTCATCCAAATTGTCTACCACCTGGGAGAAATTTTTGTATACCTTCATAATAACTGCATTGTCACAGGTAGCCAAAGCCTTCTTCAGCTTATCCTCGGAAACAGTGGCCGGAATAATGCTCAAAATGTCGTCACCCTCCACAATGGAACGCCCAAGATAGCTGGCAATGGCACAGAAGGCAGGAATACCAGGAATGGTTTCAATATTCGCCCCAGCTTCCTTAAGACGATTGTATACATAAATGTAGGTGCTGTAGAACATTGGATCGCCAAGGGTCAGAAATACAACCTGTTTCCCCTCCTCCAGCATGGCCATTATCTCTGCCTTGTTTTTGTCCCAAGCGGAGGTATCCTCAGAGAACCCCTTAACCATAGGATAAATCTGATACACGATTTCTGTATTTTCACTGATGTAGCAACGGGCAATATCCAATGCCACACTGCCTTCCTTTTTCTCAGTCCTTGGTGCAATAATAACATCTGCACTCTTTATGGCATTAACGGCCTTCACAGTCAAAAGCTCGGAATCCCCGGGACCAACGCCTACACCAAACACTTTACCCTTCATGTGTATATCACTCCTTAATGAATCATTCTATTTTCATATTCGCATAGTATATTATGCCTAATAATTATCATTACTATCATAACACAAAACACTTTACAAGTAAGGATTTTTTCTTTAAATTAAAATTGTAATGAGAAATTTCCGATTTGTATATAACTCTAAAGGAGGTAAACAAATATGGCAGAGGTAAAGGTTACCAAGGATAATTTCCAGCAGGAGGTTTTAGAATCCGATATTCCGGTTATTGTGGATTTCTGGGCAGAATGGTGTGGGCCATGTAAAATGATGGCTCCTATCCTTAAGGAAATTGCCGATGAAAATGAAGGCTCCATCAAGGTGGCCAAAATTAACGTGGACGAGGAATCCTATCTTTCCTCCCAATATGGTATTGTATGCATTCCAAGCCTGTACTTCTTCAAAAATGGCAAGGTGGTTAATCAGTACATCGGCTTCGTACAAAAGGATTTCGTTCTGAAGCTGCTGAATGAATCATAATTGTAAAAAATAAAAAAATTAACACTAAAAAACGCTATTATCTGCTGTGATGTTCACACCACTGTGACTCAGCCAATAATAGCGTTTTTTTATGTAATTAAATCTTGGTCTGAATAATTGTTTCCAATGCGATTTTTATCATGTCGTTAAAATTAGTCTGACGCTCCTCTGCCGGAACTGCCTCCTTGGTCAGCAGATGGTCAGATGCGGTAAAGATACCCAAGCTCTGGACACGGTATTTTGCCGCAAGGAGATACAAGGCTGCAGTCTCCATTTCTACAGCCAAAATACCATAGCGACGCAGCTTTTCATTATCAATATCCTCATCATAGAAACGGTCCACAGTGACAATATTACCAACCTTGGTTGGAATCTTAAGTGACTGACCAACCTCCATGGCCTTGCTCATCAATTCATAATCTGCCAATGGGGCATAATTAATGGTAGGTCCAAAAATATTTCGGATAATGGATGAATCTGTGGTGGTTCCCTGAGCAACAATAATATCCCGAAGATTGATATTTTCATGCATGGCACCACAAGTACCTACACGAAGCAGTTTTCTTGCACCATATTCCCTAATAAGCTCGGTAACATAAATGGAAATGGATGGTATGCCCATACCAGTACCTTGAACAGATACTGGAACCCCCTTATAGGTTCCGGTGTAACCGAAGGCTCCACGAATTTCATTATAGCACTTGGCATCCTCCAGGAAATTCTCTGCAATATGCTTCGCACGAAGAGGGTCACCAGGAAGCAATACTCTTTTGGCGATTTCACCAGCCTGTGCACCAATATGTAAACTCATTATAAATTCTCCCCTTTCATTTTTCCATGCATAAAATTATACCTCTATCTCATCATGGCTCTTAACAATCCTGTCTGCCCCGGATAAATCCTGGGCTCCTGAATTAGGATTGTAATAGCCAATACAATGCATTCCCGCCGCTCTGGCTGCAGTAACCCCTGCAAAGGCATCCTCAATAACAGTGCAGTTCTCTGGTTTTACCCCCAACTTTTCGGCCACCGTAAGGAAAATCAAAGGATCTGGCTTGCTCCGTGGCAATTCGTCACCACTGACTAAAACCCTAAAATAATCCTTGAGTTTAAAACGGCCCAGCACCAGCTCAATCATCTCCATAGTAGACGAGGAACCAAGGCCAATAATATATCCTGCCGCCTTGATACGATCCAGAAGTTCCTTCACCCCTGGCATGACCCTTACAGACTCATCCTCCACAAGCATCTTCTTATACAACACATGCTTACGATGGGCCAGCTCCTGCCAGGACACAGGGCACTGGGGATTTTCCTCCACCATAGTTCCATAAAAATCCTTGCTGCTGCGCCCCACAAAGGTGGCCAACCGCTCATCGGAAATAGTTATACCGCATTCAGCCAGCACCTGCTTCTTGGCCTTGGCATGAATGGGCTCACTATCGTAGATAACCCCGTCCATATCAAAAATAAACGCTTTTTGCTCTTTATCCATTCCAGTCAATCTGCTCCTAATGTTGATTACCTTAAAAGTATAACATATCCGCCATACACTTAAAAGGCTGAAAGAATTAACTGACACATACAAAAGAGCTGCACCAAAATCTTTTAAATTTCGGCACAGCCCTCGAAGTCAATTATGTAATTACGCCACACACATCAGCGTCTCTTGGTACGGAGCAAAGTCCAGATAAGGTTCTTGATGTCCTTATCCTTATCAATTTTAACCTGAACAGCCCGTTCATCGCCGATAATATTAAAGTTCTCAACCAAGAAGCAATAAATCAGCACGCCCAAGGAAATAAGGCCAACACTTACGATGATTTCGCCAATACCTGGGAAGTAAGAGCCGGACTCATACATGGAGGTGAATACACAGTTAAGGCGGTTAAGGATAACACCCAAAACCGTGAGAACTGCATAAGTGAGAAGACCACCCTTTTTCTTGCTGAGAGGGCTGACAATTATTACAAGAGGAATCAATATACCAAAAAGCATTTCCACGCAATACATATTGCTCTGGAGAGTACCCTGGAATACATAATTCCACTCATGCTTTTCAAAGAGATCATAGAGCTTCAGCAGGAGATATACAAACATCATGCCGGCACCTATGCGGGTGAGCTTCAGCATAATGTTATGAGGAATCTCATGACCATAAGCTGTCTTTGCCAAAGTGGTCTCTATGGTAACCATAGCTGAACCGATGAAGAAAGAAGATAACAAGAAATACAGTGGCAGGAATTCACTCCACCACAATGGGAACATTCTCTCCTTCATAATCAGGAACAGACCACCCAGTGAAGACTGATGCATTACTGGGAAGATAAGACCGATTACCACAAGAACCGGCAAAATCTTCACTATGTAGCGATGCAGTTTCTTTCTGAGTACACGCTCAGTGATAATCTCAAAGAACTCAATGCTTAAAACAGTGGTATAAATGGAAATACACCAGAATACCTCAAAGAGTACCGAGGTGTAACCCCAAGATACGAAAGGCCGCCAGAAGTTAAACCACTGACCAATATCCAGGAACAAACCGGCCATAACCAGAATATAGCCAAGCAAAGATGTAAGCAGGGCGCCGCGAGCCACTACATGGAATTCCTTGTAGCGCAATATACTCACCAGAAGTGCTGTGGAGTAACCACCACCGGCAAGGGCAACGCCGCACATTACATCGAAGGCAATCCACATGCCCCATGGAGTCTCATCTGTCAGGTTGGTTACATACTGGAAACCTGTCAGAAGCCTGAGGACAACTGCGACTACCATTAAGGCTACTAAACCTGTCAGAACAAAGCGGGTCGGCGTTATGGTAAAGTCCCATCCTAAAATTCTAAAACACTTATGTACCTTCATGCTCAACCCTCCTTATCCTGGTCGTCATTATCATGAGGATCTTGAATCTGATTTCTGTTCTTATCCACACGATAATTGTAGAATGCGATTCCCGAGAGGAACAATGCCCAGCATGCTGCAAGGCCAGGAACCTTGGAGAGATAGCTCTTGGTATAGCTGGTAACAGGTACGTTGGTGACTTCCTTGAAGCCCAAGTCTTCAAACGGAACATCGGAAATATAAAGCCACTCCGCACCGCCTACCTCGTGCTCACCATATACTTGATTGATATAACGGCTATCAGATCTGATAATCTCGTGAGCCTTCTTAAGCAGCTCATCCCTGTCACCAGAAGTAAGCGCCCCAGTGGTACAAGCGGATACACAGGCTGGAGCATCGCCCTTGCTCACCCGCTCCGAGCACATCTGGCACTTTGATACCTGTGGGAACTGCTCATTCCACTGATATTTAGGGATAGAGTACGGACATGCCACCAAACAATAACGGCAGCCTACACAAAGATCAGGATAGTAAACAACAGCCCCCGTCTTTTCATCCTTCTGAATAGCCTTGGAGAAACAAGCTGATGCACAGGCAGGCTCCTTACAGTGGAGACACTGCTTCTTAACGAATCTCAGCTTGTCATTTTTTTCACCGTGGAACTCCTGAATAACAGTCCAGCGATTGTCATCCAGCTCCACATTGCCGTCTTCCTTTACATTTCTTGGCTTCGCCTTGAAATTAAGATTATTATATCGCTTACAGGCTACAGTGCAGCCCTCACAGCCAATACATTTTGTAATATCTACTAATACAGCCATCTACACTCACCCCTCTCAATCAAACAACCGGCCGTGCCGATTGACAAAGGTTGTATGCAAGTATTTCTCTGCCTTTTCGCTGAGAGGCTTGCCGAAGAAATCCCTGTAGATGGACTGAATTTCTGCATTATCATGGCTGCAACGCTTCTCGGCCCCGGTATCTTCCTTGTAGATGGCCTCAATGCGCTTTTTCTTGGCTTCCACAGCATCCATGGATTTTGGCTGGCCGCCGCCACCAATACATCCACCAGGGCAGGCCATAAATTCAATGAACTGCCACTTACTGCTGCCCGCAGCCTTAATACCGTCAAGGAGCTGACGGACATTTTCCAGTCCGTGACAAACTGCAATATTAACAGCCCCCACCCCTGGAATGCTGGCAGTAGCTTCCTTCACTGACTGCATACCGCGAATTGGCTTCCAGTCCAGCAAATCTGCTGGCGGATTGGAGCCAGTTGCCAAATAATAAGCTGTACGGACTGCCGCTTCAGTAACACCGCCAGTGGCACCAAAGATACGGCCCGCACCGGTGGATTCACCCAGAACAGAATCATATTCCGCTTCAGCTACAGTATTTAAATCAATTCCCTTGTGCTTTAACAGCACTGCCAATTCTCTGGTGGTGAGAACATAATCCATATCCTGCTGGCCATCAACCTCCAGCTCCTCACGGGCCACCTCAAACTTCTTGGCAGTACATGGCATAATGGAAACATTTACAATATTTGAAGGATCAATGCCCATCTTCTCCGCATAGAAGGACTTAATAGTAGCCCCCATCATATTCTGCGGTGATTTACAGGTGGACAGATTATGCATCAATTCAGGATAGAAATACTCGCAGTACTTTACCCAGCCTGGACAGCAGGAGGTAAGATGCGGTATCTCATCCTTTTTCTTGGTAAGGCGGTGAACAAACTCAGAAGCCTCCTCCATAATGGTAAGGTCTGCGGCGAAGCAGGTGTCAAATACAGAATCAAAACCTGCTGCCTTTAAGGCCCCTGCCATTTTCTTGCCAACACTGGTGCCCTGTGGCATACCGAATTCCTCACCCAAGGAAACCTTGGTGGCCGGAGCAGTCTGGACTACCACATGCTTAGTGTCATCATCAATGGCATCCAAAACCTTTCTTACATGGCTTTTTTCTGTGATGGCACCAGATGGGCACTGCATAACGCACTGGCCACAGCCAACACAGGCGATCTCCTGCTTTAATGGCAATGGGTAGTTTCCATATACCCCCATTACATTTTTGCAGGCATCCACACACTGACCACATAAAATGCACTTCTCGTCATCACGCTCAATGGACGGATTAGTGGCACTAATGGCCACGCGTCCCTTTAAGTTTACAGGGAAATCGCCTTTTCCCTCATACTGACTGGAGACCCAACCATCGCCCCCGGAGGGCTTCCCTTTACAGCCAGAAGCCATTACCCCAAATCCCAGGACGCCTGATCCGGCCACAACCTTTAAAAATTTGCGCCGCGACATCTTGTTACTCATACATTTACTCCCCTAACGTCTACTCCACAAAAACATGTACACAATTGACACAAAATTCGCACAATAATCTCTATTTATTATTTTACCACTTTATAATAAAGAAAAAAATACTTAGTTTTTATGGAATTATTAAATATTTATATACTAACAACCTACATAACAACCTTATCCAAAATTCCCGTAAGATGAGCGATGGCCACACCATAGTTGGTCATTGGTACAGACGCCGCTCGTGCCTTATCTATTCTGGACAGCACATACCGTCTGTTAAACATACAGCCCCCGCACTGAATAATAAGATCATAATCCGTAAGAATCTCCGGAAAATCCGTACCGCTGACCACATCCACCTGCAGGCCTTCCCCAAAGCGCTTGCGAAGCAGGCGAGGCAACTTTACCCGGCCTATATCCTCTGCAAGAGGAGCATGGGTACAGCACTCAGCAATAAGGACTCTGGATTTTTCCTTAAGGCTGTCAATAAAATGGGCACCCTCAACATAATATTTTAAATCCCCTTTATAAGCTGCAAAGAGCACTGAAAAAGATGTGAGTCTGCTTTCAGCAGGCTTATGCTCATAAACGAATTTAAAGGCCTGGGAATCAGTTATAATAAGCTGAGGTGCCTCCCTCAGTCGTGATAAGGTCAATTCCAGCTTATCAGTTGTGGTGGAAACAACAGTACATTTTCTGTCAAGAAGCTCTCTTATAGTCTGAACCTGAGGAAGAATTAAGCGTCGTTTAGGAGCCTGAATATCCTGAGGCATTACCAACAGCACAAGATCATCTTCCCTTACCAGACTACCTGTAATAAATTCTTCATCATAATCCTCTGGCATCAATTTAGACAAGGCCCCTATGATGTTGCTTCGATTATCGGACCCACCAGCTTCACTACAATCAGCCACCAAAAGTACATTGCTCTCCCCATGAAGCCTTTTGGATATATTTTTCTTTAAGTCATCTAACTCAGAGGACTGCCCAAAGGAATTAACAAGACATAAAACAGGAACTTTTTTCTTTTGGAAGTTTTCCAGCAGCTTGTATTCTTCCCCGAAACCCCCGTGAAAGTTAGCCGCAAATACCAAAATTGCCACATCTGTCTTTTCCATGGCCAACTTGGTTTTCTCCAATCGTTGGGCGCCCAAAGATGTATGATCCTCAATGCCCGGGGTATCAATAATAACGCAGGCTCCCAAAGGATTTATTTCCATAGCCTTATATACCGGATCTGTAGTGGTTCCTGCCACTTCAGACACAATGGAGGTTTGCTGGCCTGTTATTATATTTATCAAAGAAGATTTGCCGCTATTTGTTCTGCCAAAGATTCCTATGTGGAGCCTGTTGGCGTTTGGTGTTGAATTTAACTCTGCCATATTAAAACCTAAAATCCCTCTGTCCTTCACTAATTTCAGCTAAGTGCTGAGCTGCAATCTTGCGGACCTTTTCATTTGGAATTTTCTCAAGTTCCTTTTCAATCATGGTCAAGCCCTTTTTCTTGGTACCTTCGCTGGCATAATCCTCCAAATACTCCTTTAAGGTCATCAAGGCATTTGGATGGCAGCAGTTGAGAATCTGCTTATTTTTGCACAGAGTCATGAACCTATCTCCAGTGCGCCCCTCACGATAGCAGGCGGTACAGAAGCTAGGCACATAGCCCAGAGTTATCAGCCAGTTGATAACCTCATCCAGCGTTCGACGATCACTGACATCAAACTGTGCAGAGTTATCCTCCTCAGGCTCCTCCTCATAATAACCGCCCACGCTTGTACGGGATGCTCCGCTTATCTGTGAAACACCCATGGCCAAGGCCTTTTCGCGGACTGTCTTTCCTTCACGGGTAGAGATAATCATGCCGGTATATGGCACTGCCACCCTAATAAGAGCAATAATTTTCTCAAACATTTCATCGCTGATACCATTATCGAAGGCTGATGGATCAATATCATCCGCCTTTTTTACTCTTGGCACGCTGATAGTGTGAGGCCCTACTCCATGGGCCGCTTCAAGATGCTCCGCATGCATTAACAGTGCCGCAAATTCGTAACGATAGCTTTCCAGACCAAAAAGTACTCCCAGCCCCACATCGTCAATGCCGCCTTCCATAGCCCGGTCCATTGCCTCAGTATGATAAGCGTAATCATGCTTTGGTCCCGTTGGATGGAGTTGCTCATAGGATTCCTTGTTATAGGTTTCCTGGAACAATATATAGGTGCCGATACCAGCTTCCTTTAGCTTGCGGTAATTTTCCACAGTAGTGGCGGCAATATTCACATTAACGCGCCGTATAGCACCATTCTTATGCTTGATATTGTAAATGGTATTAATAGACTCTAGTACATATTCAATAGGATTATTTACAGGATCCTCACCAAGCTCAATGGCCAGACGCTTATGCCCCATATCTTGCAGGGCTATTACTTCTCGGCGGATTTCGTCCTGGGTCAGCTTTTTCCGGCTGATGTGTTTATTTTTCATGTGATATGGACAGTACAGGCAGCCATTGACACAATAATTGGACAGATACAATGGTGCGAACAGCACAATACGGTTGCCGTAGTAATCCTCTTTAATCTGCTTGGCCAGCTCATATATTTCCTTCAGCTTTTGCTCATTGTCACAGGCCAGCAGCACTGAGGCCTCACGATGAGTTAGGCCCTTGCCCAGCCTTGCCTTGGCAATAATGGCATCCACTACCTCTATATTATCCTTGTTGTCGTCGGCATACTTCAGAGCAGCCCTGACTTCCTCGTCAGCAATAAACTCCTCTGCCTTCATTGATTTCACATCATACATTTTATTCACCCACTATCTATAATCTCCCCGGTCACACACAATATTGAAACCGATTTTATTTACCCTGTTTTTAAGACACTCTATACACTCTGCCGCTTCTTCCCCAGTGCAGATTTTCTTGTCATATAAAGCGTATTTTTCTCTTACCCTCTTTGGAGAAAGATTTGGCATCACTACATTGGCTCCCGCCATAAGCCCCTTCTCCCGCCCCACGGGATCGACGGTCCCCAAGGCTGTAGTGGCCGGCAACAATACCCGTGGCAGCAATAGTCTGATAATGGACAGCAAGGTCACTGTCATATCCACTGTTCCCGCCTTCTCCCTGGAAAATGGGGTATCATGCTGAGGAATAAAGGGACCTATGCCCACCATATGGGGATTCAGTTCCCGCAGAAACTGCAAATCATCATATAGTGTTTCGTTCGTCTGCCCTGGCGAGCCCACCATAAATCCTGCTCCCACCTGATAGCCTATATCTTTAAGATGTTTAAGACATTCCTTACGGTTACCAAGGGACAACTCTTGGGGATGAAGCCTTTGGTAATGGGCATTATTGGCAGTTTCATGGCGAAGAAGGTATCTGTCTGCCCCTGCATCAAAAAAAGCCTCATAACTCCCCTGCGGCTTTTCCCCTATGGAAAGAGTCAAAGCGCAATCGGAAAACTGGCTCTTGATGGACCTTATCAGATGACATATTTTTTCATCTGTGTAAAATCTGTCCTCGCCCCCCTGAAGTACAAAGGTCCGAAAACCTAAGCGATATCCTTCATGACAGCATTCCATTATTTCCTCATCAGAAAGGCGGTATCTGTCAGCATTTGGGTTATCCCGACGAATCCCACAATAATAGCAGTTGTTTCGGCAATAATTGGTAAATTCAATAAGTCCCCTAATAAACACATCATTGCCATAATGCTCCTGCCGCACCGCCAGAGCCCGCTCCTTAAGGTAATCAGCCTCATTTCCGGCAAGAAGATATTGAAGCTGCTCAAGAGTAATATTCTGTTTTGCCTCAACTTCATCTACGACAGAAATAAAACCACCCCTAGTAACTAAGCCACTCTCACATATACTATAATATTATCTTTACCCAGTTTTATCAATATACTGACTTTTATTATTTGTTTGACATTTCCCAATAATTAACAGTTTTTCTAAAATGAATGCACGGTAAAAAAACAACACCACAAATGCTGTTGCAAATGTGGTGCTGGATAAAGATTTCATTTAGTCTTTTAAATATAGTTCGTTTTTCTGTCCCTTTACATATCCTGATGGCAAATCAGCATCCAACTGGTAGCTCACCATATGATCACTGCAGTCGCTCTTATCATTACAATGTTTTACGCAATGGCGATAGCTTTTGCCGAAGACCTTTTCCATTTTTAACTCACTTTGTCTTCTAGAACAATATGGATTATCGCAAACGGAATATTTGCCTATTGGCATATGATCAAAACTCTCTATAAATGCGTCGATAATAGCCTTGCGCATTGCTCTACGCCAACTAGGACCGCCTCCCAGACTACCAATTATAGGAAGATTGAAACCAGAAGAACCACCCCGTTTGATATACTCTCCTCGGTCAATATATCTTCCAGTGGTTACATCTATGGCCCGCACTGATAACCTAAAATCACTCTCACGAGTAGAACCAAATAATTTATACTTTTTATAGCTTCTTAAAGGCTTAATATTAAATATCAACAAATAATCATATCCACCTAACCCCTCATACTCCAGTTCTCTGGCAAATTGCACATAATCCTCCTTTGGTAATGTAGAAAGGCGTGGTGTAAAATCATAAGAATTGTCATGGACCGTAGTATTCTGACCATATGAGAATCCTGGTATATCCCCAGCGTCATTATTTCCAACATTATTTTGAATATTAATTACTGTCCCCCCGGCAGAAGTACTATACTCATTAGGAGAATAGATACCATCACCTACTGCATCACGCTTAGCATGAAAACGGAACATGTCTTCCAGTTTTTCAAATTCTTTGGCAAGAACATCGTGAGCCTCGGTTAATATGTATGTATCACCTGTATTTCTGCGCCCATAATGAATATGCCCATCTATATTTTCTATTCGTTCCATTGGATAGCGAGAACCTGGAAATTTGGTATGAAGAACACGACGAATATACCCCATAGTATCATCATCTAAAAGAGCCCCATCATCACCAGTTATTATGTAACCAACTTTTACGCCTATCTCGGGCTCGTACTGGAACTCATATTTATTGGACTGCTTATCAGTTTCCTGATAGTAAGCCACATCATTTCTATCAATATTCACTGTAGTTGCAGCGTCAGCCACACCGGGTAAGCCAATCATCATGCCCGAACACAAAAACAAGGATGTCATCCCTGCTACCATATGTTTCCTTAGCATATTCCGTCCCCCTGTCACCATAATTTATTACAAAATATATAACCTCATAAAATAAATATGGGTATATATCTACCCATATAAATATTACCATAATATCTCACCCATTACAAACTACCAATGAAAAGAATAAAATATATAGTAGTTTTGTTTTTATGGTGATAGGCATGAAAGAAATAAATTTTGGAGAAATCCGCATCAAGTTGGAGGATATACGAAAAGCGCAAAATATTAGCATAAATAAACTGGCCTTTAGGGCTGAATTGCAGCGCTCCCAAGTCAGAAGTTACTGCAACAATACAGTACAGAGGCTTGATACTGCTGTATTGGCCAGACTGTGCTACGCATTAGATTGCAAAATTACCGACTTAATTGAGTACATACCACCTAATAATGATTAATTGTTTATATACAAAAAGTGCCCACACAGGCTTATGAACGCCTATGTGAGCACTTTTTGTCTTTTTTATTTATTTACCTTAACCTCATCAATCTTCGTTCCATCAGGCAGGAAACAGCGAATAGTTATTACATTTCCCTCTACATCCATGGTCATATAATTATCTGTTTCCGGCTGTGGTGCCACCACCTCATCCAAAGCATGATCAGTCCACAGACGATCATATCGTACATTACCGGATAAGCCACACAAAATATACAGTGGACCATTAGGGTCGTGCTTTCCCTGTATAACATGTCCACGATTTCTATAGGTATGGAGATGCCCTGTTAATACAATATCTACATTATATTTTTCAAAAATAGGCATGAATAACTGCCCTTCCTCCGAAATGCCCTCCTTGCGTTCTGGCATTCTGGCAATACGATATTGAAGAACATCCTTATGCATCAGGACAATCTTCCATGGCTTGGTTGTACGTTGCAAATCCTTTTCCAGCCAATCCGCCTGCTCATCCATTAATCCTGATTTAAAATTCTTAATCTCCTTTTCCACTGTTCCCAATACAGCAAAATGAACCTGCCCATAATCGAAGGAATAGTAGTAGCGATTGAAGTCCTTACTGTTATTCTCAGGAACATTGAAAAAGCGCAAATAAGCCATAGGAAGCTGTTCCTTCCAATCACGGTTATAGCATTCATGATTACCAACTACAGGCGCAAATGGTATTTGGTCAATAATGCCATCAAGGGCACCAAACCAAGCTCGCCATTGGCTGCTATCCTCTCCGTTATCCACTAAATCTCCCAGATTAGTGAAAATCTCCGCGTCTGGATGACGTTTAATGGCATTTTGGGCCACATTTCTCCAGTCACTGTAATCGCTGGATTGGGAGTCCGTGAAAATCAGCATGGAAAACTTATCTTTATTATCTGTGGCAGTCTGCACTGGAAACCATTTACTGGCCTTACTGCCGTCTTCCACAGCAAATTCATATTTAGTACCTGGTTCTAATCTATCCAGCATTGCGGAATATTGAATGTGATTTTCTCCATCATCAAAAAAAGAATCATCTTGAGCAGGAATAACCATTTCACGTTTAGTATCATTTTGCAGACGCAGGCGGATTTGAGGATTGCTCATATATTCCGACGCCTGCCACATTATTCTGCGGCTTCTTGTATTATCGGATGTCACCATCTGCCGAAGGTATTGAAACTGTTTATCCTGTAAAAGCTCACGGGCCTGATTTTCTATATCGCGGCCAAGGGAAGTTTTTCTCAAAGTAAAAATACCTCCACCAGCAGCCAATACACCAATTCCGGCCATGATTTTTATAAAATTCCGGCGTGAAATTTTGTTCTTTTCTGTCATTTTTCATCAATCCTATTTTGCATTACAATTTCTATCGTTTTCCTATTTTAACAGTTAGAGTAAGATATAAGTCAAGTCTTTTGATAAATTTTTTGCATTTAAAAAGCCAGCTGGAATCCTGGGTACATATCCCTCCAACTGGCTTTATATGATTTATTTTACTTTTGTTTACCCAGCTTATAGGACTCTGCTAAAAGCTGTATTGGATGATAAACTACCTGTGGCATTTTGTTCTGAACGATACCATCTGTTATATGCATACGGCAGCTTGGGCAGCTGGCACATACATAGTCTGCATTGGTAGCCTTGATATTTTCACACTTCCTGTCATTAATCTGGCGTGACAGCTCATAATGAGCCAAGCTGAAGGAACCACCAGAGCCGCAGCAACGATCATGCTCCTTCATTTCTACGAAGTTAAGGCCAGGAATGGACTTCAAAATCTCTCTAGGCTGCTCAGTAACATGAATGCCGCGGACCATATGGCAAGGATCGTGCATGGTAACGGTTTTGTTAATGGCACCTAAATTATCTGTCTTATATCCGGTCTCCACCAGGAACTGGCTGATTTCACGAACCTTATCCGCAATAGATTGAGCTCTGGCCGCCCAATCTGGTTCATCCTCCAGCCATTTTGGATAATCCAATAACGCCTCAACGCAGGAACCACAAGCGCCTACAATATAATCACACTCATATCTTTCAAATACCTCAATATTATGCTTAGCCATTTCATTGGCCAGTTCAAAGGCACCGGATACATGAACAGGAGTACCACAGCAATGTTGGGCTCCTGGCAGAATAACCTCGTTGCCATTCTCAGTCAGTACATCAATGACAGCTTTACCCATATCCGTGTACATAAAATTAATTGTACAACCGGTAAAGAAAGCCACCTTATGCTTAGGATTGTCCACCTTTATTACCGGCGGATACTCTGCCCTAAGTGGAGTGGATGCCAATGGAGCCGTTGCTCTGTTAGGATCCATACCAGGCATAGGCAGTCTGGAAAGAACTGCGTTTTTATCTGGAATATCCTTAAAGGTAAGCCAGCCAAACATACCACCCATACGAAGTACTGTGTTAAACAGCGGACGATTGGAAAGAAGGCTGAACACCGTTTTCTTTATAGGGTTTAAGCCCCTGGCCTTAATGGTGGCATGACGACCACGAAGAATCAGCTCATCTGCCTTTACACCGCATGGACAGTTGGCAGCACAGGTCTTACAGGTAAGACACTGAGCCATCATGGAGTCAAACTCCTTGGTAATTTCCAGCTTGCCACTAAGGATGGCCTGCATCAGGGAAATCTTGCCTCTGGCAACGGAGAATTCCTTGCGGGTTTCCCGATAAATTGGGCACCCGGCCTGACAGTTACCGCATTTCATGCAGTTGGCCAATGCATCGTCTATATCCTTCAGCAATGTGGCATCATGCTTATTAATTTCCTCTGCTGTGATTTCATTAGCCATATTAACACTCTCCTATCAGCTTGCCAGGGTTCAAAATCAGATTAGGATCAAGAGCCCGCTTGATAGCCTTCATGGCATTCATACCTTCCTTGCCGTGCTGGAGTTCCATCCAAGGGAGCTTACCAAGGCCAATGCCATGCTCTCCTGAAAGGGTACCGCCCAATTCCACAGCACCACGGAAGATAACGTCCATTGCCTTATGAACCCGCTCCATTTCCTCCTTATCACGAAGGTCACACACAATAGTAGGATGCATATTGCCGTCTCCAGCATGGCCAAAGGTACCAATAGTTACATTGTAATCCTTGGCAGCCTTGGTAACAATCTTAAGGAACTGGGTCAGCTTGCTCCTAGGAACGGTGGCATCCTCAACAAAGGTAGTAGGACGGAGCTTGGCCAGACAAGGTAGTGCCATACGACGTGCAGTCCAAAGCTGCTCCTTGTGTTCAGGAGACTTTGCCAAGGTAACCTCAGCAGCATTGTTTTTCTTCAATACCTCCAAAACCTTTTCCTTTTCATCAGCCACGATAACTGGGTGACCGTCAACCTCCAGAAGCAAAATAGCAGCCGCATCCGTTGGTAAGCCTACATGCATAAAGTCCTCAACAGTACGGATTGAAGCATTATCAAGAATTTCCATGGTTGCAGGAATAATCTTGGCTGCAATAATATCAGATACCGCATTACCGGCATCCTCCAGAGTATTAAATACAGCTATCATACTGGCCTGAGCCTCAGGCTTTGGAACCAGCTTAAGATATGCCTTGGTGATAATACCCAGGGTGCCCTCAGAGCCTGTAAAGAGCTTAGTCATATCGTAACCGGAGACATCCTTTACATTCTTGCCACCTGTATGAATAATGTCACCATTGGCCAAAACTACTTCCAGCCCCTGAACATAATTCTTGGTGATACCATATTTAAGACCACGGAGGCCGCCGGAATTTTCACAGATAGTACCACCAAGGCTGGCAGTCTTTACAGTACCAGGGTCAGGTGGATAAATAAGGCCATGTGGTGCCACATAATCATTAATATCCTGAACTACAACGCCAACCTCGACCTCAGCAATCAGGTTCTCCAGGTCAAGATCAAGTATTTTGTTAAAACGAAGCATCAACAGAACAATACCGCCCTTAAGAGGTGCTGTACCAGCTGAAAGATTAGTGCCGGAGCCTCTAGGATAAACCGGAATTTTGTGCTCGTTGGCAAACTTCATAATGGCGGATACTTCTTGTACATTGCCAGGAGAAACCACCACATCAGGCATATAAATATGGCCTGGTGTCGCATCATAAGAATATGCGTAAAGGGCCTCCTTGGAATGAAGAACATTTTCTTCCCCGACAATCTTCTTCATCTCGGCAATCAATTGATCTTTTTCCATACTTACTCTCCTTTATAATAAATCAAAATAACACCGATAATGTCCTATTATGAATTTGTTCGACAAATCTGAATATATTCCTTCTTTTGAAAATAAAAAAATAAAATATTTTATGGCAATAAAATATTAGGTTTTATGAACGCAAAAAGGATTCCTACCACAAACGGCATTATGGTAGAAACCCTTTTATTTTTTGTATTACGTCTGACAATTAATTATCTTTATTTAATATAATGAACCCTTGACTCGTCATATCGGTCCTGCTGAGGATTTTTCTTGGCAGGATAACCAAATGGCACAACGGTAAATACATCCAGATTTTCTGATATATTCAAAGCTCTGGAAACCCTTTCCATTCTGTCAGCAAAAGGAGCTATTCCCAGCATAACGCCGCCCAGGCCCTGTTCCTCAATCTCCAGCAAAATATTTTCAGTAGATAGTGACAAATCCACCTGCACCAAATCTGGCACTGGTAAATTCTCCTTGCGCCCACACACCACTATTGCCACAGGGGCACCTGCCACCATACCGGTGTAAGGACTGGCCTTAGAAAGCTCCTGCAAAACAGACTTATCTGTTACCACATAAAACTCCCAAGGCTGCTGATTCATGGCGGAAGGAGCCGCCATAGCCGCCCGCAAAATCTTTTCAATTTTACTAGCCTCTACTGGCTTTTCCTCATAGCTGCGCACACTGGTACGGGAAAAAATTGCATCCATAACTTGCCTCACCTTTCTTACTCTTACTTTAATTACTTCGGCATTTTTAGTTTTCCTTTTGAAATATGGTGCCTAGAGCTTTCTTACCCCATTTTTATCCACCACGGCATACACCAATTTGATGGCAGGAGGCTTATACTGGCTAAAGGTCAATGCATCCATATATCTTTCAGCTGCTGGTTCCACCAGTTCTTCACTTGAAGTATGCAGTTTAGCCAACACATCACCCTTTTCCACCATATCTCCAGTTTTTTTGCAAAGGACTATACCAGCTAACGGATCTATAACGCTGTCCATAGTTTCTCTGCCTGCCCCCAGTAAAGTTGAAGCGTTACCTATAGCCTCAGCATCCATAGAAGATATATATCCATCCGCTGGGGATTTAAGCTCATAACAAATTGGTGCCACAGGGAATTTACTGTTGTCCTCCAACGCAGTCGTATCTCCCCCCTGTGCCTTGACCATATCAATAAACTTTTGCAGGGCACTGCCATCAGATATACATTGGTTCACCATTGCAGTACATTCATCAATTGTTCCTTTGCCAGCCATCACCAGCAATGTCGCTGACAACTCCACGCACCCTCTGGTTAAGGCTGCAGGACCATGACCCTTCAGCACCTCAACTATCTCCTGCACCTCCAGGCTATTGCCAATCTTATTGCCTATTGGCACATCCATATTGGTGACAAAGGCCATAGTCCGCCGGCCATTATGTTCGCCGATGTTCACCATTTTTTCCGCCAACGTCGTGGCATCTGCTTCATTCTTCATAAATGCCCCGCTGCCGCATTTTACATCCAGCAAAATACAATCAGCCCCAGCCGCCAGCTTCTTGCTCATTATGGATGAGGCAATCAGCGGTATACTTGGCACACTGCCGGAAACATCACGAATAGCATATAATATTTTGTCCGCAGGAGCCAGATTACCACTCTGTCCGATAACACTTACCCCTATCTCATTTACCTGCTTAAAAAAGGCATCCCTTTCCAGTGTAGTGCAATAACCAGGAATTGATTCCAGCTTATCCACTGTTCCACCTGTATGCCCCAGACCACGTCCGCTCATTTTGGCCATTTTTACACCACAGGCAGCTACAATAGGGGCAATACCCATGGTAAATTTATCCCCTACTCCTCCGGTTGAATGTTTGTCCACCTTTATTCCTTCGATGCCGGACAAGTCCACCATTTCACCGGAATGGGCCATTGCCAAAGTAAATTCAGCCAATTCCGGATCTGTCATCCCCCGAAAATATATAGCCATCAGCAAAGCCGATATTTGATAGTCGGGAATGATTTTGGCCACACAACCATCAATAAAATATTTTATTTCCTCAGTGGACAATTCACCGCCATCCCGCTTTTTGGCAATTATGTCCACCATGCGAAAATGTTTTTTAACCATTATAAAAGCACCCTCACCAATTTTTTCACATCAGCAGAAGTCATCCAAAAATGACCACTCTTCCTCCAAGGACATATCCCCATCTGTCACCTCATAGGCTATGGCGATCATTTCACCTGGTTTATTCGGATTTTTAATAACCGGCTCTATCACATCACCAAGGCGACGGGTAAAAAGCCCCTTCGTCAGATTCAAAACGGTACCATCAGCCAGCTTCCAGCCCACCTCGCCATTTTCAAAGGTAAGCTTCTCCGCTCCCTCAGGCGCCAAAAATCTGATTTCTGCCAGACTATCCCGTTCACCATAAGGAATCATGCTGAAATACCCGGTTTCGCCCCCCTGAAAATTATAGCTGCCCATATAGCTGTTTTTTATGGACGGAGACGCCATATCAGGGAATTTTTCAATATCCAACTCCTTTACTACACGGGCTGGATTTCCTACTACCACACTATAATCCGGTACATCCCGGGTAACCACTGAACCAGCTCCCACAATAGCATACTTGCCAACCGTCACGCCTGGTAATATGGTAGCACCGGCTCCAATCCATGCTCTCTGCTTTATACGAACTGGCTTACAGGTCAAAAGCATCCGTTCATAAGGATCGTGATTATTTGAAAGTACAGAAACATTGCCTGCAATCTGCACATCATCCTCAATGGTTATGCCCCCACGGGCCATGGCCAGAAAATTGCTGTTAATATATACATTCTTTCCAATAACGATATTATGAGCACAAACCGCCGACAGAGGTGCAACTATATAACTGCCTTCACCAAACCGCTCACCAAAAATATCCTTGATAGCCGTCATGTATTCCTCGGTACGAGGCATGGTATGATTCAGCTTAAATAGCTTTTTTTCCAGTTCAATAGCTTCATTTCTATCTTCATCACTAATTTTGCGTAAATCCACGACGATTTCTTTCATGATAATATCCCCAAACTCTCTTTTAATTTAAATTCTATATAAATTTTACACCAATATACAAAAAAATGTAAACCTTAAAGAAAAAACAAAGCCCCTGCTATCAGAGAATACACTCCAATAACAGGGGCCTGAATTAATTTTAGTTATTTTAAATTATTTTACTCCCAAAGTGATGTTCTCACCGTTAATATTCCATTCCTTGGTGAAGCCATCGGTGGTGCCATAGGTGATACCGTCACAGAGAACAATGCTCTTTACCATGTCCTCGTTGCGGGACAGGATATCGGTGAGCTTATCGTTCCCAGCCGCAAAAACATTAATGCGGTCAGTAACCTCAAAGCCATTCTCCTTACGCATGGTCTGGAGCTTGGAGATAATCTCGCGAACAAAGCCCTCCTCAACGAGCTCAGGAGTCAAGGTAGTTTCAAGGGCAATAGTAACCTTGCCATAGCGCTGGGTTGCAAAGCCTTCAGTCTGGGACATGGTAATATCAATATCCTCAGGAATCAGCTCTACCTCACCGCTCTTTAAGGACAGCTTCAGCTTGCCGGTCTTATCCAGCTCTTCCTTGGCAGCAGCACCATCCAGAGTTGCCAGAGCAGCCTTAACCTCACCAATCTGCTTGCCTACCTTAGGGCCAAGCACCTTGAACTGTGGCTTCAGGGTATAGGAAAGATATTCCTCCATATCATCCTTGAACTCAACATTCTTCACATTCAGCTCGCCAGCCACGATTTCCTTAAAGAAATCATCCAGCTGGCTATCAGCCTTAACGAAGATATTGCCAATAGGCTGACGATTCTTGATGTTTGAAGCATTACGGGCAGCACGGCCAAGGACTACAACCTCCAGTACCAGCTCCATGTTCTTCTCCAGCTCAGCATCAATAAATGCCTCATTTGCCACTGGGAAGTCGGTGAGATGTACGGAAATAGGTGCCTTATCGTCAACACTGCAAACCAAATTGCGATAAATGCTCTCAGTGATAAATGGTACCATTGGAGCAGACAGCTTAATAACAGTAACCAATGCAGTGTAAAGAGTCATATAAGCGTTAATCTTATCCTGGTTCATTTCCTTGCCCCAGAAACGCTCACGACTGCGACGTACATACCAGTTGGACAGCTCATCCACAAATTCCTGCAGAGCCTTGGCAGTCTCTGTAACCTTATAATTAGCCAGATTATTATCTACGGTCTTAATAAGGGTATTAAGGCGGGACAGAACCCACTTGTCCATTACGGACAGCTTGTCATAATCCAGCTCATACTTAGTAGCATCGAAATTATCAATATTTGCGTAAAGTACATAGAAAGCATAGGTATTCCACAGAGTACCCATGAACTTGCGCTGACCCTCCTGAACCGCATCATCATGGAAACGGTTTGGCAGCCAAGGAGCACTATTTTCGTAGAAGTACCAACGAATAGCATCAGCACCATGCTTATTAAGGGCATCCATAGGGTCAACGGCATTGCCCTTGGACTTACTCATCTTCTTGCCGTCCTTATCCTGAACGTGACCCAGAACAATTACGTTCTTATAGGATGAATTATCAAAGAGCAATGTGGAAATTGCCAGCAGAGAATAGAACCAGCCACGGGTCTGGTCTACTGCCTCAGAAATGAAGTCAGCTGGATAGCGTTCCTCAAAAAGTTCCTTGTTTTCAAATGGATAATGCCACTGGGCAAATGGCATGGAACCAGAATCGAACCAGCAGTCAATTACCTCTGGCACACGATGCATTTCCTTGCCGCAGTCCGGACACTTAATGGTAACATCATCAATATATGGACGATGAAGCTCAATATCATCTGGGCAGTTATCAGACATGGACTTCAGTTCCTCAATGGAACCGATGGAATGCTGACAGCCACAGGAGCACTCCCAAATATTCAGTGGAGTTCCCCAATAACGGTTACGACTAATGCCCCAATCCTGAAGGTGCTCCAGCCACTCACCAAAGCGACCGGTACCGATAGTATCAGGCATCCAGTTAATGGTCTTGTTGTTGGCGATGAGCTTTTCCTTCACGTCGGTCATCTTGATGAACCAGGACTCACGGGCATAGTAAATAAGTGGAGTATCACAACGCCAGCAGTGTGGATAGCTATGCTCGAACTTAGGAGCCTTAAAGAGGGCACCAGAAGCCTTCAAATCATCCAGAATTAATGGATCTGCATCCTTAACGAATACGCCAGGCCACTTGGTATCTGCGGTCATGCCGCCCTTGGAATCAACAAACTGAACAAAGTCCATATCATACTTGCGGCAAACCCGGGCATCATCCTCACCAAAGGCTGGTGCAGTATGAACGATACCAGTACCATCAGAGGTTGTTACATAATCATCACACATTACATAGAAGCACTGCTTCTTGATCTTGCCCTCTGCGAAGTTATAAAGTGGCTCATATTCCTTACGCTCCAGGGCCTTACCCTTGAAACGCTCCACGATTTCAACCTTAGCGACTTCCTCAGGATTTTCCTTGGACTTAACACCGGCAAATACGCTTTCCACCAATGCCTCAGCCAAAATCAGGTACTCGCCATTGCACTGTACCTTTACATAATCCACATCTGCATTTACTACCAAGCCCAAATTGGAAGGCAAAGTCCAAGGGGTGGTTGTCCATGCCAGGAAGGAGGTATTCTCCTCGCCCTTTACCTTGAAGCGAACAATAGCGGAACGCTCCTTGATATCCTTATAACCCTGAGCAACCTCATGGGAAGAAAGAGGGGTACCACAACGAGGGCAATATGGAACTACCTTATGTCCCTTGTAGAGAAGGCCCTTCTTCCATATTTCATTAAGAGCCCACCAAACAGACTCAATGTAGTTATTTTCATAAGTAATATACGGATCATCCATATCTGCCCAGAAGCCAACAACATCGGAGAATTCCTCCCACATGCCCTTGTACTTCCATACAGACTCACGGCATTCCTTGATAAATGGCTCAATACCGTATTTTTCAATCTGCTCCTTGCCATCAAGGCCCAGCTTCTTCTCCACCTCCAGCTCTACTGGGAGACCATGGGTATCCCAACCAGCCTTACGAAGAATCTTTTTGCCCTTCATGGACTGGTAACGTGGCAGCATATCCTTGATTACACGGGTCAATACGTGACCGATATGAGGCTTGCCATTGGCAGTTGGCGGTCCATCATAGAATGTAAAGGTATCGCATCCTTCACGGATATCAATACACTTCTTGGCAATGTCATTTTCCTTCCAAAACTTCAGGATTTCTCTTTCGCGCTGAACGAAATTCAGGTTTGTGTCAACCTTGTTGTACAAAATGATTACCTCCTGTTTTTGCTGTACTGGCAGCCATCATAATAAAAACTCCCGCCCAAAATAGGACGGGAGCTACAATGTAAAATAAAAGACTTCACCCCAAAACAGGATGAAGCCTAGCTTCACTATACCACCTATTTCGTATACCAGCATATACTATCTCTGTAACGGGAGATCCCGGCTCAGCCTACTCTGCAACAAGAGTATCGCATTTTGACCTGCTACTCCGAAGTGATTTTCATCTGTCGCTACTACTACAGGGCTTTCACCGCTTCCCTGCTCGCTAAAAGGTTCACCTACAGATTACTTTCTTCATCATTGTCTTTTATTTCTTAAACTGTTTGAAATTGTACCATATATTGTATTTTTCTGCAATAAAAATGTATGATTATCTATCCTCAGATGGCAAACTTCTTTACTACAGCAGGCTCCTCATTCAGTGAAAACAGCTCAGAGGAAGGATCAACAACATTAAGCTGTCTGTCCGCATTATCTCCACAAATCTTCTGTAAAATAAAATCAAACTGTCTTGCCACATCCATAAAGGAAGCAATCTCCTGATCGCTGTCGTCCCAATTAATGTCATCAAAGAAAATAGTGATTGTCTTATCAGTTTCCTTGTATTCAGTCAAACGGGCCAACATATTTCTTACATTGGTAATAACCTTCTTTGGGTTAATTCCGTTCAAATAATCCTCAATGGAAAAAGTTATGGCTACATCACTGGTCTTGCTCATTTCTTGCTTCATACCCTTTCTTAAATATATGTAATGCCGTCTTTCTAGTAATAAAATGATTACTTATTCAGATGGAGTTTTAAACTCCACCTAAACTTATTTAAATTTTACCCAGGGCTTTTATGGGTGCTTAACCCCTACTTTAAAGGAAGGAGTCTTAGCGCCCGTTAGCATCGGATAAATATACACATTAATATACCAAAAACACGGAAATATATTATCATAGATATACTAATTTGTAAATATTATCAATTAGTTAATTAGTACTATTAAAAGGAGAATAACGGCATACATCCCTTATTCATAATAATCCCCAGCTGTTCATACACCTGCTGATTCATGCGGCAGTCATTTAAAGCCCGGTGGGCACCCTCGGTGGAAATACCATAATATTCTGCCAATACAGTAAGGCTGTGCCGCTTTAGCTGAGGCAAATATTTTCTGGCCAATCTTAGAGTATCCACATAATTATTTCCAGGTATACCGCCGTAAAACTTTTCACTATCACGATAGATAAACCTCAAATCAAAATTGTGGATATTATGCCCTACAAGGGTCATCCCCTCAGTAAATTCAATAAAATTCGCCAAAACCGTGTCAAAGGGTGGTGCCTCAGCCACCATAGCATCCGTAATGCCATTTACCTTGGAAACCTCATAAGGAATACTCCTATGGGGATTAACCAAACTGGAAAATTCATTCTCCACCCGTCCCCCAATAACCTTCACCGCAGAAATCTCCACCACACTATCCTTATAGCAGTTAATTCCCGTAGTTTCCAAATCGAATACTACATAGTCTGGCACGTATTCCAATAACTGCTTCCCCTTAGTTTTTCCTAACATAAAACCTCTTTCTATTATGATTTCTTATTTCAGCTCTAACCCTACTGGGCAATGGTCGCTGCCGAAGATTTCGTTATAAATGGTAGCGGACTCAATTTTATCATCCAAGCGATTAGAAATCAGGAAGTAGTCAATGCGCCATCCAGCATTGTTGGCTCTGGCCTTTCTAAGATAAGACCACCAGGTATATGCTCCAGTTACATCTGGATACACCTTTCTAAATGTATCGGTAAATCCGGCCTGCAAAAGCTCCGTAAATTTCTGGCGCTCATCGTCAGTAAAGCCGGCGTTTTTATGGTTTGTCTTTGGATTTTTTAAATCGATCTCCTTGTGGGCAACATTAAGATCACCGCAGATAATAACCGGCTTCTTCTTATCCAGACCGCAAACATAATCTTTAAAGGCATCCTCCCAGGTCATACGATAGTCCAGGCGGGCCAGCTCCTTCTGGGAATTTGGAGTATAGACTGTTACCAGATAGTAATCTTTAAACTCCATAGTGATGACGCGTCCCTCATGGTCATGTTCCTCAATGCCAAGGCCGTAGGCTACATCTATTGGCTCCACTCTGGTAAAGATAGCGGTACCGGAATAGCCCTTCTTTTCTGCACTGTTCCAAAACTGCTTATAGCCAGGCAAATCAAGAATAGCCTGTCCCTCCTGCATCTTGGTTTCCTGAAGGCAGAAAACATCCGCATCCATATCCCTGAAGGACTCCATAAAGCCCTTTGTCAGACAGGCCCGAAGGCCATTTAGATTCCATGAAACAAAACGCATACACTATCCCCCCATTACCCCTGGGTTGGGTCACCAACCATCAGGAGATACGCAATTACAATAATACCCAAAACAATGCGGTAGTAGCCAAATGGCTTAAAGTCGTTGTTCTTAATATATCTTAACAGGAACTTAATAGAAATAACAGATACCACGAAGGCAGTAGCCATGCCGATAACCAAAATCAGCATTTCTGCCCCGGTGAAATGAATGCCAAACTTAACAATCTTCAAAAGGCTGGCACCAAACATAACCGGTATTGCCAAAAAGAAGGTAAACTCAGCAGCCACATAGCGGGAAGCGCCAAAGAGAATACCGCCCAAAATAGTTGAACCGGAGCGGGAAGTTCCCGGTACCAAGGACAGCACCTGGAAAAGTCCAATAATAAATGCTGTCTTATAGCTCAGCTTGTTCAAATCCGTCACTGCAGGAGTACGGTTCTTGTTGTAGTTCTCCACCACGATAAACATAACGCCATAAAAAATCAGGGTAAAGGCTACTACCGGAGCAGTCATAAAATGCTCCTCCATGTACTTATTGAACATAAGACCAATAATCGCCGCCGGAAGACAAGCAAATATTACCTTGTACCACAGCTGATATGTTTCCTTCTTTTCAATGCTGGATTTGTGACTGGAAAATGGGTTCAACCTATCAAAATTCAACACCACAACTGCCAGAATAGCTCCCAGCTGAATAACTACGAGGAACATATCCATAAATGATTTGGAAACATCCAACTTAATAAACTCGTCTACCAAAATCATATGACCGGTGCTGCTGATAGGAAGCCATTCAGTAAGGCCCTCAACAATACCCAATATGACAGTCTTAATCAATTCCATAAAACTCAAATCCATATTTTATCTCTCTCCTAATCAAATTCAATTCAACTGCCATATTATAACGCAATTGTTCAAATTTTTCTATAAGAAAAATTTACAAAAAACAAGCGGGACACGAAACCGCATCCCGCAAAATTTGTTATGTATATGTGCACCAACAAGGGCTTAATAGCTGCCACTGCCGCCGCCATTGCTGCTACTGCCACCAGAACTGCTGGAGCTTCTGCTTTCGCTCCTTTCCCGCTTGGTCCTGCTTACTGTAGTACGCAGGAAGGTATCGGACTGGTGAGTAATATTCACTGAGTTTCTGTCCAAATAATCATCCGCCTGGCTCACATGCTGCACGTTGCTCATCCTGCCCCGCAAATAGCTGACAAACAGATACCCCAAGCCAAAGGAGCACAGGGCACCAAGGATTAATCCCATAATGCTGAACTCATTGGCCGGATCCCAAGGCTCTCCTTCTGCCTCATAGTAGGTCAAAAGCTCATCCACCTTGTCGGCATAATTATTAAAAGCTGCATTATAGTCGTCCTTGTGGTCCTTTATCTCATCCAGGAATACTTCCTTTATGGCCGGGAAACCATTCTCATCGGTAATGCGCTGGCGCATATTATTGTCCGTGGTAACAGCCCATTTTCTGGCACTTGGACAAATTACCAGCATAATACTACCGTTGTTATTGGCCTCGTCACGATAATACTTGTTGAGGACATCATCAGCAAATGCCTTAATCCCCTTCTCAGTTCCCGTGTTTGAATCCTTTGCTACGGTCATTACAGCCACCCGAACATTGTGCTTCTGTTCGATTCCATTGAGTTTTTTCTCCAAAGCCGCCGACTGTTCAGGTGTTATTAAGCCTTCCATATCATGGACGCTGGTTGCTGCCAGATTGGTCGGCAGTCCCGTGTTGACATTGGCCTGTTTATCCGTTTGAGTTACAGTATTCGTAACCTTTTTCACCTTGGTAGTCTCTGCCATAACCGGCATGGAAAATGCCAGCAGAAGCAACAGGGACATAAAAATCGTAAATATCTTTTTCATTTCTCTGCCCCCTGTCCTAATCCGCCATAGCTTCCATCAGAATTAACACTATCCACTTGCAGATGAAATAGGTTATAGGCAATGTAATGAGACTTGCCACCCCCCAGTACATCTTGGCCTTATTTTCATCCACTGGCAGCTCGCCTACCAGCTTGCCGGTCTGGCCGTTCATAACGAAGGTATAAGGCTTATCCTCATACTTGGTGGTCAGAATCCATACAGGTGCCATAGCATATTGCTCCTTGCCATCGGTTCTGAAAACACTCAAATGCTCCGTAGTACAGGAATCATAGCCATCCACTGTGTAACGCAACACCCCATCTGCCGACTCTTTAATACGCACCTCAGCATTTGGCAAGGCCGCCTCGGCATCAACATCATATTTGTCTGCCAAAAAGCCTGCCATATAGGAAGTATTAAACGGCACCAGCTGACTATAATCAAATGGCTCAATGCTTTCCATCCAGGTGTCATCCATTTTTACACTGCCATCCACCGGCACATTGTAAAAATTCATAGTACCGGCGCGATGAACCTTATAGTAATCGGTTTCCGTAACATCGTAGTCACCATCGGTATAGCAACGGGTCTTGGTGGCACTGTACTCAGCCTCGGCCTCTACGGATTCATTAAAGAGCCAATATGGTACATACATACCCTGAATGGCCTCTACTCTGGCTTTGGAAGCAAAATTACTTGGAAGGAGCCATTTGCCCCTATGATATTCTGCAAAGGCCAGCTTGGCATCCTGCTTGTTCTTTTGGAAAGGAATTACCATATCAGGGCGAAGCTGCTGTTCATAACGTCCCGGAACCATGGTAGGATTGCCACAATAAACACATTCCGTGGCCATTGTATTGTTATCGCAAACTATTTCCGCACCACAGGAGGAACAGGTCATGGCCTTCAGGATGGCAATTTCTTCCGCATCCCAGGCTCCTCCTGCCGCCTCCATCTCAAACTGCTTTTTCTCAATTTTCGCATCCTTGACCTTATTGGCCTGAGCTGCCGCAGCTTCCTGCTCTGCGTAAAGCTTTTCCAGTTCCTCTACTGTAAATTCCGCCTCGCAGTATTCACATTTTATCTTACTGCCACTGCCAGGAGTATAGGCAAGAGGCGCACTACAGCTGGGACACTTATAGTTTACCGAGGTATCTGCCATATTCATCCCCCTATCATGTATTATTTCAACTACACCTCATCCGGTATTATCAGGGCACCGACGGGCTTTGCCCTAGTACCCTTGGGTGCTTCCCCAAAGGGGAAGGCTATATTCACTGAATGTCGTTTTCGTCAAATATATCACCACATTCAGGGCAGAATTTAGGTGGATTATGTGGATCCTCTGGCTGCCAGCCGCACTTGTCACACTTATAAAGAGGTGCATCTGCCGGTTTCTTGGCACCACAATTTGGACAGAATTTACCCTGGTTTACACTGCCACAGCTGCAAGTCCACCCCTGTGGTTCTGGTTTTTTGGCACCGCACTGGGTACAGAACTTGCCAGTATTTTCAGCGCCGCAGGAGCACTTCCAAGTATCCCCGGTTGGAGCTGCCGCTGGTGGTGGAGTCTGAGGTGGCTGCTGTTGTGCTTGCTGAGCCTGCTGGGCTTGCTGTTGCTGCATTGCTCCCATCTGCATCATCTGGGCAGCATTATTGCCCCCCATATTACCAGCCATTCCCATACCCATGAATGCCCCCATAGCTCCCATACCACCGGACTCGTTGGAGGCTGCCATCTTCATGCTGTCAGCAGTGGCACCAGCCATCTGGAGACCAGCCATGTGTGCATTGCCCATGCTGGCATAACGCTGGAAGTCCTTAATCTTTTCTTCGTCCTCGTCACTGGCCTTAACGCTGCTGACACCAAAGGAAACGATTTCAATTCCTCTCAGATCACGCCATTTTTGGCTTAGGAGATCATTGAGAGTATCTGCCAGCTCATCCACATGACCTGGAATACTGGTATATTTAATTTCCTTCTCAGACAGCTTGGACAAAGCCGACTGCAGCTTGGTCATCAGCTCAGATTTCAGCTGACTGTCAATTTCCTCTCTGGAATAGGAATCACTGATATTACCGCTAAGATTGGTATAAAACAAAATTGGATTGGTAATACGATAACTGTACTCACCAAAGCACCGCAGGGAAACTGTCATACTAAGGCCACTGCGAGGATCAAAGGTTTCAAATGGCACTGGGCTTGGAGTACCATATTTGTTACCAATGATTTCCTTGGTATTAACAAAATATACCCGCTGATCCTTCCCCGGATCTCCGCCAAAGGTAAAGCGCTTGCCAATTTCACCAAAGATTGCCTTTACATTGTCTGCCAAACCGCCAGTAAATACAGATGGCTGGAGAGAAGTGTCATATCTGTACTCACCTGGCTCAGAGCAAATATCCACAACCTTGCCCTGCTCCACGATAATCATACACTGTCCCGTATTAACAGCCACCACAGACCCGTTGGAAATAACGTTGTCCTCAGCACTGGTATTGGAGCTGCGTCCCTGACTGCTGGTTCTCTTTTGTCCCTTCACAATAAGCAAATCAGCCGGAATACTGTCACAATAAATAAATTCCTTCCACTGGTCCGCCAAAGTACCGCCAACGGCTCCCATAGCTGCTTTAATAAGACCCATAGAATATACCTCCCATAAAACATACATTAAATATTAGTTATTCTAATCCACAATACTACAATTACATATTCTATATTAATTATCAAATACCTTTTATTATCCAAATAAATATGACTTTTGCTCCATAAGCGGAAAAAAATAAATACTGCTTCTCATATAAAAAGAGACACCTTCCGTGTATTGCCTAAGCAATATCGTGAAAAATGTCTCATACTTATTTATACTCTATAAAAATTTATTTAAGCAGCTCATCCATGCGGGAAAGTGGCTTGCTGACATCCATGTGCCCCTTCAGTGTCTCCACGTTGCGGCCATCAATGGTTATCTGCACCTTCTTAATCTCCGGGAATTCCGTAAGTGTATTAACAACGGAACCTACCAAAAATTCCTCACCTGTCGAACCACCATTGAAGTGCTTTATAAGACCCTTGTCAAAATCCACCTTGGCTGTATCGCCGTTTACAGTTACCCCCAACAGCTTGGCCTGCTTTGGTATTACTGTAGTGAGTTTACTGTCGTCAGTGCCTTCCATAAGCGCATCCATAGCAGCCTTATACTTGGTGGTACCAGCAACCTTCACAGTCTTGTCAACAGCCACCAGCTTAGTGGCATCGCTATTTGGGAAGTACACCTTAATCTTGATTTTTTCTTCTGCTGTTTTTTCAGTCTTGTTCTCCACCACAGTATTGGTGCTCTTATTAGACTGCTGGTTATTATCCTTATCGCAGCCAGCCACGGCAAATGCCATAATCATTATCATAATGACTGCGATAATCTTACTCATCTTCATTATCCGAGTCCTCCCTTATCTTCCCACACTCTGGAAGTAATTGCTTATTCCCTTGCATATTGCCAAAGCCATGGTATGCTGCACATCTGCACTGGCCAACATATTTTCCTCATAAGGATTAGATATAAACGCTGTTTCCACCAAAGTGGCCGGAATCCACGAATTTCTCAGCACATAGAAATTTGCACTATGAATCCCTCTGTCATAAAGCCCGGTTGCCGCAACCATTTCATCCTGAATAAGCTGAGCCAACATGGAATCCCTGGAACTGTGTCCATAATAATATGTACCGGTTCCATGGGCAGAGGAATTGGTGAAGGCATTGCAATGAATGCTTACAAAAATATCTGCATCTGGATGTCTTCTGGCCACATTAACCCTTGCCTGAAGCTCCTGCTTATCTGTGGCATTAGGACCATATACATCCACATCGGTGTCACGGGTCAATATTACATTTACGCCATTTGACTGAAGAATTCTGGCCACATCCAAGGATATATTCAGGGTTATATTCTTCTCCTTAACATAGCTTGGCCCAATGGCACCGGTGTCGCTGCCTCCATGGCCAGGATCAATAACAACTGTACTTCCCTCTACACCATAAAGTTTTTCATCACCTATGGCCTTATTGAGAGACCCCTTATCTGCCGCAATCTCAATTACAAGGCGGTAAGGCTTTTTGGCCTTTCTGTCCGCCTCCGCAGTATAAACCTTGTATTCATGATCTTCCAAGGAGTCCGTCACCGCAACGGTGGCTACCATATCCTTGTGATCATTTTTCAATGTCATATATCTGGCAATTTTACGATCAAGACCAATATTTTTCTTTACATCTCCCCGATTGGTGTTACTCAGCTTTATTACCAGCTGATAAGGCTTATCAGGGTTCTGGCTAACCTCGTATTCAAGGTCACCCTTATTCATGCCCATCTCAATACGGACCCAGTTTCTTCCATCATCGTCTTTAAAGTTGTTGTATCGGAAATAATTTAATGTGTGATTCACAGCCGCCTGAGCTGTCAAGTTACCTGTCCCCATTATTCCCAGCACACAACAAATCACAATAAGCAACTTACACCATATTTTCTTCAATGACATTCGCTCCTTATTAGTCTTCCATAAGTTCCATGGCTTCCTTCAGGGCAGCCTGGGTTGAAGCCTTATCTTTTTTTATTTCCAACTTTATATAATTGCCTTCGTTTATATCCATTGGCAACAATTTGCAGGGAATTTCTATCTGGTACTCCTCTTCGCCCAAGAGGATTACAGCCAAATCTTCTTCAATTCTGTCAACATATCCTGAAATCATTTTACCGCTCTCCCTTTACAGAATAGGTATTGCCATCAGTTGTAACAGTTACTGTACCGTTCTTGTCGGTTTCCAGCACATTTATATTCAATTTCTTAAGGGTCTGCATGGTTTCCTTGTGGGGATGCCCATATCGGTTATTGGGCCCACATGAAATAATGGCACAGTCCGGCTGCACGGTCTTCACATAGTTATATGTCGAAGATGTATGACTTCCATGATGAGGAGTCTTGTACACCTTGCATTTTATGCTGTTGCCATAGGCTGCCAGCAAATCCTTCTCCACTTCCTTTTCCGCATCTCCGGTAAGGAGCATGGAAAAATCACCCAAGGATAATATTCCCACAATTGATTCATTATTGACGTTGACCTTCTTATCCGCCTGCAAATCCCGCGTATCATTTTCAATAATCTGGGCTGTTGGGCTCAACACCTTAAAGGATACGCCATTACCAAAGTCCAGCACATCCCCGGCCTTGACCTTTATCTGCTTGGTCCCCTGAGCTTTTGCAGCTTTTAAGGCATTGCGAAAAGCTCCGCTGGCAGAAGGGATTCCATTATGAACCAATTCTGTAACCCCATACTTTTTTATGACCTTGGCCGCCTTGCCGATGTGATCCGCATGGGCATGGGTCATAATCAGCTTATCAATATGGGTAATGCCCTCCTTGTCCAGGGCCACAAAAAGCTGATTATTATCCTGATCCTTGCGATTGTCTTCCCGATATTTGTCATCACCGGTATCTACTAGAATAATCTGCTCACCTGTGTTGATTAGAATGGCATCTCCCTGACCCACATCAAGGACCTTAACTGTAAGCTGTCCCTTGGACTGTGCTTCCGCAGCAGCAGTATTGCCAGTGTTATCACCGTAACCACCATCAGAGGTATTAACTTGCCCACAGCCAGCTACCAGCATAGCCAAGGTCAGAACCATAATGGCAAAATATTTATATATGCTTCTCATTATTTCGACACCGACCTTATCGTTTATTGCGTACATTGACCACATAAAGTCTGATGCCCAGCATAATCAGCCATGCAATAACGCTGACTATCAGCACATAATCAATGGTCTGCAAATCATTGAAATTAGTCATAAACAGTACCGCAACTATAAGTACCAGCATGAGCCAGTCAGATTTATTCATACCATCTATCTTCATAAAAGCCTCCAAAAAACAATATATTCCTGCATTCATCTCGAACACAGATACTATATAATTATATCACTTTTAAAAAATAAAAACAAAAATAGCGGGGCGGAGTATTACCTCTGCCTCGCTATTGATTTTATCACAACATACAGCGCACCAATGCTGGTGCACCGGGCCTTACAGTCTCACGGAAATCTGCTTAAAAGCCTTGGCTTCCACCAATGTTGTTTCACTATTAATAATGTCTGCGGCCAGCTTAAGCTGCATGTCCACCTGACTATAGGAGGTGCCGCCATAGGAGTTGCGGTTCTTCACGCAGGTCTCCGGGCTAATGGCATCGAAAATGTCTTCCTCAAATAGATTGGACATCTCCTTAAACTCCGCCATGGACATATCTGCCAGCCACTTGTTTTCCTCAATGCAATGATGAACTGCCTTGCCAGATACAGCATGGGCCTGTCTGAATGGCATCCCCTTCTTTACCAGATAATCCGCCAAATCCGTAGCGTTGGAGAAGTCCTCTGCCACAGCCTTGCGCATTACCTCAGGGCGAACCTTCATGCCCCGCATAATTCTGGCATACACCGCCAGGCTGAACTTGACGGTATCAATGGTATCAAAGATACCCTCCTTGTCCTCCTGGAGGTCCTTATTATAAGCCAAAGGCAACCCCTTTACAGTGCTGAGCATGGCCATCAAATGGCCAACCACTCTGCCGGTTTTGCCGCGCACAAGCTCAGATACATCAGGGTTCTTTTTCTGAGGCATCATGGAGGAACCGGTACAATGGGCATCATCCAGCTCAATAAAGAAGAACTCTCTGGAGCACCAAAGGATTGTTTCCTCACTGAGTCTTGACAGATGAACCATCAAAATTGAAGCTGCTGACAAAAATTCCATAATATAGTCACGGTCAGAAACCGCATCCAGACTATTGGAATATATATTTTCAAAATTCAGCTGCTCTGCCACAAATTCCCTGTCAATAGGGAAAGTGGTACCAGCCAAAGCCCCAGCTCCCAGTGGCATAATATCACAGCGCTCATATACTCCTGTAAAGCGATCAAAATCCCTTTTCAGCATGGAGAAATAGGCCATCATGTGATGAGAGAACAGAACTGGCTGAGCCCGCTGAAGATGAGTATAACCCGGCATAATAACATCACTGTATTTTTCTGCCGTCTCCACCAGAGCCTTCTGCATATCCAAAATCAGCTTCTGTACCTCTACTACCTGGCGACGAATGAACATGTGGGTATCCAAAGCCACCTGATCGTTGCGGCTGCGGGCGGTATGAAGTCTGCCACCAGCATCACCAATGGCATCAGTAAGGCGCTTTTCAATGTTCATGTGAATATCTTCCAAAGCCACCTCGAAGGAAAAATTGCCTTCCTCTATTTTCTTATATATGTCCTTCAACCCAGCGATAATGGCATCCCTATCCGCCTCGGAAATAATACCAACCTTGGCCAGCATGGTGGCATGGGCAATGGAGCCAGCTATATCCTCGGCATACATCCGCTTGTCAAAATCAATTGAAGCCTGAAAATCATTTATCATCTCATCAGTGGACTTGGAAAAACGTCCGCCCCAGAGCTGTTCAGCCATATTATTTACCTGCCTTTTCCTGCATAAGTGCACGAACCTTTAATGGAAGACCAAAGAGGTTGATGAAGCCCTCAGCATCTGCCTGATTATATACATGATCCTCCTCGAAGGTTACAAATTCCTGATTATAGAGAGAATATGGAGACTTGGCGCCAGCACTCATGATATTACCCTTATAGAGCTTGAGCTTAACGGTACCAGTAACACTCTCCTGGGTGCTGTCAACAAATGCAGACAATGCCTCACGAAGCTGACAGAACCACATTCCATCATATACCAGCTCACCAAAGCGAATAGCCACACCCTCCTTGAAGTGATAGGTAGCGCGATCAAGGCACAAATACTCCAGTTCACGATGGGCATAGTAGAGAATTGCTCCGCCTGGGTTTTCATAAACGCCACGGGACTTCATGCCAACGAGACGATTCTCACAAATATCCACGATACCTACTCCATTGCGGGCACCGATTTCATTAAGCTTATTTAAGAGCTCCACGGCTCCCATGCGCTCGCCATTTACGGCTACTGGCACACCCTTTTCGAAGCAAACAGTAAGCTCCTCAGGCTTATCCGGAGCATCCTCTGGAGCCTTGGAAACCAAGAACATCTCATTATTTGGAGCATTCCAAGGGTCCTCCAAATCAGAGCCCTCGTGGGAAAGATGCCAAATGTTCTTATCCATGGAATACTTCTTGTTATCAGTTGGAATATCAATATTATGAGCCTTGGCATACTCGATCTCCTGGGTACGGGAAAGAAGCTCCCACTCACGCCATGGAGCGATAATAGCCATATTAGGAGCCAATGCCTTTACAGTCAGCTCAAAACGAACCTGATCATTACCCTTACCAGTAGCACCGTGTGCAATGGCGTCAGCACCTTCCTGCTTGGCAATCTCCACCAGCTTCTTGGCAATCAAAGGACGGGCAAAGGAGGTACCAAGGAGATATTTTCCCTCATATACGGCACCAGCCTTAAGGGTAGGCCATACATAATCAGTAAGGAATTCCTCAGTGAGATCAGCAATATAGCACTTGGAAGCACCAGAACGCAGTGCCTTGTCGTGAATGGCCTGCATATCGTCCCCCTGTCCGATATCAGCGCAGCATGCGATAACCTCGCAGCCGCCATAGTTTTCCTTCAACCAAGGAATAATTACTGAGGTGTCCAAGCCACCGGAATATGCCAATACAACCTTCTTAAACTCTGCCATAATCATTATCTCCTTTATATATGTTCTTCATTCGACAGAAAATGTTTCCTTTCCTGTCTAAAATTACAATAATACAATACTTAATCAGTCACCCATAAGAAGTGCCATAATGGCCTTCTGGGTGTGAAGTCTGTTTTCTGCCTCATCAAATATTACGTCGGCATAGGCCTCCATAATTTCATCGGTGATTTCCTCTCCCCGATACGCTGGTAAGCAATGCATTACGATAACACGCTTGTCTGCTTCCTTAAGGAGCTCGGCATTGACCTGATAATCCTTGAAGATTTTCTTGCGCTCATCGTGCTCTGCCTCTTGGCCCATGCTGGCCCAGGTGTCGGTAACCACAATGTCTGCCCCCTTGGCAGCCTCAAATGGATCTGTTACCAGCTTAATGGATGCGCCAGTTTCCTTGGCGTCCTCAATGGCATTTTTCATAACCTGCTCATCCGGCTCGAAGCCCTTTGGTGTAGCCGCCACAAATTCCATCCCAGCCTTGGCACAACCATACATATAGGAGTTAGTCATGTTATTACCATCACCAACATAGGCCATTTTCAGGCCTTTAAGGTTCTTGCCCTTATGCTCCTGTATAGTGAGAAGGTCAGTAAGGACCTGACAAGGATGTAAGAGGTCAGTCAAGGCGTTAATAACCGGTACATCGGACCACTGAGCAAATTCCTCAACTCTATCATGGCCGTAGGTACGGATCATAATGCCGTCCAGATAACGGGACATAACCCTTGCGGTGTCCTTAATAGGCTCGCCGCGACCCAGCTGTAAATCACGGTTGGACAGGAACAGGGCCTGCCCCCCCAACTGATACATACCAGTCTCAAAGGACAAACGAGTACGAGTAGAAGACTTTTCGAAAATCATGCCCAAAGTCTTGCCCTTTAAAATGTGGTGTTCAATGCCAGCCTTCTGTTTGGCTTTCAGCTCGTGACCCAAAGCCAATATTTCATTTACCTCATCCACTGATAAATCGTGGATGGAGAGTAAATCCTTGCCTTTTAACATCTATACTAACCTCCCAACTGTTGAAATACTTTTGTACACCAACAGCATATATTATACTACAGTTTTCTGATATTATCATCTGATTGTATATTCTTAAGCTGGGAATGTTACCTTTCACGACGACTTCGTCACTAAAACCATTTTTTTCGTTATTGAAATAGCAGGAAAAATCATAACTCGCTTCGCTCAAACAAATGATTTTTCCAGCTAATGCAGGTATGAAAAAAATAGTTTCTTGACGCTCCTCAGTCTAAGTGTTCAAGGTAACTATTCCCAATCTTAGACTAAGACTATTACTTAAACTCTGGCAAAACTTCCTCTAATATATCGCACACCTCATCAATGTGTTCCTTGGTAACAATCAGAGGTGGTACAAATCTCAGCACATTACCAGCTGTACAGTTAATGATAGCGTTCTTTTCCAGACAGGAGTTTACAATATCCCTTCCCGGCTTTGTAAGCTCCATGCCCAAAATAAGGCCCATGCCCCGCACCTCTTTTACAAGGTCTGGGAATTTTTTCTGGATTTTTTCCAAACGAGATTTCATATATTCACCCATAGCCTCTACGTTATTGAGGAATTTATCATCCCCTACTAAATCCAGCACCACATTGGCTGCAGCACAGGCAAGAGGATTGCCACCGAAGGTGGAACCGTGGTCTCCTGCATGGAATACGGCTGCCACTTTATCAGAGGCAATAAAGGCACCGATTGGTACCCCGCCGGCCAATCCCTTGGCCAAGGTTACAATATCAGGCTTTACGCCAAATTTCTCATAGGTGAAAAACTTTCCGCTACGGCCAATACCAGTCTGAATCTCATCAAAAATCAGCAGTGCGTCGTACTTATTACAAAGCTCACGGACTTTGGTTAAATAAGCACTATCTGGAACATGAACGCCGCCCTCACCCTGAATTGGTTCAAGCATAACTGCCGCTGTTTTATTACTCATCAGCTTTTCCAGGGCCTCAATATTGTTATAAGGCACATAATCAAAGCCCTCAGGCAACGGGCCAAAGCCCTCCTGGTATTTTGGCTGTCCCGTTGCCGTCAAGGTGGCAATGGTGCGGCCATGGAAGCTGTGAATAGCTGTAATAATCTGGGACTTTTCTGCACCAATACTATGGGCATACTTACGGGCCAGCTTAATGGCTCCCTCATTGGCCTCTGCACCGGAGTTTCCAAAGAACACCTTATTAAGTCCGCTTAACTTGGTGAGCTTTTCCGCCGCATCAGCCTGTACTTGAGTGTAGTAAAGATTGGAACAGTGAATCATTTTCCCCGCCTGATCAGCCACAGCCTTTACCAACTGAGGATGATTATGTCCCAAAACATTTACAGCAATGCCTCCCAGAAAATCGATGTATTTCTTCCCATGGGTGTCATAAACATAGACCCCGTCGCCATGGTCCAATACGATTTTGTATCGGGCAAAGACCGGAAGATAGTCTCTGGCGTCCTTTTCATAAATCTGTTCATCAGTCATATATGTACACCCTTTCATTATCAATCATTTAATAACCTGAGTACCAATACCACTGGAGGTCAGCAGCTCCAATATTATGGAGTGAGGCTGGCGACCATCTATAATGTGGACCTTATTGGTACCACTTTCAATGGACTTCAAACAGGCTTCGATTTTTGGAATCATGCCTCCGGAAATTATTCCAGTTTTAATATAATCCTTGGCCTCCGCCACTGTAAGAGTAGATATGAAAGTATCCTTGTCCTCAAAATCCTTATAAACCCCTTCAGTATCCGTAAGCAGCAATAATTTTTCTGCCTTCAGGGCACCGGCAATTTCCGCCGCCACATAATCAGCGTTGATATTATAACTTTCACCATCATCACCTACACCGATTGGAGCGATAACAGGAATATAGCCATTATCCAGCAGGGTATCCAAAATGGAAGTATCAATGGAGGCCACCTGCCCCACATAGCCAATGTCCACATTGGCCTGCTGCCCTGCCTCATCATACACAGTGGCCAGCTTTTTGGAGGCTTTAATAAGTCCCGCATCCTTACCGCTAAGGCCTACCGCTTTTACACCGCGGCAATTAAGCATATTTACAATATCGGAGTTTACCTTGCCATCAAGGACCATCTCCGCTATCTCCACCGTTTCCTCATCAGTTACTCTAAGGCCGCTGACAAAGGCAGACTGCTTGCCCACCTTCTTTAGGAAATGGGTAATATCCGGGCCGCCGCCGTGTACGATTACAGGACGAATCCCCACATATTTCAGCAGGCTTACATCCTCCATTACCTTTTGTTTTAATTCTTCGTTTATCATGGCATTGCCACCGTACTTTATGACGATAGTTTTGCCATAAAACTCCTGTATATAGGGCAGAGCCTCAATAAGAGTCCCTGCCTTTTTTTCTGCATCTAACATACCTATTCTCCTTTACTGCCTTCCCCTCTGGGGAAGGTGCCCGAAGGGCGGATGAGGTCATCAGGTGTGATACTCACCGTTAATCTTTACATACTCATAGGAGAAATCACAGCTCCACACTGTAGCAGTGGCATCTCCCATGCCCATTTCCACATTGATTTCAATATCATGCTCCGCCATTACCTTGGCAAGCTCATCCATATCAAATTCTGCTCCCAGGCCATTGGCGTAAACAGTAATATCACCAAATTTAATAACAGTCTTTTCAGGCATCATTGGAACTCCCGCATAGCCTACAGCACAGATTACACGGCCCCAGTTAGGGTCCTCGCCGAAAAATGCTGTCTTAACAAGTGGAGACTTGGCAATACTCATGGCCACAGTCTTGGCATCCTCAAAGGTCTTGGTGCCATGCACGTTAATGGTAAGGAACTTGGTGGCCCCTTCCCCATCTGCAGCAATGCGCTTGGACAGCTCCTGACAGATAGTCTTTAAGGAATCATAGAATACTTTATAATCTTCAGTCCCCTCCTTGATTTCCGCATTGCCGGCCTCGCCATTGGCCAGAACCAGCACGGTGTCGTTGGTACTCATATCACCATCTACGGAAATCATGTTGAAGGAAACCTCCACGATGTCAGACAAGGTCTTTTGCAGGAGAGGTGCAGCAATGTTGGCATCAGTGGAAATATAGCAAAGCATGGTAGCCATATTGGGCTGAATCATGCCAGAGCCCTTGGCAATAGCTCCAAAACGGACTTCCTTGCCTCCGATCTGTACGGAGAAGGAGCATGCCTTGGAATAAGTATCTGTAGTAATAATGGCGTTTCCGGCATTCACACTGCCATCCTCGGAAAGCTCAGCTGCAGCCGCCTTAATACCAGCTGCCATCTTGTCCATAGGTAGATTAACACCAATAATGCCAGTGGAACCAACAAATACATCATAAGGATCACATCCCAGCTCAACAGCTGCCAGCTTGGCCATTTCCTGGGCATTCTTCAGCCCCACTTCGCCGGTACAGGCATTGGCACAACCGGCATTTGCCACAATAGCATGAGCCTTGCCGTCTTTGAGATGCTCCTTATCCACAATAACTGGAGCCGCTGCCACCGCATTTTTGGTGAACACACCAGCTACAGCTGCTTCCTTTTCGGTATATATCAATGCCAGATCCAGATTACCACTCTTTTTTATACCAGCCTTAACGCCGGCTGCTTTAAAACCCTTTGGAAAGGTTACGCCAGCCTTTGCACTTTTCTCAGAAAACATAATTAATTCCTCCTATATATCAAGCAACAATCGTTTCTACATCAAGGGTACATTGGAACAGCATCCAGACCCAGCTTTTCATCAAAGCCACAGGCAATGTTGAAATTTTGAACGGCCTGACCAGCCGCCCCCTTCACCAGATTATCTATGGCTGAAAGAATTATTACCCTATTGGTTCTTGGATCAATATGCCAGCCCAGCTCGCAATAGTTAGAGCCCCTTACATTCTTGGTGGCAGGATAGCCGTTTCGGCCAAGGAGTCTAACAAAGAACTCCTTGCCATACATTTCCTCATAAGCCTTATCCACCTGCTCCGGAGTTACCCCATCCTTCAGCTTTGCGTAGCATGTACTCAAAATTCCTCTGGACATAGGCACCAAATGCGGAGTGAAGTTTAGCACTGTCTTTTTCCCGGATAAACCAGTTAAAGCCTGCTCTATTTCCGGTGTATGGCGGTGAGTAGCTACACCATATGCTTTAAAACTATCGTATAACTCTGGGAAATGATTTGGCAGCTTTGCCCCTCTGCCTGCCCCGGACACTCCAGACTTGGCATCAATCACAATAGTATCCATATCGATAAGATTGGCCTTGGCCAATGGTGCCAGTGCCAAAATACTGGCAGTGGTGTAACAGCCAGCATTACCTATAATCTTGGCATTCTTTATCTGCTCTCTGTAAAGCTCTGCCAAGCCGTATACTCTGGGAGCATTTTTATGAATATGCTCCACCTTGTACCAGGCTTCATATACATCAGTATCACCAAAACGATAATCAGCACCCAAATCAATAATACGGGTTGGCTTATTTTCCAACGCCTTTCCCACCTTCATGGCATGACCATGGGGAAGACCTATGAAAACGAAATCGCTGTCATTGCCGATTTTCTCCATCTCACTCATGCTGATGAGCTGTTTATCATAAATTCCTCGCAAATGGGGATATATATCGGAAATATTTTCACCTGCATGGCTTTCTGAGGTGATATACAACACCTGAGCCTCAGGATGATTATGCAAAATTCTCAACAATTCGGCACCGGCATAACCAGTTGCACCAATAACACTTACTTTTTTCATGGTCAATTCCTCCTTGTCAATGAGTAGAGTATACACCTTTTATTCATAAAATGCAACATTTTATTAATATTTATGCATCAATATACACGATTGTTATAACATTTTACCCAAAAATGGAAAAATACGAACAACTGTGTTAAAATTAATTGCGTTATCACTAATGATGTAATAAAGAAGGAAAATATATAGCATGATGTTCTTAATACGATTAATAAAACGCCTGTTAATGCTGACTATTCTGTTTGTCATTATGTTTTGCGGAGCCTATTACATGTCCGGTGGAACCATTTTCTTTGAGCCGGCCACCGCCCTGCGAATAAACCGGGTTGTTTTTCTTGAAAGAGAAGTTAACAAAGCACTGGACCAGGACAATTATGTTACCATTGACGAAATGCCGGAATCACTAACCCAAGCGGTGGTGGCTGTGGAGGATAACCGTTTCTATACCCATCACGGATTTGACCCCGAAGGCATTGGCAGAGCTGCCCTGGTAAATCTACAGTACGGAGAGGTTAAGGAGGGAGCCAGCACCATTACCCAGCAGCTAGTAAAGAATATGTTTCTATCCCAAGATCAGACCTACGGCCGCAAGGCTGAGGAATTACTGCTGGCCCTTGATATGGAGCTCCACTACTCCAAGGAGCAGATTCTGGAAATGTATCTAAATACCATTTACTTTGGCTCCGGCTTTTACGGGGTAAAGGATGCCTGCAAGGGTTATTTCGACAAAGCTCCGGACCAGCTTGCCTTGCCTGAGGCCGCAATGCTGGCAGGTATCCCTAATGCTCCTTCCGTTTATTCTCCCTATGAAAACTACAAGCTGGCCAAGCAGCGTCAGTTTATTGTTCTGGATGCCATGGTACGGGCAGGCTACCTTAGAGAAAATATCGCCGAGGATGCCAAAATAAAGCCCCTTTATCTGGCTCGCCAATAATTTACCCAATACTTTATAAGTAAATAGATCCACATAAAAAAGAAGCCTTTACGAAATGAATCACCATTTCATAAAGACTTCTTTTATTTTTAAGAATTACTCGTTGCCCCAGCCACGGCCTACTCTGTGGTCAGGTCTCAGATATCTGTCAAGATCGTTCTCAACGATTTCCTGGGCCTTCTTCTTGGCCAGCTTTTCCTTCTTGTACTTCTCGTAGTTTTCCTTACCCATCTTCAGGATAAGCTCGTCCTCTTCCTTCTTCTCTCTTGCCACAACCTTCACTCTGTTGCTGTAAGCATTGAAGAAATCACGGCAGATTTCAGTGTAGAGCTTTTCATCACGAGGAGTGCCCTTTGGAGCGAGCTTTCTGTAGGAATACAGTACCTCATGGGACTTGGAATCCACAACATCAAAGAACACATTCAGACGGGTATCATTGGATACGGTGCATACGATATAAGCATCACCATAATCCTTTACTCTTTCCTTAAAGAGCTCCAGTGCCTTGTGACGGCCCAGACGATAAATATCGATATGCTCCTTGTTGTTAACAGTTCTGCAAAAATCCTGATAGGACATATAGCTGAACTGATCCTTCTTGTTGTTCTTTACGGCCTGATCATAAATCATCTTGGTCAGCTCTTCAACAGTTGGCTCCTCATCCTGTGGAGAGAACTGTGGGTTACCAATTACGAAAGACTTTACATCCAGCATGCCATAGCCGTATACAGTCTCCTTTGAGGTTCCCACTTCCCAGGCAAATGCAAACTGTGTGCCCAAAATCATAACGCACATTACAGTCAGCAGCTGTATAATCTTCTTCATTAAAAATTACCTCCATAAATATCTATTTTTACCCTTAGTAAAGTTTAATATAAACAGTCATGTTTGTCCATTAAAAGATTATTAAACCAACCATAAGAGACTAAATAGATGATATATCGCGCTTAACCAAATACCCGCTTGGTAATGGCCTTGCCAGTGGCTGTAAGTGCCAAACCACCCTCAGCAGTTTCCTTAACGGTACGAGGAAGGCTGCGACCTATGCGGTCCATGGCATCAATTACCTCATCCACCGGAATAACGGATTCCACCCCGGCCAAAGCCATATCAGCTGCCACCATGGAATGAACTGCTACAAAGCCATTACGCTTAACACAAGGCACTTCAACCAGTCCAGCCACAGGATCACAGGCCAGACCAAGCAAGTTCTTGATGGCCAAAGCCACTGCATGTCCCACCTGATCAGGGGTACCACCAGCCAGCTGCACCATGGCACCAGCGGCCATACCAGCTGCAGTACCGCACTCTGCCTGGCAGCCACCATATGCTCCAGCAATTGAGGCATTGGCCTCAATGACCAAACCAATTCCGGCTGCAGCAAACAAAGCCTCCACAATTTCTCCCTCAGTGTTATTGTTCTTTTCTGCAGCAGTCCTTATTGCCGCAGGCACAATACCACAGGACCCTGCTGTTGGGCAGGCCACAATGCGGCCCATTACTGCATTAACTTCACTGACACCCACAGCACTGGCTGCAGCAGTCATTACAGTTCGTCCTGTATAGCTGTCATCTCTATGGGCATAAATCTTTACTGCATCACCGCCAGTAAGTCCACTCAGGGACTTATCCTTATTGGCAATGCCCCGCTCGATGGATTCCTGCATTACCCGCCAGTTATCCTCCATGGATTTCAGCATATGCTCCTCACTGTCAAAGGAATGCTCCTGTTCATATTCCATGGTGATTTTACCAATGGAAGTGTTTCTCTCTTTTGCCAGCTCAATGAGCTCTTTTATGGAATTAAAATTTACCATGGTACCCTCTCCTATATAGCTGGTACTGCAAAGGCATTTTCGATAACGCCGGTGCTGCGGCAATCCTGAATAATATCCTCTGTCAGTTCCTCATCTGTCTCAATTATCATCATAGCCTGCTGACCCCGGTTACGCCGGAACACCCTCATAAATGCAATATTTACATTATGCTTGGCCAACACATCGGATATTTCACGGATAACACCCGGTTTATCCGTATGAACGATGATAAGTGATGGATACTGGCCACTAAGGGCAATCTGGAATGTATCAATATTGCGTACCTCAATGTTGCCGCCACCAATAGAAGCACCACCCACAGTAATTTTACGACCGTTTACTCCCGTCATGACAAACATGGCTGTATTAGGATGGGCATCCCCTAAATCAATTGGTGCAAAGGAATACTCCAGCCCCCGCTCCTTAGCAATTTCCAAAGCATTACGAATACGCTCATCCTCCGGTGAAAATCCCAGCAATCCTCCTATCAGTGCCTTATCCGTACCATGCCCCCGATAGGTCCTGGCAAAGGATCCATGAAGCAAAATCTCCGCCTTTGCCACCGGCTCCCCCAAAATTTTTCCTGCCATCAGCCCCAGTCTGGCCGCCCCTGCAGTGTGAGAACTGGACGGGCCGATCATAATAGGACCTACAATATCAAAAACTCCTCTCATATAATAACCTCCTAAATCCCCTGGAGATAGCTCTCCCCGCAAAAGCTATCTCCATATAAAAAGGACTGCAACCTATGCAGTTGCAGTCCCTCGACACCAAACTCCCGACAATCCTACAACTCATTTTAGGATTGTATTGTAACTAAAAATTACAGCAAATTATGTTCTTCCAGACATTTCTCAAGCATAACCTCATGCTCCGGCTCCATCTCAGTAAGTGGCAAACGCAATGGACCAGCGTTGTAGCCCTTCATGCGCATAGCTACCTTAACAGGAATTGGATTAACCTCACAGAACAGAGCACTGATCAAATCGATAAAATCAATCTGCATCTGGGCAGCTTCCTTAACCTTACCATCAAAGAACAGCTGGCAAATGTCGTGGGTCTCCCTTGGGGCCACATTGGACAATACGGAAATAACACCCTGTCCCCCCAAAGAAAGAATAGGAACAATCTGATCATCATTGCCGGAATAAACTGCCAAATCATCACCACACTCATGGCGGATCTTGGCAATCTGGGACAGATCTCCGCTTGCTTCCTTAACTGCCACAATTCGTGGGTGCTTGGAAAGCTCCTTATAAGTGGAGAGCTGAATATTCACCCCGGTGCGTGAAGGCACATTGTACATGATTATTGGAATATTTACAGAATCTGCTATAGCAGTATAATGCTTGATAAGTCCCTTCTGGGTACATTTATTATAGTATGGAGTAACCACCAGCAGTGCATTTGCCCCCACCTTTTCAGCGTACTGGGAAAGCTGAATGGCATAGGCAGTTTCATTGGAGCCGGTACCTGCAACTACAGGAATACGGCCAGCAACCTTTTCCACTGCATATTTTATAGCGGCTTTATGTTCTTCATCAGACATTGTAGCGGACTCGCCAGTAGTACCAGTAATTACGATGGCATCAGTGCCATTTGCAATCTGGTCCTCAATAACACGACCCAGCTCCTCGAAATTGATCCCATCTTCGGTAAATGGTGTAATGATGGCTACGCCAGCACCTCTAAAAACAACATCCTTCACAAAAAAACCTCCAAACATTGTCATGTTACATAACCAAGTTAATTTACATAACCAACATAATTATTGCATGGTGACTAAACAAAGTCAATGAAAGTCCTTATTAACCGTCACAATTATTAATCCATTATCCGGGTCATTTTGTCAAATACATCCTTGTTTTCTTCCAAAACAGTTTCATTTCCGAAAACGCAGATATTATCAGCCTTCATGGCAGCCTCAATGGCCGGGGCAAGATTTCTTATATCCTTTGGAGTGGTGGAAAGTATCTCATCCCTTACCTTCTGACGCTGCTCCTGGCTGTATTTTCTGAAATACAGGCTCTGGGCAAAGCTGCCCATCATCTTTGGTGTCAACGGCATATCAGCATTGCTTATGGTGCCAATAATATACTTGGTCATTTCCCGTTCATCCGCATCAAAATTCTTCAGAAAATCTGCGGTACCGTCAAATACCTGCAAAGTTTCCTTCAGCTTTGGATCTCTGTAAGACAGGAACATAACATTACCATTGCTGTTAATGCTGGTCATAGCACCATAGGCACCACCCTGAACCCTGATCTTAATCCAGAAATATTCGTACTTCAGCATTACCTCCATAACCCGGAGATAGCCTGGTACATCATAGCCCAGCTTAATAAGGTTGGCCCCCTTGCCCACATACTGCACCTGGCTGGAGGACAAAAGTGCCTCCTGATGCGTCTCCACTGGAAGCTCATAGGAACAAGAAGCAGCCTTATCAGCTTCCTTGTTAGACTTCAATGCCTCAATAAAGCTCTTTATTTCCTTTTCGAACATACCATAATCAGCCTTAGGCATAGTAACACCAATAGTAAGTCGCTTAGAGCTAAACAGCAATTTCTTTATCTGCTGAAGCTTGGACTTAAAGTCTGCGAAACGCTCATCAAAATTATCTGCCAGGTCCTTCAGTATAGGGTAAAGGGACAGCTCGCCCATTTCCTCAAATACGCCATCCTTGGAAATAAAGGATGCCAATCGGCTGCGGGCAACAGCTACAGAAGAATTCAGCATCTCCATTTCCATGCCAACCTTGGACTGGATAATCAGCTCCTTGAGGCGGGTATCATTCTCAAAGATAGTCTCATTAATAACCTCATTCATCAGTTCCACAGCAATAGGCAAATTGCGATAGAACACCTTGGAGGTCAGTCTGAACATAGGACGGAACTCATCAGGCTTGCCAGCTATAGGGAACACATCAATATCGCCCCCCATGCCACCGGTATAGAAGGTCATCTTCTTGCTCAGTTCCACATAATCATTGGATTTGGTATCCACACGACCCATAAGATCATTAAACAGGAAAGCGTATGGTACCAGCTCCTGTGGAATAACATCCATATCAAAATATACGGAATAATATACTATACCCTTGGTATCCACATCGGAGAAAAGCACCTTAACCCCGTCAATTTCCTTTTCCTCAAGTGGGAACACCCGGGCCTTTGGATTAATATCAGATATTTTAAGCAGTGGAATAGAAGCCAATGCCTCTGGACTGTCAGGAGTCTGCTGACGCTTTTTCAGTTTTGCGGCAGCATCAATAAGACCCTGAATTTCCTCAGAAGTCATACCAGCCTTGACCTTGGCCAGCTTCTCTTCCATTTTTTTGGTATTCTCGGCTGCCATAGTTACACTTGGCTTCAATACTACCAGTGCACCAAATTTGTTATCCAGCAACTTGGTTTTGATAAGCTCCTCATAATATCTGGTGGACAGCTTCTCGCGAAGGGACACCAACAAGTCCTCATAACGCAGCATGATAAGTGGATCCCTATCATAAAGCCAGCTATTCATAAGGGTCAAATTGTAGATAAGTCCCTTTGGGGCAGTACCAAAATCAGATTCACGGAGACGGAACTCCATACGGTTCAAAGTACCCTCCAAAAGATTGCGGTCAATGCCCTCTTTAACAAGCTTAGCCAGGGTAGTACGGATTATATCCACAAACTTGTCCGCATGCTGTGGCTCAGAGCCGTTCATCTCAATGCTAAAGAATGGCTGGAGCATTGCACCTTCAAAGCTGGAGGACACATCCTGGCCAATACCAGATTCAATAAGGGCCATTCGCAGAGGTGAGGCGTGATTCTTTAAAAGAGCCTCCTCTAAAAGGGACATAGCCAGCAGATCTTCCACCTCATCAGTATCTCCTGCAACTACGGAATAGGACAGGAAAGTCTTAGCCTCGGTGGTTTCCGCCTCACCAATTGGATAATCAGCCACCACTCGCTTAATTTCGTTGAAAGCCTTCTGCTCCTCAATGGTAGAATCCACATCCACAATGTCAAAGTTGCTAAGGTATTCCTCGTCAATAAACTTCAGCTGCTCCTCAATATCCATATCGCCATAGAGATATATGTAGCTGTTGGCAGGAGAATAATACTTTCTATGGAACTCCTTAAACTGGTCATAGGTAAGATTTGGAATAGCTGAAGGATTGCCTCCGGACTCCTTGGAATAAGTAGTATCAGGGTAAAGGGCACGCATTATTTCGTTGCCCAGCAAGTCCTCAGGAGAGGACAGGGCCCCCTTCATTTCGTTATAAACCACACCACTGTACTTTAATGGCTCATCCTGCTTTTCGATTTCATAATGCCAGCCCTCCTGCATAAGGATCTCAGGATTTTCCAGCATTACAGGATAAAATACCGCATCAAGGTAAACATCCATAAGATTATGGAAATCCTTGTCGTTGCAGCTGGCCACAGGATATATGGTCTTGTCCGGATATGTCATGGCATTGAGGAAGGTGTTAAGGGACCCCTTCACCAGCTCCACAAATGGCTCCTTTAATGGAAATTTTCGTGAACCACAGAGAGTGGAATGCTCAATAATATGGGGCACACCAGTATCATCCGTTGGAGGGGTGCGAAAGGCAATGGAAAATACCTTGTTATCATCCTTATTCTTTAAATATAAAAGACGGGCACCGCTCTTAACATGTCTAAATTCAAATGTGTCAGAAGCCACCTCTGGCACATGGTCGGTTTTTATCAGCTTAAAGCCATGAATAATGTCATTTACATTCATAAAAAATGACCTCCTTAATCGCTCACTAATGCTATAAGTATAGCATAAAATCCCTTATATATAAAAACAAGGCATACAAAAACTGCCCAGTGAAACCACAGGGCAGTCAAAAATACAACTATCAGTTTGCGTCCTTGGAAATGGTCTGCTCGTTTTTACCCAGCACCCAGCCCAGGACCTTCAGTTCTGCGTATACCATAACCTTCTGCTCACGAAATTCAGCCTTGGCAGCCTTAAGCTCTTTATACTTCTTGCAGGAAAGATTGTATCTGGCAGTAATCTCCGCCATACTTCTCATCTTTTCAGGTCTGTTTACAGCATGGTCCTTCACCAATTTATTAACATTCTCATTAACATTTTCATTTACGACCATAGAGCTCACTCCGTTCATTAGATTATGCTTCAAGTATACAGCAGTTTCGTCACTTCTTCAAGCGTTCCAATGCCCAATGGGCAATATCATGACGGAAGTGAGCATCCTTGAAGTGAATCTTGTCCACAGAGGCATAGGCAGAATCCACTGCTTCCTTAATGCCGTCAGCCTTGGCTACCACGCCCAATACGCGGCCACCATTGGTGTAGATATGACCGTCCTTTTCAGAGGTACCGGCATGGAACACAATATTTCCACCAGCCTCAGCTTCCTTCAGGCCAGTTATCTCATCACCCTTATTGTAGCTCTTAGGATAGCCACCAGCAGCCATAACAACACATACAGCCGCCCCCTTGCTCCACTTCACCTCAGTTTCAGCAAGAGTGCCGTCAATGCAGGAGAGCATAACATCCACCAAATCACTTTCCAAAAGTGGCAGAACCACCTGGGTCTCAGGGTCACCAAAGCGGGCATTAAATTCCACAACTCTTGGTTTACCGTCAGTCACCATAAGGCCTGCATAAAGGCAACCCTTATAAAGGCGGCCTTCCTTTTCCATAGCCTGAATGGTTGGTTCAAGTATCAGCTTCTGGGTTTCAGCCAACAGCTCAGGAGTTCCCACCGGAGCAGGGGCATAGGCACCCATACCACCAGTATTTGGACCCTGGTCATTGTCGTTTACACGCTTATGATCCTGGGAAGGAACCATTGGAATAATGGTCTTACCATCGGTGAAGCAAAGTACGGAGACCTCCTCGCCCTCCATAAATTCTTCAACCACTACACGACTGCCAGCATTGCCGAAGGCACCGTCACCCATAATTTCATCAATGGCCCTCAGTGCTTCATCCAGGGTCATAGCCACAATTACACCCTTGCCTGCAGCCAGTCCGTCAGCCTTAATAACTATTGGAGCCCCCTCAGCTTTTATATATTCCTTGGCTGCTGCCGCATCCGTAAAAACCTCGTATTTGGCAGTAGGGATATTGTATTTCTTCATAAGTCCCTTGGAAAAGGCCTTGGAGCCTTCGATTTCAGCCGCAGCCTGTACTGGACCAAATGCCTTGATTCCGGCAGCATTAAAGGCATCTACAGCGCCATTGGTAAGAGGTACCTCCGGACCAACTACTGCCAGCTCCACATTCCTTTCCTTGGCAAATTTCACCATGGAATCGTTATCGGTAATGGAAATCTCAGGAGCGCACTCTGCCAAAGAGGCCATACCAGGATTGCCAGGAATCGCATAGATTTTGTCAGCCTTGGCACTCTGGCTCAGCTTCCATACCAAAGTGTGCTCCCTTGCGCCACTGCCGATTACTAAAATATTCATTACTTATTCACCTGCTCCATAAGATAATTCTGAATGCAATCATCATACTCAGAAGTGTGCTTAAAAGCCTCCTGAGCCAGCTCCATACGAAGCATACCGCTCACGCAGCCGTTCTTGGCAATCTCCTCAGCCACCTGATCATAACGATCTGGATTGGTAATAACGGTAACATATTTGAAATTCTTGGCAGCCGCACGAATCATAGCAGGGCCACCAATATCAATATTCTCAATAGCCTCAGCTAAAGCAACCTCCGGCTTGGAAATGGTTTCCTTGAAAGGATAGAGATTTACTACAACCATGTCAATAGCGGTAATCTTGTGCTCCTTCATGGCCTGAACGTGATTTGGATTGTCACGGACAGCCAGAATGCCACCGTGAATCATAGGGTTCAGTGTCTTTACACGACCATCCATAATTTCAGGAAAACCAGTAACATCGCTGACATAGATTACAGGAATACCAGCATCCTTAATAGCCTTCATGGTGCCGCCGGTGGATACGATTTCCACTCCTGCAGCATGAAGCTTCTTTGCCAGCTCAACCACACCAGTCTTGTCCGATACACTGATTAATGCGCGTTTGATTTTCATAGTAAAGTCTCCTTTATTATTAAAAATTAATTTTTTATGCGTACATGTCGTTCGCCTACCAGCTCCAACTTTCCATCAACATAAAGCTCAATGGCCCTTGGGTAAAGGAGATGCTCCTTTTCCAGTACTCTGGCTGCCAGAGTCTCCTCTGTATCATTCTCCAAAACGGGCACAGTATCCTGCAAAATAATAGGGCCATGATCCATACCCTCATCAACAAAATGAATAGTGCATCCCGACACCTTGGTACCATAGGCCAGCACATCCCGGTGGGCATGGGCACCACCAAAGGATGGCAACAGAGACGGATGAATATTTAAAATCTGATGTCTGTATTCTCCCACAAAATATGGGCTCAAAATCCGCATAAATCCTGCCAGAACCACCAGAGTAACGCCAGCGTTTCTCAGCTCAGCCACCAGCTGTTCCTCAAAATCCTGCTGATCCTTGCATTCCTTGCGGTTAATGCAAATACTTTTAATGCCATTTTCTCTGGCCACGGTAAGGGCCCTAGCCTCAGGCTTGTCAGTAAGCACTATTCCTACCTCAGCCTTAATCTGGCCGGACTTAATAGCACCCAAAATAGACTGCATATTGGAGCCCCGACCAGAACAGAGAATACCTAATATATGCTTACTCATTGAACACGCCGCCTTTGGTAATAACCTCGTGATTGCCGGTGGTTACATGGCCAATCTCATATACAGGCTCATTCTTGGTCTTAAGATCAGCCTTGATAGCCTCAGCATCCTCACGGGAAACGATGAGAACCATGCCAATACCCATATTAAAGGTACGATACATTTCCTTCCAGTCCACATTACCCCACTTCTGAAGAAGCTTGAAAATGGCTGGAACCTCCCAGGTAGTGGTATCCACCACACAGCCCATACCATCAGGGAGAGCACGAGGAATATTCTCGTAGAAGCCACCGCCAGTAATATGAACCATGCCGTGAATATCGTATTTCTCTATAAGTGGCAGACAGGTCTTAGGATAGAGTCTGGTAGGAGTCAGCAGCTCCTCACCAATGGTCATGCCCAACTCATCAATGAACTCGTCACCCTTGTAGCCCATCTTTTCAAAAACGATTTTACGAACCAATGAATATCCGTTGGAATGAACCCCGGAGGATGGCAAGGCCAACAGCACATCATCAGCCTTCACCTTTTCGGAGGTAATGATCTTGGACTTATCCACCACACCTACTGCAAATCCCGCAATATCGTATTCCCCAACAGGATAGAAGCCGCTCATTTCAGCGGTTTCGCCGCCAATAAGGGCACAACCGGATTCCTTGCAGGCATTGGCAACGCCCTTTACTACAGCAGCCACCTGCTCAGGGTCCAGCTTACCCACTGCCAGATAATCCAAGAAGTAAAGTGGCTCAGCACCCTGTACCAGAATATCATTAACGCACATGGCCACAGCATCCTGTCCGATGGTATCGTGCTTGTCCAGCATAAATGCTAAACGCAGCTTGGTACCAACACCATCAGTACCAGAAACCAATACTGGCTCCTTATACTTGCCGGTATTTAGGGCAAAGAGACCGCCAAAGCCCCCCAGATCCCCCAAAACCTCAGGGCGATAGGTGGCCTTTACACTATCCTTGATAAGCTTTACAGAGTAATTACCGGCATCAATATCAACGCCGGCGTCACGGTAAGTCAGCTTTTCTTCCATTTATATCCCCCATTAACAATCTGTCTTTTTCTTTCTAGTTTCAAAAATATATTTGTCCGCCTCAGCCGGAGACTGGGTCTTCTGCTGAATAGGATAACCGCCATTAAAGCAGGCAAAACACATATTTTTAGGATTAAGCTCCGGCACACAGCTCTTCAGCCCCTCCAAGGAAAGGAAGTGCAATGAATCAGCGCCTATATATTCCCGAATTTCCTCCACGGACTTGGTAGCCGCAATCAGCTCCTTACGGGCTGATGTATCAATACCATAGAAGCATGGGAAGCCAATTGGTGGTGAACTGATTACCATGTGAACCTCTTTGGCCCCAGCATCCCGCAACATTTTCACGATTTTGCCGGAGGTGGTACCACGAACAATGGAATCATCAATTACGATGACAGACTTGCCCTTTACCACAGACTTCACAGGATTCAACTTCAGCTTAACGGCAGTATCTCTCTGCTTCTGACTAGGCTGGATGAAGGTTCTGCCAATGTAACGGTTCTTAATAAGACCACTGACATAAGGAAGTCCAGCCTCGTAAGCATAGCCGGATGCCGCCACATTACCGGAATCCGGAACGGAAATCACAATATCGCCCTTGCATTTTGCCTCTTTTGCCAGTATACGTCCCATTTCAAAGCGGGACTCATGGACACTCTGACCATCAATAATGGAGTCAGGACGGGCAAAATAAATAAACTCAAAAATGCACATGGATGGCTTTGCCTTGGCAAAACGATGGGATTCCAGACCATTTTCGTCAATAACCACCATTTCACCTGGCTCCACATCACGAACAAATTCTGCTCCCACCACATCAAGACCGCAGCTTTCAGAACTAAGAACATAGCCCCCATCCTCCAACCTGCCAATGCAAAGAGGTCGGAAGCCCTGAGGGTCCCTTGCTCCAATCAGCTTATCCTCAGTCATTATTGTGAGACAGTAGGCACCCTTGATTTTCTTTAGGCTATCGATGATTTTTTCTTCAACAGTAACTTTCCGGGAACGGGCAATAAGATTTACAAAAACCTCTGAATCAATGGTAGTCTGGAAGATAGTACCACTTTCCTCCAGTTTGCGGCGGATTTCACCGGCATTGGTCAGATTACCATTATGAGCCAGAGCGATCTTACCACCGGAATAGGAAACCATTAATGGCTGGGTATTGGCCAACAGGCTGGAACCTGTGGTGGAATAACGCACATGACCAATGGCAATGTACTGGTTTTCCATCTGAGGAATCTGATGACGGAATACCTCCCGCACAAGACCCATTCCACGGCTTACATCCATCCAGGCACCGTCAGTTACGGCGATGCCTGTGCTCTCCTGGCCCCGGTGCTGCAAAGCAATAAGACCATAATAAGTCAATTCGGAGACATTGAATTCCCGGGAGTAGACGCCAAAGACGCCACACTCCTCCTTCATCTTGTCTTCTTCTAAATCAATCACTTTAAACCTTCCAATCTAAATCAATATGCAATTTTATCTATTAGCGGACTTCGCCGGTAAGACGCTTAAGAATTTCCTTGTATGCGTCCTCAACATTGCCAAGGTCACGACGGAAGCGGTCCTTGTCCAGCTTCTCCTTGGTTACGGAATCCCAGAAGCGGCAGTTGTCAGGGGAAATCTCGTCAGCCAAAACAATCTTGCCATCCTTATCACGGCCGAACTCCAGCTTAAAGTCAATGAGGTCAATGTTCTTAGTCTTGAGATAATCCACCATAATCTTGTTTATTTTCAGGGACTGAGCCTCAATCTCGTCCAGCTCCTCAGCAGAAGCCAGCTTGCAGGCCAGTACATGATAACGGTTAACCATTGGGTCACCCAGGTCATCATTCTTGTAGCAAAGCTCAATAACAGGCATGGACATAGGAGTGCCTTCCTCCAGACCAAGACGCTTTGCCAAAGAGCCGGCAGCAACGTTGCGGATAATAACCTCCAAAGGAACGATGTCCAGCTTCTTAATAAGAACATTGCGGTCATCAATAACCTCTACCACATGGTTCTTGATGCCCTCTTTAGCCAACAAATCAAAGAAGAACATGGTAATCTTGTTGTTCATGATACCCTTATCCACAATTGTACCCTTCTTTGCACCATTACCAGCAGTAGCATCATCCTTGTAGTAACAAATCAGCTGATCTGGGTTCTCAGTTGCGTACAAAATCTTTGCTTTGCCTTCGTAGATTGCGTTCTTCTTTTCCATTGTTTAAATAACCTCCAATTAATTAAACCTTAAAAATACTCTATATGCAAAAGTAAAGGATCAGTCCTTGTTAAGCTGCTGCTCAACGCGCTTTGCCTTTGCTTCAACATCGGAAACCATTTTTTCTCTGTACTTCATCAGTTTTTCCTTGATATCCTTATCGGACAGAGCGAAAATTTCTGCAATAAAAATGGCGGCGTTCTTTGCTCCGTTAATTGACATAGTAGCTACAGGTATGCCAGAAGGCATCTGAACTGTACTAAGCAATGCATCCATGCCGTTTAAGGAAGTAGCATTTATAGGTACTCCAATAACTGGCAGGGTGGTATAACTCGCAATAACGCCACCTAAATGGGCTGCAGCACCAGCTGCTGATATGAATGCTCCTACACCTCGCTCAGGTGCAGTAGTCACTATTTCCTTAACCTTGGCCGGGGTACGGTGGGCCGACGCTACAATAACCTCTGCCTCAATACCAAACTGCTTTAAAAGGTCATAGCCCGGCTTTAAAATTGGCCAATCTGAATCGCTCCCCATAATGATGGATGCCTTCATGTATTTCTCAACTCCTCTGCTAAAAATATATGACAGACGATAACTTACCCATACAATATATCATCAAAAATAAAACACTGTCAACGAAAAGGAAGCCTTTATCTCCCTTGTTAACAGTGCTTAAATTACTTTAAATTGATTGGTATTAACAAGCTGCTTTTATAAGTGTTTTTTCGGATACAATTGTGCTCAAATAATAATCGGTTACATGATATTCACGTTCATGACTGCCGGCAGAAATAGTTCTTGCTGCCTTAAAATCGTTCAGGTCAGGAACTACATTATGACCCTCTGCATTATAGATGGCAATAACGGTATCATGAACCATATCCATGAATACTACCCTGTCTGCTCCTATGCCGCTACGAAAGGCAGCCAGCTTGCGAACAGTATCACCGTTCATCAAGGATTCATTGTAGTCCAGTACCAAATATTTCAGGTTATTTATATCTAAGCCATATACAATCTGCATGGTCAAAACCTCCTTACCTTTGATGGTTTTATTATAACAGGCATATTTTACACAAAATATGAAATTATTGCTATTTATATTGCAAAAAATGCTATAATAATACTAAAGTTATTATAACAGGAGCAGCCGTCTAGCGCATTTTAACATAAGATATAAGAAAAGGCAGGGGGCAGGCCACTGGCGCAATTAGGGCATAGGGCGTAAAAAACTTATGCTTGCCATTCCTCTGCCTTAGCATAAAAAATCATTTGTTTGAGCGACGCGAAGCTAGTCCTGTAAGGGCGAAGCGAGTTATGATTTTTTGTGCTATATAACAGGCAAGGAAAAGTTTTAGCCCTATGACCGACGCGACAGAGGACTGCCCCCGCCAAATATCATCATACTATGAGGTACTATTATGGCTACTTATAAGAAGAAAGGCTTTCTGCACCAGCATTTCCGTATCTTTCACCTAAAAGATACCGCAATGAAGGAAATCCCCTTTCATTACCACGATTTTCATAAAATTATTATTTTTATAGACGGCGAAGGCCAATATATCATAGAGGGTAAAAACTATCCCTTAAAGCCCAGGGACATACTATTTGTCAGCGCCGGGGAAATTCACCGCCCCGTTACCTATCCCGGCAAGCTCTACGAACGCATTGTTATCTATGTTTCTCAGGACTTTCTCGCCCATTGGCAAAAGGAACCGTGGAACGACGGGGAAATAGACCTTTCCAACTGCTTCCAAAGGGCCAGGGAGAGCTCCAGCGTTATGCACATGCCGAAAGGTACCGAGCACGACCTTCTCTTTCACATGAAGAAAATAGAAAAAGTGGACAAGGGCCAGGGCTTTGCCAACGAGCTGTACACAGAAATTCTCTTTATAGAGTTTATGATACTGCTGAACCGGGCCCTTATGACCAATCAACTGGAAAAACTCCACGAAGCCACCTACGACCCCAAGGTCCAGCTTGTGCTGGAGTACATCAATTCCCATCTGGAGGAGGACCTTACTGTAGACTTACTTGCTGATACTGCCTTTGTCAGCAAATACCACCTTATGCGTAAATTCAAGTCTGAAACCGGCTATAGTGTCCACCAATATATCACCAGCAAGCGCCTTCTCTTAGCAAAGGAGCTTTTAAATACCACCCCAGCCTCCATTACGGATATCTGCTTCCAATGCGGTTTTAGGGACTACTCTGCCTTTTCCCGTGAGTTCAAAAAACAATTCAAAATTTCCGCCCGTGAATACCGAAAGAGCTGAAAAAATCCTATGACTTATGCATATTTACATGCATTTATCATAGGATTTTTTTATAAACTATCTTCTGCCTAAAAAATTATTTTGCCATCAATTCAGCAATCTTATTGGCGAAATCCACTGGGTTCTCTGGCATTATGCCCTCAATGATAAGGGCCTGAGTGTACAGCAGATCACAGTAATCCTTGAAATCCTGACTATCCTTGCCGGCAGAGTGAAGCCCCTGCAGACGGGTAAAGAGAGGGTGATGCGGATTAATTTCCAAAATACGCTTAGCCTTAAACATTGGATTATCCATAGCAGCAAAGGTATGTTCCATGGACAGGGATGGTCCCATAGCGTCAGCCACCAAACATACGGCACTGGACTTTAAGCGGGCAGAAATCTTAACCTCAGCTACCTTGTCAGCCAGGGCCTCCTTAATGTCCTTAATAAGGTCATCGTTGGTCTTTGCCAGTTCCTCAGTTTCCTTCTTAACCTCCTGGGACTCAGCATCATCAAGATCAAGGTCGCCACGGCTAATGGACTGGAACTCCTTGTCAGCGTAGGTGCGAATAGCCTCAATGGCAAACTCATCCACTGGATCCAAGAGATAGAGTACCTCAAGACCCTTTTCCTTCAGAAGTTCCATCTGTGGCAGCTTCTCAATGGTAGCCTGATCAGTACCGGTAGCATAGTAAATCTTCTTCTGGCTCTCAGGCATACGCTCCACATATTCCTTAAGGGATACATTCTTGCCATCCTTGGAGGATACAAACAACAACAGCTCCTTCAGCTTGTTGATAATATCATTGCCAGTAAACATGCTGTTATAGATACCAATCTTTAAGGACTTGCCGAACTCTGCCCAGAACTTCTCATAGCCCTCACGGTCCTTGCTAAGCTTTCTTTCCAGTGACTTCAAAATGGTCTTTTCCATGTTCTTGCCAATGGTCTTAAGCTCACGGCTCTGCTGTAAAAGCTCACGGGAAATATTCAGGGAAAGATCAGGAGAATCCACCAAGCCCTTTACAAAGCCCAAGTAATCAGGCAACAGATCCTTGCACTTATCCATAATGAATACGTGACGGGAATAAAGCTGAATGCCTGGCTCATAGTCGGTGTGATAAAGGTTAAATGGTGCCTTGGATGGAATATACAGGAGGGAAGTATACTCCACAGTTCCCTCAGCCTTGTTATGGAATACCTCCATTGGCTCCTCCCACTCATGGAACTGGGTCTTCAGGAACTTGCTGTATTCCTCCTTGGAGATATCAGACTTGTTCTTAGTCCACAGTGGCTGCATGGAGTTAAGAGTACGAACCTCGGTCTTCTTGATCTTTTCAGCGCCCTCAATTTCCTTGCCCTCTTCATCACGAGGAGTTTCCTCGGTCTCGAAGTTCATCTTGATAGGATAACGGACATAGTCGGAATACTTCTTAACCAGGCTCTGGATGTTCCAGTTGTCAGTAAAGTTTTCCTCAGCACTGTCGCCGTAGAAATCCTTGCCCAGGGTGATGGTAATGGTAGTACCGCGGGTTTCCTTTTCACATTCTTCCATGGTGTAGGAACCGTCACCAGTGGACTCCCAACGAACTGCCTCCTTCTCCCCGGCCTTGCGGGTTACTACAGTAACCTTCTCCGCCACCATAAATGCGGAATAGAAGCCAACACCGAACTGACCAATGAGGTTGTAGCTGATTTCAGCATTGCCGGCATTTTCCTTTTCCTTCTTAAGCTGCTCCAAAAATGCCTTGGTGCCGGATTTAGCAATGGTACCAAGGTTCTCCACAACCTCTTCCTTGTTCATACCAATACCATTATCAGAAATGGTAAGGGTATGGCTGTCCTTATCAGGAACGAGGAAAATCTCGTAATCATCATTGCCCTCAAGAATGTTCTTATCGGTAAGGGAAGCAAAATGCAGCTTATCGATGGCATCAGAGGCGTTGGAAATCAGCTCACGAAGAAAGATTTCGTGATTTGTATAGATGCTGTGAATCATCAGATTCAGCAGCTGTTTTGTTTCCGCTTGGAATTCATGGGTTTCTTTTGCCATTATAAAGACTCCTTTATGTAAATATAATAATTGATAATTTTTAGCACTCCCAATACATGAGTGCTAACTCACAATTGCTATAATACATCAAAAAGTCAAAAATGTCAAAAATATACTTCACCTATTATAAAAAAAAGAGCCTGCACTTAGTCAGTGCAAGCTCTGTAATTTTAGATATGAATTATTTTTTCTTTTTCTTTGGCAGCTTGGACAGCTCCAGGAACTCCTGATATTCAGAGGTTGGCCACTGCTTGAAGGTGGTAAGGGCAGCATTGTAGGTTGCCAAACCAGCCATGGAAATTTCTGGGCTATCAATTAAGGAAATCATGAAACGACCACCAAACTCACCTGGCAGATAAGTCTGTACCATCTGGCTCTCTGCTGTAATAGTTTCATCCAACTGACCATCGCCATTGGTATCTACCTGCAACTCCTTTGGAGTAATGCCATAAATACCAAATACATTTTCAGCAACCTCAACCACACGGGTATTGGTTAAAACATATTTATTGGAGAAGTTGTCCAAAATAGTCTTACGCTCAGTATCGGAAACGCTGCCGGCATTGGCTGGAATATCACCATCATCATAAGCATTAATGAGTACAATCCAAGCCTTCTTTACATCATCCACATTTCCTTCAAATATGAGGATGTCACCCTTGGAGGTTTCGTCAAACAGGCTGGCAGGAACCACATTTGGCTGGGTTGGGCACATAATGCTGTAGCCATAGCGGGTGCTGGTATACTTGTACGGAAGATTTACTGGTACAACAGTGTCACCATTGGCCTCAGTTGTAACTGCCTGATCTGCTGGCTGTGCAGCCTCCTCTGCAGATACGGAAGACATTGCTGGCACCATGAGGAAAGCTTCCATTACAGCTGCCATAAATCCTTTAATTAACACATTTTTTATCTTCATTATTATTCCCCCACAATTCAATATAATTTGAATTTCACTACGGTTATTCTAGTGGACTATTTTGAAAAAATGGTGAAAACCATATTAAATAACCATTAAAATCACCTAATATATTCTATCAGCATTGTCAAGGCTTTGTCAGTAGTTTGTTTTTTTATTTCAGTGCGACTGCCCTTAAAAAGGTTTTTGGTAACGATTACACCTTTAGGGCCAGCAACGGAAATATACACCAGCCCCACTGGTTTCTCCACACTGCCTCCACCTGGACCGGCAATTCCGGTAATTCCTACACCGATATCAGCACCAATTCTCCCTTTAACACCACAAGACATTTCTTTGGCTGTCTGTTCACTGACTGCTCCAAACTGTTTTAAGGTGTCTTCCTTGACTCCCAAATGAGACATTTTCACCTCATTGGTATAGGAAACAATGGATCCCAAAACATAGGCTGAACTGCCAGCCACATCTGTAAGACGGCTGGTCAAAAGCCCACCGGAACAGGACTCGGCACAGGCTATGGTCTGGTTCGTTGCCAGCAGAAGCTTTCCTGCCTCTTCTTCCAATAACTCACTCATAGCCCTACTCCGCTCTTTCGCCAACCAAATCCTCCGTAAAGCCCTGAAGGATGCGAACCTTTACTATATCCCCGACTTTACTGGTGGTATCATCTTCGATATATACCAAATCATCCACATCATCAGCCTGACGATAGGAACGGCCGTAGGAGGTGCCATCATCGGCATGCCCTTCCACAATCACTTCCAGCACTTGATCCACTAGGGACTCGTTAATTTCCTGGGAAATCAGACTTTGAATTGCCTTAATTTCGTGATAACGATCCTGCATAACATCGTCATCCACCTGTCCATCCATATTTGCTGCCGGAGTATCCTCTTCCTTGGAATAAGTGAAGAAGCCTGCGTGGTCGAAGCGTTGCTCCTGAACAAATTCCTTCAGCTCCTGAAACTGCTCGTCAGTTTCCCCTGGAAAGCCCACAATAAATGTGGAACGAATTACCACTCCAGGCACCCGCTCACGAAGTTTCTTCAAAAGTGCTGCAATCTGCTCCTTTGTATCAGGACGACGCATTTTTCTGAGAACTTCATTGCAGGCATGCTGCAATGGAATATCCACATATTTTACAATCTTTTCCTCTGTAGCCATAACCTCAATAAGCTCATCAGTAAGGAAGCGTGGATAATTATAAAGGGTTCTGATCCATTTAATACCATCTATCTTGCACAGCTCCCGCAATAAGTTCGCCAACCTTGGCTTACCATAAATATCGTGGCCATAGTTGGTAGTATCCTGGGCAATAAGAACAATTTCCCTAACGCCCTTATCTGCCAGATTCTTTACCTCCGCCACAATATCATCCAGCTTACGGCTGCGGTATTTGCCACGAATCAGTGGGATGGCACAAAATGCACAGCGATTGTTGCAACCTTCAGCAATTTTTACATAGGCAGTGTGCTTAGGTGTGGTTGGAATGCGAGGTACAGAGGCATCATAGATAGTCTCATCTCCCTTAATAACCACACGGTTTCCTTTTAAGGTTTCATCAATTACCTCAGTAACGCGTCCCCAGGATTCAGTACCAATAATACCGTCTACCTCAGGCAACTCATCCAGCAACTCCTGGCCATATCTCTGGCCAAGGCACCCTGCAACAATCAGGCTCTTGCAGTGGCCATTCTCCGGCTGCTTGTATTCTGCCATATTCAAAATAGTATTTATGGATTCCTCTTTTGCTGACTGAATAAACGCACATGTATTCACAATGAGAATATCAGCATCAGATGGGTCGTTTACAATTTCAATCTCCCGTTCCTTAATAAGACCCAGCATTACTTCTGTATCTACCAGATTCTTGGAACAGCCAAGACTTACAAATCCTGCTTTCAAGCTTTACCTCCTAAATATAATCTACTTTATCTGCCAAATCTTACTTCCTTAAGCCAGCGATCCAACAACTGTCTCCGTTCCTTTTCGGGGTAATCTGCCAGTTGGTCGTATAAAACCACATTTTTCCCCGCAAATTGCTTGGCGGCCATCAGCGAGCCATTGGCCGGCATGAAATAAAAAGCGTTATTCATCATTGCCAGCTGTGGTTCATCCGTCAGCATCCAATTAATGAATTCCTTGGCCTTATCACTATTGGGACAATTTATAAGCAGTCCGATTCCCGTAAGGGTGTAAGCGGTACCCTCCTCAGGATAAACAAGCTTTAACGGATATCCGTCACCAATATAACGCAGTGCCTCGCTTTGAACCACCACAGAAATATCCGCCTCTCCCATGCCAGTCATTCTGGCAGGAGTTGACAAATACTTGGCATATTGCACCACATGGGGATGGAGCTGCTTCATATAATTCAAAGCATTATCCTCACCATTCTGAGCCACCATAAACATATAAATGTTGGCAGCATTGTCAGCCGCCATAAAATCTGTTATGCCCAGGCGATAATTCTGCAGTTGTCCCAATTCCTTCCATGATGCTGGTATGTGAGGCAAGCGCTGCATATAATCCGTATTCACGCAAAAAACCACCGGATCATACCAAAGGCCTGTCCAAAATCCCCTATCATCCTTAAAACGGTCGCTTACCACATCTCCATGCTCAGAAATGTATGGCTGAAGCCAGCCATCAACGGCAGTTCTCCGCAAAACACGACTATCAGTCAATATGAGGTCCGCCTTGCCGGTTTCCTTAATTCTTTCCGTAAGGTCACTTTCCGTCATGGGAACGAAGGTAACCCTGATCTTATGACTTTTTTCATAAGCCTCAGCCACAGGAGTAACATTCTCCGCCGGCAGGGTGGTATAGACAACGATGTTGCCCCGCAGACGACTGTCGTCGTAGCTGCCTCCATTGGTAAAATACAAAGCACAGAAAATAGAAGCAACAATCATAAGAAACGAGGTAATCAGCAACATTGAATATCTTTTCATATACTATACACCATCGATTCAGAAACACAAAAATGAATTTCATAGTAAACTCCGTGCAAAATGATATTTTGCACTACGCCCTTACACGAAATCTAAAGCTCATCTGCATCCTTCGGATTTGATTCACTAAGATTTCATAGTAAAAATCCTGCAAGGAAATGAAACTCCCTGCAGGACTCGCAGTTTGAACTAAATTATTTGTTTGAGCGCATCCATACTGGAATATCAATTCCATTGGCCTTGTAGAAATCCTGCTTTGGAACGCCAATATTAGCTGCATTGGCACCCTGATTGCCAAACACTGGAACTCTCATGCCACTTGGTGGAGTCTGCTGTGGTGCCTGCTGATTTGCATTAGGCATTGTAGTATTCTGACGCCCCTGTTCAGACTCGAAGTCAGTAGCCACGACAGTAACACGAATGGAGTCACCCATGGTATCATCCACAGAAACACCCCAAATAATATTCGCATCTGGATGAGCCTCAGCAGTGATACTCTGGCTGGCCTCGTTAAGCTCCATCATATTGAGGTGAGAAGACTCACCAACAAAGTTGATAATTACACCTCTTGCACCACTTACGGATACCTCCAGAAGTGGAGAATTAACGGCCTCACGAAGAGCGTTCATAGGTGCATTATCACCAGAGGCTTCACCTATGCCCATCAGCGCAGGACCAGCATTGCTCATAACAGCCTCAACATCGGCGAAATCCAGATTTACATAACCAGATTCGTTGATAAGATCGGAAATACTCTGTACACCCTGACGAAGGATGTCATCAACTTCTCTAAATGCATCAATAAATGAAGTGTTACGATCAATAATATTCAAAACCTTCTCGTTTGGAATTGTAATGATAGTATCAACACGCTGACGCAAAGCTGCAATACCAGCTTCAGCGCGCTTTGTACGCATGCGGCCCTCATAAGAGAATGGACGGGTTACAACGCCAACGGTAAGGGCACCAACCTGCTTGGCACACTCTGCCACCACTGGAGCTGCACCAGTACCGGTACCACCGCCCATACCAGCTGCGATAAATACCATATCAGCACCCTGAAGGGCTGCCAAAATTTCCTCACGGTTTTCCTCAGCTGCCTTGGCCCCAACCTCAGGACGGGCACCGGCACCCAAACCACGGGTAGCCTTACCACCAATCTGAATGCGAGTGGAAGCCAAAGACTGGTCCAATGCCTGGGAATCGGTGTTTACAGCAATAAACTCAACGCCCTTAACTCCGGCATTAACCATGCAATTTACTGCATTGCTGCCGCCACCACCAACACCAACAACTTTAATTACGGCCTTGTCATCAAAATCCTCAAAACTATCAAAATCTATTGGCACTCAAAAAACCCCCACATATATACTTTAATTCGAAAATAATATCAATATACTCATACATCAAATATTATAACATTTATTAATTTCAAAATCTATAGCTAGCGAATCTGAAATTAATGCTTTTTAAGCAAATGCTGACGAATAAAGCCAAGGTTATTAAATATTCTTAAGCCAAAGGCTAACAGTGCAACATAATATAAATCTATTCCCAGTCTATCGCCCACATAAACCAAGAATGCCGCCATCAAAGAATTTGTAAAAAAACCGGAAATAAAAATCTTGTCATCAAAGGTACCACTGCAGGCCGCCTTAATACCACCAAATACTGAATCCATGCAGGCCATAAGGGCGACTGAAAAGAGGCTTGAGTATCCCGCAGGAATTCCAAAAGGCACCAAAAATCCCAGTGTACCTCCAATAAGGAGACCAACTACTGCATAAATCATTTTGTCTCCTCCTCTTTACTTGAAGTGGTAGCCAGCTTATACTTGACCGTTGCTTTATAGGCCGGAATCCACACATTGTCCAATGGCTGTATGGTGAGATTAATGCCCCATACCTTCAGGGAATCAGCCACGCCGCCACGCATATTAATGGCATTTACAAGATTATCCTTGTCACCTATTGCCCTTATCTCAAATGGAGGCGCAGAGCGGACATTGTTTACGGAAATAGTTGGTCCTGCACAGCGTATTTCAGAATTTGCCGTCAAACGCTGACCATTAATAGAAAGAGCCTCTGCACCGGCAGCCCTCAATTCATTGACCACTTTAAGAATATCCTCATCATGCACCAGATAAAGATTTGGATCATTTTCCATCTTGGCCTTCTTGGCACTGTCATCAATAGTCACAATGACCCCGGGGCCCTCCAAAGGAGTCATGCCGGAAATCATCATGATATCATCTGTAATTTTTTCCGATTTGGCATCCCCGGACATTCCTCGCAAATCGCGGTTTTCAGCCTCCAGCTCCTTATTCTCCACCTCAGCCTTATGGAGTCTGGCAGCCAATTCCTCCACGCGCTGGCTTGGCTGGGAAGCCCGTATATCCTCTGTACTCTTAAACTGGATAACCAGCATAAAACCTAGAACCATGCAAACGCAGGCAATAGACAATCGCCCTTTTTCTAACTGCATTTTTCTCCTCCTATACCGACTATTCCTTTAGTTTAATGGAATAGGAACCATCAAATCTGGCATCCACATATTCTATAGGATGCTTGGCCTGCTTAATCTCACGATTTACACTCTCAGTAATCTCCAGCTTCTTCTGGAGAGTGTCCAAAGCTCCCATTTTCAGCTGAACAGAATGATTCATATATACCATTACATTATTAGGATCCGATATATTAATCTCGGCAATACTGGTTGCCGTGTCCCGATTAAGCTTGTCCAGAAAATCCAGGACCTGGGAAAGCTGCTGGTTTTCTGCAGTATCTCCTACGAAAAGATCCGATACCTCCACTCCGCTGACAATAGGCACCTGAATCTGGGACAGGGTTCTGTGTGCATCCAATACAATTCCGCCCCGGCCCACCTCAAGATAACCATAATCGCATTTTATGATAGCCAGTGGAATACGTTCCACCACCTGAATATCCAGAGAATTTGGGAAATTTCTCCTTACAATAACCTGATCAATACGAATATCCTTGGACATAGCCTGTATAATTTCGTCTGTGGCCAGCTTGAAAAGATTCTCTCCCATATTAATGCCGGAAATACGAATTATTTCCTCATCGGAAAGATACGCATTGCCATGAACATTAACATGCTTCAGTACAAATACCGGCGAAAGGGCAATGGCAATAAAGGCCATAAATGCTGCCAACACTCCCAAGACCCGTATTATGCCACGGCGGGTGATAATCTTACGCTTAGGCTTCCCGTGAGCATCCCCGTTTACGGATCTGCCCACATTCCCCCTAATAACTGTATCATCAATGGATTCAGAATTAATGGTATCCATTGTCCCCAGTGGCTTATATTCCATTGTGTTATCGATTATTTCCTTGTTGTCGATATCTTCACCATTCATCGTTATCAGTCCTCAAAACCGGCCATGTAGAGTATTTTCTCACAAAGCTCAGGAAATTCAATACCGGCAGCTCTGCCCGCATCTGGAACCAAGGAGGTTTCAGTCATTCCCGGAACAGTATTTACCTCGATAGCATAAGGCTTATTATCCTCGCTGAGCATAAAATCAACACGGGCTACGCCACAGCAGCCACAAACTGCAAAGGCACGCTTGGCAATGTTTTTGATCTCCGCTGTAAGCTCATCACTTACAGGGGCAGGAATGATATGCTGGGAAGCTCCCACCTTGTATTTATTTACATAGTCATACCACCCCTCAGAGGTTGTAATCTCAATAATTGGCAGAACCTCCTGCTTCTCCTCATTACCATAAACAGCCACAGTCAGCTCACGGCCCTTGATATATTCCTCCACCAAAACTGCATTATCATACTTAAAGGCCTCGTTAAGGGCATCCTTCAGATCCTTGGAATCCTTAACAATAACCACACCGATACTGGAGCCCTGGGCTGCAGCCTTAACCACTACAGGAATAGAAAATTCCTTCTGAATTTCCTCGGCCAAATCACGCTGCTTATGCTCAAAACGGAAATAGGTGTGAGACCGTGGGGTTGGCACATCTCCAGCCTGGAAAAAACGCTTGGTAGCCACCTTATCCATAGTAACAGCAGCAGCACAAACTCCGGAGCTGGTATATGGTATACCCAACATCTCCAAAGTACCCTGAATAATACCGTCCTCACCAAACTTGCCATGAAGAGCGTTAAATACAAAATCCGCCTTCATTTCCCGAATCTCATCCACAAAGGTCTCAGGAACCAGTTCCAGACCTACCGCATTATAATTCTTGGATTTTAAGGCATTTAAAATAGCAGTACCACTGCGACGGGATACCTCACCCTCGCTGGATGGTCCACCCATTACAACAACAATTTTTTTACTCATTTTAATAAATAGCTCCCACTCATTCTATCTCAATGTATTTACTTTAAAAGCTCTACCAGCTCTTCGCCGCACTTTACAATATCCCCGGCGCCCATGGTCATAATGAGGTCTCCCTCCTGGGCAATGGACTTAAGATATGCTGCGATTTCCTTTTTATCTTTGATGTAAACAGTCTTCTGGCCAGTCTGCTCAGCCACTTCCTTTACGAGAAGCTCACCATCAACCCCTGGAATAGGGTCCTCTCCGGCAGAATATACATCAGTAAGCACCAAGAGATCAGCACCCTCAAAGCAGCTGCCATATTCCTTCTGTAAAAGCTGGGTACGGCTGTAGCGATGTGGCTGAAAAGCACACACCAGACGCTTAGGCTGAGTCTGGCGGGCAGCCTTCAAGGTGGTGGCAATCTCTGTAGGATGATGAGCATAATCATCAACTACCCACACGCCCTGGGCCTTTCCCTTGGTCTGGAAACGGCGCTTGGCACCATTAAACATGGTAAGCCCCTCAGCCATCTGGGCCACAGTCTGTCCCAAGGTTATACCGGTTACCACACAGGCCATGGCATTAAGCACATTATGACGACCAGGAACATTCAGCTTTACTGTGCCCAGATTATCCCCATTATGCATAACATCAAAGGAAGTGCCACTGGCATCTGCCTTGATGTTGGCAGCCACATAATCCGCCTCATGGTCAATAGCATAGGATACAATCTTGCGATTAACGTTCTTAACGATATTTCTTATATTTTCATTATCAAAGCACACAACGCCCCAGCCATCTTCACGAATCTGATTCAGGAACTGGGTAAAGGCCTTGATAATGTTTTCCATGGTTCCATAATGGTCCATATGATCATTTTCCACATTGGTAACAATACCAATATACGGATAATATTTCAAGAAAGTTCCATCACTTTCATCAGCCTCGGATACCAGATAATCACTTTTGCCTAGCTTGGCGTTACTACCAAGGTAATCCACCTCTCCACCGATGATGATGCTTGGAGATACCCCTTCGTAGTCCAATGACACTCCCAGCATGGAGGTGGTAGTGGTCTTGCCATGAGCACCGGCTACAGCAATTCCCTTGGAATTATTGATTAAAAATGCATTTACATCAGAACGATGAAGACGCTTTAAACCAAGCCGCTTTGCTTCAACCACCTCAGGATTTTCCTCCCGGATGGCACTGGAAACAACAATTGCCTCTGTATCCTGAACATTCTCAGCACGCTGGCCAATGAAAACCTTGGCCCCCAAATCCTGGAGAACGTCAGTCATAACCGATTCCTTAACATCAGAACCGGAAACATTATATCCCTTTTCCACAAGAATCTTGGCCAAAGCGCTCATACCAGCGCCGCCAATACCTACAAAATGAACCTTCTTAATGCCTGTAAGCACTACAATACATCCCTTCAAAAATTATTTTTGTTGATTACGGGCTAACTCTATTATCATTTCCGCGATGGTAGCTGCAGCCTCCGGATGACCGATGCTATGACTTCTTTCAGCCATATCCTGCAATTTGCGGTCGTCGGCCAACAACTCCTCAATGGTGGAAATCAAAATTTCTGCACTAATATCCTTGTTGAGAATAACCTTTGCTGCACCAGCCTTTTCAATGGCACGGGCGTTAAACTCCTGATGGTTTTCCGCCGCATAAGGATATGGTACCAGCACCGCTGGAATTCCCTTGGCAGTAAGCTCCGCAAGGCCAGTGGCACCAGCACGAAAAACAGCCAAATCCGCCACTGCCATTGCTTGGGGCATATTATAAAGATAAGGATAAACCTTAAGATTGGAGAACTTATCCAAATCTACCCCAGCCTCGGCAATGCGCCGTAATATATCCTCATGCTCCGCCTTGCCAGTGGCATGGAGAATCTGAACCCGCTTACTGCCAGCAAAGTGCTTTAACACGCCTACCATGGCGCGGTTTATGCTACGGGCGCCCCGGCTTCCCCCGGATACCAGCACAGTTTTCTTGGCCGGATCCAATTCAAAGGCACTGTATCCCGGCTCCCGCTGGGTATTAACCACCTCATCACGAATAGGATTACCAGTAAATATTACCTTATCCTGCGGAAAGTGCTTGTTTGCTTCAATAGCACCAGTAGCAATTCTGGAGACAAAATTGGATAAAATCTTGTTGGTAATACCAGGAACCACATTCTGCTCCTGAATCAAGGTCGGAATTCCCATAAGGCTTGCCGCCATCAATACTGGTCCACAAACATAGCCTCCTGTACCAATAACAACATCCGGCTTAAAGGAACGGACAATTCCCGCCGCCTTGAAAACACCCTTTATGGCCTTAAATGCCCGGACGAAGTTGGCCGGGCTCAGACTTCTTTTAAACCCCTGTAAATCCACAGTTTTAAATGGAAATCCTTCCTTTGGGACAATATCGGCCTCCAAGCCTTTACTGGTTCCCACATAAAGGACCTCCAGATTATCTATTTTTTTCTGCAATGCCCGTATGATGGTAATGGCAGGATAAATGTGACCGCCTGTACCACCGCCGGATACGATTATTTTCATTTAAGCAAATCCTTTACCAAACACTTGAATACACGACCACGCTCTTCAAAACCGGAGAACATATCAAAGGACGCACAAGCCGGTGAAAGAAGCACAGTCTGAGGAATCCCAGCAATATTGTGGGCAATCTCCACAGCCTTTTCCATAGAATAGCCTGCCTCATGGATATGCTCGGAACCATAACCAGCCGCAATAGCACATTCCTTAAAGCGGGCAGCAGCATCCCCCACAAGAATCAGTTCATCCACCCGTTCCTTCACCAGTTCCATAAACTCACTTAAATCTGTGTGCTTATCATCACCACCGGCAATAAGAATCAGATGGCCCTCAAAGCTCTGCAAAGCCTTTATGGCAGAGTCAGTGTTTGTGGCCTTGGAATCATTGAAGTATGGAACGCCATTTACAGTAGCCACTGGCTCAATACGATGCTCAACTGGCTCAAAGGACTTCAAGCTCTCACCAATTTTTGGAAGACGAACGCCACCTAAATACGCTGCCGCAGCAGCCGCCAAGGCATTTTCAATATTGTGACCGCCCTTGATCTTCAGTTCTTCTGTACGGCACAATTTACAGGTCTGACCATTCCAGGAAATTGTGAGCCAACCATCATTAACGAAGGCACCCTCCTTAAGAATTTCCTTACGGCTGAAGAAAAAAACCTTGCCCTTGGCGCGATTGGCCATATCACGGGTCTTTTCATCATCATAATTAAGTACCAGAAAATCATCTGGTCCCTGATTAGCGAACATCTTCTCCTTCATGGCCTGATATACCTCAAGGCTGCCATGACGGACCACATGGTCAGGAGTAACATTCAACACTACTGCCACATGAGGATTAAAGGTACTGGAAGCCTCCATCTGATAACTGGAAATCTCTGCCACAATACAGCTTCCTTCTCCAGCCTTAAGAGCCTCCTCACAAAGAGGTATACCAATGTTGCCACCCACTCCTGCATTGGGATATCTGGTACGCATAAGCTGCCCAAGAAGACTTACAGTGGTAGTCTTGCCATTTGTACCAGTTACGGCCAAAATTGGGGATTTAGCCAAATTATAAGCTACCTCCACCTCTGTGGTAACTGGAATATTACGCTTATACGCCTCCTGAACAACAGGAATCCGAACAGGCACAGCTGGGGAAAGGATAACTATATCCACCCCATCCAGAAGACTTGGCTCCTGCTTGCCAAATACCAGTTTAATACCGGAATCACGAAGCTCCTGCATATTATAGCTAATATCAGCCTCGGCCTTGGAATCACTAAGAGTAACATCTGCTCCCATGTTCTTGGCAATCTTGGCAACAGCATTACCACTGATACCAGCACCGATTACCAACACCTTTTTTCCCATGAACTCCATTACTTACATCTCCTATTATTACCAAAAAATCTGGATTACATACCAAATATATACAAGGCCAGACCCGTGGCACCAGCAATGGCTCCCACAGCCCAGAAGGTCCATACAACACGAACCTCTCTCCAGCCCTTCAGCTCAAAATGATGATGAATAGGACTCATCAAAAATACTCTTTTCCCTGTAGTTTTGAAGGAAATAACCTGAATAATAACAGACATGGCCTCACAAACGAAAATAAAGCCAATAACCGCCAGCAAAATTTCCGTATGGGTCAGAATGCCAAGGGCCGCCATAACACCGCCCAAAGCCAGTGAACCCGTATCTCCCATGAAAATCTTGGCTGGATGATAATTAAACTTCAAAAAACCAAGGCAGGCACCAATGGTGGCTGCGCAAAGAATAGCCAAATCTCCTTTTCCCATGGCAAAGCATACCAACATATAGAAGAATGCTGCCACAGCCACAGTACCAGAGGCCAAACCATCAAGGCCGTCGGTGAGATTTACCGCATTTGTTGCCCCCACCATAACGAAAAAAAGCAGGGCGTAAAAGCCATATCCCAGGTCTAAATTCCCCACAAAGGGAACCCACAAATCAGTAGGAAGTCCGCCAAATGCTGCCACCAGAGCCGCCATTATAATCTGTCCAAGCAGCTTCTGCTTTGCCTTTAACCCCAAGTTATGCTTTCTTACAACCTTAATGTAGTCATCTAGAAAGCCCAGGGCAAAATGGCCCAAAATAACGAACAACGCCAGCAAGATTTCCACAGTATGGTCTGCAAATACCAATGTGGAAAGCACCAAGCCCAAAATAATCATCATACCGCCCATGGTAGGCGTTCCGCTTTTGGCCTGATGGCTCTGAGGCCCCTCCTCACGAATGCTCTGACCAAACTTCAGCTTATGGAGCTGAGGAATAAGCCAAGGGCCTGCAACCACCACTAAAATAAAGCTCAATGCCAACGCATAGGCTGTATTTATATTTATTTCAAACATAATTGTTTTAAAGCCTCCAAAAATCAAATAAGGTCAATTATAGCTTCCATTTTCATTCCCCGGGACCCCTTAAAGAGTACCGTATCCTCTGGCTGGAGAAGCTCCTTCAGCTTTGCTGCCGCCGCCTCATGGCTATCCACATGGAATACATTTTCCATACCGGCCTCACGGGCTCCATTGGCGATTTCCTTCCCCATAGGTCCAAAGGCTACCAACGCCACAGCACCACTTTCTGCCACCTGCCGGCCCACCTTTTGATGAGCTGCTACAGATACATCACCCAACTCCAGCATATCACCCAATACGGCAATGCGACGACCCTTGGTAATTTCAGCCAAAGTGTTTATAGCCGCCTCCATGGACATTGGGCTGGCATTGTAAGCATCATTGATAACATTGTAACGGTCCACTCGCTTAGCTTCAAAGCGCATACCGGTCATTTCCAGGCCATCAAGTCCCTGCTGAATAGCAGAAGCATCCATTCCCAGGGCATAGCCTGCAGCAATAGCCGCCAAGGCATTGGACACGTTGTGACGGCCCACCATTTGAAGAGTAAATTCACCCACCTGGCCATCAGCTCCCAAACGACACTTGAAGGTGGTGCTGTTAAGACCGCCATTCACATCAAAAGCCTTAATATCTGCCTCATTATCAATGCCAAAGGTAATAACCTTAACACCGCTATTGCACTTATCCTTCATAGCAGCAGTATATTCATTGTCATTATTCAAAATAACAGTGCCACCTGATGGAATAGCCTCCACCAGCTCAGCCTTGGCCTTGGCAATGTTTTCCATGGAACCCAGAAGCTCCATATGGGTTTCTCCCACATTGGTAACAATACCAATGGTAGGAGCTGCAATAGGAGCCAAAGCCTTAATCTGTCCAAGACCACGCATACCGATTTCCACCACTGCTGCCCTATGGTTCTCATTCATATTAAGGAGAGTCATAGGAAGACCAATCTCATTATTGTAATTTGCCTGGGTCTTTAAAACCGGAAACTTGGCTGAAAGCACAGAGGCTGTTAAATCCTTGGTGGTGGTTTTACCATTGGAGCCAGTAATACAAACCACAGGAATATCAAACTTCATGCGCCAAAAATGGGCCAGTTCCTGATATGCCCTTTGGGTATCGGTAGCAGCCTTTATAACAGTGCCCCCCAGCTTGGCCTTTGGCATATCGTATTCATTGCTTACCAGCACACCGTTGGCTCCCAGATTCAAGGCCTCCTCGGCGAAGGTTTCCCCATTGAAGCGCTCCCCCTTCAAGGCAATAAACAAGCATCCAGGAACAATTTTACGGGTATCAGTAACAATTTCAGAAAAGATTTCCTTGCCATTTTCAAGTATTTCTGCACCATTTAAGGCAGTCTCCACATCTTTTAAAGAAAACTCAGGCATAATTATTCTCCCATTTTTGCTTTAATGGCCTCAGCAGCCACTTCTTTATCGTCAAAATGAATTGTCTTGTCCTTAAGAATCTGGTAATCCTCGTGGCCCTTGCCGGCAATTACCACAATATCACCCTTCTGGGCGATTTCCACCGCTCTGAAAATGGCCTCACGACGGTCAATAATAGCCTCATGCTGCTTATTGCCTACCGCCTGCTCAACGCCTTCCACTACCTGGCTAAGTATAAAGGAAGGATCCTCAGTACGAGGATTATCCGAGGTGGCTACTATAACATCAGAAAGCTCCGCAGCAATACGGCCCATTATAGGACGCTTGGTGCGGTCACGATCGCCGCCACAACCGAATACAGTAATAATACGGTTGTCGCAAATCTTTCGGGCTGTGTGAAGAATATTCTCCAAGCCATCAGGGGTATGGGCATAATCCACGATGACAGCAAAATCCTGACCACCACGAACCAGCTCAAAACGCCCTGGTACGCCGCTGAACTCCTCCAGTGCCGCCTTAATAAACGGAAGTGGCACGCCCTCAGCCATAGCAGCCCCAGCAGCCGCCATTACATTATATACATTGAATATACCGGTAATCTTTAAATCCAGTGGCAGGGAACCAAACTGCTGCTTAATGTCAAACTTGGCACCGCTGGCCAGAACCTGAATGTTTTCAGCCTTTAAGGATGCCTCCTTCTCAATACCATATGTAATATGACGACAGTCAGCATGATCCAGCATGAATTTTCCTGCCTCATCGTCAATGTTTACAACTGCGGTCTTGCCGTTCTTCACATTGGAAGGACTGCTTACCATATCAAAGAGCTTGGCCTTGGCCAGCTTGTAGTTTTCCAAGGTCTTATGATAGTCCAGATGATCCTGGGTCAAATTAGTAAATACCACTGTATCAAATTCAACACCGGCCACTCTGTCCTGATCAAGGGCATGGGAAGACACTTCCATAACCACATAATCCATGTTTTTCTCCAGCATCATGTGCATGGTATGCTGAAGCTCCACCACATCAGGGGTGGTATTGTGAATTGGCAGCACCTCATCCTCTATCATAATCTGAATGGTGCCAATAAGACCTACCCTAAAGCCCATCTTACGGAGCATAGCCCGTATCATATAGCTTATGGAGGTCTTGCCATTAGTACCGGTAATACCGATTATACGCATACGCTGGGCAGGATAATCATAAAAAAATGGCACGATAACCTTCAGGGCTTCCTTCAGGTTTGGTACCAGCAGTACATCCATACCAGCAGGCATAAAGGCATTCTCATTATCTGTAATAATAGCCACTGCCCCCTTTTCCTTGGCCTGGGGAATGAAATCGTGGCCATCCACATGAGCACCCACCATACATACAAACAGGGTACCTTCAGTAGCCTTTCTGGAATCGTGTTCTATATCTTTAATTACAGTCTCACCGTTGCCAATAATCTCAGCACCCTCAATAAGTGCCGCCAGTGAACCTAATGTTTTTTCCATTAGAAAATCCTCCTAATTTTCATCATAACATAACCAATTTATTATAACGCTATTGTTCAAATTTTGCCATAGCAAAATATACATCTTTGCGTTTCAACGAGTGCCAACTCGTTATAACGCCACAACCCATGCCATGCAACTAAAATAAACATCCCATATTTTAAGGCATAAGAAAAGGGACTGCTCATGGCAAGTCCCTTTTCCATAAGGTCTATCCGTTCTTTTTTAATACTTGGTCTGATTCCCTGCAAAATAATTTTCCTGTGGTACAGTCATCCCCAACTGAGTCACAGCAATTTCTTTGATACGGGAATGAGACTTCAACTTTGCGTTCTCTACTCTGAGAGTTTCATTACTCTTCTCCAGGGCACTAGCTTCAGCCTGAATACGACCGACTTCATACACTTCGCTTGCAAGACAACTGCTAAACCATAAAATTAATCCATAAATAAGTGCACCTACAACTAAGAAGCAAACTGCTTTCCTACGACGAGGGTCCTTCTGTACATTACGCCTTACAATTTTACGTCGTATAATCTTTTGCTGTTCCTGGGGAAGTTCCTCAAAGTACTCTTCTTCAATTAACTGACGGGCAAGCACACAAGTAACCTCCTTTCAGTGCTTATTTACTAGGTGTCAATCCAATTTCTCCGCTATTCGCAGTTTAGCGCTTTTCGCTCTTGAATTCTGTTCCAATTCATTATCGGAAGCCACAGCCGCTTTTACAAGAAGTTTAATCTCCGGCTTATGGTTGCATACACAAACTGGAAGAGATGGCGGGCAGATACATCTGCTGGACATTTCCTTAAGTACATTCTTGGCAATTCTGTCCTCAAGGGAATGGAAGGTAATAATAGCTATTCTGCCGCCTGGCTTTAAGTGCTTAACTGCAGTACGGAAAGCTTCTTCAAGAATCCCCAGCTCGTTATTAACCTCTATTCTAACTGCCTGAAAAATACGCTTGGCAGGATGGCCTCCCTTGGCATTTCTCACAGCAGCCGGAACCGCTTTTTTTATTATGTCCACCAGTTCACCAGTGGTCTTTATAGGCGCCGTCTTTCTTGCCTCCACAATGAACTGTGCAATTCGCTTATACCATCTTTCTTCGCCATATTCTTTAAAAATACGGCAAAGTTCATCCAAGTCATACTTGTTGATTATATCATAGGCAGAAAACTCTGCCTGCTGATTCATTCTCATATCCAAAGGCGCATCCTGCATATAGGAAAAACCTCTTTCAGCTGTATCCAGCTGATGAGATGATACCCCCAAATCAAAGAGAATACCGTCTATTTCCTCTGCATCCTGCTCCTTTAGAATTGTCTCCAGATTGGAAAAATTCGCCTTTACTATATTAACGCGACACTTTACTCCAGTCAACCGCTCTGTGGCAGCTGCTATGGCTGAAGTGTCCTGGTCAATACCTATTAATCTGCCATCTTCATTCAACTTATCAGCAATCATCCGGGAGTGTCCGGCACCGCCTAAAGTGCAGTCCACATAGGTTCCTGAGAGATTAGTTACCAGACCGTTGACTGTTTCCTCCGGCATAACGCTTACATGATGAAATTTCTCGCTCATTTGTTACCTCATATTCCCAGTTCTGCCAAGGTTTCAGCTATAGCAGAAACAGAAGGAGTAATTTCCTCATTGTACTTAAGCCATTCATCCTTGCTCCAAACTTCAATACGATTGGAAACGCCGATAAGTATAGCATCTTTCTTAAGGGAAGCATGCTCACGGAGGGTGGCAGGAATCAGGAATCTTCCCTGTTTATCAAGCTCAACCTGACGGGCACCTGCAAAGAAGAAACGCACAAAGGCGCGAGCTTCAGTTTTTGCTAAAGGTAGTTGACGAAGCTTTACTGAAAGCTGCTCCCATTCAGACTGAGGATAGATGAACAAGCAGTTATCCAATCCCTTGGTAATAATGAAGGATTCGCCTAATTCATTGCGAAAATCGGCCGGTAAAATTACTCGTCCTTTCGCATCCAGCGAATGATTATATTCGCCCATTAACATCCTTCATCACCACCTTGTAGTCATAGTCTACCACAATCCCCCACTTTTTTCCACTTTTTAGTTAATTTTAACGCCATAATTTTCAAAAAATTTAAAATAAGGAAAAATGTCCTAGAAACCCGCTCCAGGCGGTTTGAGAAGATTTAATTTATAAAAGAAAAACGCCTTCAGCATGAAGCCAAAGACGTTAAAACGCATTATTTATTTTTTAACCCATCCATCCTTATTCATAAGTGGGAGATATAAAACTCTTTCCAAAAAGTCCTTATTGGTATCTTCTGTATGAAATATAGGTACCCTCTCAAGAGCATAAACATTACTATTGCGGTTGACCGCATCATACTTAATGGTAAATCCGGCCTTATAGCCTGCATTCTTCACTAACTGCGCAATATGGAGGTTATAAGTCCCAGTCGGATATGCAATGAAGCAAGAATCCTTCCCCAGCTTCTCATTTAGCATTGCTTTGGATTTCGTCAGCTCCTCCATGATCTGATCATCACTGGCCTCAGTCATAGATTTGTGGGTGGCAGTATGAGATTCTATGGAAAAACCGTTGTCTTCCAGTTCCCTTGCCTGACTCCAGGTAAGATAATTTGGATACTTTTCCAAATAGGTGGTAACTACAAAAATGGTACCAACAAAGCCATACTTTTTCATTATGGGATATGCATTCTTATAGTTGTCAACATAACCGTCATCGAAGGTTATCATGACCGGATTATCCGGAAGCTCCGCACCATTTGTCACAAACTCGTATAGCTGATCAGGTGTAATAGTATGATAACCGTGCTGGCTTAACCACTTCATTTGCTTTTCAAAATCTTCCGGTCTAACTGAGAGGGAATGAAATGTATTGTCAATTTTATGATAATTTAGAACCGTAACTCCTCTATGATCCTCTGTCTTAGCTAACTGATGCATCACAGGCTCATCCTTCTTGCCCATAAAAGCTATCAGTCCAACAGCCAAAAGAATAATTCCTGCCACTATAACCAATCTATATTTTTGAATATACTCATTAATATTAACCATAATTCTCCTCCATATTAATAACACCACTACATTATACCGCAATCATTTTATTTTTCCCACATTATATTAGGAAATTTTTCTTATTTATGTTATAATCGTGGAGTGTAATTAATAATAATTATTAAGGAGGTTGTTATATATGACTATTACAAAGGACATGTCCATCATGGAGGTTGTTACTAAATATCCTGATACCGTTCCTGTTTTCATGGAGAGTGGCATGGGCTGCATTGGTTGCGCAGCTGCACACTTCGAGAACATCGAGCAGGGTGCTTCCGCCCATGGCATTGACGTTGACCAGCTTATTGCAGGTCTGAACGAGGTTGTTGGTGAAAACTAATAGCTGCTATAGGAAAACTATAGTCAACTTAAAGGACGTCTGGAAAAATCCAGACGTCCTTTTTATGTACATAAATGGTGGTCATTATAGATTGACTGAAGCATTAGGGCGATGGGCGTCGAAAGCTATTTATTTGCGTTCTTACACAGCGAAAAAATGTCGTTGTTTGAGCGAAGCGAGTTCGACTTTTATCGCTGCTAATTAAAAGCAAAAAATAGTTTTAGCCCAGAGGCCCGAGCTGAAGTCAACTATCACTGACCACCACTGACATATGAGCTCGTTATAGATTGATATGCTGGGCCTCAGCCAAGGTTGCCCGTGCTTCGGTCACTAAGCTCTCGATTATAGTAGCCATTGGCTCGATTTTCTTCAACGGGGTCAGACTCTGGCCAGCCTGAATCATACCTTTTTCCATGTCGCCGTCCACTGCAGCCAGCTTATTGGTACCTGTAGCCAGCTTAAGAAGCTCCTCCTTGGTTGCTTTGCCGGAAAATTCCAGTGCCTGATATTCCTCGGAGAATTTGTTTTTAAGACCTCTTACCGCACTCTTGATGGTCTGACCGGTTACTATAGTATCCGTATCAACTGCCTCAATGAGTTTCTGCTTAAAGTTGTCATGCACCGGGCACTCCTCTGCCACCAGGAAACGGGTACCCATCTGAACACCGGCTGCTCCCATCAGCAATGCTGCCGCAATACCACGACCATCTGCAATACCTCCGGCCATTACCACCGGAATATTTACCTCTGGAATGACCTGAGTCATAAGGGCCATGGTGGTAAGCACACCTATGTGGCCACCAGCCTCCATACCTTCCACAACAATAGCGTCCGCATTGTTCTGTTCCAAACGCTTGGCCAACTTAACATTTGGCACTACCGGAATGACCTTAATACCGGCCTTATGAAGTGGCTCCACAAATGGCACAGGATTTCCGGCACCTAAAGTAACGAACGCTGGTTTTTCCTCACAGATAACCTCTAAAATCTCGTCCTTATTTGGAGCCATCAACATGATGTTTACACCAAAAGGCTTATCCGTCAATGTCTTGGCCTTACGGATTTCATCCCGAACATAATCGGTGGTACGGCCACCACAGGATATGATACCAGCTCCCCCTGCATTTGATACAGCCGCAGCCATCTTGGCATCAGAAATCCAGGCCATACCGCCCTGAATAATCGGATACTTTATCCCCAGAACCTCGCAAATACTTTTTGCCATATTCTTACCTCCATCTCTTTCCCATAAATCAAAGGAACTACATGCCTTTGTAATCTTCTACACTACATAATAAAAATCCTCTTTTATCCCTTGTATAGAAAAAACAGGCGTCTCCGAATTATTCAGAGACGCCCATTTAATTTACAAAATAATCATCTGACAGCTAATTAGCCGATGATAACCATAGCCTCGCCTGCGGAAACAGTGGAGCCCTCGGATACGTTAACAGCCTTAACAGTACCATCGCAAGGAGCAGGAATCTCGTTCTGCATCTTCATAGCCTCGAGGATGATTACAGTGTCACCGGACTTAACAGCAGTGCCTTCGCCAGCAACAACCTTCAGAACCTTACCAGGCATTGGAGCTGCTACAGCAGTCTCACCAGCGCCAGCAGCTACAGCAGCCTTCTTAGCTGGAGCAGGTGCAGCAGCTGGAGCAGGAGCTGCCTTAGGAGCAGCTGGTGCAGCCTTTGGAGCAGCAGCCTTTGCAGGAGCTGCGCCCTTTACTTCCTCAACCTCAACCTCATAAGCGGTACCATTAACTTTGATATTGAACTTTTTCATTTAATCTTCCTCCAAATTTAAGTATTTCTTCTGAATTAAAGTGGAATGTTGCCGTGCTTCTTAGCTGGCATAGCCTCACGCTTGCAAGCGCAGGCATTCAGTGCAGTGATGATACGAGGGCGGGTCTCAACAGGCTCAATAACCATGTCAGCATAACCGCGCTCAGCAGCCTTATAAGGGGTTGCGAACTCATCAACATAATCCTGAGTGTGCTGAGCCTTAACATCTGGCTCATCACGCTTAAAGATAATGTTAGCAGCACCTGCAGGACCCATAACTGCGATTTCGGAAGTAGGCCAAGCCATAACCTGGTCTGCGCCCAGCTCGCGGCAGCACATAGCGATGTAGGAACCGCCATAAGCCTTACGGGTAATAACAGTAATCTTTGGAACAGTTGCTTCACTGTAAGCATACAACATCTTTGCACCATGACGAATGATACCGCCATGCTCCTGACCAACGCCTGGCAGGAAGCCTGGTACGTCAACCAGATTAACAAGAGGAATGTTGAATGCATCACAGAAACGAATGAAACGAGCAGACTTATCAGAAGCATCAATATCAAGGCAGCCGCCCATAACCTTAGGCTGATTTGCAATGATACCTACACTACGTCCATCAAAACGTGCAAAGCAGGTAATGATGTTGGTGGCAAAATGCTGATGTACTTCATAGAACTCGCCGTTATCAACTATCGCAGCAATGATATCCTTCATATCATAAGGCTGGTTAGGGTCATCTGGAATAACGGAGTTCAAGCTGTCGTCCATACGATCTGGATCATCACCAGTGTCGAACATTGGAGCATTCTCCAAGTTGTTGCTTGGCAGGAAGCTCAGGAGATAACGAATCTGCTCAATGCAGTCCTTCTCATCAGAAGCTACGAAATGAGCAACACCAGACTTGGTGTTGTGGGTCATAGCACCGCCAAGAGCCTCAGCAGTAACTTCCTCATAGGTTACAGACTTAATAACTGCTGGGCCAGTGATGAACATCTGGGAAGTCTTATCTACCATGTAGATAAAGTCAGTGATAGCTGGAGAATATACAGCACCGCCTGCACATGGTCCCATGATTACAGAAATCTGAGGGATAACGCCGGAAGCAGCGGTATTGCGGTAGAAGATACCAGCATAACCGGAGAGAGCGTCAACTGCCTCCTGAATACGTGCACCGCCGGAATCATTGATACCGATGCAAGGAGCACCCATCTTCATTGCCAGATCCTGAACCTTCCAGATCTTCTTGGCATGCATTTCACCAAGGGAACCACCCTCTACGGTGAAGTCCTGTGCAAAGGCATAAACCAGACGGCCATCAATAGTACCATAACCGGTTACAACACCCTCTGCAGGAAGATCCTTCTTCTCCTGACCAAAATTAGTACAACGATGCTTAACAAAAGCATCCAGTTCTGTGAAAGAATCCTCATCAAAGAGGAGCTCAAGACGCTCACGGGCAGTCATCTTGCCCTTCTCGTGCTGCTTTGCAATACGGGCTTCGCCGCCACCCAGCTCGATATGAGCCTTCTTTTCTTTCATAAGTTCAATTTTTTCCTGAACTGTAGCCATTTTTTGCCTCCTAATCAGCCACAAGTGGCTGTATTTCTTATATGATTAACGGTCTTCGTGCTGACAAAGTTCGAGCAGAACGCCACCAGCAGATTTTGGATGAACAAAAGCGATATCAGCGCCGCCAGCACCCTTACGAGGAGCCTTGTCAATCATAACAATGCCCTTCTCCTGAAGGTCAGCAATTGCAGCAGGAAGATCGTCAACGCGGAGAGCGATGTGCTGAATGCCGCCACGGCCGCCGTTCTTCTCGATGAACTTAGCAATAGGGCTGTCATCAGCAGTACCAACCAACAGCTCAATCTCGGAGCCGTTTGGAGTTGGATGGAAGGTAGTAGTAACCTTCTGCTCTGCAACAGTTTCCTCACCAGTGCAAGCCAAACCAATAGTGGTCCAGAGGTCCTTGCCTTCCTGTAAATCCTTGCATGCAATACCAATGTGGTCAACGCCTAAAATCTTGAATGCCATTTTTGTTTCCCCCTAAATCTTTTATTCACACTTATTTAAGCATATCCTTCATTAAATTGCTAACAACCGTATAAGGATCGGTCTCCCTAGCCTTAATCTGCTCTACATATTCATCCATCTTGCCTGTTTCAACAAGCTTGTTGGTAATATAAGAACCTATATTGCTATGAAGCACATCCAGCATCTCGTTCTTGGAACGCTCTGTACGGCGTTTGGTCAATATTCCGTTTTCAGAAATATACTTAAAATGCTTTTCAATGTTTTCAATAGTTTCGGTAATTCCCTCATTCTGGCTGGCAATTACCTTCTGAATTGGTGGTCGCCAATCTGTCATCAAGCCATCCAAATCAAGCATCATGTTCATTTCACGAACCAGCTTGTCCGCTCCGTCATGGTCAGCCTTGTTAATAGTGAACACATCACCAATTTCAAGGATACCTGCCTTAATGGCCTGAATATCATCACCCATACCAGGAATCAATACAACCATTGTTGTATCAGCTGCCTTAACAATATCTACCTCAGACTGTCCAACACCAACAGTCTCAACGAAGATAATGTCCTTGCCAAAGGCGTCCATAGCCTTGACGGCATCAGCTGTCTTATGAGAAAGTCCCCCAAGACTTCCACGAGTTCCCATACTGCGAATGAAAACTCCCTCATCCATAGTAAGACCATTCATTCTGATGCGGTCACCTAAAATAGCACCGCCAGTGAATGGGCTGGTAGGGTCGATAGCGATAATACCTACTGTCTTGCCCTGTGCTCTGTAAGCTCTGGCCAGCTTGTCAGTAAGAGTACTCTTGCCAGCACCAGGAGGGCCAGTAATACCCAGAACAAAAGCGTGACCCGTATGAGGATAAAGCTTTTTCATAATATCCATAGCTTCATCGTACTCATTTTCGATGGCTGTAATCGCACGGGATAAAGCCAATCGGTTCCCCTTTAAAAGCTCTTCTACAATGTCCATCTATGCACCACCGTTACCAGCAATAAGATGACAGCCACCGAAGCAGCCGTCATCTCTGCTGTATAAAAACTTATTTTACGTTAGCTTTAATAAAGTCAACAATATCGCCGGTTGGGGTACCTGGAGTGAATACCTCGGCAATGCCAGCTTCCTTAAGAGCTGGGATATCAGTCTCAGGAATAACACCGCCGCCAATGATAAGAACATCATCCATGCCCTTCTCACGGAGCAGATTTACAACTTTAGGGAAGAGATGTGGATGTGCACCAGAAAGGATGGACATAGCCACAACATTAACATCCTCCTGCAAAGCTGCCTCAGCAATCTGCTCAGGAGTCTGACGAAGACCGGTATAGATAACCTCAAAGCCTGCATCACGGAGTGCTCTGGCAACAACCTTTGCACCGCGGTCATGGCCATCAAGGCCTGGTTTTGCTACTAATACTCTAACTTTAGCCATTTCTCAATTACCTCCAATTAAAGATTTACATGAGCTTCATACTCACCAAATACTTCACGCATTACGCCACAAATCTCACCGAGAGTTGCATAGGTACGAACTGCGTTAAGGATATGAGGCATGAGGTTCTCGTTCTCATCCTGACAAGCCTTCTTAAGGTCAGCCAATGCAGCCTTGACAGCATCATTGTCGCGCTTAGCCTTCATGTCAGCCAGACGCTTGCACTGTGCAACACCTACAGAAGCATCAACCTTCAAGAGGCCCTTAGGTGGCTCTTCTTCAATCTGGAACTTGTTAACCCCAACGATGGTCTTTGCACCAGACTCAACATCCATCTGCCACTTGTATGCGGAATCCTGGATTTCCTTCTGGATATAGCCCTTCTCGATAGCTGCAACAGCACCGCCGATTTCATCAATCTTCTTGATGTATTCCCAAGCTTCCTTTTCAATCTTATTGGTGAGGGCCTCTACATAGTAGGAACCAGCCAATGGATCGATTACATCAGCAAGGCCGGACTCATAAGCAACAATCTGCTGAGTACGGAGAGCGATCATTACAGACTCCTCGGTAGGAAGTGCCAAAGCCTCATCGCGGGAGTTAGTATGGAGGGACTGGGTACCACCCATAACAGCTGCGGCAGTCTGGAGAGCAACACGGATAATGTTGTTGTTAGGCTGCTGAGCAGTCAACATGGAACCTGCAGTCTGAGTATGTACGCGAAGCATCATGGATTTAGGCTTCTCAGCATGGAAACGCTCCTTCATAACCTTGGCCCATACACGACGGGAAGCACGGAACTTGGCAACTTCCTCGAGTACATTGTTGTGGGCATTCCAGAAGAAGGACAGACGACCAGCAAAATCATCGATATGGAGACCAGCCTTAATAGCAGCCTCGCAGTATGCGATACCATCTGCAATGGTGAATGCGATTTCCTGGGAAGCAGTAGAACCTGCCTCACGAATATGGTAACCAGAAATGGAAATGGTATTCCATTTTGGAACATTCTTGGAGCAATACTCAAAGATGTTGGTAATCAGACGCATGGAAGGGCGTGGAGGGAAAATATAAGTACCACGCGCAGCATACTCCTTCAGAATATCATTCTGAATAGTACCCTTCAGCTGATCAGCAGGAACGCCCTGCTTCTCAGCAACTGCAATGTACATGGAAAGCAGTACAGATGCAGGAGCGTTGATAGTCATGGAAGTAGAAACCTTGCCAAGGTCAATCTGGTCGAAGAGGACTTCCATATCAGCCAGAGAGTCGATAGCAACGCCTACCTTACCAACCTCACCCTCAGAGATAGGGTCATCAGAGTCATAACCGATCTGAGTAGGAAGGTCAAATGCGCAGGAGAGACCAGTAGCACCGGACTCAATCAGATAACGATAGCGCTTATTGGATTCAGCTGCAGTAGAGAAACCAGCATACATACGCATGGTCCAGAAACGGCCACGATACATAGTAGGCTGTACACCACGGGTATAAGGATACATTCCAGGGAAACCGATTTCATCAGCATAGTCAGTGTCCTTGATATCAAGTGGAGTGTACAGACGCTGCTCTGGCAGGTTTGGACGCTCTGGGAATTTTGCAGTAGCTTTTTCTACGCTGGCATTATATTTATCTAAACCAGCCTGAATCTTTTCATTGCTCATAGTGAAATATCCTCCTATTATTTCTTCATTGTGCCTGTTTTCATAAATCTTTCATGCCAAGAAAGTGCCTCATGTAAAATGTGTGGAGTATGAGCACTCTTGGTTTCTGCTAATGCTCTTTCATAATAATCCATCAGCATAGGCTTGAAGTCTGGATGAGCGCAGTTCTCAATAATAACCTTTGCGCGCTGACGTGGAGACAAGCCGCGAAGGTCAGCCAGACCCTGCTCAGTAACAATGATATCTACATCATGCTCAGTATGGTCAACATGAGAAACCATAGGAACGATGGAAGAAATCTTGCCATCCTTTGCAGTAGATACAGTAAAGAATACAGTCAGGTAAGCGTTGCGGGCGAAATCACCGGAACCACCGATACCATTCATCATCTTGGTACCCATGATATGGGTAGAGTTGATGTTGCCATAAATATCTGCCTCGATGGCGGTGTTCATGGCGATTACACCGATACGACGGGCAACCTCTGGGCTATTTGCTATCTCCTGTGGACGAAGCACAATATGCTTTCTGTATTCCTTGATATTAGCATAGAAACGCTTCAAACCTTCTGGGGATGGGGAGAGAGAGGTGCCTGATGCAAAATTCAGCTTTCCTGCATCAATCAAGTCAAACATACCATCCTGGATAACCTCAGTATAAACTGAGAGATCCTTCAGATCAGACTCAACGAATCCGCTAATAACAGCATTAGCAACAGCGCCTACACCAGACTGCAATGGCAGCAGGTTCTTAGGCATGCGACCAGCCTTTACCTCTGCATGGAGCAATTCGATAAAGTTCTGGGACATTTTGCGGGAGTTCTCATCGATTTCACCAAGTGGACGAACCTTGTCAGTAATATCACAAGGTACGATGTACTTGATCTTGTCTGGAGAACAAGGAATATAAGGAGTACCAATTCTGTCATTAGGCTTAACAACAGGAATTGGAAGACGATTTGGTGGATCGAGAGGAACATATACATCATGCATACCCTCCAGCTCCAATGGCTGAGAAGTGTTAACTTCTACAATAACTACATCTGCAGTCTGAACATAGGATGCAGTATTACCCATGGAAGTAGTAGGAATAATGTTACCTTCTTCAGTAATGGCACAAGCCTCTACGATAGCCACATCAATCTTGCCGCCCAAATATCCGTAACGAGCCAGCTGTGCAGACTCGGACAGATGCAGGTCAGCATACTCAATCTTACCGCTATTGATAGCGTTACGCATATCCTTGTTTGTCTGATATGGCATGCGGAAAGCAATACCATCAGCTCTTGCAAGACATCCGTCCTCTTCATCACCGGTAGAAGCGCCGGTCCAAAGGTTAATCTTGAAATGCTCCTTTTCCATGCGAGCAGCCAAAGCCATTGGAACAGCCTTTGGGTAACCTGATGGTGTGAAGCCGGAGGTACCAACATTCATGCCAGGCTTAATAAAAGCAGCTGCCTCTTCAGCAGTTACAATCCTGGACTGCAGTTCTTTGTTGCGTACCCTGTCGAGAATGTCAATCATCGAAAATCCTCCCCTAAAGTCACATTGCTGCAACTCAAAATTTTCTGTGCGAGATGTATTATCTTTTTCCCCTGTGATTGGTGATTATAACTTTGGGTTATAATACGCTCAAACCATAGTTATACATTCTCGCATATATACATTATACATCACTCAAAGTCTACCACTCCACGGGTTTTGAGTCAAGGAAAGTTGCAGAAATTGTCATACAAATAAAAGGAGATAGCCTACGCTATCCCCTTCTTTTTATTGAATATTAATATAATTCTTGAACTTCTGAATATCTATTTGCGTAATAGCAGAAGGATTCTTTTTAAGATAGTCCTGATGTGGCTCCTCAGCCTCCACAAATATCTTTATTTCCTCAGACCTTACAAATAGTTTTCGCCGTTGCTTCTGGTCACTTACCGGGTCATTGATGGTGAGATTACTCCCCGCCACCGCCGGCGGATTGGTCCTGTTGGCCATGAAGTTTAGATGAAGCTGTATTTGGGGTAAATCTTCGGGAGTATTATGGTATACACCGCACATATACATCGGACCAATTAAGTCCCCCTGACGATTTTCGCTATAAGGATCAGTAACAGAAAACAAAATGTCCAGCAAGTAGGAAACATCAGTCTTCTTGGGGTTGTACTCCACACAAACCCCCATTACCGCCTTAATTTTTTCCCCAGTCACTGCCTCATAATCCACAGCTTGGGACTCCGGATTTATATAACCAGTTTTTACTGATATCACCCCTGGGAGCTCCTCAAAAATTGCCTGCAGCTCATGAAAGCTGCCACCGGAGAAATAAATTTTCTTGGTATACATTTATGACTTCACCTCGGCTTCCGGATGGAATATATCCACTTGGCGGCGGGCTGCCATGTCCACATCAAACATATTAACCAGCTCCTTCACCGCCTGGGTTGGTGAAATTATTCCATTGAGTACAGCCTCCTTGACCTCCGGCATCCTGCCAGTTATCACTGGATCATCAAAGAACAGACTATGAAGGTGCTCATCAATCATGCTGTACATCCATTCCAAAAGCTGACGATTGCGGCGCTTATTGAACACACCGCTTTCAGTTGTCATTTCTTTAAAGGCCTGGATCACCTTCCAAAGCTCTGGTATTCCATACTTTGTATAAGCTGAACACATATAGGCATGGGTCGGCCAGCCCTCTGTTGCAGGACGGATGTATTCAATCATCCGCTCATATTCAGCTCTGGCCACCTTGGCCTTTAGAAGATTATCTCCATCTGCCTTATTAATAACTATAGCATCTGCCAACTCCATGATACCCTTCTTGATCCCCTGAAGGTCGTCACCAGCACCTGTCAGCACCACCAGCATGAAAAAATCCACCATGGAGCGTACTGTGGTTTCAGATTGGCCTACGCCAACAGTTTCAATAAGAATAATATCATAGCCTGCAGCCTCGCACATCAGCATAGTCTCACGACTTTTTCTGGCGACGCCCCCCAATGTCCCCCCCGCAGGAGAAGGCCTGATAAAGGCCTCCTGACGACGGGAAAGTGTGCCCATTCTTGTTTTGTCGCCCAATATTGAGCCCTTGGTAACCGAGCTGGTAGGGTCAACGGACAAGACAGCCACTCTATGGCCAGCATCACAGAGCATATTACCGAAGGCCTCGATAATGGTACTCTTGCCAGCTCCCGGCACACCTGTAATACCTATTCTAAGTGCCTTTCCTGTATGTGGTAAAAGCCTTTGTAAAACCCGCTGTGCCTTGGCAAAATGCTTAGAATTATTACTTTCAATGAGAGTTATAGCCCGGGATAATGTCATACGGTCCCCTTTAAGGACCCCATTGACATAATCATCCTCACTTAAGACCAGCCGCCGTTTTGGTTTTGTCTTACCACTTAATAAATTAGGGTTGATATTGCCAACGGTGGTGTCCTTTATCCCCTCTATGCCGCCCATAACACTGCAGGCGAACTTTTCATTGGGCTCATCAGGAACCCAGCTTGGTTTTGAAGTGGTGTATTTTGCCATAACTCGTCACCATTACTCCTCTGCTAAATCTTCCTTGGCTCTTTCTATCAAAAGGGTCAACAGCTTTATGCCCGCCTCAGGAATATTGGTTCCTGGTGCAAAGATGGCCACTGCTCCGCTTTCGTACAAGAAGTCATAATCCTGTACTGGGATAACGCCGCCGATACAAACCATGATATCATCACGGCCCAGTTTTTCCAGCTCCTGAACCAGCTGTGGAAGGAGAGTATTATGACCAGCGGCCAAAGAGCTGAACCCAACCATGTGAACATCATTATCGACGGCATCCTGTGCAGTTTCCTCCGGGGTTTGGAAAAGAGGACCTACATCAACATCCCAGCCCATATCGGCGAAGGAAGAAGCTATAACCTTCTGGCCTCTGTCATGACCATCCTGGCCCATCTTGGCCACGAAAATTCTTGGACGGCGACCAGTAAGATTTTCAAATTCATCAGCCATTTCACGGGCCTTCTCCAAAGCACTCTTATCGGTAAACTCAGAAGAATAAACGCCAGAAATAGTATGGATAACTGCCTGGAAGCGGCCCGATACCTTCTCAACGGCATCGGAAATTTCACCCAATGAAGCATGGGCACGTGCTGCATCAACAGCAGCTTCAAGAAGATTACCATTGTCACGGGACTCTGCAGCCTTTGTAATACCCTCAAGACAACGGCGAACATCATCATCATTACGCTCAGCACGGAGCTTTTCCAGGCGCTCGATCTGGGCCTGACGTACAGCGGTATTATCAATGGCCAAAATCTCCAGTGGATCTTCCTTTTCCAGACGGAAACGATTCAGACCAACAATGGATTCATTACCAGAGTCAATCTGGGCCTGACGGCGGGCAGCAGCCTCCTCAATACGCATCTTAGGAAGACCGCTGTTAATAGCCTTAGCCATACCACCCAGAGCCTCAACCTCCTGGATATGAGCCCATGCGCGACGGATAATTTCATTAGTGAGAGCCTCCACATAGTAAGAGCCGCCCCATGGGTCAATGATCTTACATACGCTGGTCTCATCCTGAATGTAAAGCTGTGTATTACGGGCAATGCGAGCGGAGAAGTCAGTTGGCAAAGCAATGGCCTCATCCAGCGCATTGGTATGTAGTGACTGAGTATGACCAAGGGCTGCACCCATGGCCTCCATCAATGTACGGGATACATTGTTAAATGGATCCTGGGCAGTAAGTGACCAGCCGGAGGTCTGGCTGTGGGTTCTGAGAGCCATGGACTTGTCATTGGTAGCACCGAAGGACTTAACAATCTTTGCCCAGAGCACACGGGCCGCACGCATCTTGGCAACCTCCATAAAGTAATTCTTACCAATAGCCCAGAAGAAGGAGAGTCGTTTAGCAAAGGCATCTACTGGAAGGCCAGCGGCCACACCAGTACGGATATATTCAAGGCCATCAGCAAGGGTATAACCCAGCTCAATATCAGCAGTAGCACCAGCCTCCTGCATGTGGTAGCCGGAAATGGAAATACTGTTAAACTTAGGCATGTACTTGGTGGTATATTCAAAAATATCACCAATGATACGCATGGACATTTCTGGTGGGTAAATATATGTATTACGCACCATAAACTCCTTAAGAATATCATTCTGGATGGTACCAGCCATTACGCTCTTATCTACGCCCTGCTCCTCACCGGAGAGAATGTAGAAGGCCAAAATTGGCAGTACCGCACCATTCATGGTCATGGATACGGACATCTGATCAAGTGGAATACCGCTGAACAGAATACGCATATCCAAAATAGAGTCAATAGCAACGCCGGCCTTACCAACATCGCCCAAAACTCGTGGGTTATCGGAGTCATAGCCACGATGGGTAGGAAGATCAAAGGCGATGGACAGACCCTTCTGACCAGCAGCCAGATTTCTTCTGTAGAAGGCGTTTGATTCCTCAGCAGTGGAGAAGCCTGCATACTGACGAACTGTCCAAGGGCGGAATACATACATGGTGGAATATGGGCCACGAAGGCATGGTGGAATGCCGGAGGCAAAATCCAGATGATTCATGTGCTCATATTCATCATAGTTATACAACGGTTTTATAGGAATATGCTCCATCGTTTTGCCAGTCAGCTTGTCGAAATTGGCACCGGCAGCGTCCTCAAACAGCTTACGCCATTCTTCAGGGCTTCTCTCTGGAGCTTCTTTCAGATTCATGCTGGTAAAATCAGGATTGTTAAAAGAAGCCATCACTCAATCATCCCTTTCTTCTTCTGCAGTGCCTGCAGGATTTCATAACAATTTGCCTTGACAGAAATATACTTGTCAATTCCGGCATTATCATAAGTTTCCTTAAGGTCCTTAGGGGCCTCGCCTGCCAGGAATACAGTGGCATTTGGCAACGCCTCATGGAGCATAGGAGCCAGCTTAGGCACAATATCAGGATAGGTTGCATCTGTTGAGCAGATAACCACTGCATCAGCTCCGGATTCCTTGGCAGCAGCTGCGGCCTCTTCCTCTGTAGGGAAGCCGTTATTGCCCAGAACCTCAAAGGCACCAACCTGCAGGAAGCCAGTGGTAAAGTCAGCTCTTGCCTTGTGCTGTGGAATAGGGCCCATATTAGCAAGGAAAATCTTAACATTATCGTCATTCTTTTCCTTGTAGGACTCTGTCACCATGCGAAGAGCCTCATAACGCTCGCTCCAGCGATGTCTTTCTATTTTTTCAACTTCCTCAGCGTTCTCGGCACACTTAGGACAAGTAAGAGCACTTCTCAGCTGCTCAATGGTTGCACCGGCCTTGGCAGCCGCGATAACAGATTCCATAGAGCCCTTTTCATCCTTGATCTTAGCCAGAGCCTCATCACAGAACTTGGCATCTATATCGTCAAGATATGCTGAAATCTCCTCTGAACGCAGTTTCTTGTTCTCTCCAAAATCCTCTGGTCTAGGATCAAGGCGAACCTCGGTCATATTAGGATACATATTGGAACCAACAATGCGGTCACGACGAAGCTCCAGCTTCTTGAAGCGCTCGGCCAAAATAAGACCAATCTGCTCCTGAGGATAACCCTCCTTCAGAGCCTCAACAATACCGCCCTTGGTTTCAATTACTTTAAATTCGTCCCAAATCTTTTCCTTTACCTGCTTGGTAAGGGTCTCAACTGCCCAGGAGCCGCCAGCAGGATCGATTGGCTGAAGTAAACCAAACTCCTCCTGAAGCATAATCTGAACATTTCTGGCAATACGGCGGGAGAATTCATCACCCTTGCGGATAACCTCATCAAAAGGAGGATTTTCAAAGGAATCCAATCCCCCCACAACCCCTGAGAAAATCTCCGAGGTATTACGCAGCATATTTACATAAGGATCGTATACAGTCTTGAAGAAACGGGCCGGACGGGCATGAACGTACATCTTCTGAACTTCAGCACTGCCTCCAAAGGCCTCCACAATCTGGGACCATATTGGACGTACTGCTCTCAGCTTGGCAATCTGCATAAAGAAGTTGGCGCCCATGGAAAACTCAAAGGCCACCTGTCCCGCAGCCTCGTCCACAGTAAGCCCCCGCTCCAGCATTGCCCTGATATAATCAGTGGCTACAGCCAGACTATAGGCAACCTCCTGAATATCATTGGCACCGCCATTGCTAAATACATCACTTTTTACAAAGCAGGTCTTTACCCCTGGGGCATTTTTCGCAGCCCACTTGGCAGCTTCATAGGCCTCGTCATAGAGCTTTGCCAAAGACTGTTTGTTTTTACCGGTTGCCACAAGTTCTCCCACTGGATTGGCACCAATAATTCCCTTAAGGATATTGGTTGACTGGCCACTAGACTTTAAATCAGCTGCCACCATGGACAGCATAGGCACAGCAGATGCTCCTGCATAAATGTAGATAGGATATTTTTCCAGCTTCAATCCATCCAACAAATCATGCACATCCTGCAGAGTAGTTACACTGCAGCCCTCGTCCCCTGGCTTGTCTGTTTCCCTTGCATCCTCGCAGGAAACAGTAGCCTTATCGAGAGTAATATTATAAATTGTTGACCCCCTGTCAATTTCATGCTTAAGAAGCTCATTGTTCTCCTTAGGCATTGTTTCATCACAGGCCTGAGCGATACCCCACGGAGATTCTATGTAGCCGTTTGGCTTTGCACCCCTCATAAAATCATCCATGCCAGGGAAGGATTTCTTTGGCAGGATAGGGTCAGTATCCTGCCTGAAATACATTGGAGAAAATGTAATTCCCTCATATGTTTTGGTATACATTTTCTTTTCGAATGGAGCACCCTTTAGCAGGGCAATGCAGGCTTCCTTCCACTCATCATAAGTAGGCGGTGTAAATTCATCTAAAGGCACATCAGGAAAATCAGTAACCTGCTCAGCCTTTTTCAGAATGGCCTGAAGATCCAGCTCTTCTTGGGCCTGACCGCTTTTCTCCTCATTCATTGAATTTACCTCCTTCACACAAAGTCATAAAAAAACCATCTGCCTAGAGTGTGCAGATGGAGTTGATGGTGTGAATATTGCTCCCATAAAATAAAAAACCGACTTAAATAAATAAGTCGGAGATTGAGACCAGATATTCCATCCATCATAGTTCCATCCCCTACCCATCGCTCGCAGGTACAAGCATTTTTTAATCAAAGGGTTGCTGGCAGCCCTTTGAAATATCGCTAACGGAAATGATAAAACAGGCAGTTCTCCTGGCTCAGGATCATGGCTTGATACGCCTTCCCAGATCACATTATCCGTGATCCAGTGACATAATTGTATCTCGCTCCCCTTTACAGTGGCGGGACCGCTCCGGCTTATACCGGATTCTCTATTAAGTCTGATAGACAGACACCTGTCCTCACTCTATTCAATTTAATCTCATTCTAAATCGTTATATATTAATTGTCAATGCACAAAGGGCATATTTGTATGACAATTATTACAAAATAAGCCTATGGTAATAGAACTATATCACCATAGGCATACCTACTATCTCGTTATGATTCTTCTTATTACATCCACTGGTATGACCAATATTGCCATAAAGGCACATATCAGCCATGTCTTCAAGGAAAGGGGCTCCACGCTTAATACCTCACCGCCAAATTCCACAAATACCCATTGCATGGCAAATATGGCAAGGCTTACCAGCAGGAAAGTATTGTTGCGGCCCAGATGTTCAAATACATTAATATGGTCTGTACGGGCATTAAAGCCATTAAAGGTAATCGCCATCATAAATGTGGCAAAAAGGGCTGACCTTAAGTATGTTACAGTCACATCCCCAAAAAGCGACCTTACCGGTTCAAAGAACAAAATGCTCAGACAAATTACCGTAATAACCAAGGCATTAATAATAACCTGGGTCAGCATTTTTTTAGTTACTATATTCTCCTGACGGGCCACCGGCTTTTCCAGCATATACTCCTGAAGAGCTGGTTCACTGCCATAGGCAATGGCCGCCAGAGTATCCATGGCAAGATTGATCAGAAGCAGCTGAATAACTGTAAGAACAATATTCTCTCCCAGCATTGGTCCCAAAAAGCAAACCAACACAGCTGCCACATTTACCGTAAGTTGGAATATGAGGAACTTTCTTATGCTCTTAAAAATTGAACGGCCGTATAAGATGGCCTTAACCACAGAACGGAAGTTATCATCGAGAATTGTAATATCTCCCGCCTCCTTGGCCACCTCTGTTCCGCTGCCCATGGCAAAGCCAACCTCTGCTTTCTTAAGAGCAGGCGCATCATTAACGCCATCGCCGGTCATTCCTACCACCATGTCCAGCTCCTGGGCCACGTTCACAAGACGGCTCTTGTCCGTAGGAAGGGCTCTTGCCACCACCCGCAGCTTTGGCAGAGTTTTCTTCAGCTCATCATCAGACATTTTCTTCATTTCACTGGAGGTAATCACCACATCCTCGTCAGAATGAATAAGGCCGGATTCTCGGGCAATTGCCACAGCAGTCTCCCGCTTATCGCCGGTAATCATAACCACCTGCACCCCGGCATTCTGAACCTCACGGATTGCCCCCATGGCCTCGGGACGAAGATTGTCGCGAATACTGATAATGCCAATCAATGTAAGACTGCCATCAGCCTCCGCCTCTCCATGTTCATTAACACGGCCCGCACCAAAAGCCACCGCCAACAATCTCATGGAACGGCCAGCCTGATTATCAATATATTTATGAATTTCACTGACAGAATCTAATGGATGAATGGAACCATCTGCCCCAAGATACTGATGGCATTTTGCCAGCATAACCTCGGGAGCTCCCTTAAGATAACAAATGCATTCATCAGCTTCATTTACTGCCACTGCAGAATATTTGTCCCTGGAATTAAAATACTTAAAGCCCAGGGCCTCATCCCGATTAATCTCATCAGTCAGGCCAGCATCCATAAGAGCCTTAATTATGGAACGGTCAGTGCTGTTACCACCAATTACTGCCCCATTACCTGCATGGGCACTGTTATTAAGACCGGCAGCTTTAAGAAACTTATTGATATATTCCCCAGAGGCTTCATAACCATCACGGCTCTTCAGCTCCAGACTGCCAATATGCTTTAAGTGATTTAAATCCCCCAATGCTATATCCACCACTGAAAGTTTTCCCTCAGTAATAGTGCCTGTTTTATCGCTAAAGAGAATACTAAGACTGCCAGAGGTCTCAATACCGTTTATCTTTTTTACCAGCACATTGTCCTTCTCCATCTTCAGACTCTGGACGGAAAGGAGCATGGATGTAAGCATTGGCAAACCTTCAGGAACAGCACATACGATAACAGTTACCGCCACGGTAACCGCATCGATAATCAGACGCACCCATCCCCATAAATTGTCAGGTGATTCCCCGGTAACAAAGGTCTTTATTAGTATGCCCAAAACAATGGCAATAGCACCTATATAGCCAAAGGCGGAAATATGATGGGCCAGCTTATCCAGCTTCACCTGTAGTGGTGTCCTGCGGGCCGTAGACTGTGCTTCCAAAGCCAACTGACCAAACAGTGTTTTATCCCCCACTACACTGGTTTCCAGATATGCCTCACCACTGCACACCACCGTACCACGATAAGCATAATGTGGATTAAGCAAATCCTCCGCATCATAGCCATCACTGGCCTCATTATCCACTGGACATTTTAATATTTCCTCAGTCTCACCATTCAATACAGACTGGTCAATATGCACAGAGCCCTCAACCAACAATCCGTCTGTAGGAAGTCGGTCCCCGGCCTGTAAAAATACAATATCCCCAGACACCACCTCACTGACAGGAATCTCCGACAATTCGCCGTCACGAAGAACCTTGGTTATATCCTTGGCAGCTTCGTCATTTCGCAGGGTCACAGCTTTACCTTCCTGATTATATTCGCTGACAGAAGCAACGCCATTGGCGATAAGAATAGCCACCATTATTCCAACGGGCTCAAACCACTCCGCCTGTCCCATAAAATAAAGTACGCCCTGAATAATCAGAGCGACTAACAGAATCATTATCATGGGGTCCTTAAACCCCTGAAAAATCTTTTTAAACAGAGAATCCCTTTCAAGCTGAGTCAGAGAATTGCTGCCATATCTGGCCCGACGTTCTTCAATTTCAGCAGAACTTAAACCCATTAAGCTCATAAAACACTCCTACACACAACACAAGTTTTACTCTGGCTGAACCTGCTTCTTTTTGCTGTAACCAATAACACACACACCCACGGCCAGTACAGCAGGAATAATTATGGAAGCCATGGAACCCAAGGCCCCCTCGATTACAGGACCAATGCTGGCATCGTGAACCAGCATGCTGCCACCTGTCCAACCTAAAATACCGGCACCAAGATAAATCAGCACTGGCCAGTTATCCAACAGCTTGCCAATAATCTGGCTGCTACCCACAACGATAGGCACACTGATAACAAGACCAATTACTACCAGTAAAAAGCTACCATGGGCGGCACCTGCTACCGCCAGTACATTATCAATACCCATGGCCGCATCAGCCACGATAATTGTCTTCACAGCCCCGGCGAAATTATCCGCCTCCTCTACATGGCCCTCCTTGGCTGGAGCCAACAGCTTAATGGCAATCGGCAATAACAGCAGACCACCCAAAGCCTGTAGATATGGGATAGACAAAAGATAAACCGCCAGCAATGTCATAATAATTCTTATAATCACTGCTCCCGCAGTCCCCACCAAAACTGCCTTCTTTTTCAGCTCATCAGGAAGGCGATGGGCTGCCATGGCGATTACCACCGCATTATCCCCAGCTAAAACCAGATCAAGTATTACGATAGAAAACAAAGCTGTCCAAAAATCCAATGTCATAATTGTCATTAATTATATCTTCTCCTTCATTACATACACCAGTCCGCAAATCATCCACAAAAACATGGATGAAGGGACATTATACAATACATCGTCTGTAAGGCCGTTAAGGGCTACAGACACTAATGCCAGGCCCAAACCAAGCATCAGGCCCTTGGAGAATTCATCAGGCATAGTCTTTTGAGGGTGTAGGGCAGTAACAGTATAGCCCAAAAAGAATACCAGAAAGGCACAGCCCCCCACAATACCAATTTCTGCCAAATAGTTAAGATAAATATTATGGGCATGAACCAATGTCACACTGCCATCCACAATATAAGTATCATAAATAGGATAAACCAGTGAGTAGGCACCGCCACCAATACCAAAAATTGGATGGTCCAAAATCATCTGCACTGTGCTTTCCCACATGGCAATGCGCATCTCCGAGGAGGTGTCCACCACGGTAAACATGGTACTCATGCGCTCAAACAGCACCGGATTTAACAGCAGGAAGCCTGCCACCAGTAATGCCACTGCTGCCAGAATGCGCTTATCCTTCAATATACCATACACTGCCATAATAACTGCAATAGTAAGGCAAGCACCACGGGCGTAGGTCATTGCCACACAGGCCAATGTCAAAATCATGCCCACACCCAGAAGGATACGAATACGCTTTTCCTTCAAAGTACCAAATAATCCCAACAGTACACACACCACTATATCGAGATACGCTGCCAAAATATTAGGATTTTCCAGTGTTGAAAATACCCGCTTGCTAAGCTCCGGGAAAGCCGCGCCATCCACCCACTTCATCTCGGAAGTATCAATACCAAAGATATACTGGAAAAAACCATAGGCCACAATAATGGCGGCAGATGCTCCCAAAGAGTAGGTAAGCAATCTCACCTGCCGGCTATCCTCCAAATTCTGGGTTACCAGCAGATAGGTCAACAAATAGATGATAACCAGCACAAACCAAACCGTCAAAGTATATATCTTATCCGGGGACACCAATATAGATGCTGCACTGCATAGCAAATAAACAATAATGGACCAATGAAAGGTTGTACGCTTTACATGAAAGTTGGGATCCTTCCACCAACGAAGCAAAAACAAAGCTATGCCAATTCCCATGAATACTATAGCAGTAGTTTGTGATAATCCTATGAAAAAAGCCTCCAACAGGATTGTCAAAAATATGGTATCCTTAACAGCCCTGGACGCTGCCAGTTTTTTTAAGCCACTCAAAAGAATTCACCTCAAAAAATCTATAATTACATTCATATAATTATACAAGATTTTCTACATTTTTAACAGCATAGCCACATTTTCCGGGCAGTATTCTATCTGCTCCGACCAACGGCGCAGGGCCTCGCCCAAATCTCCCCTAATGGCCGCTGCAATAAAAATATATTCCACGGAAATATCCGTATAAATCAGCAGGTCCTCCAAACTGTATTCACTGAGTTTTTCCAGCTGACGGTACATAATATACTGGTACATTTTCTTGAAGCTCTTTGCAGGCATGGATTTTGAATATTTTTCCAAAAAATCAGGCGTATTCTGAGCATATTCCCGAAAGCTGGCAATATCCATTTTCCACCTATCATCAATAGGTTCTGTACTATCCATAATATCCAATACCTCCATAGCATCATCAATGGAAAGTCCCGGATAAAAATCCTGCTGCTGAGATGGAATGTTAATATTCAGCAAGTCCAAAAGGTCAGAAAAGTTCAGTAACTCACTGGTGCCTTCAACATAAAATGACAACGGAGCATCCCCCAACAGCAAATTACAGGAAACCTCACAGCTAAGGCCCACTCCCGCCAGTTCATAGTCATTAAATACAGTGAAAAATCTTGGATGATTGGCACATATATCGCAAAGGATTTCCTCCCCGGCAGACAAAATCAGCTTACAAAGGCCATTTTCCTGCAAAAACGGACACTTTTCATCCTCTGTCAATATAAATGAATGGACGCCATTTTCACAGGATACATTGGCTCTTATTTCATCACCAAGGTTACCCTTCATGCCCATATACTTGTCTGCCGTGGACTTATCTATATCTATTTCCCAGCCCCTGCAGCAGGAATGCTTGCATTCTCCGGCTATGCAGGCAAATTCCTTATAAAACATTGGATAAACAGTTTGCACAACATCACCTACTTTAAAAGGGTGCGCAAATAACCAATAAGATACAGTGAGCCGGCACATATCAGAATTCTATCTGATTCCGCAGCTTCACTTTCCTTGGCGGCACTTGCTGCCAACTCCATGCCGCGCTCCAGTGCTTTTTGAGGATCACCAATGGCCTCCTTGGCCGCAACTTTTGCACATTCCAAAAGCTCTACAGGATCTGCGGCCCTTTCCGATGACGGTGTTGTGAATATAACCCGGTCCTCTGGACTAAGAAGTATCTCCAGCATCCCCTCAAAATCCTTATCCTTAAGAATTCCCAGCACAAAAATCCGCTTTTTATCAGGATAATAATAATCCAGACTGTCCCGTAGAGTTCTGATTCCTGCAGGATTATGGGCACCATCAATAATCAGTTCAAAGCCATCACGAGGCATAACCTCAAAACGCCCTGGCCACTGAACAGAGGTCATAGCCTGTTTTAATGCCCGCTGGGTAATACGCAAATCATTTACTGCCAGCAACATAGCTGCCGCTACTGCCAGACTGCTGTTGCTCACCTGATGAAGCCCCATTAGTGCCAGCTTATAGTCAAGGGAAGCCATCTGATCATTACGGGAAGTAAACTCCACCAACTGAGTCCTTACGGTATTTCCCTCCGACTCACATCGGCCATAAGGCAATGTTGATAGGGCCTCTATCTGTAAATCAATCATAGAGGGACTCATATTACCCACGCTGGTATTACCCAGATTAGGTGGGATACTGAGCTGCCCCAAGGGTTTAATAGGCTTGGCCTCAAAATCTTTCCCCATGATATATATGGAAGATTTATTTTCACTGGCCTTTTCCCGTATTATCTCCAGTGCTTTTCCCTCAGCCCCTGTTACTACAGGCACTCCAGGCTTAATAATACCCGCCTTGTGCTCCGCTATGCCCTCCAAGGTGCCACCACATTTATCTGCGTGTTCAAAGGATACATTGGTTATAACAGAAACCTCGGGAGTGATTACATTGGTAGAATCCAAAAGACCGCCAAGGCCAACTTCAATAACAGCGTACTCCACCTTTTCCTTCATAAAGATATAAAAGGCCGCTGCTGTCAGCACCTCAAACTGGGTAGGGTGCTCATCCCCCTCTCCCACCATAAAGTCACAGAGGTCACGGACCACAGTAATAGCCGCTGCCAATTTTTCCTGACTTATTTCATTGCCGTTAATAATAACCCGCTCGGTATAAGAATCCAAATGGGGAGAGGTATACATACCCACCTTGATGCCAGATTTCTTAAGGATTTCCGTCAGCATACAGGTAACGGAGCCCTTGCCGTTGGTACCGGTTACATGAACGGTCTTGTATTCATTTTGGGGATTTCCCATTAATTCCAAGAGTTTTTTTATACGCCCAAGGCCCAAGTTCATCCCAAAGACATTCAGCTCATCCAAATATTGTAATGACTCTGTGTAATTCATAATATCCCCCTAACAGCACTACTAACCAAAAAGGGACCGGTAAAACCGGTCCCCCCTCTCTCATCCTGCCTTCCCCTCTGGGGAAGGGGGACCGCTTTAGCGGTGGATGAGGTTACAGTTTGGCCAAATCCTCAAGACGGGCCTTTACAGCATCCATCTTTTCCTGATAACCAGCCAGCTTTTCCTTCTCCCCAGCAACTACATCAGCAGGAGCCTTGGCCAGGAATCCCTGATTGGACAGCTTCTTGTCCAGGCGGGAAATTTCCTTCTCCAGCTTGGTCATTTCACCATTAAGACGGGCAGTTTCCTTATCCACATCGATGAGATCCTTAAGAGGGAGGAAAATTTCCACGCCGTTTACAACACCAGCCATGGCATTTTCCGGCTTTTCAGCACCAGCCGCCATATGGGTAACAGGCTCAGCAGAAGCCAGAACAGTAAGATAGCCCTCGTTATCAGCAAACACCTGACGCAGGGATTCATCAGTAAAGTTAAGTACAACCTCGCTCTTCTTGCTTGGAGCAGCATTAACCTCCAAACGGAGAGCGCGGATGGTCTTGATAGCATCCATAATGGTGGTCATGCTACTTTCGCTGGCCTCGTCAATAAGGTCAGCAATGGACTTATCCTCAGCAGGCCACTGGGAAACCATGATGCTCTTGCCCTCGTGTGGAATGTGCTGCCAGATTTCCTCGGTAATAAACGGCATAAATGGATGCAACAGACGCAGAGTGCGCTCCAATACATACCCCAATACATACTGGGCAGTCTGACGAGGCTTAACATTTTCCTTGTCATAAAGGCGAGCCTTGGAAAGCTCAATATACCAGTCGCAGAACTCGCTCCAGATAAACTCATAAATAAGACGGCCAGCCTCACCCAGCTCGTACTTCTCAAGGTTTTCTGTAACACCCTGGGCAGTTTTGGCAAAGCGGGAAAGTATCCACTTATCAGCCATGGTGTAATCCTCAGCTGCTGGCACAAAGCTCTTATCAAAGCCCTCCAGATTCATCAGCATGAAACGGGAAGCATTCCACAGCTTGTTGGCAAAATTACGGGCAGATTCAACACGCTCATTGTAGAAGCGCATATCATTACCAGGAGTATTGCCAGTAATCAGCATAAAGCGCAGGGAATCTGCACCATATTCCTCAATCATTTCCAGTGGGTCGATACCATTTCCAAGGGACTTGGACATCTTGCGGCCCTGGCTGTCCCTTACGAGGCCGTGGATATATACGGTCTTAAATGGAATATCCTTGCCAAATTCCAGTCCCATCACTACCATGCGAACTACCCAGAAGAAAATAATATCATAGCCGGTTACCAGTGTAGCAGTAGGATAGAAACGCTTCAGCTCAGGAGTTTCCTCAGGCCAGCCCATAGTCTCAAATGGCCACAGACCAGAGGAGAACCAGGTATCCAATACATCCTCGTCCTGATGTACATTCTTGCTGCCGCACTTAGGGCACTGGCAAATATCATCGCGGGATACAGAGGTCTCGCCGCAGTCATCGCAATACCATGCAGGGATACGATGGCCCCACCACAACTGGCGGGAAATACACCAGTCACGGATGTTGTCCAGCCACTGGCAATAAATCTTGCTGAAACGCTCTGGAACAAACTTAATACGGCCATCTCTTACAGCATCAGCCGCTGGCTTTGCCAAAGTATCCATTTTCACAAACCACTGGGTGGAAATCAATGGCTCAATGGTGGAATGACAACGGGAGCAATGACCTACTGCATGCTCATGGTCCTCAACGGAAACCAGGGCACCAATTTCCTCCAGCTCCTTAACCAGAGCCTTGCGGCATTCATAACGGTCCATGCCCTCGTACTTGCCGGCACCTTCCATCATCTTACCGGTGTTGGACAGAACCTTAAGCTGCTCCAGATCATGACGTAGTCCCATTTCATAGTCGTTAGGATCATGGGCAGGAGTAACCTTTACAGCACCAGTACCAAAGGAAGAATCAACATATTCATCGGCAAAAACTGGAATTACGCGATTAACAACAGGCAAAATTACATTCTTGCCAACTAAATCCTTATAACGCTCATCATCAGGATGAACAGCCACACCAGTATCACCGAACATGGTCTCAGGACGGGTGGTGGCAACCTCTACATACTTGTCTGGCTCACCTTCCACCTGATAGCGGATATGCCACAAATGCCCCTGCTCAGTTTCATGCTCTACTTCAATATCGGAAATAGCGGTATTACAATCAGGACACCAGTTGGTAATACGGGTACCCTGATAAATAAGGCCCTTTTCGTAAAGGCTTACGAATACCTCGCGAACAGCCTTAGAGCAGCCCTCATCCATAGTAAAGCGCTCTCTGTCCCAATCAAGGGAGGAACCCAAGGAACGAAGCTGGCTCATAATACGGCTGCCAAACTTCTCCTTCCACTGCCAAACTCTTTCAAGGAACTTTTCACGCCCCAGCTCATAGCGGTTGGTGCCTTCCTCACGGAGAGCTCCCTCAACCTTGGCCTGGGTAGCAATTCCTGCATGGTCGCAGCCTGGCATCCACAGGGTATTGTAGCCCTGCATACGGCGCCAACGGATAAGAATATCCTGAAGGGTATTATCAAGGGCATGACCCATGTGGAGCTGGCCAGTTACATTTGGAGGTGGGATAACGATGCTGTAAGGCTCCTTCTCCTCATCTACCACTGCATGAAACAGCTTGTTTTCTTCCCAATAGCCATACCATTTTTTCTCAAAGGATTTTGGGTCATATACCTTAGGGATATTGTTTTCTTCCATAAGTCATTTCCTCCATAATACAAATTTTTTACTTAGATACAAAAAAGCACTCTCATCCTACTAAAAGGACGAAAGTGCCTGCTTTCGTGGTACCACCTAAATTCCCTAAAATCACAAAGATTTTAAGCTCATTTACATAACGCCGTTTCCGCGTCCCAACTTACTGTATTTTCAGCTGGGAAACTCCAAAGCTACCTTCTCTGCCGCACACCCGGAAGGCTCTCACCTAATCCTTCCTCTCTTTGGGGCTGCATCTGCAAATACTCCTCTTTATCATTGTATTTAAATATAAAATTGTGCATTTTTGGTGCGGACGAGAGGGGTCGAACCTCCATGCCTTGCGGCACTGGATCCTAAGTCCAGCGTGTCTGCCAATTCCACCACGCCCGCAAACTTTACTAAGTATATCAATCTTTAGGCTTTTTTGTCAAGGATGGCGAATATGGCCTATTATATTTTTACTTTCAAAAGCCGCATGGCCTGTTCCACTGTATCAATCATATTCTGCCTTGCATTTTCCGCCTCCATGGCCTCAGAGAGGGAAACTACTCCACGCAGAATAGGGAAGAAGGCATCTATTCCATGTTCATTACATGCCCTGGCATCCGGAGTTACGCAACCAGCAAAGGCGATAACCGGCTTATTATATTTTTTGGCAATTTTGGCCACCCCCACAGGGGCTTTACCCATAACTGTCTGACCGTCAAGGCGCCCCTCACCGGTAATCACCAAATCAGCCTTTTCTATATGATTTTCCAGCTTGGTTTCTGCCAAAACAATTTCAATTCCGGATTCCAGCGTGGCATTGGTAAATGTGAGAAAAGCAAAGCCCAAGCCACCAGCTGCCCCAGCTCCAGGAGCATTGGCATCAGCATGGGAATATTTTTCCTTGGATATACGGGCATAATCTCCCATCCACTTATCCATCAAAGCTATATCCTCAGAAGTGGCACCCTTTTGTGGGCCATAAATTGCACTGCATCCCTTTTCACCGCAGAGAGGATTGGTTACATCACAGGCTATGCGGAAGGAACATTCTTTCAACTCTGGTGTCACCCTGCTGTCATCAATACGGCAAAGGACCTTTAATCCCGCTGCCCCAAAAGGAACTGGCTTGCCATCTGCATCCAGCATATCATAGCCAAGGGCTTGAAGCATACCAACGCCACCGTCATTGGTGGCACTGCCCCCAATACCGATTATGAAATGACGGCATCCCTTGTGCATTGCATCCAGCAAAATCTCGCCAACACCATAGGTGGTGGTATAAAGAGGATTGCGCTTGTTATCGGGCACCAAAGTAATACCTGCAGCAGCAGCCATTTCTACAATGGCTGTTTTCCCGTCAGATAAAATACCATACTGAGCCAGTATCTTATTTCCCAGAGGACCAGTAACCTCTATACTCTGCAGCTTTCCCCCCATGCCAAGGGTCAATGCCTCCACTGTGCCCTCACCGCCATCAGCCAGCGGCAAAACCTTTGTTACTGCCTCAGAATACACCTTCTTAATACCGGTCTCAATAGCCTTACCAGCTTCCAAGGAAGTCAAGCTTCCCTTTAATGAGTCAATAGCGATAACAATATTCATGGCTCTCTCCTATGCAGCTCTCACTATATTATTTTACGGCAAACAAGATATTTTTATATTCCTTGGTAAGATAGTTCAGAACAATATTCATCATGGCATTGGCCTTGTCCCCATCCATCTGGCCATCAGGATTCATCATGCAGCAGGTAAGAATCAGGCTGCCATCAGTATCCACAACATATTTAAACGGCTTCAAAGTGATATTCCAGTTATTAATAGCATCATAAACCTTGGCCTTATTGCTGTCATTCACAACACCGCTGGCAATCTGAATCTGCATTATGGAAAAAGCACTTTCATCCACCACGATGATAAACGGAATATTCTGGCCATCTACACTAAAGGCGGAACGAAATACTGACGTCTTCAGCTGGTCGTTCATATCCTGTCTAGTAAACATGGTTAAGTTGTGACTTGTTAAATAATCCTGAAAAATTTCTGCCTTTTTACTCATCTTTTATTCCTCCCGGTACATTGCGATTATCCGCTGTAATGTATCTTCATCAATATCCTTTTCTGAATATACCTTTACTCCGTTCTGTTTTAATAAAGCAGCTGTAACGCCTTCCCCTTCAATTTTGTTGCCGCTAAAGCTGCCATCATAAATAACATCCTTGCCACAAGATGGACTGTTAGCCTTCAAAATAGCCACCTGTACCTTGTGCTTTTTTACTATATCCAGAATTTTCTTGGCACCCAGGAGAAAATGCGCTGTCACATCTCCCCCAAATTTATTGACTACCTGTGCTGTCCCCTTCAGCACCTCCCGGCCATCACCATTCTGAAGCTCAGCTGGTGGCCGAGGAATAGGCAGATTGCCTGCAGACTCGGGGCAGATAGCTGTCAAATATCGGCTGTAACGCATGATAAGCTCATTATCGTTGGAGCCTCCACTATACTTCACCTTATTTCCTAAAAGACATGATGAAACTAAAATCATTTTAAAAACTTCAATCCTTACACTTACACAGAAGTGGGCTGATGCCATAACAGCACCAACCCACTGGACTTACATACTTACTTATTTCTTGCTTTTAAGATATTCGTCAATGGCAGCAGCAGCTTTCTTTCCGGCACCCATTGCCAAAATAACAGTAGCCGCACCAGTAACAATATCACCACCGGCAAATACGCCTTCCTTGGTGGTAGCACCAGTTTCCTCATCAGCAATAATATTGCCCCGTTTGTTGGTATCCATACCTGGGGTAGTGGATGCCACAATAGGGTTAGGACCATTTCCAATAGCCATGATTACAGTGTCCACATCCAGCTCAAACTCAGAGCCCTCAACAGCCACTGGACGACGACGGCCGGAAGCATCAGGCTCGCCCAGCTCCATACGAATGCACTTTAAGGACTTAACCCAGCCATTTTCATCGCCAATGATTTCCACAGGGTTATTGAGGAGCTTAAAGTCAATGCCCTCCTCCTTGGCGTGGTGAACTTCCTCAGCACGGGCCGGAAGCTCAGCCTCACTGCGGCGATATACAATATAAACCTTATCTGCACCCAAACGCAGGGAAGTACGGGCAGCATCCATGGCAACATTACCGCCACCTACAACAGCCACCTTCTTGCCCATGGCAATTGGAGTTGCATGATTAGGGAAATCGTAAGCCTTCATGAGATTGCAACGGGTAAGGAACTCATTGGAGGAATACACACCATTGAGGCTTTCACCCGGAATATTCATAAAATGAGGCAGACCTGCACCAGTACCAACAAATACAGCATCAAAGCCCATCTCATCCATCAGCTCATCCACAGTAAAGAGACGACCGGCAATGGAGTTAACCTCAATGGTAACACCCATCTTCTGCAAATTCTCAATCTCCCTCTTAACAATCTTGTCCTTAGGAAGACGGAACTCTGGAATACCATAGGACAGTACACCGCCAGCCACATGAAGTGCCTCAAAAATAGTAACCTTGTAGCCCTTGCGAGCCAAGTCACCGGCACAAGTAAGGCCGGAAGGACCAGCACCGATAACAGCCACCTTCTGGGCATCAGGAGCAAACTCAATAGGCTTAACTTCTTCGTTCTTGTCCAGCTGATAATCAGCCACAAAACGCTCCAGACGGCCAATAGCCACAGATTCACCCTTATGGGTAAGAACACAGTTCTTTTCACACTGGTTCTCCTGTGGGCATACGCGGCCACAAACTGCTGGCAGGGAACTGGATTCCTTGATAATGCTGATAGCACTGTCAAAATCTCTTTCCTTAATCTTGCCAATAAATGCAGGAATATCAATACCTACAGGACAGCCAGGACGGCACTGTGGATTCTTGCAGCCGAGGCAACGGTTGGCCTCAGCCACAGCAGTTTCCTCATCATAGCCCAAAGCTACCTCCTGAAAATTATGAGCGCGAACCTGTGGGTCCTGCTCCGGCATTTTATGCTTTTCCAATACAAGAGCCATTACCAATTACCTCCCAAGACCGATATTGCAAACATGATCCTTGGCCTTTGCTTCCTGCTCGCGGAACATACGGCCACGGGACATGAGATTGTTGAAATCAACCAGATGGCCATCAAACTCAGGGCCATCAACACAGGCGAACTTCATCTCATCACCCACCTGAACACGGCAGCCACCGCACATGCCGGTGCCATCAACCATTACAGGGTTCAAGGAAACGATAGTCTTAATTCCCAGTGGACGGGTAGCATCACAGACGCTCTTCATCATAATGCCAGGGCCAATTGCAGTAACCTGGTCAATCTTCTCACCACGGTCCACCAGTTGCTGGAGTGCAGTGGTAACAAAGCCCTTTACACCATAAGAGCCATCATCAGTAGCAATAATAACCTCGTCGGAAATTGCTCTCATCTTATCCTCAAAAATAAGAATATCCTTGGTCTTGGCACCCATAATGGAAATAACCTTGTTGCCAGCCTCATGCATAGCACGGGCAATAGGATAAACAGGGGCAACACCAATGCCACCGCCGATGCACACAACAGTACCCATATTACCATCGATTTCAGAAGGCTGTCCCAAAGGACCAGCAAAGTCCACAATGGAATCCCCCTCATTAAGGGCACTGAGCTGCATGGTGGAAGCACCAAGAACCTGGAAAATCAAGGTAATAGTACCCTTTTCCACATCAAAATCAGCAATAGTAAGAGGAATACGCTCCCCCTTCTCATCTACACGCAATACGATAAACTGACCAGCTTTTGCCTTTTTGGCCACCTTTGGAGCCTCAATGTCCATATGGAAAATATCAGGAGAAAGCTCCTTCTTGTACATAATCTTAAACATAGTCTAACTCTCCTTAATATATTTAACCTAAAACACCCTGGAGATAAGCTTCCAGATTACTCTTTATAGGCATGAGATAGAGATTTGCATCCCTTTCCTCAGCAAACTTCAATGCTTTCTTGGAAAACTCAACGCTCCATTCCAAAGTAGGCTGGAATCCTTTAGGGAAAATAACATTATTTTTAAGCTCCCAATAACTCTGGGAACGCTCGGACATAACTGGAGATACCCCCCAATACACATTCTGCCCCTCCAGCATATCCGCGTACATTTCCATAAAACGAATATCAAAGAAAGGCTGGGTAAAGAAGCCTACAGCTCCCGCCTGCAGCTTTCGCTGAATGCGATAAAGCTCCTGACGCATACTGCCACGGTACTGGTCAATACCAGCATACACCTTCACCTCCGGCATCTCCTGATGGAACTTTGATATAACATCAGTGGTGACAGTAGGGTAAAATTTATGGCTCATATCCTGAGGTGGATCGCCTTCAATAACCAACACCTCAGTGATACCACTCTGACGAAGCTCCGGCCGCATGGAAAGCGGCTGTGATAAGTCCACATCAATGGCCCTTATATGCGGCATTACAGCAGGAAAATACTCCTGGGCAATGGCCGCCCCCTGCCAGCTTCTCATATCAAATCTCAAAAGGTCCGGGATATTGATAAGCTCCACCCCTGGAGCATTCTTCTTGACTATCTGCAAATCCTCCCGCAGACCTTCTTCGCTGCGGGGAATAAGCTCAACGGATATTCTACCCAATTCTTTCACTTCTTTTCAAATTAAACTTTAGAACAAACCAGTAATTTTACCATTTACATCTATGTCCATATTCTCTGCCGCCGGCTTTTTAGGAAGTCCTGGCATGGTGAGAATATCTCCTGTAAGTGCCACGATAAAGCCTGCTCCCGCAGAAATACGAAGCTCCTTGACGGTAATCTTAAAATTCTTAGGACGGCCCAGCTTGGTTGGGTCATCAGACAGAGAATACTGTGTCTTGGCCATACATACAGGCATCTTATCAAGCCCAAGCTCCTCAATTTCCTTTAGCTGCTTCATGGCAGGGCCAGTAAATACAACACCGTCGCCGCCGTAAACACGCTTAACGATAGCCTCAATTTTCTCCGGGATGGACTGCTCCACCTCATAAGTGAAGTTGAAGCTGTTAGGCTTTTCAGTTGCAGCCAGCACCTTTTCAGCAAGGGCAATACCGCCTTCGCCGCCCTTGGCCCAAACCTCGGAAAGAGCCACCTCTGCGCCAAGCTCGTTGCACTTCTTCTCAACGAAGTCCAGCTCCTCCTTGGTATCAGTAGGGAATGCATTAATTGCAACCACTGCAGGAAGGCCGAAGGCCTTAACGGTTTCAATATGCTTAATAAGATTTTCAAGGCCCTTTTCCAAAGCGGACATATCAACCTTGCCCAGCTCTGTCTTAGGCAGACCGCCATGCATCTTCAAAGCACGGACAGTAGCTACAATAACCACTGCAGAAGGCTTCAGACCAGCAAAGCGGCATTTTATATCCAGGAATTTCTCAGCACCAAGGTCAGCACCGAAGCCTGCCTCAGTTACCACTATATCTGCAAATTTAAGAGCGAATTTAGTTGCCATGACGGAGTTACAGCCATGGGTAATATTGGCGAAAGGACCACCGTGAATGAGAGCAGGAGTCCCTTCCAGAGTCTGTACCAAATTAGGCTTAATGGCATCCTTAAAGAGCAGTGTCAATGCACCAGTTACATTCAGCTCATCAGCCCGAACAGCACGGCCATCACGGGTATATGCCACCACAATCTGACCAAGGCGCTTCTTCATGTCCTCCAAATCAGTGGCCAAACACAAAATAGCCATCATTTCAGAGGCCACAGTAATATCAAAGCCAGTCTCACGAGGAACGCCATGGGCCTTGCCCCCCATGCCGATTACCACATGACGGAGAGCACGGTCATTCAGGTCCAGTACACGCTTCCAAGCGACACGGCGAACATCGATATCCAGAGCATTACCCTGCTGGATATGATTGTCAATAACCGCCGCCAGCAAATTGTGGGCTGTGGTAATAGCGTGGAAATCACCAGTGAAATGAAGATTAATATCCTCCATAGGAACCACCTGGGCATAACCACCGCCTGCAGCACCCCCCTTTAAGCCAAAGCATGGGCCAAGGGAAGGCTCACGAAGAGCAACAGCAATGTTCTTCCCCATCTTATGAAAGGCATCAGCCAAACCAACACTGGTGGTAGTCTTTCCTTCTCCTGCTGGAGTAGGATTAATTGCGGTAACCAAAATCAGCTTGCCATCCTCGTTTGCCTTTACCTTGTTCCAGGCATCCAGAGAAATCTTAGCCTTGTACTTGCCATACATCTCCAAATCATCTTCCGCAATGTTCAGGGACTTGGCCACCTGGGCTATAGGCTGCATTTTAGCTTCCTGGGCAATCTCAACATCAGTTTTCATTTAGCATCCTCCTAAAATCCAATCCAACTATCGCTCATATTAACTTTGTGTAAAGTTACACTAGAATATTATACTATAAATGAAACACCATGCCAACAAAGAGAATTCAGCCAGTAAAATACAGTATAGATAAATTGTCCTATTATTTAGTTGACATTTTCCCACCATCAGTGATATTATCAGACAAGTATTCACATATATAAAAAAATTAGCTTTTTAAGTGTACCCAAAAAATGGTATAATTTACGAAAGATAACTTACGGAAAGCGTGATGTATATGAGCCTTGAACTAAAACTTATGGAATCCTACAACGATGGCCTTTCCAAAGGCATTATCAAAGGGGAGAATGCCGCAAACCGCCGTACTGCCATGCGCATGCTTAGGGCTGAGGAGCCTATTGAAAAGATTATTCAATACACCAGCCTCTCTGAGGAAGAAATCCAGGTATTGGTAGGACAGGTTCGGTAAACTGACAACTATTCATAATGTGACGCGATCTAAAATGCCAGGAAGTAAGCTGATGCTGTACTCCCTGGCATTTTTGTGTGAATAAATATTCTACAGTATTGCTGCGTTTGGTTATACTTTTAATGCTCAAATCTCCTTTTTATTTGATTATTTATGTATATTGTTTTATAATATTAATAAAATTATATTTTCTACTTAAATGTTATCATCACTAGTATTTCCTATCTTAAATAATATATTTCATGTTATAATTTATTTGACGCAAAGGAGATTGTCTTCATGCCAGAAATAACACGCTTTTACGGTATCGTTATTAAAATGTTCTTCAAGCCTAAAGAACATGAACCCAGTCACATTCATGCTTTGTATGGTGAATATATGGGAGAATTTAACATTTCCACATTTGAAATGATTCAGGGAGATCTTCCTCCAAAAGCACAAGAACTGGTAAAAGAATGGCTCCAGATATACAAAAATGAACTGCAAAATATGTGGCAATCTCAAACAATCCATAAATTACCGCCACTGAGATAGGAGGTGCCAACAATGATTCCTCGCATAAAACACATAGAGCCTCGTGAAAATTTCACCCTATATATCATCTTTGATGATGATAAAAGCGTTATTTATGATGTAAAGGATGACATTAAGACCCTCCCTTCATATCATAATCTCATGACAGAACAGGGACTTTTTAAGAATGTCCAGCTGGATGAAAGCCGCACCTGTGTGTTTTGGAACGATGAAATTGACCTTCCCAGTGACATTCTATATGAGTACGGTACCCCATACGAAACACCCAGCCCAGAATCATAGCCAATGGAGGAACCTGTTATGAGTGACGCTGCTATAAAAAAAGCCGTTAATGACACTGACATCTTTATGATGGATTTTGAAGAACGGCTCAAATATATCAACCGCCAAATAGCCATTATGGACTACAATTCCGATATGCGTGTATCCCGCGAAGAGGGCGAAAAAATCGCAACCCGCCGAACTGCCATAAACATGCTAAAAGCTAAGGAACCTATCAATAAAATCGCCGAATACACCGGCCTCACTGAAGAGCAGATTCAGGAACTAGCCAAGACAATTTAATACTTTACCCAAAAACGTATCCCGCCTGACAGGTGGCTCAAAGCCACCAGCAGACGGGATTTTTTACTAGAATACTAATTCCATACCATTACCTATAGGATGTGCTTCACTTCTATGTGCTATAAGCCAATTGAGAACAGCTGATGAATACTCATAATCATAAGCCCTCAAACTGCTACGTACCCCCTCGATCCCAAAATACCAATCACCTTGAGACTTATTAAATTCCATACGTCTATTGCTAATTAAGGCCCCATCCTGTGCTACCCGTTTTACATTGGCTTTAGCATAATATGAGGTTTTATTGCCATATACAACTGACTCCGTAACTATGTAGTATCCATCACATACCCATACATCAGCAGCCTCAGCCTGAGGCATAAAAGAAATTGTGCTTCCCAAATAAACAGCTAATACCGCCAGCAAACCCAGAATACTTTTTTTCATGACCATATACCTCCAGTCGCACAACAACAGTATTGAAATTACTTAGATTATGCTTACAGCACTTAACTTCTAGTAATACCTTTTTTCATATTTCATTTTTAATCAGCATATCGAATGCTAATGTAATTAACTCTGTCCGTTCCTTGTTTAATTGCAAAACGGAGTATATAAGGACTACCGTTCTCATCTGCAAACTTGTATTCATAAAGATCTAAATCATTATATGTTGACAACATATAGTTTGAGCCATAACTATTCAACACATCCTGCAATGAGGAACCAGTGTGTATCCCTTTCGGTGTAGTTACGTTGGTATCATCTGCTGCCATACCAACTACTTTACCATAATCGTACGCAACATCCATGGCAGGATAAGCATAACGAAGTTTATTGGTCTCTCGAACTTCTTTTTTTGTGGCTTCTCCCAGTTTTCGCTCGGTATCTGCCAGAGTATCGCCCAAAGTTACATTCCCTAACCTAGCATTCGTCATTTTAGCGTTTTCAAATTTACTATTATCTTGTTTTTCAATTGAATTGGTCGTTGTATTATTGACTTTTGATTGTGACATTGAATTGGAATGTGTCGTATCATCAGGAACCGATTCACCAATAATTTTTGCCATAATTATCGCAGTTTCCAATACATTCAAATCGGTACCATTAATACTTACGGCTCCTGTCTCAAAAGTCCCATTATCATAATCTACTATAAATTGCATTCGACATGTAGCAGGTTTATCTTCCCAAGTGCACTTTCCAGAAAATTCGACAACTCTTTGTCCCGTAGTTGCTTCAAAGGACTTCCACTTTGGATCGCCGAAGAAATTTGTAAAAGCTTCATCAATAGTAATATTGGGAGCCATTTTTAAATGCCCCTTCTTTACCATGGTCACATATTTATCATCAAATATTGATTTGAATTCACTTTCAATTTTAGATACATCCTTGCCACTGCAACCAGCCAAGGTAACGATCATGCTTACAATGACAAACAGAAGCAACATTACTCTGATAGTAATTCCCCTATATTTATTTACCACTTTATATCCCTCCCATAAGCAATAGAGAACGTACATAAACTATCCTTGTGCACTGCATTTACCCATCTACTATCCACTAAAATCAAGTCAGCATACGATGTATTATTTTCACCATTATTCTTAGTGGACCAAATTCGCCACTGCCTCCCATAAGAGCAATTACTAAAAGAAAGAGCAAAAATATAACAAACAATCTAAAAATATTCGTATTTTTATTGTCTATAATTATCTTCCTCCTCATAAAATCAATAATTCCAATCTTCTTTTAAATAATTGAATAATATTATTTTATCCCAAATGCCTCTTGTATTTCATAAGCCACTAATGCCGTTCCAGTCCTTATTTTCTTGTACTCTTTCCATTCATTCCAAGAAAAAATTGCCCCTGAAATAGATTTTCTCCACCAAATTGAAAAAGTGCTATCTTCACCTACATTGATGTCATATATTAAGCCGTCGTAACTAACTGAAAGAGTTTCCCCTTCTCTGTCAAAAGTCATACTACCACCATACTTTTTCGTTAACGCTGGTTGTAATTTGTTATAAATTGCATCAGAGGAGGCATTATCTATGAATTTGAATTTCATCCTGCGCATTTTATCTTTATGAAAAGTCATTTGAAAATGTTCGATTATAAAAACAAGTATTAAAATAATTACACCTATTCCCGCAACACAAAGCAATAAACCAGCAATATATCCCCACTTACACCAGCCACATTTGCTTGGTATTGGTGCTGACGATTGTAGCACAATGGCATCAGAAGGTGCATTAGAAACTATAGAAACCTGGGCACTGCTTTGTTCTTGTTCAAGCAAGTTTTCCCCGCAAGACGGACAATACGAAATGTCTTCCGTATAAGTTTTGTTGCATTTTCTACAAATCTTTTCCATATTTTTCCACTCCCTTATAATAATGTTACTTTCCGCTCCCAGAAACCTTAACTCACTATATTTAACATATATTATCAAGATTTCCATCAAACACACGTTATTATGACTATCAACTTTAAAATATCTTTTTGAATAGCCAGTGGAGTATTAACTTATGATTATCAATCCCATTCATTAAAGACCATCAATCATCCAATATCTATCAGAATTATTATAAAATGAATACGGATCGTCCTTCTTATATCCTGTGCTTCCCCCTATCTCGCAGGTCACAATTGTTCCTTCGGATTTGTAACCATTACTATCTACTGTTCTTCCAGTCAAATGTACTGTAAACCTATTTACATTAATTCCTGCCTCTTTAACTGTTTGAACCAATTTCATACATTGCCTTGATGTACTAATAATATTCCTCTCATGATCATCTTGTACTGCATAGTTAAGCAAGTCGTTGAACTGATCTCCTATTTTTTTTGAATCACCACCATATTGAAGGTTAGCCTTATCAGTTATAACAACATTAAATGTATTATTACCCAGATCATAATATTGAATTTTTCCTGCTTGTTCTAATGCCACCAATCCCTTACGCTTCTCTTCAAGAGCTTTTTGTTCTTTTTCTTTTTTCTGTTGTTCATTTTTCTGAGTAGCTAAATACTCATCAACTGCCTTAATAGCTTTTTCTTTTGCAGTTAATTCATCATCGTTCTGACTATATTCTCTATATTTGGATTCATATATTCCTTTTTCTTCATCGGTAAGAGCAGAAATGCGTTCCGTCACTTTCTTCTCTTTTTCGGCTTTATCCTTGGCTTCTTGTTCAGCTTTTAATTTTGCTTCCCTTTCAAATTTTCCCTGCGTATCAGAAGTATCTCTAGACGAATCACCACCTGGCGATGTAACCATTGCCAAAACAAAAAAAACTATACAGATAGCACCGATAATACGTTTTGTTTTACTAACACTCTGATACAAAAGATCATCTCTATAATTTGCTCCTGCTGATTTGCGAGCATTAGCCTTTTTCCGCCAAAACACTATAAATATCACAAGTGTTACCAACCATCCTAACGAAAAAAATGCAGACATATAATCTATCCTCCCTTCAGCCTGCAGTCTCGGTAAAATTGTAAAAACATGACGATAAAAATTGCTCTAAGCCTGCTATATCAGTAATTTGACTGATAGTAAAATGTTATTAATCGTCATGTAAAGATTATGTTATAACATGACGATTAATACAGCAGTATCATGATCTGAGGATCTCTCGTCATGTTATTCCGAGAATCCAGGCATTAATAAATCAATTTTACGAAAGCAACACATAAAGTGGATTAATACTGCTCAATTTTAATAACCTTACCACCAGAAAACATTGCCTTCATCATCCACCAACCAATAAATGTCGCAAAACCACCAAATGTATAATCGGTACGCAAACGAACAAAATCACCTTCTTTTACTTTGAAACTAAAAGGTTCGCTCTTTAAGAAAGACCAATTCAATTTTACCCTAATTTCATGCAGCCCTGGTGCTAACTCGAAACGCTTCTTATCACCATTGCTAATCCTCCCAATTTCTTGGTCATCGAGATATATCTTAAAGGCATTCATCATTCCACAAATACGACTGGCCCTATATATTTCTACACAGGTGATTTCTTGCGACTCACTGGAATTGTTTATGACAACATCAGTTTGCAATTTATCCAAGTCCTCTTCCAATTCTCCACCGCAAACCTCACATAATTTAACATTCTCCTCATAATTTTTGTTGCATTTTCTACAAATCTTTTTCATATTTTTCCACTCCTTTATAATAAAAATAATATTCTTACTCCCCATGCCTTTTTTAACTTTAACTCACTATTTCAACATTATTAACCAAAAATCCTGCTAATTTTATAATAATAATTCAACTTAAACTCACGACTTTTTCATACGACAAATAACCCCTATACTTATCTAAGTAAGGAGTGATTTCGTATGGATATTACAGCGTCCCGGCTGCGGGAGCTTCGTAAGTCAAAGCAGCTTTCTCAGGAGGATGTAGCCAAATATCTTGGTATCACTCGGACTGGCTATAACAAGTACGAAAGTGGCGACATCAAACCTGTACGAAAGCTAAATGAGCTGGCTATCCTGTTTAATGTCAGCGTTGATTACCTGCTTGGTCGTGAGGAATCCACGTTGGAAAGTAAGGTTCGGGATGTACCGCCCCACATTAGTGAACAGCTTCAGAAATACCTAAAGCTAAGTGATTCCGGCAAGGGGATTGTGGATATTACCCTTAATGCTGTTTATGATCAGGAAAACACCAATGGTTAGAGCCCAAACTACGTACTGTGCTCTACCCGATTATACAAAAAGTCCCAGCAGGTTTTGTTTACCCGCTGGGACAATTTTTGTTTATTCACTTTTTAAAAATAAATTCAACGTCTGTAGTTTCTCCGAAAATCTCCTGATCACCGGTACCGCAAAGGGTGAAAAAGAAATCTTGCACTTGATCTTGTTCTTTATCCTGTTGTAGCGGTAGTTCAAAGCTGCTCAATGGAACCACAAACTCACAGCTTTCACCAGGTGCAAGGGTTTTACCGAAATAATCTCTGCTCTGGCCCCCGCCAATGCCTTTTATCCATACACTTAGGTATGGGTTCTCCCAAGTCTTATTACTTTTATTTTCCACCGTTACCCGCACTTCCCAATCAGCAGGGTAGAGGTTTGCCCAGTTTTGCCACATTCCCCGTGGAATAAAGGTAGTTGTCCCCCAATTATTAATTGGATGGTCATATCTGTCGGTCCATGCTCCTAGCCGTTCACCATTTTTATAATACTTGGCATAAATCGCATTGTTGCCTGTATCATCAACAGCTTCCTCGTTTTGTGGTGGAGTATTGCTTTCTGTAACATTTGGCTTCTTCTCGTCTGCAGGCATATTCGCCTGTGATGAAGGCTTATCCGTTTCAACCTCAGGTGCCTTTTCTTCTACGGAAGGAATAGGCACTTTTTCTTTTACTTCCTCCATGATTTCTTCCACTGCTGGAGGAATGATTTTTTCTTGGTAAGAATGCTGCCAGTTAGACCATATTAGCAGAACAACAGCCATTGATGCTGCCACAATTCCTGCCACCTTTAGCAACTTGTTCCGCCTATGATACAGCAACGCTTTTTTCAAATCCGTAACGGTTTGGTAACGGCTACGTGCATCCACTTCGGTGCATTTTTGCAGTATTGGTCTTAGCCAGCCATTATAATTCTCTCCCAGCATCTCCTTAAAGGTGATACCCAAGGAATAAATATCACTGCGCTGATCCGTCTGACCATATCCGTATTGCTCCGGAGGTGCGTACCCCTTAGTTCCCAACAAACGGGTATCTTCCCTTTGATCCTCCTTTACAGTACGGGCAGCATCATAATCTATAAGCCTGACAAAGCCATGCCCGCCAACAGCCTGCAAAATTATATTAGATGGCTTGATATCCCGATGAATTATTCCCGCATTATGGAGCATAATTAAGCCGTCACAAAGCTGTAATAGCAGCTCCTTTGCCCTTGCCTCCGTCAAATACCTCTTATTTGCAAGTAGTTCTTCAAAGGATTCCCCATTTATAAATTCCTCCACCACGATGGTAGAGGCTTTATCCTCTGCACAGTATATAACCTCCGGCCACAGGGATTTGCCCATTGCCTTAAGGGACGAATATGGCAGATTGGCCAGCTTAATATATTTTATAACCACAAAGCTGCCTGTGCTGTCGGCAGCCAGCCATACCTCTGCCTTCTCTGTCCGGTGGAGCAGACGCACTTTGTCGTATTTACTTTGTATAAATTCCTCCGCCAGCTGTATAGCAGTCTTGGAAGTCTCCTGCCCCATAATATCACCTTGCTTTGCTCGCTAAAGTATATTATCATACCACTTAGATTAATATAATAATACATCATTTCAGTTGGAGGAGCCATGAAAAATAAAACTACTGCCAGTCTGGAGCATGAGCTTAGCGAATCAAAGCGGGTTGAAGATTACCTGACTGCCAATGATTCCGAGCTTGTTAATCAGACCTTGAGTGAGCATCTGGAGGAGCTTATAAAAGAAAAAGGGCTAAACAAAGCCCTCATAATTGAACAATCCGGTCTGGATAAGGTATATGCCTATCACATTTTCGCGGGTCGTAAAAATACCTCCCGAAATAAAATATTAGCACTGGCCATTGCCATGGGACTAACACCAGATGAAACACAACACCTCTTATATTATGCAAAAGCCGAAAGGCTCTATGTGCGCAACAGCTGGGATAGTGTAATATGGCATGCCCTGGAAAATAAACTGTCCGTTTTAGAAACGAATCTGTTGCTTGATAAGCTTGGAGAAACGAAGCTTCTGGATTAAACTAAAACCTCCCTCAGCCAAACTGAAGGAGGTTTTTTTATTGCTTATTTATTTAACTGCAGCTCAGCAGCATCTACTGTATTCTGCATCAGCATAGCTATGGTGAGCAGGCCTACACCGCCTGGAACAGGGGTGATAGCACCAGCTACTTCCTTGACCTCGTCAAAGTCCACATCACCCACTAGTTTTTTAGGCGCTATGCGGTTGATTCCCACATCGATTACAGTGGCTCCCGGCTTAATCATGTCCGCAGTAACGAACTTTGGCTTGCCTACGGCTGCAACTACAATATCAGCTTCCTTTACCACCTCAGCCAGATTCTTGGTACGGGAGTGGCAAATGGTAACGGTGGCATTTTTGCCCAAAAGCAGGTGAAGCATTGGCTTGCCCACAATATTGCTACGGCCAATAACCACAGCCTTGGCTCCCTCCATAGGAATCTCAGCCAGCTCCAGCATGCGGATACAACCATGGGGAGTGCATGGCACCAGAGCCTTCTGGCCAGTTACCAAACGGCCCACATTAACAGGATGAAAGCCATCTACATCCTTCAGTGGATTAATTGCCTCCAGCACTTCAGACTCATAAGGCTGCAATGCCTTTGGAAGTGGCAGCTGAACCAAAATACCATGAATTTTAGGGTCGTTGTTAAGACGGTTAATCTCAGAAAGGAGCTCCTCACGGGTGGTTGTTTCAGGCATTTCCACACCCTCGGAATAAAAGCCCAGTTCAGTGCAGGCCTTATGCTTATTTCTTACATAAACCTGAGAAGCGGGATTTTCCCCCACAATAATAACTGCCAGCCCAGGAGTAACGCCATATTTTTCCTTCAGCTGGGCAGCTCTCTTGCCTGCCTCCTCACGTATTTTAGCCGCAAAATACTTGCCTTCCAATAATCTTGCCGTCATAACTTACCTCCAACTTTAATTCCGCATTGGTTACCCCCTCAGCCAGTAGTCTAACTGAGAGAACCAAGGCTGTAACACCTCATCCGCCTCGCAAGCTCGGCACCTTCCCCAAAGGGGAAGGCTTTATTACTTGAAAAAAACACTGGCCAATGTAAAGAAAAACATGGCCACAGATACAATACCATTACGCATATAATATTCTCTGGTAAAGGCCCCAAAGCCCTTGATAGCAATTAGACGGTGCTGGTAATAAAGCACAGCCGCAGAAACTACTACACCTAAATAATAGATAGCCCCCAATTCAAAGATAGTTCCCATATAAACGAATATACCAAGGCACACCACATGGGTGAGCTTTGCCAAAAGCAGGGCATTCTTGGCACCAATAGCTGTAGCCATGGAATGAAGGCCATGGGCCTTGTCAAATTCCTCGTCCTGGGCTCCATATACCACATCAAAGCCCCCTATCCAGAGAGCCACTGCCACAAAGAGCACAATCATAGGCCAGTCAATGGTGCCTGTCACAGCCACCCAACCCCCGGCAGGAGCCATAGCCACAGCAACACCGCATACATAGTGGCAAAAACAGGTTATACGCTTCATATATGGATAAACAACGAAGGGCAACGCCGCCACCGGCAGCAGTTTAATGCAGATTGGATCCAGCTGCAACACAGAGAATATCAACACTGCAAAGCAAATAACCACCAGCAGATAAATGTCTTTTTTATTAAGCTGGCCTGCCACCATGGGACGCCCCTTGAAACGAGGCTGGTCCACATCGTACTTCAAATCAATAAGGTTGTCCAAAGCCAGGGCTGCACTGCGGGCTGCCACAATGGTAAGGGTAATCCACACCATTATCATAAAATCCGGCTTGCCATCAGCCGCCAAAAAGGCCGCCATATACGCAAAGGGAAGGGAAAATACAGTCTGATAAAATGCCACATTGTTCAAATGGGCATCTATCTTCTGCCAAAAACTATTCATACTGTCAGTCAAGTCCAAGCTCCTTCCACTTTGAATCCACCAAATCCTTAATATCCTGGGTCATCTCAATTTCATCAGGCCACTCACGGGTATGACCTTCCTCCGGCCAGGATTTGGTAGCATCAATGCCCACCTTGGTACCCCATTTTGCCATAGGGGAGGAATGGTCAAGAACATCAAGAGGTCCCTCCACCATTACCAAATCACGCTTGGCATCAATGTTATTAAATACTCGCCACCATACTTCCTTTGGATTCTGCACATCCACATGGGCATCCACCACAATAATCATCTTAATGAACATCATCTGGCCCATGCCCCACAGAGCATTCATAACCTTCTTGGCCTGCATAGGATAGGTTTTCTTTATGGACACGAAAATGCAGTCGTGGAATACGCCCTCCAATGGCATATTTATATCGATAATTTCCGGAATTGCCTGCTGTAAAAGTGGCAGGAAGATACGCTCCGTAGCCTTGGCCAGGAAGCAGTCCTCCATAGGTGGCTTGCCCACAATAGTGGACGGATAAATAGGGTTCTTTCTGTGGGTAATGCAGGTGATATGGAATACAGGATAATAATCTGCAAGAGAATAGTAGCCTGTATGATCACCAAATGGCCCCTCCCAACGGGTCTCATCCACATCCACATAGCCCTCCAGAATAATCTCTGCATGGGCAGGAACCTCCACATCAACGGTTTTGCACTTAACCATTTCAACGCTCTTATGGCGCAGGAAGCCTGCAAATACCATTTCATCAATATCACGAGGAAGTGGTGCTGTTGCGGCATAGGTTACAACTGGGTCAGTACCGATGGCCACTGCCACCTCCATACGCTGTGCCCCGTTGGCCTTAGTATCACGATAATTATCCGCACCATTTTTATGAATATGCCAATGCATACCAGTAGTATTGCTGTCGTACTTCTGGAGACGGTACATACCCACATTGCGCTTGCCCGTATTTGGATTCTTGGTGAAAATCAAAGGCAGGGTAATGAAACGACCGCCATCCTGAGGCCAGCACTTCAAAATTGGGAACTTATCAAGAGATGGATTATCTGTAATAACCACTTCCTGGCAAGGAGCCTTCTTCACATACTTAGGGAAATTAATGGCCCCCTTAGCTGTTGGAATAATGCTGAGCAAATCCATCTTATGGGAAACAGAAATATAAGGGAGACGCAAAATTTCCCTCAGCTCATCTGCTATATCATCCAGCTTTTCCACACCAAAGGCAATAGCCATGCGCTCCATGCTGCCAAAAGCATTCATGAGCACTGGCATATCGTAGCCCTTTACATTCTCAAAGAGCAGAGCGACATTTTTCTCCCCCTCCATTTTGGATACCCGGTCCGTTATCTCTGTGATTTCCAGCTCACAGTCCACCTCAGTCTTTATGCGCTTCAGTAAACCGCGGCTCTCCAGTTCAGCAATAAACTCCCGCAAATCCTTAAAAGCCATGCTTAGCCTCCTACTTTCTCAATACAAATCTAACAACCAAATAACTAATTCCATACAGTGCTGTCAGCGGTAGCGCCAGAGTAATCTGTGATATTATATCCGGCGGTGTCAGCAGGGCACCAACAATAAAAGAAACAAAAAATACATACCTGAAATACTTTTTGAGCTGCTGGGAAGTTACCAGCCCAATGGCCGCCATTATTATAATAACCAGCGGCAACTCAAAGGCCAGCCCAAAGGGCAGCAGGAATGTAATTATAAAATCAAGATACTTTTCAATGGAAAACAGTGGCGATAAATCCTCTGAGCCCATCCCCATAAAGAATTTTATGCCAATAGGAACAATGAGGAAAAACGAAAAGGCCAGGCCCGCATAAAATAAGAAAATGGAGCTTGGAACCATGATTCCCAGCACCATCCGTTCTCTTCTGGTAAAGGCCGGCACAAAAAAACGCCAGATTTCATAAAAGACCACCGGAGTAGCTAATAGAAATCCGGAAAACAAAACCACTTTTGCATAGGAAAAGAAGGCCTCACCGGGATGCATAAAATACAGCTTTCCCGCCGGTGCCAGCAAAAATTGCATTATTTCCTCATCAAAGGCATAGGTTACGCAGCTGCCCAACAAAACAGCCACAACACAGCGAATAAGTCGTCGTCTTAGTTCTGTGAGATGGTCAATAATGGACATTTCATCGTCATGCTCAGGACTACTGTTCATCTCATCGGCCATACCCTCAGACTCAATCTCCTCTATTTTTTCTTCAACTGCAGCCATGATTACGCTTCATCCTTGGACTTATCTTTAGACTCCGCAGTGATGTTGATAGTGTCCTTGTCCTCACTACCATTCTGTGCAGACTTGAATTCCTTGATGCTCTTGCCAAAGGCCTTGCCAATATCAGGCAGCTTGCCAGGTCCAAAAATAACAAGACCAATAATCAAAATTAAAATAAGTTCTGGTACACCAAATCCGCCAAACATAATATGCCTCCTACGAACACATAATTTCTCTTTAATTATACCCTATTTGTTCAAAATTTTCCCTTACTAAAGGAAAATCTCTAAAAAAATATCCCCTCCAAAAAGTGAAGGGGATATACAATTATCACTGTTTATTATTATCATCCACCATACTGGAAGATTCAGCGGTTTCATCCACCTTTTCCACCCCAGTGGAAGCCTCCAGCTTCTTGGCAGACTTTTCCACAGGTTCATCATCCATGATGCCGTTGGACACCTTGCGGAACTCCCTTATGGTTTTACCAAGGCTTCTGCCCAGCTCTGGCAGCTTGCCGGGGCCAAACACTATAAGACCGATAATAAGAATAATAATAAGCTCTGGTACGCCTATGCCGAACATCACGCTACCTCCGTGAAATAAACTTGTGGGTTTAGAATTCTCTGCCTGCGATAAAATCCGCAGCCATCATATAAGCCGTTCTCACATCCTCAGGAATGCTCTCCGGCAAAACATTTCTCGCTCTGTCCAGATACTCCTCAACCTTTTTCTTGGTAAACTCGATACCATCGGTTGCTCTTACAATCTCCAGAGCTCTATCCAAATCGGCCTTGGTCATGTCGCGATTAGTCACTATAGAAAGGAGTTCATCCTTATCCTGGGAGGTTTCCAGGGCTCTGATAGCCGGCAAAGTAATAATGCCCTGAAGGATATCATTGCCTGCTGGCTTGCCAATTTTCTTGGAATCACCAGTAAGATCGAGCAGATCATCAGTAAGCTGGAAGGCCATACCTACACAATAACCATAATCATAGAGGGCCTGAACATCCTTTTCCGGAAGTCCCATAACATGACCGCCCAGCTGACAGCTGATGGCCAGGAAATTAGCAGTCTTCATGGCAATACGCTCATAGTATTCCTCAGTATCACAGGAAGCCTTATATATTTCCTTGTTCTGAATCAGCTCACCTGCAGACAAATCCGCCAGCAGTCTGGAAAGCTGGTTATTGACCCTCTCACCATAGCCATTTTCAGTTACCAATACAAAGGCCTTTGCAAAGAGATAATCCCCTGCCAAAATAGCCAACTGATTGCCCCACTTGGCATTGGCAGTAGCCTCACCACGACGGGTAGCGGCACTGTCCAAAACATCATCATGCACCAGTGAAGCCATGTGTATAAGCTCTAATGCCACAGCCAGTGGCATAACTCTTTTTAAATCAAAATTCTCACTGCAACGGGCAGCCAGAAAAAACATTGCGGGACGCAATCTCTTGCCGCCAGCCTTTATCAGATGATTGCCAATCTCAGTGATGGTGGCAACCGGAGAAACCACAGATTCATGCAAAGCCGTTTCCAGCTCAGCCAAATCTGACTTTATAATATCAAATAACTTGTTAGCCAATTCTATCCCTCACACAAACAAACTAAGCCTTAATAATTCTACTATATATCGCAGTGTTTTTCAAATAAACTTTGATTATTAGGCAATAGTCTTATTCGTGTCTGGTCACTTCAAAGCGCTGTAATTTAACTTTTTCATCAGGGGATATACCTCCCTTGCGCCGGGCAATGGAAATCTGCTCCTCCACAGTATCTACCCCATCCAGATCCGGCAACAGCAGTCCCCGCCTGTAACCATCTTCACTGGAAACAATCACACCATACCGCTTCACATCCAGCTGGTCAGGGCTTTCTATATTCTCCGGCTCCGACAGTACATCCACATCATATACCAGATCCTCCAGTTCATCCTCTGTTACTGCCGGGAAACGAGGGTCAGCTGTTCCTGCTGATACAGCATTGGCAATTATTTCTGATGCAAGACTATCCCGCACCGGCAATATGGTACCGATACATCCCCGAAGCTGGCCTGCTTTTTTGATGGACACAAAGGCTCCTGCACGGGTATTAAGCATTTCCTCCGGCAACCCTTTAGGCACCTCTATATGCTTATGGTAACGGACATAGCTTTCAAGGCTCTTACGGGCCAGCCTTAAATAATCATCTTCTTTTTCCCTTAACGCTTCCATAGTTTTTCTATGGCCTTCCACAGCCTGTTCACCTATGTTGCGTCTTACATTTTCTCCCTTGGGGGTAAATCGGGCCACACCATAGCCCACCCCAAAAGGACCCTCACAGGACAATAATTCTGACTCCACATTAAGGCAATCAAAAGCCCCTGCCATTATCCAAAATGAGCGTAAGCCGCACTCAGCTGCCCCTTCCGCCAGTTTTGCCGGCGTGGTAATCAGTTCCAAGAAATCTCCTGAGGAAAAGCAAGCTGCCATACGCTGGTCAAAAACCGGGCCTTCCTTGGCAAAACCATAAGGACCGTCAGCCTTTAGCTTATGGGATAAATCACCGCTGGCTACTATCATCATACGACGGTTCATAATATCCGCCGTTTCCCTAAGAAGGACTCCCAAGGTATAGTGATGAATATTTGAAAGGCCTGAAAGACCTATTCTCACAATTTTACCTTTATATCCCGCCTGCTGGAGAAAATACAAAGGTATCATGGTGCCGTGATCCAAATCACTGCCCTGGCGCCCCAGTGTCCCCGCTGGCAGTTTTATTTCCTCGGCAGTCTTTGACACCTGCTGAACTAATTCCTCGTCATATTCCACATGAAAGGCCAGCTCAGGATGTCCAAAATTGACAAAGCTCCCCTCTGCTGAGTCACCTGAGGAAATTTGCATATAATCAGCATACATAGTCGCATGAGGACTGGTAATAATCACCAAATCAGGATTATTTTGTACAACCCAATTTGCCACAGCCTTATAGGCTTCTACAGTATCGGATATTTTATTTTCCTCCCCCCTGCCAATCTCCGGCAAAATAAGCGGCGGATGAGGTACCACACAAGCTCCAAGAAATGGCATACGTACACCTCCAAATTTATTCTTTTATCATTATTACGACAGACACATTATTAATACCTTTATTTCTATAAAAAAAAGACTGCCGTGTTGAAATCAACACGACAGTCATTCCTATTCAACAAATATTCAATTACTTATTGAAAATGTTCTTAAGAGCCTGCTTATTTACATCGCGGTTCAGCTGTGCAAGATAAGTAGTCAGCTTAATATTCTTAGGGCAAACCTCTACGCAGTTCTGGGAGTTACCGCAGCTGGTGATACCGCCCTTACCCATGAGAGCTTCAAGGCGCTTTTCCTTGTCGAACTTTCCAAGTGGATGGAGGTTGAACAGGTAAGCCTGTACAGATGGAGATGCACCGATGAAGTCGGACTGTGGTCCAACATTAGGGCAAGCCTCCAAGCAGCAACCGCAAGTCATGCAGTGAGAAATCTCATAAGCAGTGGTTGCAGTGTAAGGATTCTGGATAGGAGCATCCTTAACTTCCCAAGAACCATCAACCTCAACCCAAGCCTGTACGCGCTTGAGGGACTCGAACATTACGGAACGGTCAATAAGGAGGTCACGGATTACAGGGAATGTTCTTGCTGGCTGCAGACGAATTGGCTGCTCCAGCTCATCGATCAGTGCGCAGCATGCCTGACGAGCACGACCGTTAATAACCATCATACAAGCGCCGCAAACCTTCTCCAGGCAGTTGCACTCCCAAACTACTGGGGCAACCTTCTTGCCATCAGTAGTTACAGGGTTCTTCTGGATTTCCATCAGGGAAGCTACTACATTCAGAGCAGGACGATATGGAATCTCGAACTCCTGAGTGTAAGGCTTGCTGGTAGGGCTATCCTGACGCTCAATAATAAACTTAACTGTTTTCTTCTGTTCTGCCATTCTATTTTATCCCCCTATTACTCTTTCTTTGCAACAGCGTAGTTACGAGGACGTGCCTTAATGAGGGAGTGCTCGAACTCCTCATAAGTTACAACTGGCTCCTCAGTTGCTGCATCAAAGCTTACAACGGATGTAAACATGAACTTCTCATCGTTACGAGGATAGAACTGTAACTCGCCATCCTTCTCAATGCGCTTGCCATTTTCATCCAGCATAATCTTTGCATGTGCACCACGGGACTCATCACGGGAACGAGCAGACTTGGTGATAGCCATAGCATAGATAATCATGTTACGGAGCTGACGAACGAACATAGCCTCCTGGTTAGCCCAGTTACCATGGTCAGTTACGCCGATGTTCTCCCAACGCTTCAGGATTTCCTTCAGCTTGCCGAGGCAGATATCCAAACCGTTGTTATCACGCTCGATGGATACATACTCGTACATGATCTCGCCCATCTCCTGATGGAGCTTATGAGCATTCTCAGGACCGTTCATCTGACGGATCTTGTCATACTCATCCTGAACTTCCTTGCGTGCAGCCTCGATCTCAGCATCGGTGATTTCGCACAGCTTGGATACGTTCTCCTTAGCCCACTTCATAGCCTCTGGACCAGAAACGGTACCGGAGTAAGCAGCGGACAGCAGAGAGTTAGCGCCAAGACGGTTTGCACCGTGATACTGATGGTCGCACTCACCGGAAGCCATGAGGCCAGGAATGTTGGTGAAATGCTTTCTATCTACATAGATACCGCCCATGGAGTAATGAACGGAAGGGAAAATCTCCATTGGAACCTTACGAGGGTCCTTACCAACGAACTCAGTGTAGATCTCGATGATACCGCCCAGCTTGCGTTCCAGATAATCTGCAGGAATGTGGGACAGATCGAGGTATACACGACGGTCATGGTTGATACCAAGATCCATGTGAACGCAAACCTTGAAAATAGCACGGGATGCTACGTCACGAGGAACGAGGTTACCATAAGCTGGGTACATATCCTCAAGGAAGTACCAAGGCTTACCATCTCTGTAAACCCATACACGACCACCCTCACCGCGGCAAGCCTCGGACATCAGACGGTTCTTATCGGAGCCTGGGATTGCGGTTGGATGAATCTGAATAAACTCAGGGTTAGCAATCTTTGCGCCCTGCTGATAAACTGCAGAAACTGCAGAACCATTACAAATAGTGGAAGCGGTGCAACGGCCAAATACCTGACCAGGGCCACCGGTTGCAAGAATAACAACATCAGCCTTGAAAGCCTTGATTTCCATGGAGTTCATGCTCTGAGCAATGATACCACGGCAAACACCGTTCTTATCCTTGAAAATCTTTACGAATTCCCAGAACTCGTACTTGGTTACGCCGCCCTTAACTTCCCAACGACGAACCTGCTCGTCAAGAGCATAGAGGAGCTGCTGACCAGTGGTGGAACCAGCAAAGCAAGTACGCTTATTCTTCTGGCCACCAAAGTTACGGAGGTCAAGAACACCTTCTGGAGTACGGGTGAAAGGTACACCCATACGATCGAACATCTTAATGAGCTTTGGAGCTGCCTCAACCATGCCCTTAACAGCCAGCTGATCAGCCAGGAAGTCACCACCATATACGGTGTCATCGAAATGCTCATAGATGGAATCGTGCTCACCCTTGGTATCCATGCAGGCATTAATACCGCCCTGTGCACAGAGGGAGTGAGAACGCTTTACTGGGCAGTAAGAGAATAAATCTACTTCGCCGCCAGCTTCACAAATTTTAAGGGTAGCCATCAGACCTGATAAGCCGCCACCTACTACAATAATCTTATTTTTAGCCACGTAGGTTCTCTCCTTATAAATAAATCTTTACTACTACGACACTCTTACTCTATTACATGAAGTAAGAAGACATGAATGCCAAAGTGAACAGGCACATGAGTACGCAAAGACCCATAGCACCCTTGTCAACAACACACTGGGAACGAGGTCCCTTGGTGATACCCCAAGTCATGCAGAAGGTAGTAATACCATTGCAGAAATGGAAGATTGCAGCAAACATACCAACAGCATACAGAGCAAATACAACTGGGTTAGCCAAAGTGGACTGAACCAATGCATAGCTGATATGCTCACCCATGATGCCCTTAGTGTAAATACGAAGGTAACCAACATGCCAGATGAGGAATGCTACGAGATACCAAGCAGACCATCTCTGGAGAGCGAACTTCCAGTTACGGGAATAGCCGTAATCGCTAGGGTTGTTGTTAGCCTGGAGTGCAATGTAAACACCGTAGATACCATGGAACAGGATAGGTACAGCGTAGAGGCAGATCTCAATGCCAAGGAAAATTGGCTGAGGAATCTGCTCCATCATTGCCAAGCCGTTGTTGAACACCTCTGGGCCGCCCATTGCTGATGCATTTGTAAGCAAATGCTCAATCAGCACACCGCCGAGCATTACAAGTCCGCAAAGGGAATGCAGTCGACGAAGATAAAAAGATACGTTAATCATTCTTGACCTCCTAAAATTTTCTTTCACACAGGAAAGTATTTAATATCATAACTTACGATATGGTTTCTGACCAATCTCGTAATAGTCATTACCCTCAGAATCGATAACTACGATTGCAGGGAAATCCACAACCTCAAGAGCTGCAAGAGCCTCTGGGCCCAGCTCAGGGTAAGCAATAACGGTGTACTTCTTAACGGACTTTGCGATGAGGGCAGCAGCACCACCAACAGCAGCGAAGTAAGTAACGCCGTTCTTCTTCATGGACTCAACTACTTCTGGAGCACGGGAGCCCTTACCGATCATACCCTTAATACCCTGCTCGAGCATGGTAGGAGTATAAGCATCCATACGACCAGCAGTAGTAGGACCACAGGAACCGATTGGGTCGCCTGGCTTTGCAGGTGTAGGACCAAGATAGTAAACAATCTGATTATTCCAGTCGATTGGCAGCTTCTCGCCACGAGCCAGAGCCTCAGTCATAACCTTGTGTGCAGCATCACGGGCACTGTAGATAGTACCGGTAATGAGCACGCTGTCGCCAGCGCGGAGCTTGCGGGAATCCTCTTCTTTAAGAGGAGTAGTTATACGAATTGTCTCAGCCATTATATAAACCTCCTATATTAAAGAACACGATGGGAATGACGGCAAGCATGGCAGCAGATGGTAACTGCTACTGGCAGGCCGGCAATATGAGTAGGACCCCACTCGATGTTTACAGCCAATGCGGAAGTAGTACCGCCAAGCTGAGGACCGATACCGGTCTTGTTAATAAGGCCGAGGAGCTCGTTCTCCAGTGCTGCGTAATCTGGATGAGCATTACGCTCAGTAATCTTACGCATGAGAGCGCGCTTGGAAAGATAAGCAGCCTGATCCATAGTACCGCCGATACCTACACCAACAACCATTGGTGGGCATGGGTTGCAGCTTGCATGCTGGATAATATCCAGAACAGCCTTCTTAACGCCCTCAACACCATCAGCAGGAACCAGCATCTTGATGCCGCCCTTGTTCTCGGAACCAAAGCCCTTGCAAGTCAGCTCAATCTTAAGCTGATCGCCTGGTACAATCTTGGTATAAATAATAGCTGGTGTGTTGTTCTGAGTATTCTTACGGTCAAATAAAGGCTCAGCAACAACGGACTTACGGAGATAACCCTCAGTGTAGCCCTTAGCAACGCCAGCGTTGATAGCTTCTGTCAGATCGCCACCTTCGATATGAAGATCCTGACCTACTTCCAGGAAAATAATGGTCATACCAGTATCCTGGCAGATAGGACGATCCTCAGCTCTAGCAATCTCAGAGTTGCGAATGATCTGATCAAGGACAACCTGACCAACTGGAGACTCTTCTGTCTCACGGCCCTTCTTAAGAGCTTCATACACGTCCTGAGGTAAATAGTAGGCAGCTTCCTTACACATCTGCGCTACTTCTGCTGTGATCTGTTCAACATTGATCGTACGCAAATTAAACCCTCCCTAATATAATAAAAAATTACACTCGCATACATATCTCATATTATCATACTTTTAATATGCTTTCAAGCCAATAACCACAAGGGTTTTCCCCTAAAAAGATGAATGCTATTCGTAATTTTCACTTAGTCATCTGATAATTCAGTGATAATCGGTGTTTATAGAATATTCGCTTTATCATTAGCGGATTTTACCAACTAAAAAATTTTTAAAACATTTTATTCCCGGCCCACTTTCCAAACTAAATCATTGCCTAAAATATCCTTTTCGTAGGAAATCAGTTCGTCAGTGCCCTTTTCCGCCAAAGCCAGCAGATTATCCATTTCTTCCCGGCTAAATGGTCTGCCCTCGCCGGTGCCCTGAACCTCCACGAACTGGCCCATACCAGTGCGAACCACATTCATATCCACGATACAACTGGAGTCCTCCTCATAGTTCAAATCAAGCACAGGCTCCCCTTCAGCTGAAATTCCCACGCTGATAGCTGACAAAAAATCTTTCACAGGGAATGGCTTGGTTCCATCATAAATTGTTGCACAGGCCTCCACCACTGCAATGAAGGCACCCGTAATGGAAGCAGTACGGGTACCGCCATCCGCCTGAATAACATCACAGTCAACGGTAAGAGTTCTTTCTCCCAAAGCCTTCAAATCCATTACGGAACGCAGACTGCGGCCAATAAGGCGCTGAATCTCCTGGGTACGGCCAGTCTGTCTGCCACGGGCAGCCTCTCTGGAAGTACGGGTATTGGTAGCACTTGGCAGCAGAGAATATTCTGCAGTAAGCCATCCCTCACCAGTTCCCTTTAAAAAGCTGGGAACACGATCCTCAATGGTTGCAGCGCAAATCACCTTTGTATTGCCCATTTCAATGAGGACAGAGCCTGCGGGATGAATCTGAAAATGACGGTTTATCTTGTATTTACGGAGCTGGTCATTCTTACGGCCATCTTTTCTTTCCATATTTTTCCTCCTTAGAAAAAATCCCCGCCACCTATACGGGCGACGGGGCATAAAAATTCTTAGCTGTTCTGTTCCTGATACTGTCTAAAGTTCTTGATAATAACGATTGGGGTCTTCTGGGAAGCGTTGCCAAATGGATTATCAATGAGAAGATTAGCCGCCATAAGGCCATTAAGGCCCTTGGACTCACCAACCACACGGGAACGCTTCAAATCGTTTACATCAGCAATAAGACCGCCAAAGCAGCCAAGACGTTCCTTAAGCTGTTCTACAACCTTGTCAGGATCCTTTGGACCATAAACTATGTGCTTATCAAATGGTGGCATAGTACCGGTAACATCATCAATAAGAGCAGTCTGCTCACCGCCCCACTTGTAAAAGAGGCCGTTGGCACCTACCAGCTTACCAAAAAAGCCAAGGAACAAAGCACCAGCTACACGCCACTTGCCTTCTACATCCATAAGTGACTGCATGCCATGTGGGCTTGCCAAGGAACCATAATCCGGAATAAAACGGCAGCAGAAACGGGCTACTCTGGTAATATTCAGATCCTCAGGACGAACGGCGCGGCCCTGGGTAATAGCCACTACACTCTCAGCCACAGAAATAACATCATCAGGACCAATCTTGCCCTTGGTATAACGCTCTACTGTATCAATAATATCATCCTTATCAGTGAGAATTCTGGTAGGGATTGGAATCAGTTCAATTTTAACATCATTACTCATATCAATAGCCCTCCTTATGCTTCCACCAGTTCAGTACCGGCAAGTTTAGCAATTTCTGCCGCAGGCACCTCAATACGAACCTGACGATAGTGAGCCACAAGACGGCCGGTTTCCAGCCAAATAATCTGGAAATTGAAGTCAGGCATCTTGGAAATTGCTTCCTTGATGGTCATGCCATGACGGGCAATGAGCTTAACCTGGGCTTTGATAAAGGTATGGTCGAGATCATGGTCATAGCCCTTTCTCTGAATGATATAAGCCTCAAAATAATCGTCCTCACGAGGAGCAGATACCAACTCTGCATGACCTCTGGTCTCAATACCATCGTACTGCTCATAAGGGAGCTGAGGACGAACAAGACAGTCCATAATAGTTGCACACTGAGGACCCTCGTTTACATATTCAACATTGGTGCTGAAGGTCAGGCTGTTTTCAGTCTGCTCATCCACCACAAATGGGCTGCGGCTATCCACCTTGGCAATGACATTTTCCAGACCAAGATGGGAAAGATAAGCCTTTACCAGAACCACCAGCACAACGGCTGCAGCAATAATACCTAATAATATGGTTTCCATAAATTATACCTCCAAATTTGTGAATGCCTTATGATTAATCAGTCCAGCATTGCCTTTAATTTATTGTAGTAAGCGTCCGGCAAACGGGTAATCTTGCCAGTCTCCATTGAAGTAAAAACATTCTGTGTTCTGCCAGTTACCAGCAGTGTGTCATCGGATGCCCGCAAAATACGGTATGTAAATGCCATCTTTGCCTTAGTGAGGGCTTCCGGAGTTGTTTCTATAATCAATTCATCATCAAACTTGGCTGAATTGACATATTTGGCACTAACCTCCGTAATGGGAAAAACATAGCCGTCATCCATAAGCTGATTCAGGGTAATGCCAGCCTCACGAAGGAACTCCACACGACCGATTTCAAACCATCTGATGTAGTTGGAATGATGCACCACAGCCATGGCATCTGTGTCATAAAAGTTAACCTTGTGGCGTACTGTTGTGACCACAACATCATCTCCTCATTTTTCAATCTTTTACAACTTATTTAGAATAAAACGATACCAACTGAATGTCAAGGCAAAAATAAAACACCTGCACAAAAATGCGCAGGTGTAGTAAACATATTAAAAAATTAAATCAATGGTCAACATCAACAGGCTTAACCTTGGCACAGATTACAACCATAACCACTGCCAAAATAGCAGCTGCCGCAGCCAGACCATACCAGCCATTCATGGTATAGCCATCAACGATATAGCCTACAAAGCTGGCACTGGCCACAATCAGCACATAAGGAATCTGGGTGCTTACATGGTCAAGGTGACTGCACTGGGCACCGGCAGAAGCCAAAATTGTTGTATCGGAAATAGGTGAAGCGTGGTCACCGCCAACTGCACCGGAAAGAATAGCTGCCACTGTAATAGACAGCATATTGACATCATTTGGTCCAATTACAGCTACAGCAATTGGAATAAGGATACCAAAGGTACCCCAGGAGGTACCGGTGGCAAAGGCCAAAATAATAGCTACCACAAAGAAGATTACTGGCAGGAACATTACCACATCGGTGTTGGCACTAACCAGCATACCCACATAACCGCCAAGATTCAGATACTTGTCACTGCAGATGCCGGAGAGAGTCCAGGCAAAGCAGAGAATCAGATTGGCAGGGGTCATGGCCTTGAAGCCCTGTACAAAGGTTTCGCAGAAGGACTTAAAGGAAATAACACGGCGTGGCAAATACAGCAGAGCTGTAAACACGAATGCAGTAAAGGAACCAAATACCAATCCCTTGGAGGAATCGCAATCTGCAAAGGCATCAGCAACGGTCTTGCCCTCATTAATACCGCCAGTGTAAAGCATGCCATAAACGCAGGCTGCAATCAGAACGATCAGCGGCAAAATAAGGTCAATAATACGGCCATTGCCTGTTGGGCCCTCCTGCTCACTGTCACGATATTCCTTAGGTACAATGAAATTCTCCTGGTTCTTCTTTACATAAGCCGCCATGGAGAATACATCGCGCTGAGAAATAATAATGAACACCATAAATGCCATGGTCAACAGAGCATAAAGGTTAAATGGAATGGTCTGAAGGAACAGGGCAAAGCCATCAATTTCACTGCCCTCTGGAAGGGAAGAGCCTACTGCAGCAGCCCAGCTGGAAACAGGAGCCAAAATACAGATAGGTGCCGCGGTGGCATCAATGATATACGCCAGCTTGGCACGGGAAATTTTAAACTTATCCGTAATAGGACGCATTACAGTACCAACGGTAAGGCAGTTGAAATAGTCATCAATGAAAATAACAATACCAAGGATAGCAGTCAAAAGCATTGCACTGCGACGGCCCTTGATATTTTCTGCCGCCCACTCACCATAGGCCCGGGTAGCACCGGAGCGGGTAATTGCCGCTACAATAATACCCAAAATTACCAAAAAGACTAAAATGTTGACATTGCCGCCCACCTTATCGGCCAGCACATCAAACATAGTCATAACAGCTTCAATAACATTAAAATTTGTATATAGCAAAGCACCGGAGAAAATACCGATAAGCAGTGACATATACACTTCCTTTGTCGCCAATGCCAGCACAATTGTGATCACAGGTGGCAATATTGACCATACAGATTCTACCATGTGTTTTTCCTACTTTCTTTTATATTAAGAATAAATACTCATTTATTTTAATACAAAATACATTTTTTCTCAACTAAAAATATATATTTCGGACGCTTAATATAACAATTAAGCATAACAAAAGTCCATTGACAGACTACATCAGGCAAAAATACCGGATTTCTTTACCTCATCCACAGCCAGCTGCATATCCTCCTCAGACTGAACCAAAGCCATGCGGACATAGCCTTCCCCAGATGGTCCGAAGGCGCTGCCAGGAGTTACCAGCACCCCGGTCTTATCCAACAGATCCTTTACAAAGGCTTCAGAGCTTTCGTAAGAAGAAGGAATAGGTGCCCAAACAAACATAGTTCCCGGTGGCTTGTCCATCTGCCAGCCCGCTTCAATAAGTCCATCACAAAGAACATCACGGCGTCGCTCATAAGCCGCTCTGGTTTCCGCTACAATGGACTGATCCCCGGAAATAGCCTCAATAGCCGCCGCCTGAATTGGCAAAAACATACCGTAATCCATGTTGGACTTCAAGGTTTTTAACATGCCAACCACCTCGGAATTACCAAGACAGTATCCTATGCGGGCACCGGCCAGACCATAGGTCTTGGACAAAGAGTTGAACTCCACTCCAATCTCCTTGGCTCCAGGAAGCTCCAAAAAGCTCCCCCACTCACGACCGTCAAATACCAGCTCACTGTAGGCATTATCATGTAACACGATGATATCATACTTTTTAGCGAACTCAATTAGCTCCTTATAGAACTCTATTGGTGCCATAGCTGCGGTTGGATTATTTGGATAGGAAACCAGCATGAATTTGGCCTTACGGGCCACTGCCTCCGGGATATCACCAAGCTGAATCACATAATCGTGCTCTTTTTTCTGAGGCATATAATAAAGCTCAGCCCCGGCAATTCGAGGACCATCTGCAAAAATTGGATAGCATGGATCCGGAACCATCATAATATCCCCTGGATCCAAAATTGAAAGGGCAATATGAGCCAATCCATCCTGGGAACCCAAAAGAGAGCAAATTTCAGTATCAGGATCCAAGGTTACATTGTAGCGACGCTGATACCATTGGGCCACTGCATCAAGCATAGCCTTTCTGTCAGAAATGGCATACACATAGTTGGCTGGATCCATTACGGCCTTGGCCATTGCTTCCATGATCCGTTTTGCAGGTGGAATATTAGGCGCACCGATACTCAGGTCAATTACATTTTTGCCGGCAGCAACACGCTCCTTGCGCATGTCTGCCAATCTGGAGAATACCCCTTCCCCAAACTGGTCCATTCTTTTTGCAAATTCCATCATTATCACCCCAAAATTCTTGCTAAACGAAAAGGGCGAACCGAGATTCGCCCCTTGCTTTATTTAATTATTATTTGAAGAGCTTACTTACAGAACCATTGTTGTAGATACAATCAATGAATTCAGCCAACATTGGAGCCAGGGAGATAGTTACAATCTTGTTGGAACGCTTCTCTGGAGCCAATGGAATAGTATTGGTAATAACAAGCTGCTTAATAACAGAGTCATTGATGCGCTGTACAGCAGGATCAGTGAGAATACCATGGGAGCAGCAAGCATAAACTTCCTTGGCACCCAGCTTCTTCAGAGCCTTGGCCCCCTCGCACAGAGAACCGGCAGTATCAACCATATCATCAATCATGATGCAGGTCTTGCCCTTAACATCACCGATAAGGTTCATAACCTCTGCACAACCAGGGCGTGGACGGCGCTTCTCCACAATGGCAATGCCAACATCCAGCAAATCAGCCATTTTACGGGCACGGGTAACACCGCCAAGGTCAGGGGATACCACAATAGCATCCTCAAGATTAAGCTCCTTGAAATACTCAGCCATTGCAGGAGCTGCTGCCAAATGATCCACTGGAATATCAAAGAAGCCCTGAATCTGGCCAGCATGAAGATCAACAGTAACTACACGGTCCATACCAGCAGACTGCATCAAATTTGCAACCAGCTTTGCGGAAATAGGCTCACGGCCACGGGTCTTACGGTCCTGACGAGCATAAGCATAATAAGGAACTACGGCAGTTACGCTATGAGCAGATGCACGCTTACAAGCATCAGTCATAATGAGAAGCTCCATCAGATTCTCATTAACTGGCTGGCTGGTAGGCTGGATAATGAAGATATCCTTACCGCGAATACTTTCACTGATCATAACCTGGATTTCACCGTTGTTGAAATGGCCCACCTGAGCCTCAATAAGGCTGATACCAAGGTGCTCGGCAATTTCCTGAGCCAGCTCAGGATTCGCATTACCAGCTAAAAGACGCATGTTACTCTTTGCAGATTGTGACATTTTTTATAAAGCCTCCAAATTTTAATAAAACAAATTTCTTATTAGGGAAATTTTCCTACTAAAAAATTTCCGTATATATATTATCAGTAAACCACTGAAATATCCACTTTAATTTTTTCGTTTATCTGCCCATCCGCTTATATTTTTTTGGTGAGCCCTGGCAATAGCCAGATCAGATGCCGGAATATCCTTGGTAATAGTGGAACCGGCACCAATATATGCTCCCTCACCTACGGTTACAGGAGCCACAAGAGCAGTCTGACAGCCCACAAAGGCATTATCACCAATAACAGTACGATGCTTATTCTTACCATCGTAGTTAACGGTAACAGTACCACAGCCACAGTTTACATGGCTTCCCACATCAGCGTCACCAATATACTGGAGATGAGGCAGCTTAGTGCCCTCACCGATATTGGAATTTTTAACCTCAACGAAGTTTCCAATATGAACATCCTTGCCAATATGGGTATTAGGACGAAGATGAACATAAGGTCCGAAGTCAACGCCATCATCAACAACGCAGTCATGGCCATAAGCAAAATGACCTTTTACACCGTCACCAATTGTTACATTGCTGAAACGGCAGTTAGGGCCAATCTCGCAGTTGGCACCAATCTTGGTGTTGCCCTCCAACCAGGTGAATGGATAAATAACAGTATCTGGACCCACCTCAACATCAGCATCCACAAAGGTACTGTCAGGATCCATAAGGGTTACGCCGTTATCCATCAATTCAATATTCTTGCGACGACGGAGAATCTTCTCTGCACCGGAAAGCTGAACACGGGAATTGATGCCCAAAGTGGACTCGTAATCATCTGCAGCCACAGCCCAGATTTTTTCACCCTGCTCACGGAGAATTCCCAATACATCAGGGAGATAATACTCGCCCTGGGCATTATCACAGCCAACTTTCTCCAAGGCCTCAAACAAATCCTTGCACTCGAAGCAATAAATGCCGGAGTTAACTTCCTTGACCTGGCGCTCCTCCTCAGTGGCATCCTTCTGCTCAACGATACGGGCAACATCACCCTCAGCAGTACGGATAATACGGCCATAACCAGTAGCATCCGGCATAATGGCAGTGAGAACAGTTGCCTTGGCGCCAGCGGCCTTATGGCCCTCATAGAGCTTGCTGATAAGGTCAGCAGTAACCAATGGAGTATCACCGCAAAGAACCATAACAGTGCCATTTTCCTTGGAAAGAAGTGGAGCTGCCTGCTTTACTGCATGGCCAGTCCCCAGCTGTTCAGACTGAACAACAAATTCCGCCTGATCGCCGATGGCTTCCTTTACGGTATCACCGCCAAAACCAACTACTACAACATTGCGCTTGGAACCAGCCTTGGTTGCAGCATCCAAAACATGCTGCAGCATAGACTTGCCAGCTACCTTATGTAAAACCTTTGGCAGTTTGGACTTCATCCTTGTGCCCTTGCCTGCTGCTAAAATTACTGTTACTAAATCCAGCATTAAAAATTGCCTCCAATATTTTATATATAAGATTATTTCCCCTGATTCTTCATGGCTTCCATGCTCTCCAGAAGAGTCTGCTCAGACTTTTCCATGTGATATTCAGCAGCCGCACGGGCTTCTGCCACATCACCCTGGGCAATGGCTTCCACAATACGGCGATGCTCCTCCAAAGTAGCCTTCAAACGACCTGGGAAGGACATAGAGGTGGAACGGAATCTGGTGAGCTGCTCACGAAGATTGAAAATTATACCTACCAAACGGGAATTGCGGCTTGCCTGATACAAAAGGTCATGGAACTCAGTATCGCACTCAACGATTTTGTCCATGTCGTTTTCCTCAATATAGCCTCCAATGGCAACCAACAGGCGCTGTAATCTTTCCAGCTCCTCATCGGTAATGCGTTCTGCAGCCAAACCGCTGGCCAGAGAGTCAAGGGAAGTACGGATCTCAAAAACCTCATTTACATCCCTAATGGACAAGTTAGCCACATAAGTACCACGGCGGGGCATCATAATAACATAGCCCTCCAGCTCCAGCTTACGGATTGCTTCCCTTACTGGAGTACGGCTAACGCCCAAATCCTCTGCCAACTGGCTTTCCATCAGTCTTTCGCCAGGCTTCAGTTTACCCTTACGAATAGCATCCCTGAGGGTTTCACAAACTACCTCACGGAGAGGCTGGTAACTATCCAATTTAATAGGTGATAATTTAGTATCCATAATTAACCTCTATTTCTGCCAACAGTTTTTGCTGTAAACACAGCCGCCTCATTATCTATATTTTTAATCGCCGTTGCCATTTTCTCTGCCACAGACTCATCAGGAGCAATGCCGAACACTGTAGGACCGCTGCCTGACATCATACTTGCCAAGGCCCCCTTATCAAGCATTTCCTTCTTATATCTGTCGATAATGGCATACTTGTCTATAGTAACACTTTCCAGCACATTACACAACAATTTACTTGCAGATAAAATATCCCCCTGCTCAATGGCCTTTATCATGGCCTTGTTATCAGGATGAGGACCGGTGTAGCCCGCATCATAAGTCTTGTAAGCCCAGGCTGTGGATACTCCCACCTTAGGCTTGGCCAACACTATGTCAACCTCTGGAAAATCTGGCAACCGCTCCAAAATCTCCCCCCGGCCAGTGGACAGCATGGTGCCCCCCATTATGCAGAAAGGAATATCGGAACCAAGACGGGCACCCAGCTCACAAAGTTTTTCCTCGGAAAGATTCAGTCCGTAAAGCTGATTCATGCCCTTAAGAACAGCCGCTGCATCTGATGAGCCCCCTGCAAGGCCTGCAGCAATTGGAATATGCTTATCAAGGGTAATTTTCACCCCGGCATTAAGACCGCATTCTTCCATAATAAGCGCAGCTGCCCGATAGCAAAGGTTGGTTTTATCCGCCGGCAAATCAGAGCCAGGAATTTCCAGCTCAATACCACCAGCTGTCTTTTCCATATACAGGTTGTCGTGAAGACTTACCTCCTGCATAACCATAGCCACCTCATGGTAGCCATCATCTCTGGTGCCCAAAATATCCAGAGTCAGATTTATCTTTGCGTTAGCCTTGATTTCGATTTTATCGGAACTCACTGTTCCCACTCCTTTAATATATCTTTAAATATCCCAGTGCAGATTATCAGGATTAGGTGTTGCCTTGTCAATTTCGGACAAAATCCAGGAAATATTTTCATGGGTGGCGGCAAAGGCCTTATCCAATCTCTTTTTATATTGTTCAGTTATCTCCATATTATGAAGTGCCATATGCATATAATCCTTGGCCACCAATGGAACACCACGCTCAGCTGCCAACTGGGCCTTGAATCGGTAACCGTAATACAGATAGCTGTTATGCTCTATAGGAATATCCTTGAATACCTCGATGCGCTCATCCACCTCAGCCTCAGCATCCTCGGTCTGCTTCATGAGATGCATAATATTCCAGCGCTGGGCCCAAAGCTCGCCTCTAAGAATATACTTGTAAAGATAATCATAGGATTCCGCAGTTTCAATGGCCATATTAATGTGTTCAAGGGCCTTGTTATAAATCTTCTGGTCCTTTTCCACCTGGCTAAGATGCTGGAGAGCATAGGCCTTCTCCTCCACATCCTGGCTGTTTTCCTCATCTGGTTCCACATCCAGCACAGACAAAAACAGCTCCTTGGCTTCATCCAAACGATTAAACTCCGGCATGGCCAAAAAATGGCCTAAACGGGCACGACAATGCCAGTCATCGTAACCATTGGCAAAAAGCTCCTGAGGAGGACGGGCTGAATTATCAAGAACTGTATTTACTAACTCGGAAAATTCTTCTTTATCCATAAAAATGTAACTCCTTAAAACTCTAAATCTATTTTTCCATTAATAGTTATAAGTGAACTGGTTGGCAAAAATACCAATAAGGAAAAGCACGCCTGCCACAATTGGCAACACTGGTGCAAAAAACGGCAGAGCTGCTTCAGCCACAATATAGCTGGTAATGGCCCCCAAAACAAGATTAAACAGCACCGTAACGATAATGCCGGTTTTTCTCTTGCTATATGTGTATCTGGCAATATCCACTGCACTCATAATATTGCCGAAATCCACACTGTCCACATAAACATCACACTGATCCTTTATTGACTCATCAGTAACACTAAGGGCGAAGCTGATATCAGCTGACTGGGCCAAAACCTGGGTATTGCTGGTGGTGGCCACAGCTCCAATAAGGGAATCAGAAGTCTTCATAATGGTAATCTTCTTGGCCTTCTCCATGGTATCCAGTTCAGCATTAACATTTCCAATACCAGCCTGTCTGGCTATATTTCTGGCTGTGCTGCCAGCGGTACTGGTCATAATAGCGGTGGAAATACCATAATCCCTAAGGGTCTGAACCGCTCCGGGAACAGTTGGCCGCAGGGCATCACTGAACACAATAAAACCACGACAATAGCCACCAATGCTCACAAAGGAAACCACATTCCCCTTGCCTGCCAGCTGATCTGCTCTGGTGAGTATTTCCGCTGGAATCTTCACATCATGGTCTTGCAAAAAGGCCGCTGTACCCACTCTTACCTCCTGATGGTTAATAAGAGCCTCAACGCCTTTTCCGGGAACCACATTGCTGGCAGATGCCTCGGAAATATCAAGGTGTTTTTCCTCGGCCCACTCGGCAATTGCCTCCGCCAAAGGGTGCTTAACCCCAGCCTCTGCAGATGCCGCAAAGGTCATCATCTTGGATGGGGCAATACCGGCGGGAATAATATCATATATCATAGGCACGCCCTTGGTAACAGCACCGGAAAGGCCCATTACCAGCTGCCCCGTAAGATTCAATAATGGAAGTAATTTACGGCTTTTGGCACGGATATTGAACTTTTTTAGGGTTCGCATGGCCTGCCAAGGAAGAATATACTTCAATAATAAATAAGCTACAGAATTTACCACCAGAAAAATTCCGGCAATCATGCCATAAAATACAATTCTATTTTCAAGAAACATATCAAACATTATTACCAACTCCTACCAAATAATTATGGTAGCAGGTACCATAAAAGTCAATAGGCGAAGAAAAAGTCGGCCACCTTTCGGCAGCCGACTTAATTTAAATCAAGAATTATAGCTTTTAATCGAGAGAATCCTTCAAATCATTGTTGGTCATGGCACATACACAGGAGTCAGACCAAACATTTTCTGCAGTTTCTATCATATCAATAATGGTATAAATAGGAAGAATAACACCCATGATTCCCAGTGGTGCCCCCATGGAAGACATAAGGGACAGGGTGAGGAAATAACAGCCCATTGGCACGCCTGCATTACCCACTGCAGCGAATACGGCCACAAAGAGCCACGTAATCATGGTACCCATGGAAAGCTCAAAGCCCGCATTCTGCATTACGAACAAGGAAGTTACCAGAATAAATGCAGCACAACCATTCATGTTAATGGTGGTACATATTGGCAAAACGAAACGGGAAACCTTCTTGTTAACCTTTAAGTTATCCTCAGCAGATGCCATGGTAACTGGCAAGGTTGCCGCAGAACTCTTGGTGAACAGGGCCACTGCCAAAGCTGGGGACATATTCTTAAATACAGTGAGTGGGTTTAGTCCTCTCAGTAACAGGAAGATTGGCAAAACAATGAAGAACTGGATTACATTTCCACCCATAACCACAGCCACATATTTGCCAAGGGAGCCTACGATAACACCGGCCTCAATCTGGGCAGCCAGCTGTCCCGCAAAAGCTACAATACCAATAGGAAGCACATATACGATGCCCTTAATAAGGGTAAAGAGCAGCTCCTGAAGACCATTAATGGCTTTTAACAGCATCTGGGCATTTTCTGTTTTTGGCATATGAGCCAAACCAAAGCCCACAGCAAAGGCAATAAGCAAAATTGATAAAACATTGCCTGCCAAAAATGGCTGAAGCAGATTATTTGGAATTACTGATAAAAAGTGATCATAATATGACAGCTTTCCCAGCTTATCAGGAACCTCCGCAACGCCGGCACCAATAACATCTGCTGGTAAATTTTCCGGTGCAATAAAGATGTATAAGGCCAACCCCACAGCCGCTGCCGCAATGGTTGTAAGCATGGTATATACCACAGCGTGACCAAAAATTCGGCCTGTTTCCTTTTTGGTTCCCAAGGTTGCCAAGGTGGTTATAACTGCCAGAGCAATAGTTGGAACTGCCACGAACTGGAACAGGCGGGTAAATACAGTAGCAACGAAATTGAACAAATCGTTAAGCACCGGTATATTGAGCCATCCCAGGGCACCGCCCACAATAAGGGCAGAAAACCATAAAACCATCTGCTTGATCTGAGCCTTCTGGTCAGTCTGCTTTATGGCCTCCTGAGCCTTCTTCTGAACATCATTTTCACTAGACATATCCTTCCCCCTCTTTCATAGAACCATTTTCACCAACCTATTAAGTTGGTAAAACTTATATGTTTAGTATGATACCCAAAATATATTAAAATGTCAATTCTAATTATACTATTCTTTTTCAGGCAAACAAGTGTCTATATCTATTTTTTCGCAACTAAGGGGAATATTTTGTTTTTCATTTTGTTTTGTTTACGGCGCATCTTAAAAAAGTCCTTCATAATGCCGCAGCATTTATCCTCCAGCACTCCGGCCGTTACCTCCGTCTGGTGGTTAAGATTGCTGTTTGTCAGTACATTAAAAATGGAATGCACTGCCCCAGCCTTTATGTCTGCCCCGCCGTATACAACCCGATCAATACGACTGTTTACAATGGCCCCGGCACACATAGGGCAAGGTTCTATGGTCACATAAAGGGTGGTCCCGGAAAGGCGCCATCTGTCCAACTTTTTGTTTGCCGCCCGTATAGCCTCTATCTCCGCATGGGCTGTGGCATCCTTTGCTGTTTCACGCAAATTATGTCCCACAGAAACAGTAGTGCCGTCCTTGGCCACAAGGACGGCACCTATAGGAACTTCCCCGAGCTCGTAAGCCTTCTGAGCTTCAGCCAGGGCAAGATTCATATACTTTTCGTCATCTAATATCATTCACGCCTCAGCTCCTCCTCGAAAAAATCGCAAATCCACGCCACCCTCGTAGAACAGGGACTGGGTTACCTGCTGACAATCCAGCACATAAGCCTCTGAAATCGGAGCATCTTCCCGCTGCTGTCTCATCTTTTCGGTAAGCATTTTGTGGAACGGGGATTTACCATTATTCTGATCATCACGACTATTTTTCCGCAGGAATGGGCTGTTCACATCACAGTCAACACCCTTTACTCTTGCTACTCTTTCAATTTTCTCTAACATGATGATCACCTCACTTTATTAATTCACTAATACATCAACCATAATCCCCCAAAATTAACTAATTATCTCTTCTTGCCACATATATCGGTACTATTTACCCATAAATTAACACATTTTTCTGAAAAATCCATGTATACTTTTAAAATATACAAAAAAGGTCCACAGAAATCTGCAGACCTTTCATGTACATATTAAATATGATGTTTAGAAGTAAAATTACTTCTTCAGTGCATCGCCCAGGTTGTTCTGAGTGTTGCGAGCTGCCTGTACGGACTCAGCGAAACGCTCTTTCTCCTTGCCCTCGAGCTTCAGCTCAACAATCTTCTCAATACCGTTCTCGCCCAGAATTACTGGAACGCCGATGCAGAGATCATCCTCGCCATACTCACCCTCGAGGTATACGCAGCAAGGAATGAGCTTCTTGCCATCAGTGATGATGGACTTAACCAGCTCGCCAGCTGCAGCACCTGGAGCATACCAAGCGGAAGTGCCCAGGAGACCGGTCAGGGTAGCACCGCCAACCTTGGTCTGTGCAATAGCATCCTCAAGCTCAGCCTCGCTGAGGAAGTGAGATACAGGAATACCCTTGTAAGTTGCGATGGATCCGAGTGGAACCATAGTCTTGTCGCTATGACCACCGATAACCATACCCTCGATGTCGGTAGGAGTTGCAGGATAGCCCTTCTTCTTCAGTGCGCAGGACAGGAAATAACGGAAGCGGGAGCTGTCCAGCATACCGCCCATGCCGATAACCTTGTTCTTAGGAAGGCCGGAGTTCTTCAGTGCAAGATAAGTCATTGCATCCATTGGGTTGGAGATAACAATGAAGATTGCATCTGGGGAATACTTAACAGCCTGCTCAATAACACTGCCTACGATGCCAGCGTTAACGCCGATGAGGTCCTCACGGCTCATACCTGGCTTACGAGGAATACCGGAAGTGATAACAACAACCTTGGAACCTGCAGTAGCAGAGTAATCGTTAGTAACACCAGTGATAGTAGTGTTGAAGTTAAGGATCTGAGCGGTCTGCATCATATCCATAGCCTTACCTTCGGAAACACCCTCTTTAATATCGAGAAGTACTACTTCACTTGCATAACCAGCACTTGCAATGACATTTGCTGCGGTAGCGCCTACGTTACCTGCACCTACAACTGTAACTTTCATAATTTTACAATTCCTCCTTTTATTTACGACAGACTGCGTATGGTCACAATCTGAACATTGAACTAATGATATTATAACAAATACTTATGAAATAATCAATTAAATAAGGCGATTAGTCACTTTGAAATAAAAAATAGAGTGTGACAAAAATGCCACACCCTATTAATCATTTAAAATTTCTTTACATAATGCATGAAGTTAAACAAACCATCAGTTACATAGGTGAAAATACTGCTATAACCACTGTAGTACTCGCCGGAGCTGGTACGCTCATATACGCCACTTTCCTGACTATTAACAAAATCCCTTACTATAACAGCCTCATTCGCATCGTCATAACGAACTGCCTGCTTTAAGCCGGCACCATCATAAATGAGATATTCATGGGTATCATAGTCGTAATCGAAGGAGAAGTCACCCCAAATATAACCATAATCCTGTTCAAACAGATATCTACCATGTGGGCGGTCAACGAAATCCACCGTAGTTGGGCCAAAGTTAGCCTTCAGGTAATTGTAGGTCTTTTAGTTTTTAGTTATGCCCCAGGCGGGCCAAAATCTTTTCATAAAATTCAAACGGCACATTCATATTGCCCGCGTGGCCGGTGCCCAGCTCTATACCCCTGCGATTGGCGCCGTGGAAGTCGGTGCCGCCGGTGGCCAGCATATTGTACTTCTCTATCATGCGGGCTGCAAATTCCGCATCCTCTGGGGAATAATTGGGATAATACCGCTCCATGCCGTCAAGGCCGAAGCTCATCAGCTCCTTTAGGGCTTTCTCTTTCTTCTCCCAGGACCAGCCCTTCATACCAATATCCTTATGGTAATGGGCCAAAGAGGTTACGCCACCTGCTTTTCTGATTACCGGCAGGGCTTCCTCAGCGGAAATATCACCATAAACGCCTGCTTCCTTAAGGCCTGGATTTAGATATTCATCCCACAGAGTCTGAATCTTACATGGCAGATTCATAGCTACCAGAGTACGCATAATGGCATAACGGTCCAAATGAACGGCAGCATGCTTCTTTACCTTTTCCATGGTGATATCCAATCCCTTGCTTTGAATATATTCCACCACCTGGTCCATATTCTTTTCCTTGTTATGGCGAATCTTGGCATAAAGCTGTTTAAAGTCAGGATTTGCCTCATCAAAGCCCAGACACACAATATGGAGCTTATGGTCCTCATAGGCCACAGTCATTTCCATACCGTTTATGAAATTAACCCCCAGCTTTTTGGCTTCATCTGCCGCTTCCCCATTTCCCGCAATGGATTCGTGGTCGGTGAGAGTCACTGCCTCCAGGCCCTTCTCCTTGGCCAAATCCACTATATCCCTTGGGGTGTATGTACCGTCTGAAACGGTGGAATGAACATGTAAATCTATCATAAAAATCAATCCTTTTTCAAAACCTTCTCTTGGTTTCATTCTAGCCCTTCAATATTTCCCGGGCCTTAAAGAAATTATACACTGCCTCTGCTGATGGGGTATTCATACCGTCAAGGCCGGCCATTTTCTCCACAGAAGCCTGTTTTATCTTTTCTATGGTGCCAAAATGGTCCATAAGTATTTTTCTCCGTTTAGGGCCAATTCCCTCCACATTGTCCAGTACGGAAACAAGATTCCGCTTGTTTCGTAGCTTTCTATGATAAGTAATAGCAAAACGATGGGCCTCATCACGGATACGCTGAATAAGATACAGAGCCTGACTGCTGCGTGGAAGTATCACCGGGTCGGATTCCCCTTCACGATAAACCTCCTCAAAACGCTTGGCCAAGCCTACCACGGGAACCGTAAGATGACCCGCTCCCCGGATTATTTCACAGGCAGAGCTGAGCTGTCCCTTACCACCGTCAATGATAATCAGATCCGGCATTTCCGCATCTGCCTTGCCATAACGGCGCATGGTGACCTCCCTCATGGACTTGAAATCATCTGGCTTGCCTTCCGCACTTTGTATCTTAAAGCGGCGATAGTCAGATTTTTTCGGCACCCCATCCTCAAATACCACCATGGAGGCCACGGTTTCCGAGCCCTGGGTGTGGGAAATATCAAAGCATTCCATACGGGTTGGAGGATTTACCAAGCCAAGGTATTTACCCAGCTCCTGAACAGCTCCCAATGTCTGGGCATTGGCCTGTTTCAGGCGGGCACTCTCATCTGTCAGAGCCTTTTCCGCATTGCCAATGGCCATTTCCACAATATCCCTTTTAGTGCCCCGTTTTGGCACACTAAGGGACACCTTGTATTTGGCCTGTTCACCCAGCCATTCCTCCAAAAGCTCCTGCTCCTCCACTTCCATAGGAAGCAAAACTTCCCTTGGTATAAAGGTGGCTTGATTATAATACTGCTTCAAAAAGGCTATAAGCAATGCTTCATCTGTTTCTTCCTCACTGCCATCAAGAAGGAAATAATCCCTGCCTACCATTTTACCACTGCGGACATAAAAAATCTGCATGCAAACGCCAAGACCGGAACGGGCCATGCCAATGGCATCCTGATCTCCCACGCCGGTAATAATGCGCTGTTTTTCGGAAATCTTCTGCACTGCCAAAAGCTGATCCCGCAGTCGGGCCGCCCGTTCAAATTCCAGATTGTCTGCTGCTTCCGTCATACGATTTTTAAGGTTATATTCCACCTGCTCCGTGCGTCCCTCAAGAAACAGCAACACCTCATCTATCATGAGCTTGTATTCCTCTGGGGATATTTTCCCAGCACAGGGGGCCAAGCATCTTTTAATGTGGTGCTCCAGACACGGGCGGTCTGAATCCATTCGGCGACAGCTCCGCAAAGGGAACAGCTTTTTTAAAAGCCGCAGGCTCTCATGAAGGGCCGTAACATTGGTATAAGGACCAAAATACTTGGCGCCGTCCCGTGCCACCCGTCTGGTTATATGAACACGGGGAAATACCTCGTTGGTGGTAACCTTTAAATATGGATAATTCTTGTCATCCTTTAAGCTAATATTGTATTTTGGACGGTGCTTCTTTATAAGATTGCACTCCAAAATCAGGGCCTCCACCTCAGAGCCGGTGAGGATGGTTTCAAAATCCTCAATACGGGCCACCATGGATTTCACCTTGACAGAATGACTGCTGTTTTGGCGGAAATACTGGGTAACGCGGTTTTTAAGGCTGATGGCCTTGCCCACATAGATGATTTTGCCCTTGGCGTCCTTCATAATGTAGACACCAGGAGAATGTGGCAGAAGCACCAGCTTTTCCTCTATTGTGTTGTTCATTCTGTCACCTCCAAAAACAATATCATATATCTGGGCAGGGGCAATTGCCTAGAGCAATAGATGCTGGGGCGTCAAAAAATATTTTTCTTGCCCTCACTTATTTTAACGGGAAAAATTACTTGTCTGAGCGCAGCGAGTTGTAATTTTTACCGTTATATTATGGCAAGAAAAATTTTTAGCAACAGCTTCGTGCTATAGGCAACGCCTCTGTCCCATAATAATATTTTTAATGCTTTTCCTCTAATAATGGTTTTAGGAACCGACCAGTATAGGATTTCTTGGTTTTTGCCACCTTTTCCGGGGTGCCCTCAACTACAATGGTGCCCCCCTTGTCGCCACCCTCAGGTCCAAGGTCAATAATATGGTCAGCGGATTTTATTACATCAAGATTATGCTCAATAACCACAACGGTGTCACCGCCATCCACCAACCGCTGAAGAATAGCCAACAGCTTATGGATATCCGCTGCATGAAGTCCCGTTGTCGGCTCATCCAATATATACATGGTTTTACCGGTGGAACGCTTGGACAGCTCCGTGGCCAGCTTTACACGCTGGGCCTCACCACCAGAAAGGGTAGTAGCAGCCTGTCCCAGCTTCACATAACCTAATCCCACATCCTGCATTATCTGAAGCTTATTGGCAATACGAGGCACATTCTTGAAGAACTCCACCGCCTCGTCCACTATCATGTCCAGCACATCGGAGATGGATTTCCCCTTATATTTAACCTCTAGGGTTTCCGTATTATAACGGGCTCCCTTGCACACCTCGCAAGGCACATATACATCTGGTAGGAAGTGCATTTCAATCTTTATAATACCATCACCACGACAGGACTCGCAGCGTCCGCCCTTTACATTAAAGCTGAACCGCCCCGGCTTATACCCCCGCAGTTTTGCCTCTGTGGTTTGGCTAAACAGGGTCCGTATCATGTCAAAAACCCCAGTATAGGTGGCTGGATTGGAGCGAGGAGTCCTGCCAATAGGGGACTGGTCTATATTTATAATCTTATCTATATTCTTAAGCCCTTTGATTTCCTTGAACTGCCCTGGCTTACCCTTGGTGCGATACAGCTTTGACGCAATGCCCTTGTACAATATCTCATTTATAAGTGTACTCTTGCCAGAGCCGGAAACTCCGGTAACCACTATAAAGGTCCCCAATGGAAACTTAACCGAAAGATTTTTAAGATTATTTTCCTTGGCCCCAATGACTTCCACAAAAAGGCCATTACCTTCCCGTCTCTCCTTAGGCACGGGAATATACTTTTTACGGCTTAAATACTGTCCCGTTACGGACTCGTCCACCGCCATTATTTCCGTGGCAGTACCCTGGGCCACCACTGTACCACCATTTGTCCCGGCTCCCGGGCCAATATCTATAATGTGGTCCGCCGCAAACATGGTATCCTCGTCATGCTCCACGATAAGAAGGGTATTGCCCAAATCCCGTAGATTTTTCAACGCGGAAAGGAGCCGTTCATTGTCCCTTTGATGAAGACCGATACTTGGCTCATCAAGAATATACAGCACCCCAACAAGTCCGGAGCCTATCTGAGTGGCCAGACGGATACGCTGGGCCTCTCCTCCAGATAAGGTTCCCGCTGCTCTGGAAAGGGTAAGATAATCAAGGCCCACAGTTACCAAAAATCCCAAGCGGGCATGAATTTCCTTTAAAATCTGGGCTGCAATTTTCTGCTCCCGCTGAGTCAGCTCCAAATTTTCAAAAAAGGTGGCGCAATCCCGTACTGTCATCTCCGTCACCTGCTGAATATTCTTCTCTCCTACAGTTACGGACAGGGACTCTGGCTTTAAGCGGGCACCATTACATACAGGGCATTTATGAATGGTCATGTAATTTTCCAAGTCCTCCCGCATGGCATCGGAATCCGACTCCCGATAACGGCGGTCCAACAGAGGCATTACTCCCTCAAAGGGACCAGTGTGAATCTTATACACGCCAAACATATTCTCATATCCAAAGCTGTATTTCTTTTCCCCTGTACCATAAAGAAGCTCCTCCTGAAGCTCAGGCTTCATATCCTCCCAAGGTGTATCAAGGGTAGCCCCATAGGCCTCACAAACAGAACCCATCTGACACATGGTATAGGATTTTGGATTATTGGTAAGAGGTGCAATAAGGCCCTCCGCCAGGCTGAGAGAAGTATCCGGCATCACCAAGTCTATATCAAACTCACTATGACTTCCAAGACCGCTGCAAGCAGGACAGGCTCCAAAAGGATTGTTGAAAGAAAACATGCGGGGAGCAATTTCCGGCAAACTGATACCGCAGTCAATGCAAGCAAAGTTCTGGCTGAACATGAGCATTTCCCCGTCCACTATCTGAACATAGGCCACGCCCTCACCCAGCTTTAATGCTGCCTCCATGGACTCCGCCAAACGCTGGCGGATTTCATCACGGATAACAAGACGGTCTACCACCACTTCAATGGTATGCTTCTTGTTTTTCTCCAAATTGATTTCCTCGCTGGCGTCCATTATTTCCCCGTCAATGCGAACACGGATATAGCCCTCCTTGCGGATATGCTCCAGCAGCTTTTTATGCTCACCCTTCTTGCCCCGAACCACCTGGGCAATTATCAGCAGCTTGGTGCGCTCCGGCAGCTCCAACAGCTGAGCCAGCATCTGATCAATGGACTGCTGATTAACCGGCTTGCCGCACTTTGGACAATGAGGCCGCCCAGCCCTTGCAAAGAGCAGACGCATGTAATCATAAATTTCCGTTACGGTTCCCACTGTAGAACGGGGATTACGGCTGGTGGTTTTCTGGTCAATGGAAATAGCCGGTGAAAGGCCCTCAATATAATCCACATCCGGCTTATCCATCTGGCCCAAAAACATGCGGGCATAGGAAGACAGTGACTCCACATAGCGGCGCTGTCCCTCGGCATACACCGTATCAAAGGCCAGGGAAGACTTCCCTGACCCTGAAAGGCCCGTGACTACTACCATTTTGTCACGGGGAATATCTACATTTATATTTTTCAGATTGTGGACTCTCGCCCCCTTGATTCTGATATATTTCTCCATTTAAAAACCTCTTCTATATCCTATTATTTACTTATTTTTTCCTTCCAGCTCCCAAATCATATCACGGAGCTCTGCCGCTTTTTCAAATTCCAGGGCCCTGGAGGCCTGCTGCATTTCTCTGGTAAGGGTTTTGATAAGAGCTTCCTTGTTCTTAGCAGTGAGCTTCTTTTTCTTCTTACCATCATCAGTTTTATAGGTAGCAGCTGCCTCAGCCACCAGCGTGGTTTCAATCAGTGCTTTTACAGGCTTGATAATAGTTTTTGGTACAATGCCATGCTCCTTATTATAGGCCTGCTGAATTTCCCGGCGGCGTTCTGTTTCATTCATGGCCCGTTTCATGGAGTCGGTTATCCTGTCAGCATACATAATAACCTTGCCCTCTGCATTACGGGCAGCACGGCCAATGGTCTGAATGAGGGATGTGTCCGAACGGAGGAATCCTTCCTTATCGGCGTCCAAAATAGCCACAAGAGAAACCTCTGGCATATCCAATCCTTCACGGAGAAGATTAATACCCACCAGCACGTCAAATTCGCCAGCACGCAAATCATGGATAATTTCCGCTCTTTCAAAGGTGGCAATATCCGAGTGAAGATATCTTACTCTGATACCGGTTTCCTTTAAATACTCCGTAAGATTTTCCGCCATCTTTTTGGTAAGGGTGGTTACCAGCACCCGCTGGTCCTTCTTTACACGGAGCTTTATTTCTCCCAAAAGATCATCAATCTGTCCCTCCAAAGGACGAACCTCCACCTCCGGGTCAAGGAGCCCCGTTGGACGGATAATCTGCTGTACCACCTGCTGGGCCCCTGACAGCTCATACTTGGCAGGAGTAGCAGATACATAAACAATCTGATTTATTCGCTGCTCAAATTCCTCAAATCTTAATGGGCGATTATCAAAGGCAGATGGCAGGCGGAAGCCATTATCCACCAAGGATTCCTTTCGGGAGCGGTCCCCGGCGTACATAGCCCTGAGCTGTGGCAAGGTAACGTGGGACTCATCAATAACCATCATAAAATCTTCCGGAAAATAATCCAACAGCGTATATGGTGCCTCCCCGGGAGCCCGCTGAGTCAGATGACGGGAATAATTCTCGATACCCGAGCAATAGCCCATTTCTTGTATCATTTCCAAATCATAGTTAGTGCGTTGTTCAATGCGCTGGGCCTCAATGAGCTTGTCGTGCGCCTTGAAAAACTTGACCTGCTCCTCCATCTCTGCCCTGATGGTGCCCATGGCAATCTCCAGATCTTCCTTGGGGGTTACATAATGGGATGCGGGGAAAACCATGGAGTGAATGCGCTCGCCAAATATTTCTCCCGTCAGCACATCAAATTCCACAATACGGTCAATCTCGTCACCGAACATCTCAATGCGTACCCCGCGGTTATTGTAGCCAGCCGGGAAAATCTCCACCACATCACCACGAACCCGAAAATGGCCACGCTCCAGCACCACATCATTGCGGTCATACTGCATATTTACCAGCCTTCGCAGAATATCATTTCTGTCTATCTCCTGCCCCTTATGAAGGGAAAGCACCATTTCGTGATAACTCTCAGGGGAACCAAGGCCATAGATACATGACACACTGGCCACAATAATGACATCACGCCGCTCAAAGAGAGAACAGGTGGCGGAATGACGCAACTCATCAATTTCATCGTTAATTGAAGCATCCTTTTCTATATATGTATCAGTGGAGGCAATATAGGCCTCTGGCTGATAATAATCATAGTATGAAACAAAATAACCCACATAATTATCTGGAAAGAAGGTCTTAAACTCACTGGCCAGCTGGGCCGCCAAGGTCTTGTTGTGGGCAATTACCAAAGTAGGCTTCTGCACCTTTTCAATGAGCTTGGCAATAGTAAAGGTCTTTCCTGTACCGGTGGCTCCCAGCAGCACCTGGGCCTCCTGACCATTTTCAATACCACCAGCCAAATCCTCAATGGCTTGGTTCTGATCGCCCATAGGCTCAAAGGGAGCCACCACCTTAAAGGGAATGCCCTCCCCGAAATCTATATTATTTAATTTAGGGACCTCTGCCATTTCCTTACCTCCCTAATCAATAACAGAACATACTCTCGTTATTATACTCTATCCATTAAAATTTTGCTACCCCGAAGAAATCTATTTTTTAAAGAAAATTATTATTAATAACTAAAAGGCAGGAAACAGCCAATTATACTATGACTGTATCCTGCCCCATTATTCACGCAATATCAAAGGACATAGTTACTGTAACGATGGTCCCCAGATCCACAGCGCTATACACAGCTATGGTTCCCCCGATTTTTTCCAGCAGCTGCTTGGCCACATAAAGCCCCAGCCCCTGTCCGTTGGCCCAAGGGTCCACCTGGCGGTTTTCCTGGGTAAAGGCGTCAAACATCTTGTTTTGGAATTCCGGTGATATGCCGATTCCCTCATCAGATATTTTCACCTTGCAGTTAATTCTGCCACCGTGGGCCTTAGCCTCAGCTGAACAATGAATTTCCGTTCCCTCAGAACTATATTTCAGGGCATTATGCACTATATTAAACAGTATGCGCTTCACATAGAGCATATTCCCCACCACCTCTGAATACTTCAGGGAGCTAATATTCTCATCAGCATACAGCTCAATATTTTTTTTCTTGGCTATAGGCCCGGCAAATGCCTTTACATACTTATAAATATCGTACAAGTCGAAGGTCTCCGGCTCAGATTGATCCTTAACACATTTAAGCTCACTTGCCTTCTTTATGTCCTGAGCCAGCTCCTCCATAAGGGCGAAATTCATACGAAGGTGGTCCACTTCCTCTGTATTGAGGGAATCCTTATCTTCAACAATATGGTCCAGAATATACATCACATCGGACATATTATCCCCCATATTATTGATAACTGCATTATTCACATCCATTTCTTCCATGAAATTCTGAATATCCAGCTTCAGCTTCTCTTCAGACTCCTGCTTCAGCTTCATTACATCATCCACATTGCGGATGGCGATAATGGCACTCTTTTTATCCGCCATGCTAAACAGACGACACTGCATATAAACAGTCTTCTGTTTCCGAACAATGCGATAACTATGAGTAAAATTCTGCTCCCTGGACAATATATTTCTTAATGATTCAAGGGAGAATAGCTCCTTCATTTTAGGAACATCAGAATCAAAAACATAGTTCTCCAAATAGTCCTCTTTTATGTCCTCGAAACTGAAGGTCTTGTTTTCATAATAAAGATTCTGAACCTGAACTGAGGAATCATGCCCCACATTAAGTACCTCGGTTTCTCCTGAATCCAGGTCCACCTTCAATACGGTGGCGTACTTCATAGTAAGGGATGAAATTATCTCCCGCAGCTGGACCTCTTTTTCGTTGTCCACGGCAAGGGTGGCAGACCCATAGGCCTTTACCGGCTTTCCTTCCTTGTCAAATTCCGTGATATAGCGAACATGGAAAGGAATTCTGTCGGGAGTCAAAGGAATAACACCTTGAATCTGGGCTTCACCCTGGGCCAGCCGTTCATGCCAGTTGCGGTACATATCCTCATAATCCCGTGGGAAAATCCCATTATCAAAAACAGGATCAGGATAATTTTCCACCACCGGTGGCAACCCCAAATCTCTCATACATCTGGTACAAGGCCGCATTTCATGGGTGGTAATATCATATTCCCATGCATATATATTGGCCTGCTCCGCTGCCATACGGAATTTTGCTTCATTATCGGAGACATTCTTGAAGGAATGCTGCATTTCCGTATCGTTGTATAACAAGGCACAATAAAGGACCTCGTCATTATACTTTGCCACCATGCGAAGCTGAAATATAATACAACATTCCTGATAGCCACAGCACTGGGAAAAGGAACGGAACCAGATTCCCTCTGTTTCATAGGTTCTACTGCGCTCAGCCCGTTTTAAGAGCCTGTTAAATTTCTGCTTGTCCTCCTCACCTGAAAACTGCCACTGTCCCTCAACACCGACCCGGTCAAGGGAAGCCTGGGGAAGAATATTTTCCTCGTATTTGTCATTGGCCAGCTCCAGCCGCATTACATCATTGTCATAAGTAAAATAAATAACAGCGTCCATGTACTGATTAAGAAGATAACGAACCGTTGCATCCTCACCGGAAAAAATCTTAAATTCCTGAGGATTAATAAAGGATTTGGGTCTGCTCAGCCACACAGAATTTGCACTTGTAACACTCATAATGACCTCTCCTGTTCTTCCCGAATATATTTAATATTTCATTTCATTCTTAATAACATTTTACTTTCGAAAATATTTTTCCAATCAAAAAGGATTTTCTACCGCCAAGATAGAAAATCCTTCTTTTTTTTATTAAATTTCAGGTGAATTTATCTATTAAAAATTCATGTTTACTTCTTCGCCACGATCAAGGCGCTCCTTAAATTCCGCAGTTGCTGCAAAGAGAGCATCTGTTGAGGAATTAAGGGCAGTTTCACAGGAATCCTGAATTACGCCAATAATGAAGCCTACACCAACAGCCTGCATGGCAATATCATTGGAAATACCAAAGAGTGAGCAGGCCATAGGAATCAGAAGCAGGGAACCACCGGCAACACCAGAGGCACCGCAGGCACCTACAGTGGCCAAAACGGAAAGAATAATGGCAGTAGGAATATCAACCTGAATACCTAAGGTGTGAGCCACAGCCAAAGTCATAACAGTAATGGTGATGGCTGCCCCCTCCATGTTAATGGTAGCACCAAGAGGAACAGATACAGAATAGAAATCCTCATCCAAGCCCAGCTCCTTGCAAAGCTCCATGTTAACCGGAATATTGGCTGCAGAGCTTCTGGTGAAGAACGCAGTTACGCCGGAGGTACGGAGGCACTTCCAGTTCAAAGAATATGGATTCTTCTTAAGGAACATGAACACAATCAGTGGGTTCACGATGAAGGTCATGAGGAACATGGTACCTACAAGAACTACCAGCAACATGCCATAGTCCACAAAGATGGACATACCATTTTCAGATACTGCGGAATAAACCAGACCCATAATACCAAATGGAGCCAGTTGAATAATCCAGGTTACGGCACGAGATACTACAGAAGCCAGCTCAGCCACCATTTCCCTGGTACCCTCAGATGCCAGCTTCTTGAAGCCCATACCAAAAATTATAGCCCAACAGAGAATACCTACATAGTTTGCATTCATAATAGCAGCTACAGGATTGGATACCATATTGCTCAGAATGGTCTTAATAACTTCACCAATACCACCTGGAGGCGTGTTGGTTGCTGCATCGGTAAGAACCATACCCACAGGCATGGCAAAACTGAAGCAAACAGCAGCCGCAGCTGCCAGCAGTGTACCTACTACATAAAGGAACACTACAGTTTTAAAGCGGCCACCAATGTCACCGGAGGCATTGGCCAAGGCGCTAATTACCAAAACAAATACCAATACAGGGGCAATACCCTTCAACAGGCCTACAAACAGGTTACCAAAAACTGGAACCACACCATTGTCTGGCACGGAAAGAGCCAATAGAACGCCCACAACCAGACCACATACAATACGCAGGATCAAACTGATACTCTGCCACTTTCTGAATGCTGTTACCATAAAAAATAAACTCCTTATATTTAGAATATAAAACCAAGGTGGTACACCACCTAGAAACATATTCTAGTGGTACGAGACATTTATGTCAAGAAAAATCCACCTTATATGGACACTTATACTAAAAATCTTTCCTATATGGATATTCCCCACAAAAACAAAAGGCCCTGCCAAAAATACACATCTTTGGCAGAGCCCATTTATCAATATTTTCAGGTATTACTCATTACTTTACAACTACGTTTACAAGTTTATCAGGAACGCAAATCATCTTTACAATGTTTTTGCCCTCGGTAAGCTCCTGAACACGGCTGTTGTTCTTGGCAGCCTCCTCCATTTCCTCACGGCTGATGCCGGTGGCAATCATAATGCGATCACGAACCTTGCCGTTAATCTGAAGAACGATTTCCACCTCAGACTTAACGGTGGCAGCCTCATCGCATACAGGCCACTTCTGAGCATGAACACTGCTGTCCTCACCAATAAGCTCGGACCACAGCTCCTCTGTCATGTGCGGAGCAAATGGAGCCAGCATCTTAATGAGATTTAAGGAAACCTCACGAACCAGACCAGCATTCACATTGTCATTGTTCTGGAACTTATAGAACTCGTTTACCAGCTCCATAATAGAGCTGATGGCTGTGTTGAACATGAAACGGTCACGAATATCCTCAGTAACCTTTTTGATGGTAGCATGAAGCACGCGACGCAGCTCCTTCTCCTCATCAGTGAGAGCCTTCTTATCATAATCATCAGCTACAGACTTAATCTTGTCCTCAAACTGGCTGATAATACGCCATACACGGTTCAGGAAGCGGAAGGAACCGGCAACGCCCTCATCACTCCAATCCAGATCACGCTCTACTGGAGCAGCAAACATGATGAAGAGGCGGGCAGTATCTGCACCATATTCACCAATGATTTCCTCAGGAGAAACCACATTGCCCTTGGACTTGGACATTTTGCTGCCATCCTTCAGAACCATCCCCTGAGTAAGGAGATTGCTGAATGGCTCTGCAAAGTCCACCAGGCCCTCATCACGAAGAACCTTGGTTACGAAGCGGGAATAGAGCAGATGAAGAATAGCATGCTCAATACCGCCGATGTACTGATCAACAGGAGCCCAATAATTTACCTTGTCAGTATCAAATGGCTTCTGATCATTCTTAGGATCGGTGTAACGGAGATAATACCAGGAGGAACAAATAAAGGTATCCATGGTATCAGTTTCCCGCTTGGCTGGCTTACCACACTTAGGGCAAGTGCAGTTTACAAATTCCTCGCACTGAGCCAGTGGAGAAACTGCACCAGCCTCGAAGTTTACATTCTCTGGCAGCATTACAGGAAGCTGATCCTCTGGAACAAGCTGCTCGCCACAGTCTTCACAGTAAATTACTGGAATTGGGGCACCCCAGTAACGCTGACGGGAAATCAGCCAGTCACGAAGACGGTAATTTACGCGGCGCTTACCGAATCCTTCTCTCTCGGCCTTGTCCATAATCCCCTTGCTGGCAGTCTTAATATCCTGGCCATCAAATTCGCCGGAATTACAGAGGATACCCTCCTTGTCGGTGTATGCCTCAGTCATTTCTTCAACCTTCAGCTCCACACCCTTTGGCTGTAAGGTAACAATTACATCTAAATTGTACTTTTGGGCAAACATCCAATCACGCTGATCCTCGGAAGGAACACCCATAACTGCACCGGTACCATAATCTGCCAATACATAGTTGGTAACCCAAATCTCAGCCTTGTTTCCGTTAAATGGGTTAATCATATATACGCCAGTGCCTACGCCTTCCTTCTCGGACTCGGAGGAAGTACGCTCAATATCAGACTGGCTCTGAACCTTCTTTACGAAGGCACGGATTTCATCTGCCTTTTCCGGCTTTGCTTTGCAGATAGTCTCCACCATTGGATGCTCAGCAGCCAATGCCACAAAGGTGATACCATAGGCGGTATCAGGACGGGTGGTGTATACGGACAGGGTCTCATTGAGCTCTGGAACCTCAAAATTCAGCTCCAGGCCTTCACTGCGGCCAATCCAGTTGTCCTGCATGATTTTAACACGCTCTGGCCAGCCCTTTAGTAAATCCAAATCCTTCAGCAGCACATCTGCATAGTCAGTAATCTTAAAGAACCACTGGGACAGATCCTTCTTTACAACCTCATTGTCACAACGCCAGCACAGACCATCAATAACCTGCTCATTGGCCAATACAGTGCCGCAGGTGTCGCACCAGTTTACATAGGCCTTTTTCTTGTATGCCAGACCGCGCTTGTAGAAAAGCTGGAACAGCCACTGGGTCCACTTGTAATAATCTGGACGACAGGTAGCCACCTCACGGTCCCAGTCATAGGACAGGCCCATTTCACGCTGCTGACGCTTCATGTTGTCCATATTGGAATAGGTCCAATCCGCTGGCTTTACACCATGCTTGATAGCAGCATTTTCCGCAGGCATACCAAAGGCATCAAAGCCCATTGGATGGATTACATTAAAGCCCTCCATGGTCTTGTAACGGGCCAGCACATCACCAATGGAATAGTTACGAACATGACCCATATGAAGATTTCCGGATGGATATGGGAACATCTCCAGAGTATAATATTTTGGCTTTTTAGGGTCCATTTCAGTCTTGTAAGCATTGGACTCAAGCCATTTTTTCTGCCATTTCTTTTCAATTTTTTGTGGCATGTATTTCTCCACAGTGAAGCCCCCCATACGTTTAATTCTTTATTTTTACAAAAATTTATTTCTTCTTCATGGACTGGCCCTTTACCACCGGAGTGATAACGATGTCCCAATCCTCGCGTTTTACCTTGAGAGTATAATTCTTGATGCCCTCGCGGAAAAGCTCCATTTTTAATTCAAGGAGCTTTCGTCCCAGCTTTTCCAGGGTTTCGTCATCAAGACCGGACATGGAAAGACTATTCTTTCCGGTGCCGAAAATCTTTTCGTGGCGCTTTTTGTCCTCAGCAGCCTCCGCCGCCATAAACTGTGCTTCCATGGTTACCTCTTCAACGTAACCATCCAGCATATCCTTATCAGATAATCCCTTTGGTATCTTTCCCATAGTCTTATCCCTTCCTAGTTCTACTTAGCCCTTCTTGGCCTTGGCCCAGCTGTCCTTCAGACCCACTACGCGGTTAAATACCAGCTTTTCAGGGGTGGTATCCTTGTCAACTACGAAATAACCGGTGCGCAGGAACTGGTAATGGGTTCCCGCAGCAGTAAAGCTGGCACTTGGCTCGATGAGAGCATGCTCCACAACCTCCAGAGATTTCTTGTTTACAGCTGCCAGGAAATCTGCAGGCACTTCGCCGTTTTCATCAGTTTCAATAAGGTAGTCATAAAGGCGAACCTCAGCTTCAATGGCATCTTCAGCAGATACCCAATGAATGGTACCCTTCACCTTACGGTTGGCTGTTGCACCACCAGTCTTGGACTCTGGATCATAGCTGCAGTGAAGCTCCACCACATTGCCTGCATCATCCTTAATAACTTCCTCACACTTAATTATATAGCCGTGCTTTAAGCGGACCTCACCCTCTGGCTTCAGACGGAAGAACTTCTTAGGTGCATCCTCCATGAAATCCTCCTGCTCAATGTACAGCTCACGAGAGAACGGTACATAACGATGGGCAGAGGTATTAGGATTATTGTCAGCCACCATAAATTCCTTCTGTCCTTCAGGATAGTTGGTAATAACCACCTTCAATGGGTGAAGAACTGCCATAATACGGTCAGCATTCTTATTTAAATCATCACGGACACAGTGCTCCAGCATAGCTACATCCACCAGGCTGTTGGCCTTGGCCACACCAATTTCCTCACAGAAGGTGCGGAGAGAATTAGGAGTGTAGCCACGACGACGTAGGCCAGAAATAGTAGGCATACGAGGGTCATCCCAACCGGACACATAGCCCTCCTCCACCAGCTGACGCAGCTTGCGCTTGGAGGTAACAGTATTAGTGAGGTTCAGACGGGCAAACTCAATCTGACGAGGGCGGGCACCAACCTTGAAGTCCAGCGCCTCCAACAGCCAATCATAGAATGGTCTGTGATCCTCAAATTCCAGAGTACATACGGAATGGGTTATTTCCTCAATAGCATCGGAAAGAGGGTGGGCAAAGTCGTACATTGGATAAATGCACCACTCATCACCGGTACGATGATGGGAAACGTGGGCAATACGATAAATAACCGGATCACGCATTACAATATTAGGCGCTGACATATCAATCTTGGCACGAAGTACCTTCTCACCATCACCGAACTCGCCGGCCTTCATTTTATGGAAAAGCTCCAGATTTTCCTCCACACTGCGATTGCGGTAAGGACTTTCCTTGCCTGGCTCAGTGAGGGTTCCACGATAGGAACGGATTTCCTCAGCAGTAAGGTCATCAACATAAGCCAAACCCTTCTTAATCAGCTCCACAGCATAATCATAGAGCTTGCCGAAATAATCAGAAGCAAAAAACATTCTGTCATCCCAGCTGAAGCCCAGCCATTTAATATCCTCCTGAATGGAATCTACATATTCCACATCCTCTTTTACAGGATTGGTGTCATCAAAACGCAGATTACAAATACCGCCGTTATTTTTGGCAAGACCAAAGTTCAGGCATATGGACTTGGCATGACCAATGTGAAGATAACCATTTGGCTCAGGTGGAAAGCGGGTATGTACGCCCTCAGGATAGTACCCATTCTTTAAATCATCATTTATTTCATTCTGTATAAAGTTGGAACCAACAGAAGTGTTCTCAGCCATATAATCAATCGCTCCTTCTTTCTTTTACCCCACTAACGGGGCTGGGATGACCCTTTGGCCATCAGTAACTTTAAGTATATCATAAAACCAAGGTACTGGCACGATGATTTTAAGGAAAAGCCTTAGTCCAGCATATCCAAATCTGATGACTTGCATTTTTCCTCCACATATCTGTTTAGCTTGGCATAGCCCTCCTTGACCTTTTCAATCTGAGGTAAATGCTCCATAACCCGTGGCAGATAGCCCTTTTCCCTAATGCGGATCATGGTCCAGGCAAAATTTATGTCATAGGCCCACATAAGCCGTACCAAAATGCGATCATTATTGGTGCGGATTTCATTGTAATCCACCTGTTCCCCGCGGACGAATTTATCAATAAAGCCCGGGGCAAAGAGCATCTTTTCATCCTCAAACTGAATCTTGGAAAAGGTCTGGATTTTCTTTCCCGTAAGATAAGGCTCCAGCACCCTGAAAATATCCAGCTTGTCCGCATCACGGATAATTCTGGCAAAAAGCAGATGCCGCTTGGAAGGCGGGGTAGCTATATTCTTCTTGTTGTGATTGCCAATGGCAAAGAGAAGAATATCTCTGTCTTCATCAGCAAGCTCCTGAAAAAATGGCAGTTCCTGAATAACCTTTAATCCAAGGTTGGCATGGTCCTCTGACAAGGCATCAGAAAAGGTGCGATACAGCTTCCACTGACGGAACCGCCCCACATCATGAAACAGTCCCACCAGCTCTGCCAACAGTACGTCGTGCTCATCAAGCTGCAAATGCTGTGCCAGCTCTCTGGCATAGGAGGTTACATACCCGGTATGCAGCTCCTTGGTTTTTATGCCCAGCATAACCTCCTCATCATCCTCGTAGAAGGTTTTAACATATTTATCCATCCAGATATGGGCTCTTTTAACAAGTTCTTTCATCTATATCACCGCTTAATTATTCATATTCGATTCTTCTATAATTTTACAAGTAAAAACAAAGGAGCTGTATCCACAGCCCCTTTAATAGGTTACTCATAGAAGTATATCATAATCTGAAGTATTTTGAAATCTTACACCACATCATATTTCATCACATTTTTAATCTGCAACCTCCTTCACTAAAACCGTAAAATTTTGTAAAATGTTGTAAAAATATATTCCACGAGGTGATGCATTATGTATAAATTTTTATTGACCCTTGTAGTGGCAATTACCATTTGTATCCCCAGCATAGCTAATGCTGGCTTTGGTACGGGAATCGGTATCACCTTCCCTGTGTCCGGCTCCGGATCCAGTGTTCCAAATACTAATTGTAACTACGCCGCCATCCAATTTGATAATATTATTCAGGAGCTTACCGTTGAAAAACGTAACGGAACACTTTTTATGGAGCTCAAGGTTACCAACAGTGGTGATTTGCCTTACAGTATGAGCCATCGGGACGGACAGCTTTATGATTTTGTTATTACTGATAAAAACGGTGAAAAGCTCTGGCAGTGGTCCGATAACATGGTCTTTACCCAGGCACTGACATCTTCTTCCATTGACGCCCATAGCTTTGCGGTTTATAAAGTAGAACTGGACAGCAAAATCTTTCACAAAATCAGGGACAGTGCCATCCTCGTTACTGCCTACATGTTAGATACCCCTTATAAGCTGTCAACAAAGGTTCCCACCTGGACTGCTGCCAACGGAACGCCTATTTTTATTCATGGCGGTATAATCCTTGGTAATTGACCTGCTGCTAATCATAGAGTAATAAATAAAAATGGAGGCTCACACGAGAGCCTCCATTTTCGTTTGTTGCAGATTATAACGTCATTGTTCAAATTTTTCTTCTTCAGAAGAAAAATCTTCCAATTAGCGTTTCAACGAGGTGGGATATATGCTCACCACCTGTGGTAGTTTGTTTTCCCCCACCTAAAAAGGATGGGGACATCTTCACCTCGTTATATTCCTTTATTTCACAAATACTACGTTGCCCTGACCAAGGAAGCCAGTTATCTGGTTTTCGCTTAAAATTCTGGCTGCATCAGTGGAGGATACCACTGGATTTACGAAGCCCTGAACGGACTGGGCTCTTACGATAAGTGGATTGGAGCCTGCACGGGAAACGCCACTGTCAATACTTCTGGCATAGCCCACATACCCCTTGTTTACAACCTGATCATAGCTGAAGTTTGCCTTGCCGTATACCAGCTGATTATCTGCAGTGAATACGCCCGGTGCCATGGCGGTTTCAAGACCAAGGCCGGTGCAATCAACGATAAGACCGGTGTATGGTCCGGTGCTTACTGGAATCTCTGGTACAAATGTAGTAGCTGCTGGAAGTGGAGCCGGAGTAGTGGCAGTTGCCGGCATTACAGCTGCTGCCAGGGACTGGGCACCATGAACAGGGAATTCAATAACTACATGATAGCCATCAGCATCCTTATACCTTTGGACTACCTTAGCTCCCTTTATCATACCGTTAATACGGGTTTTGATTACATCGCTGGCCATAACACTGTCACGAACTGTGGTCTCAGAATCGATATATACCCCCTGAGCCTCTTCCAGTGCATTGCGCATAGCATCCATCTTGGCTGCTCTGTAGCCTGCCGCCGGATTTGGATTTTGCAGGGCACCTACGCCCTCAACCTTGATTACCCCGTCTGTGATGTCAGTTGCCGCAAAAGCGGTACAACCCATGAGCATCATTGCCAAAGCAACAATTACTGATAATACCTTTTTCATAAAAATTCCTCCCAAATTATTTTTTATTTATATGTTACATTTTTATGAACACTTATTTATGCGTACGCCAATACTTCAATGTTCCGTTGGCAATATCCTCTGCCGCATCCAGTCCTGCCTTTTCCATGGCAAGTCTTTCTGCCTCCTGAGGGGTATTGGCGAGAATTTCGTAGGTTTCATAAAAGCCCTTCAAAACTGTCTTTCTCATACAGTCATAGGCCTGAACCTTCACTGATGACTTTGCAATATAGCCCGTTCCCGCAGGAGCGGCTTCCAGCCTATCAATGCTGGCCTCACCAATGATAGCGAAGTTTGCCATTATTGAGTTACTATCTATCAGATTTCTGACAGAGCTGAGATACTTACCATAGGATTCTGCACTGGACAAAGACCTCACAACGTTTATATCGTCATCTTCCACCTCTGTCTGAAATCCCGAATTGCTAAATCTGTGATTAAATGCTTCATAAAGGCTGTCACCAAATCCCTGATTATCTGAGGTATTCACGGCCCTCATTAATATGCTGGCTGTCATGGCATCATTTTTTATTTGTTTGTTACCCACATATTCCTGAAAATCCTTATTCAGCTTGGAATGATTTACAGTAACCTCAGCTATAACCATCATTTTGGCATTGCTGGTGTCCCTGCTCAGCACCTTACAATCACTGACATAATCGCCATATCGGTCAATCATCTGTGAAAATATACTGGTGGGATCCCCTTCCGCTCTGGTGTCATGGGAGAGCACCTTAAATACTGCTCTTTTTTTTGCATCCTCCACAGCTTTATTCACCATGCCTGCCGGGGCACTGCCACTTATCTTCACCACATCAATAGGTGATGCTTCAGTATCCCCATGGGTTACTATACCACAAAGCAAGGATACCAACAGAATGATTAATACAATTTGCCATTTCATTTTTATGTAGCGTCTGTTCATGGTGCCCATCCTCCTTTCACGGCAGTCATGGTACATAAAAACAAATTACTGGACCTGAAGAATAATCTTGGTGGTGCTTTCCAATGGTATAAGGCTTATACCATAATTTGCAGCATCTCTGACTATTTCCTGGGACAATTCATAGAGGTTCTCCCACCCTTGGGCGATAATTTTCACCTTGTAGGCACCATTTGCAGAAAATCCGGCTCTGGTGATTCGGCACTTTGCACCTTCCAACAGACTGTTAAAATACGCACTTTGATTTGCCCTATCCCACAATCCATAGATCTCTACTGTTGTATTAAGGTTATTTACACCGCCACGGTTTTCAAACTGCATGGTCTTCAGAGCTGCTCTGGCCAAATGCTCCGTCGCTGTGGCCGCTGCTTCCCTTCTGGCTGCAAACAATGCTTCCTCTGGGGTCTTTCCAAGCCCTACAAACTGTTCCATATAACTATTGGCATATCCGTTTTGAATGCCCACAAAGGAGAAGCTGGCTTCCACCACGCCCTTGTAATAACCACTGCTGTCACGGGTTACATTTACATCCCTCATGGAACCTGCCAATACGGAGTTTGCTTCATTGTCACCATCATTTCTGGCAAGCCGTCTAAGATCCGAAGGATAAGGGTTACTGCTGTGAGATAAAAGTTGGGCCACGCCTTCATTTTCCACCAGCTGGATTCCCATATCGCTGAGATACTGTCCTACGATATTCACAGCCCGCTCATCCCGTCTTACACTGCCATCTATACCGTAATCCACCACAGCCACATTTGCCACCCTAGGCTCCAATGCTGCCGCCATGGCCTTGGCCACATCATCCTTGTATTTTGTTTCAATGTTGGTATCATCGGCATCCAAGTCCGCCCTTACCACATAAACATCGCCCTCAACGCCCTCTGACACCACTTTGTTAATTCTTACATATCCGGTGGAACGGGCCACTATTTTGTCTACCACCAATACCCCCATATCCACCTCGCTGCTGCTGCGAATATACATTCCCACCTTGGATTCCAAAAGGGTTCTCATGGCATCTCTCAGTGCCATTTCCCTGGCCTTCTGGGCGTCACCATTATATATGGCTACTCCCTCTACTATTTCTGCAGAACAAATTTGCTGATTTATTAAACCGCCACAAAGCAGAAATAAGCCAAGAGTCACTATAGGAATAATCCATTTTTTCTTTATGCACCTAATCATACTCCCATCACCCTTTATTCTGCCCTCCCAGCTCCTGGGCCAGCCCCAAAAGCAACGCGGCATAAATCTGATTATCATCGGAATCGGTGCTGGTTCCCGGTGGCAGCTTAACTGTTCTCTCATGCAATCGACTCAGCTCCCGTTTTTCCTTGCCTTCCACAGGACTCTTTGTGAGCCACACCTTGTGCAAAGTCGTGAATACGTTATTCCCTGAATCCACTACTTCACTGGCCAGCCCGGATATATCCAGCCGTATAGAATGTCCAGGATTACTCATATGTACATCCACCTTACCATTGGCACTGTCAAGGCTTAGCTTGTAGGCTCCGCTTATCATGCTGTTCACCAGCTCCTGCCCGCCAACGGCAGGTGGGTACATTACCCGTTTTGTCTTTTTCTGATAAGCTGATGTAAAACAGTAGCCCACCAGAAATTTTAAATCCTCAGCTTCCTTTCCTGTAAATAGCTCCCTAGCCATCTCTGAGGACATATCAACATCTGTCACCTGATACGTGTCCATCCCCAGCTTTGCCTTATCATCCTTCAAGTTGCCCTTTATATTTGAAAAACTGATATGATCCTTCATCATCTGACGTACCAGGGAAATAAACTTTCCCTTCTTTTCCCCATCACTTATAGGATCACTGTGGATATTCTGCCATTTGTCAGTGCTGAGATTGTATCTGGAAAGACCAATGGTTTCAGCCTCCACCATAGGCACAAGCCCCAATAGCCTCAAGCTCACCGGATTTCCATCTTCAGTTACCCTATTTATATCCAAATTTTCCTCCGGCATACAGAACATCAGCGAAATCCCTGCAATTACAGTTGAAGTGTATGCCGTTTCCAATGAATTGTTATTAACAGTATCTATAGAAGTGCTGACCATTATAGTGGGATAAAGAAATATCTGGTCACTGTCTGTAACATGCTCATTGGTGCTGTGATAGAAATCCCCCGTAGCTACCCTTACTTCGTAAGGCAAGTCCCCTGCATCTGCCATTTGCTTCAGTCTTTCCCCGATTATACGCTCCACCTGCTGGCGGGTATCCTCATCAATATGTATTTTATTGATGGAATTTTCGTATGTCAGAACCGGTTGAATATAAACCACCGGTTTTGCTGCAGATACACTGCTTATGGGAACTGTTACCATAAGTATCAGTATTAAAAGGATTCCCAGCGCCCACCTCATATTTCATCCCCCATTAGTTAGCATCATCAACTTCTTTAAAATAAATATAGCCCCTTTGCCCTATAGGGCAATTAGAGGCTAATTAGAAAAGAATTAAAAACTTCCCTTTATTCGTTTTTTATCAACTATCAAAGTATCCGGCTTTATACTGCAACCTATGGTTATCACTTGTACCCCTGCAGCCCTTGCCTGTTCCATGGCCTCCCCAAAAGCCGGGTGTGTCTCAATATTTGGACGTACCTCCTTGACCTTGGGCATTTGTACCACAAAGGCAATTCCGGCCCAATAGCCCTCCTGTTTAGCTTTTATAAGCTCATGGATATGCTTTACACCACGCTCTGTAGGGGCATCGGGGAAAAATCCTATGCCTTCTCTTTCAAGGGTGCATCCCTTTACTTCCAGCAAATACTTTTGCCCCTGCCGCTCCATATAAAAGTCGATTCTGGATGCACCATAGGTGTATTCCGGCTTTATATAGTCAAAGCTCTGAGTTGCCAGCCATTCCGCCATAACCTTGTTTGGGGCCTGACTATCAATGTTTATAAGGCCCAGTCCTGCTTTCTCCACGGCGATTAAATCATAACTGGTCTTACGATTGGGATTGCCGGCCTCGGAAAGTACCACATCCACGTTGGGCAGGAGAAGCTCTTTGCACCTGCCCGTATTTTTTACATGCACCGTTTCCACCGTACCATTTATTTCAACCTTGGCTACAAAACGATTGGGCCGTTCAATAAATTTACCCCAAATTACTTTTCCATACTGCATATATTTCTCCCGGTTTTATCCCTTCCGCAGGCGATCAGCGGCTTCCTTTATTTTCTTCTGGTCCACATCCACCTTGTTCATAGCCCGAAGGGACTTTTCAAAGTTTTGATAATTTACTCCAGCATTACTGTCAACGCTGTCCTTCCACTCATTCAGGAGCATGGCACTGCCTATAAGTAGGGCAATATTTCTGGCCTGATCCCCGCCGCAAAGTAAGGCCTGGGCTGCAAGGAAAGTGCCCTCGTCCCTTCCACGGGCAAAGCATTCATCCTTCAGCATAACCAGCTTCTTGGCCTCTTCCAGGCGGGTGTCCTCAGCGGGTATCATATTAAAGAATCTGTTGGCATCTATTTCCGGCATTTTCACTGTCTTGCCGGAATTGCCCTTCTGCATTACCATATCCACCGATGAATCATACCCGGCGGTGGAAGCATTTATACCGTTTACATTTACCAGCTCCGCCTCAACGCCGTAATCATTAAGCAGCTCATGGGAAACTGCAGCTGCCCGGCTGCTCAGTTCAAAGCCTGCCATGTAGTAGGAAATCATCTTTTTGTAAGAATTCTGTATTTCCTTCTTGGACGGAGCAAAGAGACTGAAAATATTAAAAGCTTCTGCTTTGCTGTTCAGTCCCAAATTAGCGGTAAACTCATTCTGTACTATCTGCCCTGCCCCGAGATTCAACCCTAAAGCCAGAACAATAGCCACTGCCAGCTTCTTTTTCATATCCATCATCCTTTTCATAATTTTTCGTACCATCTTTTCTTATTCAAAGGATAACATGACAAAAATACCACCGCAATACAAAAGACCCTTATTTAACGAAAGTTTAATAAGGGTCTTGATTTTGTAATTTAAATTTTAAACTACTATAATTTAAATTTAATTAAGCTCTGAACTTGCGCTTACGAGCTGCCTCAGACTTCTTCTTACGGCGAACACTTGGCTTCTCGTAATGCTCACGCTTTCTAACCTCAGCAATGGTACCAGCTTTCTGGCTCATGCGCTTAAAGCGACGGAGTGCGCTATCAATGCTCTCGTTCTTACCAACTTTAATTTCGTTTGCCATCTATTTTTCCCCCCCTCCAATTGACTTGGGAGTGTATTTCATAACTACACCCGATTATTATACACAAAGATTTTAGCCATGTCAACATTTCATGGGAATGAATCCCCACATGACCCAATGGTGTATATCAACCTGGAGGCCACTGCATAGAACGACCACCCAACAGGTGGAAGTGCAAGTGGTTGACGGTCTGGCCGCCTTCTGCGCCAGTATTGGCAACTACGCGGAAGCCACTGTCTGCGATACCCTGTTCCTTTGCAATCTCAGGAATAACCTCGCAGAGAATGTGACCTGCCAGCTCCTTGTCCTCAGCCTTCAAGGCTGCAATACTAGCAACATGCTTTTTAGGGATAACAAGCACATGTACTGGTGCCTGAGGCTCCAAATCCTTGAAAGCAATGACTTGATCATCCTCATATACAACAGTGGAAGGAATTTCCTTATTTGCAATTTTACAAAAAATACAATCTGCCATTTCGGTACACCTCCCTTTACATAATGCTTAAATGTTACTCACACTTGTATATTGTACCATATACACCGTCTTTATACAATTTTTCAAGGCGCACTTTATATAGTTCCCCGGTCTCAACTTCATCATCAGTGTAAACACGAATGTAGGTATCAGTAAGACCATCCGTAATACCGTCATTATTGGTCTCAAAAAGGACCTCCTGAACAGTACCCAAATACTGGCTATGGAAGTCGTTGGCCATCTCCTGGGCAAGGGACTGAAGTCTGTGTACCCGCTCCTTTTTCACTGGCTCCGGCACCTGATCTGTCATCTTGGCTGCAGGAGTACCAGTCCTTGGAGAATATGGGAATACATGCATTCTGGCAAAGCCAAGGGTCTTGATATACTCAAGGCTATCCGCAAACATTTCCTCAGTTTCCCCCGGGAACCCCACAATAACATCGGTGGATATTGCCACACCAGGAACACTTTCCTTTACATTCTTAATCAGTGCAGTAAACTCATCCCTATTATAGTGACGGTTCATCTTTTTCAACACCTCATCGGAACCCGCCTGTAATGGCAGATGCAGGTGATGACTAAATTTAGGATGAGTCTTAATAAGCTCCAAAAGCTCATGAGAAAGCTCAATGGATTCCAGAGAGCTAAGGCGCAATCTTCTCAGTCCCGGCAAATCCAGAATGGTCTTAGCCGCATCATAAAGGGATGTGCCATCCTTAAAATCCTTGCCATAGGCCCCAAGGTGAATACCAGTCAGCACGATTTCCTTAAAGCCGTGGTCCAGCAGCTTTTTGGCTTCACTGCGAATGCTTTCCAGCTTGCGGGAACGAAGAGGACCTCTGGTATAAGGGATAATACAATAGCTGCAGAAATTGGTACATCCCTCCTGAATCTTAAGGAAAGCTCTGGTTCTGGTTGGCATTTCATAAAGGGGAATATCCTCAAACTCCCGCACCTTCATAATATCATCAACCCTGTCGATGATACCGTCCTCTTCCATAGCCTGTTCCACATAATTAACGATATTGGCCCGATCACTGGTGCCAAGAACAACACGGACCCCCTCAATGGCCTTTACCTCCTCAGGAGCCGCCTGGGAATAGCACCCCGTAACGGCGATAACAGCCTTTGGATTAAGGCGCTGCACCCGACGGATAAGCTGACGGGACTTCTTATCACCGAAGCTGGTAACAGAGCAAGTATTAATTACATACACATCAGCCGCATTGGTATTTGGAACAATATCATAGCCGGACTGTTTAAAAAGTCCCTCCATGGATTCCGTTTCAAACTGGTTTACCTTGCAGCCCAGCGTTATAAATGCCACTGTTGACATTAAATTCTACCTCCTAAGTCACCTTTTTCATACTGGATAATAGTCATAGCGGAAATAGCCGCTGTTTCTGCCCGAAGGATTCTGCTGCCCAGACTTACGGAAGGTATCCCCAGCTTTTTGGCATACTCTGCCTCATCAAGGGAAAATCCACCCTCAGGACCAATAACCACCGCAAAGCGCTTTTGGCTGCACTTTGCCAAAAACTCCTTTATACCGGTCTGTTCCTCATTTTCGTAGCACATACAAAGGGCCACCTCATCTTTATGAGGCGCCATTTCCTCCAGCCACCTCTTCAAGGGCTGTATTTTCTCCACCTCTGGAAGACGACTTCTACCACATTGTTTCCCAGCCTCGTTGGCTATTTTCTGCCACTTATCCTGCTTGGCCTTGGCCTTCTTGGCATCATAGCGCACGACACAGTTATCGCTGGTCAGGGGCACAATGGAGTTAATGCCAAGCTCCGTGGCCTTTTGGGTTATAAGCTCCAGCTTATCTCCCTTTGGCAGACACTGGGCCAGGATTATCTCCACATTGGATTCGGTGTTTTCATCAATGTATTCCACCAGCTTCATCTCCACACTGTCCTCTGTGAAGCCGGTCATAACATATTCTCCCACCTTACCCTCATCATCTGCCACCACAATGTGGTCCCCCTCTTTTGAACGCATTACACGGGAAAGATGATGGGCATCAGGGCCGGTTATGGTAATATTCTCTTTTAATAACTCAGATATAAAGATTCTTCTCATTATTAAGCCTGCTTCTTAAAGGTAATGCACGCCCAGCCCTTGTTTTCCATACGCTTAACCACACCATAGCCATGGGCTGAAGCTGCATTGATTACATCATCAATGCGGTCCTCAATAATACCGCTGGTAAGGAGAGTGCCATCCTCCTCAAGATGGTCGTCCAGCTGGTCAAAGAGGCGAATGATGATATCAGCCACAATATTGGCAATAACCAGATTGGCCTTGCCGTGAACATTCTGCATTAAATCACTTTGGGCAACAGAAATCAAGTCCTCAACATGATTTTCTTCCAGATTCTCCTGAACAATTTTCAATACGGAATCATCATAATCCACTGCCTGAATATCCTTTGCTCCCAGCTTAGCCGCAATAATGGACAAAATTCCGGAGCCGGTGCCCACATCAAACACCTTCATACCAGGCTTTACCAGCTTTTCCAGCTCGCAAATACACATGGATGTGGTGGCATGGGTGCCAGTACCAAAGGCTGCTCCCGGATCCAGCTCCACAACAATCTCATCATCCTTTGGCTCATAGCTTTCCCAGCTAGGCTTAATAACAATGCGGTCTCCTGGCTTTTCAGTATGGAAATACTGCTTCCAGGTATCGGACCAGTCTTCATCTGCCAGCTCGCTGGTGGTAATAATGCCAGGGGCAATGCTGACGCCACGGTCCTCCAGAGCCTTAACCTCCTGTCTAAAGGTCTGGAGCTTACCCTCCAGTTCTCCATCCACTGCCAAATATGCCTTTTCTGTAACCACCTCAGTTTCAGTGGCAATAGGAATATCTGTATAATCCCACTTGCCGGAGGTAATATAGTCATTTACCAGCTCCGGATCCTCAATAACCACCCCTGTAGCTCCCAAGTCATTGAAAATCTCTGCAATAAGCTCCGTAGCCTCATGGGTTGTCTGAATGCTTATTTCACACCATTTCATATTTTTCGCTCCTTAAAAAACTCCTATACATGACGAATACCCTAGACGCAAAATGCGCCCAGGGTAAATACATCAATTAATTCTTAAACAATTTCTTCATTTTGTTAAAGAAACTGTCCTGCTCAGGATTAACTTTTTTGCCACTGATTTCGCCAAACTCCTTAAGGAGTTCCTTCTGCTTGTCAGACAGCTTCTGCGGAGTCAGAACCTTAATGCGGACATGCTGATCGCCAAAGGAACCGGACCGTCTGAGGATAGGAATACCCTTTCCACGGAGACGCATAATAGTTCCGGACTGGGTACCAGCTGCCACCTTCATCTCAACCTTGCCATGGATGGTAGGCACCTCAATGGTATCACCCAAGGCAGCCTGTACGAAGGAAATAGGAACCTCACACATTACATCAGCGCCCTCTCTTGTAAAGAGCTCATGACGCTTAATGTAGATATATACATAGAGATCGCCGTTGGCACCGCCACGCTTACCAGCCTGGCCACCACCGGCCACTCTGATACGCTGGCCCTCGTCAATACCAGCCGGGATATTGACCTTAATCTTCCGCTGAACCTTCTTCTGGCCCTTACCACCGCATTCCTTACATGGAGTTTTTACAATCTTACCAGTACCACTGCAGCGACCGCAAGTGGAGGTACTCATCATACGCCCCAATGGTGTATTGCGGACGGTCTGAACCTGGCCAGTTCCATGACACTGTGGACATTCCTCAGGGGATGTGCCCTCTGCGGCACCAGTACCATGACACTTCTCACAGTTCTCGGTGCGAGGTATGTTAAGCTCAACTTCCTTGCCGAATGCAGCTTCCTCAAAGGTAATCTCCAGGTCATAACGGAGATCTGCCCCCTGCTCAGGGCCAGGACGACGGGAACGGCCGCCAAAGCCGCCGAAGCCGCCACCACCGCCAAAGAAGGTTTCAAAAATATCGCCGAAGTCACCGCCGCCAAAGCCACCGAAGCCGCCACCGAAGCCACCAGCTCCGCCCCCAGGACCGTCAAAGGCTGCATGTCCAAACTGGTCATACTGTGCCTTCTTCTGAGGATCCTTGAGAACGTCATAAGCCTCGTTGATTTCCTTCATCTTGGCTTCTGCTTCTTCCTTGTTATCACGGTTACGGTCAGGATGATATTTTATAGCCATCTTGCGATATGCTTTTTTTATTTCAGCCTCGGAAGCACCCTTCTGGAGTCCCAAGACCTCATAATAATCCCGCTTTTCGCTCATATAATCCACCTTATCCTATCAAGTATGGGCTGCCACCTGTAAGGCAGCAGCCCATATATACTACAATACTTTTATGCTTTATGCAATAGCTGCATGTCTGCCTCAGTACAGTTAGGGATTACTTGTCTTCCTTAACCTCGGTGAAGTCTGCATCCACTACATTATCATCCTTTGGAGCCTGCTGGGCACCTGCACTGGACTGACCGCCCTGGGCCTGCTGAGCCTGCTGTGCAGCCTGGTATGCTGCAGCGCTGATTTCATAAAGTGGCTGCTGGAGCTCTTCAGTGGCCTTCTTGATTGCTTCGTTATCAGTGCCCTTCAGTGCTTCCTTAACCTTCTCTACACCAGCCTTAACCTTCTCAATCTGAGCAGCATCAGCCTTGTCGCCCATTTCCTTAACGACCTTCTCAGCCTGGTAAACCATGGAGTCAGCGTTGTTGCGGATTTCAATGTTTTCCTTCTGCTTCTTATCCTCTGCTGCGTGAGCCTCAGCTTCCTTAACCATGCGGTCAATATCTTCCTTGCTCATGCCGCTGTCGGACTGAATGGTGATATTCTGGGACTTGCCGGTACCAAGATCCTTTGCAGATACATGTACGATACCGTTGGAGTCAATATCGAATTTAACCTCAATCTGAGGGATTCCACGAGGAGCTGGTGGGATATCAGTAAGATTGAAACGGCCCAGAGTCTTGTTACCTGCTGCCATTTCACGCTCACCCTGGAGTACGTGAATCTCTACTGCTGGCTGGTTATCAGCTGCGGTGGAGAATACCTGGCTCTTGGAGGTAGGAATGGTGGTGTTACGCTCAATAATCTTGGTGCAAACGCCGCCCAAAGTCTCAATACCAAGGGAAAGTGGAGTTACATCCAAAAGAACTACGCCCTTCTCGTCATAATCGCCGGAGAGAACGCCGCCCTGGATAGCAGCACCAACAGATACACACTCATCAGGGTTGATACCGCGATGTGGCTCCTTGCCAAGATACTTTCTGATAGCTTCCTGAACTGCTGGAATACGGGAAGAACCACCAACCAACAGAATCTTATCGATATCGTTGCCAGTGAGGCCAGCATCTTCCATAGCCTTACGGGTAGGAACCATGGTACGCTCAACCAGATCAGCAGTGAGCTCATCAAACTTAGCACGGGTAAGGGTGAGGTCAAGATGCTTAGGGCCGGAAGCATCAGCAGTGATGAATGGCAGGTTGATGTTGGTGGACATCATGCTGGACAGCTCAATCTTAGCCTTCTCAGCAGCCTCGATAACACGCTGAGCGCTCATCTTGTCTGCTGACAAATCAATGCCGTTTTCCTTCTTGAACTCCTCAACGATCCAGTTCATAACAGCCTGGTCGAAGTCATCGCCGCCCAGATGGGTATCACCATTTGTTGCACGAACCTCGAACATACCGCCATCAATATCAAGGATAGATACATCAAAGGTACCACCACCAAGATCGAATACCAGAACAGTGTGGGCATCTTCCTTGTCAATACCATAAGCCAGTGCAGCAGCAGTAGGCTCGTTGATAATACGGAGAACCTCCAGGCCTGCAATCTGACCAGCATCCTTGGTAGCCTGACGCTGGCTGTCGTTGAAGTATGCTGGAACAGTGATTACTGCCTGGGAAACAGTCTCACCGAGATAAGCCTCTGCATCAGCCTTCAGCTTCTGAAGAACCATAGCGGAAATCTCTGGTGGAGTATAGCTCTTATCATCTACAGTAACGGTGTAATTCTTCTCACCCATGTGACGCTTAATGGAAGCGATGGTGCGGTCAGGATTGGATACAGCCTGACGCTTTGCCAGCTGACCTACCAGACGCTCACCAGTCTTGGTGAAACCAACAACAGATGGGGTGATACGGCTGCCCTCTGGGTTAGTAATAACTGTAGGCTCGCCGCCTTCCATAACAGATACAACAGAGTTAGTTGTTCCTAAGTCAATACCAATAATCTTAGACATTTTATATTTCCTCCTTAAAAGTAACAAACTGATTTATTAAAACAAGGCTTAATTAGATACAACCTGAACCATGGAAGGGCGAATAACCTTGCCCTTCACCATATAGCCCTTCTGAAGCTCCATGGCAATTGTATCATCCTCCAGCTCAGGATTTTCCACACGCATTACTGCCTGATGGAAGTTTGGATCAAACTTGGCATCCTTGGTTTCAATCTTTTCCAGCCCCCGGTTCTTTAAAACCTCCATGAGCTGATTGAAAATCATATCCACGCCCTGCTGGAAAGCTGCAGCATCAGTAGCCTCAGCAGCCATAGCGCGTTCAAAATTGTCAACCATTGGCAAAAGCTCAGTAATAAAATTCTGAACTACCAGGGCTGACAATTCTTCCTTTTCCTGGCGGGTACGACGACGGAAATTTTCAAAATCTGCCTGAAGTCGCTTATATCTTTCCTCATCCTCAGCCAGCTTTTCCTTTAATTCCTCCAGCTCGTCCTTTTCCTCCGGAACATCCTCTACAACCTCAGTTGCAGCTTCAGCATCGGCAAGCTCCTCAGAAGATTCATCATGTTCATCAATCTCCCTCTGCATTTCCTCTAACTTTTCTTCATCCTTTTTCTTAAGCTTGTCTTTATCGAAAGGCATTCTGTTTTTTCACCTCTTTAGTATTCTACCAATTCAGCCTTTTTACGACTTCATTGAGATTTTGGTTCATATAATTTAAAAGGGACATTGTACGTCCATATTCCATTCTGGTTGGCCCAAGAACTGCCAATGAGCCAAGCAATTCTCCATCCAGATGGTATGTTGCAGTAATGATACTGCAATCCTTAATGCCGCTGTATTCGTTTTCCTGTCCTATGGATACGGTAAGACCATCTCCCAAATGGGAACGAAGAATATCCTTCATGAGCTGATCCTCCTCCAGCATGAGCAGAATCTCCTTAACCTTATCCACATTGTGAAATTCTGGCTGGGTCATCAGCTCCGTGGTGCCCCCCAAATAGAGGCGCTCCTTGCGGTCTGAATCCAATGCCTTGCTAATGAGGTCAAAGGCTGAATCATAAAGGCCCTTATCGCCTATAGCGGATTCGATCTGCTTCAAGCTCTTGGTATGAATGGTTTCCAGTGTGTGACCGGATAAATGGCCATTGGCCACCTGAGCCATACGCTGAAAATCTTCAAAGGACGCGCCATCCGGCATTTCCATAATGCGGTTTTCCACAAAGCCCGCATCTGTCATAAGCACCGCAATGACCCGGTGATCATCCAACGGAAGGAACTGCATACATTTAAAAGCTGCCTTTGAAATCTGTGGTGCCAACACCAGGGACACATTCTTGGTCATCTTGGAAATCAGCTTTGCCGTTTCCTGGAAAACCTGGTCTATGCGCTGAACCTTGGTCTTGTACCACTTATCAATGATAGCCTTTTCAGCATCAGTCATAGGCTTAACTGGCAGAAGAGAGTCTACATAAAGACGATAACCCTTGGAAGAAGGGATACGGCCTGATGATGTGTGAATATGTTCAAGATATCCCAGCATCTCAAGGTCTGCCATTTCATTTCTTATAGTTGCAGGACTTACGCCCAAATCATACTTACGGGCCAAGGTTCTTGATCCCACTGGCTCCGCTGATGATATATAATCCTGAATGACGGCCTGCAGTATATGCTGCTTTCTCTCATCAATCATAACAATCTCTCCTGTTGTTAGCACTCCATGTTGCTGAGTGCTAACTTCTATAAAGACTATAAACCTAAAGAACATAAAAGTCAATAAGTCAAGACAAAATATTTGACTTTTTATTTTTTGGCTTATTTTTTATTCCAAGATGAACTCCCCAAACACCACATTTCCGTATTTCATCCCCAAAGGGGTAAGGAATATAGCAGTTTCCGATTCCCCCAGCAGCGCCTTGGCAACCATTTTATCTATAACCTTGCCAAAAACTTCATTAATATCCTTATTAAAGATCTCCCTAAATTTTCTTTTATTGATGCCACTGGTCATGCGCAAACCCAGAAAACAAAATTCTTCCATGTGGGCCTTTTCGCTGACAGTCTCCTCCACAATATGAAGGAATTTGCCCTCTGCTGTGGCCTTAATATATTCACCAATGTCCACTGGATTTTCATAGCGGTTTCCCCGCCAGTAGGAATGGGCGCCGGAGCCAAATCCAAGATATGGTACATCCTGCCAATAAAGAGTATTGTGACGGCTATGATATTCCTCAAGGGCATAGTTAGAAATTTCATAGCGATTAAAGCCATGGGCTGGCAGATATTCCACCAGATAATCGTACATTTCCTCCACGGCTTCGTCAGCTGGCAACTCCAATTTATGCAGTTCCTGCTGCTTAGCTAGCACTGTCCCTTCCTCCAGCTGGAGACCATAAATAGAAATATGCTGAACTCCTAATGCCACCACCTTGTCCAAGGATTCCTTAAGGATATCTATACTCTGCCCCGGCAGGCCATACATAAGGTCAATACTGATATTATCAAAACCAGCCCTTTGGGCCATACTAACCTTTTCTATGGCCATTTCACCTGTGTGAACCCTGCCAATACGCTTAAGACAACCATTATCAAAGCTCTGAACGCCGATGCTTACGCGATTTACACCATTATCCTTCATTAAATGAAGTTTTTCTTCATCTATGGTACAGGGATTGGCTTCCATGGTAAATTCTGCCACATTTTTCACCTGCATATTGGCATGAATACTTTTAAACAGCATTTCCATTTGAGATAAATTCAAATGGCTAGGGGTTCCGCCACCAATATAAATAGTATGGGGAGTCAATTTCCCCTTTTCAGCAAATCTTTCTGCCCCCAGCTCCATTTCGTGGTGCAGACTGTTAAGGTAATCATCTATGTACTTCTCCCGCCCCGCAAAGGATGGAAAATCACAATAAAAGCATTTCTGCTTACAAAAGGGAATATGAATATATACGCCAAAATCAGTTGTCATAATCTGCACCAGCTCTATTATAGTCATAAAAAAAGAGGTATGTGATTACATGGCAATACGCACACACCTCTATTATATAGTCGTCGAAAGGGTGATTGTCCTGAGACATTAGGCTGAGGAACGTTAATAAACTGTTTTTTTCATACTTACACAGTGAGAAAACATCCACTGTTTGAGCGAAGCAACACCAAACGTATAAAGGCGAGCGAGTTTGGATTTTTCTCACTGACTAATTGAAAGAAAAAAATAGTTTTAGTGACGAAGCCGAGCGAAGGACAACACTCTTTTGACGTATTTAATCTATATTGAGTATCGCCATGAATGCTTCCTGTGGCACCTCTACCCTGCCCACAGCCTTCATGCGCTTTTTTCCTTCCTTCTGTTTTTCCAGCAGCTTGCGCTTACGGGAAATATCACCGCCATAGCACTTGGCCAATACGTCCTTACGCAATGCACGGACATTCTCACGGGCAATAATCTTATTGCCGATAGCTGCCTGAATTGGAATCTCAAACATCTGCTGAGGAATAATGGTCTTCAGCTTAGCAGCCAGAGAACGACCACGGGAAGCCGCATTATCCACATGAACAATGGTAGACAGAGCATCCACCGCTTCACCGTTCATAAGGATATCCAGCTTAACCAGCTTCGCTGGCTGATAATCCGCCAACTCATAATCCAGGGACGCATAGCCTCTGGTAGAGGATTTCAGTTTATCAAAATAATCATAGATAATTTCGCTGAGTGGAATATGATAGATTACCATAACGCGGTTCACATCCAGATAATCCATGCTCTTGAACTCACCACGCTTATTCTGGGAAATCTCCATAACAGCGCCTACGAAATCCTTTGGCACAATAACCGTAGCCTTTACAAAAGGCTCCTCAATATGGTCAATAGTTGTAGGGTCAGGCAGGTCGGATGGATTATCCACTGTTACCATTTCCCCGTCAGTCTTAAATACATGATAAATAACACTTGGTGCGGTGGTAATGAGCTTCAGATTGTACTCACGCTCCAAACGCTCCTGAATAACATCCATATGAAGAAGCCCCAGGAAACCGCATCGATAGCCAAAGCCAAGGGCAATTGAGGTCTCCGGCTCGAAAACCAGAGCTGCATCGTTAAGCTGTAGCTTTTCCAAAGCATCCTTCAAATTATCATAATCCGCACTGTCAACAGGATAAAGGCCGCAGTATACCATTGGGGTAACGCCACGATAACCAGGCAATGGCTCAGAAACACCACCCTCAGCCAAGGTAACGGTATCACCAACCCGCACATCACGAACCTGCTTAAGGGAACCAGCCAGATAACCTACAGAGCCTGGGCCCATTTCCTGAAGCTCCGTGGTCTGAGGACGGAAGCAGCCAATTTCTGTGGCATCAAAGACCTTGCCGGTGGCCATCATTTTAAGGCCCATGCCCTTTTTAAGAACACCATCCATAATACGGATGTGGGCAATGGCACCCTTATAGGAATCAAAATAAGAGTCAAAAATAAGAGCGCTCAACGGCTTATCTGCCTCTCCGGATGGTGCAGGGATACGCTCCACAATGGCATCAAGAATTTCCTCAATGCCTTCACCGGTTTTGGCAGAAGCCAAAATTGCCTCGGAGGCGTCAAGACCAATAACATCCTCAATCTCCTGCTTAACTCTGTCAGGATCCGCACTTGGCAGATCAATCTTGTTAATAACAGGAATTATTTCCAGATCATGCTCCAGGGCCATATAAACATTGGCCAGGGTCTGGGCCTCAACCCCCTGGGCAGCATCCACAATCAGCAGGGCACCCTCACAGGCCGCCAAAGAACGGGACACCTCATAGGTGAAATCCACATGGCCTGGTGTATCAATAAGATTAAGGCAGTACATTTCCCCATCCTTACCCTTGTAGTCAATGCGTACAGTCTGGGCCTTGATGGTAATGCCACGCTCCCTTTCCAAATCCATATTGTCCAGCACCTGATTTTCCATTTCACGCTTGGAAAGGGTGCCGGTATATTCAATAAGACGGTCGGCAATAGTAGACTTGCCGTGGTCAATATGAGCTATAATTGAAAAATTACGAATTTTCTTTGTATCCATAATCTCTTCCCTTCGAGTTAAAAGTAAACACAAATAGTCAAACTATTATAACCCAGTTGTTAATATTTTTCCATATTTATATAGAAAAAACTCCCATTGTCAAAAAAATAATCATAAATAAAATGTTGCATTTTTCATTTTGCCATGCTAGAATACATAGGTACTGAAATTTCAAGGGGGTGAACTAATTGCCAAACATTAAATCTTCTATTCTGAGTGTAAAGACTGACGCGAAGCGCCATGCTAAGAATCTGGCTGAGAAGTCTCGCGTAAGAACTGCTTCCCGCAAGGTTATGGACGCTGTTGAAGCTGGTAACGCTGAAGAAGCAAAGGCCCTCCTTGCACTTGCTTGCAAGACTATCGACCAGGCTGCTGCAAATCATGTATATCACAAGAATTGCGCAAGCCGTAAGAAGTCCCGTTTAGCTCGCAAGGTTAACGCAATGGCATAATGATTCGCATGAAATAAAAGCCTGTCTCCATTGGAGGCAGGCTTTATTACATTGCAAATTATTGGTCATTGTTACAAAGGGTAATAATTACGCTTTCCACCTCGGCATTGTCCAGGCGACCGGTTTTGGCTCCCAGATCACATTCCGCCAGCTGTAGAAATGCTTTTTTAAGGGTTTCCTCGGAAAAGCCCTGACATTCCCTGATTATCTTCTTTATGATATAGGGGTGAGATACCCCAATGGCCTGTCCCAGAGCCCTATCCCTAAGTCCCTTGTTCAGCATGGTTTTCGCCTGCCACATCTGACGAACGAAATGTACCAGCTGACCTATTATAGGCACTATATATACTCCCTGCTCCTGCTGCTTATTAAACAAGTACAGGGCTTTTTTTATGTCATGATTGCTTATGGCATCATTCATGGCAAAGCCGTAAATTTCTGGCATATCAGAAAAAACATGCACCAAGGTATCACGATTTATTAGCTTTTGCTCAGGCCCCATAAACAAGGACAGCTTTTCCATTTCCTTGTCCAAAAATCCGAGAGGAATATTCTCCATCATACTCACAGCCCGTACAAAATAGGCGTGGGCTTCCCTGTCCATGGTTTTGTGAATTTCCTGCAGCTTCCCCTGCAGCCACTCATCAATATTGTATGCCTTTACCGGATCCGCTTCCATAATATGAGCATGCTTGGAAAATTCCTTGTAAATTTTCTTACGGCCATCAGCCTTGCCCCGAAGCTCAAAAATAACAATGCTGAAATCAGGCATGTTGGCAAAAAGATTATATAGTCTTTTCTCCGTTGCTGCAGCCTTTTTGGCAGAGGCATTATCATCCCCTGCATTATCATCGCCTTTCTTGGCCTTAAACATGAAAGCATCTCTTACAATCATCACGTTTTTAGGCGAGAAAAAGGGCACCGTCTCCACCATGGCAATAAAATCAAGCATAGACAGGCTGCTGCCATCTACTATCTGCACATCCTCAACATTGTGGCCCTGGGGAAACAATGTATTTAAAATTGCTTCTTCAGCCTTCTGTATATAATAGGTTTCCTCACCAGACAATAAATAAAGCTGGCTTATATCCCCTTTTTTTAAGCGTGTCTTCAGTTCCCCAAAATTCATATAATCACCTTCGTATATTATACAGTGCTTATTTATCATACACTATTTGTGCATCAACACGCAATTTTTCTCCATTACTGTAAAAAACAACAGCCCCATTTTCATCAGTTCGCAGAACTTTACCGTCAGTACAGCTTTCCAGCCTGTCCAAAATCTCCTTTTTGGGGTGTCCAAAGCTGTTACCATATCCTACGCTGATAATGCTCCACTGGGGCTTTACTGCCTTCAGAAAATTCTCCGAGCTGGAGGTGCTGCTTCCATGATGGCCCACCTTCAATACTGTGCTTTCCAAGGCCGTTCCCCTGCTGCACAATATGCTTTCATGTTCAATGGACAAATCCCCGGTAAAGAGAAAACTATGGTTCCCATAAGATACCCGTATTAAATTGGAAAACTCATTTCCCGTACTTCCACCGGTCTTATTTTCCTCCGGAGCGTATAATACCTGGATTCGCACTCCGTCAAAGGTCATTTCAGTCCCCTCCTTAAGAGTAACCATAGGCTCTGTTTTCACGGTCTGATTAGCTTCACCAAAGGTTTTTAAATAGGCCCCCTGACCTTCATGACCTATCATAACTGCTCCCACTGGGATTTTACCCAATATACCTCCCACTCCTCCCGCATGGTCATCATGGGCATGGGTAAGCATAATAAAATCCAATTTACGCACTCCGTAATGAAGTAAATATGGTACATCCACCCTGGCTCCTATATCATAAGTTCCTTGACGGGTTCCTCCCGTGTCCACCATAAATGCATGACCATGGGGCGTTATTATCAGAGCAGCATCCCCTTGGCCCACATCCCGTAGGAGCGGTACTTTGATACAAATGTAACGATTATCGCTTAAATCAGCTTAACGATGAACCCACTATAAAACCGCACCGTTAAGCCATTCTTACTTTATATGGTTCACTTTTTAACTCCGCCCCGATTCTTTTATAAAAGGCCCAAAAATTATTTTCCTTCCATTATATATAGCAAAAAACTAACTACTAAAAAAACACCCCATTTAATGAGGTGTTTCTTACTTAAATTTCGCTGCCATCCTTAAATCGGTATTTGATTTTTCCTTTTTCATCCACTGTGGCATATTCTATGAGGCTCGTCCAAAGTTCATCATCGAAGTGGCTTATTTCCCCATTTACCCCCCTCAATTCCTTAATTACCGACTTTAGCTTTCTTACTTCCTTACGGCGTTTAGCAATTTTCTCATCAATGGTTACCAGTTCATTTCTTGCATCTTCGTATGTTTTTGTGATGTTTTCCTGCATTTGCTCAAATAAGCCCTGGTCCTGAAGTACTGAAGAATTGCTCTCTATCCCCACTGATATCTGCTCCATGCAGTTATCCATTATCGTGTTGAGTTCCTCTTTTCTTTTCTGGAGCACATCACAGTCTGAAATACGCTTTAATGCAAATTCCAGATTTGCTATATATTCATCCCGATTATCAAATATCTTATTAATGGCTTTTACAAATCCTTCCTTTATGCTGCCTTCCGTTACAAAAGGCGTCTTGCACCCTTTATTTTTATATTTATCATTACACTGGAATATTACCCTTCTGTACTTATCATTGGAATGCCACACTTTGGCACCAAGCCACCCCCCACAGGATTTGCATTTTATCCGCCCAGCAAATATTTTTCCGCTTATGAAGTTGTTACCATTTGAGCTTCTCCGCTGCATTTCATCCTGGACCAGATCAAATATCTTAGGCTCTATTATTGCCTCATGGTCATTTTCCACATAATACTGCTGAACCTCACCCCTATTTTTTATTCTTCGCTTGGAAAGAAAATCTGTCGAGTAAGTTTTCTGAAGCAGGGCATCACCCTTATATTTCTCATTTGAAAGGATACTCTTGATTGTATTTTGGTGCCACTTCTTTTTGCCGCTTGGAGACGGGCACCCCCTTTCCATCAGCTCCACTGCGATTGCTTTCAACGACAAGCCTGACAGGTAAAGTTTATAAATAAGCTTCACTGTCTTTGCCTGCTCAGCATTAACAACCAGCGTCCCGTCTGGGCCTTTATCGTATCCCAAGAATCTGCTATAGCCGAGGCTAACCTTGCCATCAGCATAACTTTTCCTCTGTCCCCATTTAACATTTTCAGATATGCTCCTGCTTTCTTCCTGGGCCAATGAACTCATTATTGTTATGAGGAGTTCTCCCTTTGCGTCAAGGGTATGAATATTCTCTTTTTCAAAATACACCTCAACACCTTTATCCCTGAGTTTTCTGACGGTTGTAAGTGTATCGACCGTGTTCCTTGCAAAACGGCTCACTGACTTGGTAAGGATCAAATCAATCTTACCCGCCATGGCATCATCCACCATACTGTTAAACCCATCACGGTTCTTGGTACTTGTCCCTGATATTCCTTCATCAGTATAAACTCCGGCAAAAGACCACTCCTTGTTTGCTTTTATATAGTCAGTGTAATAACTCACCTGCGCGTTATAACTGGTAAGCTGTTCCTCATTATCGGTTGATACCCTGGCATACGCAGCAACCTTTCTCACATCACATAAATCTTCCTCCCGCTCTATGATTTTCGTGGCGGGAATTGTCGTTACTCTTCTTTCCATCTCACTTCTCTCCTTGTTCCGTTGTCATAATTTATGGCAAGAACACCATCGCTGACATCTACTCTTTCAATACCGTCTGTGCTCGGAATGAGTTCATCAAGGAGTGCTGTTTTCAGGTTCCATTGGCTGCATTTCATTGGTTTCCTCGCTCCCTTGCACCTCCAGTAATCAAGTTTTTTGGCATCATTTCTTTTGTGGCAGAAATATTCACCGCAGTTGGTGCATTTCAGAAGGCCAGTGAACTTTGTCCCTCTTTTGCCTTTTGCAAGGCACCTGCGATGCTTTTCTACATTTTCTATATCTGACCAATAATCCTGACGGGCGGTAGAGATGTACTTTTTTGTCACATCCTGCCCGTCCTGCAGAGAGATATGAAGTTTATCACCAGATACGATTATCTCAGTAAAATCCAACCCATCTGTTATTTTCTCCAGCATCTTCTCATTCAGGTTTCTTCCGTCACACTTCTTATAATACTTTTTCCCGGAGCACCACCAGCCATCTCTACCACACCTCACATATCTGCGACCACATCGCCCGCATATAATTTTCCCGGTAAATGGGTAGACTGGTATGGACGGGTCCCTGAAATACAGTTCTTCTCTTCTCGCAGCTATTCGCTCCTGAACTTTATTGAAAGTGTCCATATCGATAATTGGTTCATGGTTGTTTTCAACATAGTACATAGGTAGCTCACCATTATTTCTTACCTTTTTATGTTCTATATCATCCGTAAAAAATGTCTTTTGAAGCAGCAGATTACCTGTGTAGGTGATGTTACTGAGCATCCCCCTTATGCTGGCTTCATCAAAATTTCCGCCCCGGAAACCTTTTATTCCTTTATCAGTTAATTGACGTGCTGTCTTTTCAGCCGATATTCCTGCAAGGTAATTTGCGAATATCAGCCTGACGACCTTGGCTTCATCAGGAACAATCACATAACTGCCATTCTCCCAATGATAGCCATAAATCTGCCCACTGCCATGCAGGAGTCCTTCCTTGAATTTTTTCCGGATCCCCCACTTTACATTTCTGCGTAACGACTGCACTTCTGCCTCTGCAAATGAAGCAAGTATGGTAATCCAGAACTCACCATCTGAACCCATGGTGCTGAGATTTTCTTTTTCAAACCGTACCTCTACACCAATTTCCCTCAAGTGCCGGATTGTATTCAGAAGGTCGACTGTATTTCGTGCGAACCTTGATATGGACTTGGTGAGGATAATATCTATCTTCCCGGCATCGGCATCCGCAATTAATCTGTTGAAGCCCTCCCTGTTTTCCCTGCTTGTTCCGCTGATACCTTCGTCAGAATATATCCCTGCAAAATCCCATGACGCTTTGGATTGAATAAGCCTGTTATAGTAACTTATTTGAGCTCCAATGGAATGATGCATCCTGTCGGTGTCTTTTGAAACACGAACATAGGCAGCCACTCTTTTCTTTTTTATGGTCTTTGCCAGATTAAGCGGCATTTTCTTTATTGTCTTCATAGACTACCTCCCCGACACTATACATCACTCTGCATCAATGCTAAGTCAAGCAAATGCTACCTATAATAGGATGATATTTTTCTTCAAATAATCTGGCCAAATCTATGAATTCATCATCAGTAATTATCCCATCATCCAGCCATTGTCTGATTGTGGAAACCGTACACTGATATATTTTTTCTCTATCAAAATCTTCCTTACGCATTATTTCCGCCCCCAAATCTGAAAAGGATATAACATTCATGTGTGCAGAATTTCTTTTTCTTTGATCCATATACAGTAAACTCATTCCCGCATTTCAGGCACTTACGATGCTGGTATGCCTTGCGATTAACCTTGTCAAGATTACCATTCCACCACTTCATTCTGCATGAGTCAGAACAGAACTTCTTTTCCTTACGGCCCTTGATCTGCTCCACTTCCTTTCCGCAATACTTGCAGTAATGCTTGTCATCGGCTTTTGGCTTGATTATTTTTTGTCTCCTGCAAAAACTCTTTATGGTATTTACCGAGATACCCAGCTCATTGGCAATTTTGATATATCCATATCCTTTTTCCCGAAGGTTCATGATCTGGTGCTTTTGTAATTCAGTCATCTGTACCACCTCACAAGTAAAAGGACACTTGTTGTATTTTTTAGAACCATAAAAATCGACCTCCTGATTATCACTGGAGGTTCATTCCAATTTTGAGCATAAAAAAAACAGCCGAGTTAAAACCCGGCTGGATAGATTATACCTATTTGATTTTAAATCGGCCTTAAATCGCGTCTCAGCAGGCCATTATTAATAGTGTATTGCCAATTTCTGCGGAATCGTATGCTCCATACGATATTTTTCCATTACTCTGCCAATAAACTTCAACGCCATCGTGTCATAACCATCTGCTTCATACCAGCAGTTGAAACTGTTTTCTACCTTGATAAGTCCCTTTTTTAAATATTTCGGATAATTAATACAGTCATAATTTTTGAAACACGACCTCTTAAAGCTGACCAATCCATCAGCCAGCATTCTCTCATTGGCATAGCCAGCTATGTTCTTATTATAACTGGCGTATTTGTAGATGACACTCTCATCATCTATCAGGAGAATCTCGGCTTCAATCCCCGTGCCGATTTTCATATTATCACCCCATGTAATTATATCTGTCCCCTCTCAACAGGACTTTTAGATTATACCATAATTTTTATAGGCATTAAATAGAAAATTGTATCTTTAGTAAATTAATAAAATAACTATAGAAAAATATTTTATCAGGTAAGTAAAAAAGGCATCTCTTGCGATGCCTTTATACATGACTGCTTTGTATCATTTTTTCTGAACCTTTGCTCAGCTTGACCTCAGAGTGCCATTCACATTACCTAATTGTAACACCAAAAGCGACAATGCAAACTGCCGCCCATCACTCCTGGTCATTATCTATAATAAAACTCCCAGCCGAAGCTGGGAGTCATTTAGGAACGAAATATTAAATTAGCGCATTTTTCTTGCAAGATATCACCTATGTCATTCATCGACAGCATAATTTATGTCCTTTGCTGTAACATAAGGAGTTACCATAGTCTGTGATTGCTCATCATCTTTCTGTTTGAGCCCCTGTACAGTTTCAGTGGAAATAACTGTTGGATTTTTCTCTAAACGAGTTGCAGGAGTTTTACTCTGGGAGATAATTTTTCCCTCTTTTCTGATAGTAGTGAGGGTGGAGCCATCAGACAAAACCTGAGTAGTCACCGTAGTTTTATCATCAACCTTTAAAGTATCATCGTAATTTGCTGGCTTATACTCCCTCATATTTTTCAATATCTTGGAAAATTCATCACTAACAGGTGCCCCTTTATTACTATCTTTTTTATCTTGGGACTGCTGCCAAATCATACTACTATTATTTTGTACCGAATCCATCTTCACCGTTATCCCCCCTTGCCTATATAAATAGTGAAGCTTGCTCAATTTGAAGTTAATTATATAGTATTATCACAGAAAAGTCACCTTAAAAACGGCAAGGCCAGCTGCCGCCCATCACTCCTGGTAGCGATGCCGATTAAGCAGAGAGGTAGTTCCCAGGCGCCAAGACTGCTTAATAAGCCTATTCCGGTTCAGGTGATATATACATTGTAGCAGATATTTGTACTGGAGGGAAATTGGCGTGTCCAAAAATATGGATATCCGATGGTTGACACTCAAACTTAACCTTCGTGACATCTCTCCCCTTTGGTCTCCTCCCCCGAAATTTGCTTGATATCCTCGCACTCACGTCAACAAAATGTGGACTCACCTACACACAGACACAAAAGCCCCATCACCCAACATACGCCCACCCCCAAAATACCATTACCTATCTTCAATTTGAATGAAAAACACAGTCGAATCGTTGATTGATAAGGCATCACGCCTCTGATAATATTAGCTAAACAGCTTTTAAATCCGAGCCAGGTGAGGAGGGGATATAAAATGGCATTTCGTACAGTAGAAATAACAAAACCAACAGAAATTCACATCAGAAGCAATCAGCTGGAACTGATGCAGGATGAAGGACAAGTGAATATTCCCGTAGAGGACATTGCTGTCATTCTGACGATAGGCTCCAACATTCGACTTTCAACCATGGATTTATCTATTTTGGCCAACAATCACGTTGCTCTTGTTACCCTTGACAATAAATATCTGCCCACTGCCTTAGTATTACCCTTTGAAGGAAATACCAGACAGTCCCAGCTAATTCATCGTCAAGTGGAATTTGGTAACGAAAATTATCAGAAGGTATGGTTTCAGATCATCAAGAGAAAAATAGCAAATCAGGCCAGAGCATTATCTATTCTCGGGTTATCTGGTGCAGAGCAAGTGGGAACCTATGCAGAAAATTTGAATATGGAGGAAACAGACTGCTCCGAGGCTATGGCAGCGAAATTGTATTTTCAGCACTACCACGAAGGATTAAACCGCAGGGGGGACGATCCCATAAACAGCAGATTGAATTATGGATATGCTGTAGTTCGAAGTGCTATTTGCCGTGCTATTGCTGCGGTGGGCTGTCACCCAGCTTTCGGTATTCATCACAATAATCAGCTTAATGCCTTTAACTTGGCTGATGATCTGATAGAGCCATTTAGGCCGATGGTGGATTTGGTTGCCCATGAAAATATTGACTCCAATGTAAACTTGTCCAAGGCAGAACGTTCTGCTCTGGCACGTGTACTGCATAATGCTTGCCTTGTAAACGGCTCCAAGGTAAGTGTCTTATATGCTATAGAGCTTATGGCTGAAAGCTATAAACGTATTCTTATGCGGGAATATAATGAGGACTTGGTACTTCCTACAGTTATTCCCATAGAATGTTTGGAGGGGATTACAGAATGAGAATACTTATTTTATTAAACCCTACTGGCAAGTGGGGAACCAAAACAGCTTATACGAATTTAAGAAAATTTCTTATTAAGGACGGATATTTGCGTATTGGCCCGGAAGTATTTATGCGTATCACCCCAAACAGAAAATCCGCACAAAAACACTACGACAGGATAAAGGACTACTTGCCGTCCAGTGGAACAGTATTAGCAATAAGGCTTACAGAAAAGCAGTATGCCAACATTACGTACCTTTCCGGAGAACCAGATTCGCAAGAAAAAATTGTTGGTAAGAACTGTCATATAATGATATAATTGCCCCAAAGATAAAAAATATTTGTATTGGTAGTGCTGAAGCCCCATAAAACCTACTACCAATACGACCCTCCGAAAATGGAGGGTCATTCAACATTTGGCGGGTCGTTCAACAGATAGTAGGAGGTTATTATGAAGAAATTTTGTTTTTTGTTTTTGATAATCTGTGGCTTGATGGTTTTCTGCCTTCAGGATTGTCAAGCGCGGCAGAAATTAAATCTTGCTGATCTGGAAAATAAATATAACGCCGTGATTGGTGTTTACGCCGTTGACATGGAGAATGGAAAAAAAATTTGCTACAAACCTGATACGCGTTTTTCCTACTGCTCGACACACAAAGTTTTTACGGCTGCAGAATTGCTAAGACAAAAAAATACCTCCGATTTGAATGAAATTCGTAAGTTTTCGGCGGAAGATATTTTGTCCTACGCGCCAATCACCAAAGACCATGTTGCTGATGGCATGACGCTGGCGGAAATTTGTTCGGCATCGCTCAGGTGGAGTGACAACACGGCGGCAAATTTAATTTTGCAGGAGATCGGCGGCGTGGAAAATTTCAAGGTGGCACTTAAAAATATTGGCGACAAAACTACCAAACCTGCGCGAAATGAACCTGAACTTAATCTTTTCAATCCAAAAGATAATCGTGATACTAGCACGCCGAGACAGATGGTAAAAAATTTGCAAGTCTATATATTCGGCGATATTTTGAGCGACGACAAGAAAAAACTGCTGATTGATTGGATGAGCGACAATTCCATAACCGACACGCTTATCAAGGCAGAAACTCCGCAAGGTTGGAAAGTTATCGACAAGAGCGGTTCAGGCGATTATGGGGCGCGGAATGATATTGCCGTGATTTATCCGCCCAATCGCAAACCCATTGTCATGGCGATAATGTCGCGCCGCACGGAAAAAAATGCAAAATCTGACGACGCTATGATTGCGGAGGCGGCAAAACGAATTTTTGATAATTTAGTATTTTAAAGGGGCTTGATAGCATCGGTATTGCCGATGGGCAGAGAGGGCCATCACGCAAAAATATTTCGCCAAACATTTATACCAATACGACCCTCCGAAAATGGAGGGTCATTCAACATCAAAGAGAAATATGAAAAAACGAAGGGGCCGGATAAGGAATTTATGAAGGCGCTCAGGATGGGAATCACATGGCTTGATAAGGCCCTCATCCGAAGGATGCTGATGCTTGAGCCGGACGCGCGGGAGGACCTCAAGCGCAACGCGGCGCACATGACCAATACGACCCTCCGAAAATGGAGGGTCATTCAACGAAGTTGGCGGAGGAATTTTCCGGCGACCCGGAACAGGTCTTGCCAGAAGCGGGACCGCTGGAATCGGCCAGGGCCTACCGGGAGAAAAAGGCCAAGCCTTTATGGGCGAAGATCGTCAAGGTACTGCGGTCTGTCTACCGGGCCTACTGCGACCTCAAATCCAAATTTGAGCGGCTGCAAGCGGACTATGGCCGGGAGGTCAGCAAAAACAGTTCCTTGTCAGAAAGGATTTACGAGGTCTGCGCCGAGCGAGACAGCCTAAAGGGAAAGGTCAGAGACTATGAGCGGGTCAGGCGGGCCATTGGCACGGAACAGGCGGACAGAATATTAGAGGCCGCTTACCAGCAGGAACAGGCCGAAAAGGAACGGAAACGGGCCGCAAGGCAAAAAACAAGGGTAGGCGCACGATAATCACCAAAACCGGAGGGTGTTCCAGTGAATGCCCTCCTGATTTATTTGGGGAATCGGGTAAAATAATTTCTTGTTTTTTAGAGCGTACTATGATATACTGCTATTATCCTGATTTGAGGAGTCTACCAAATATGCGGCAAGGTATTCTTAAATAAAATTTGATAATGGGCGCAAAAATGATTGCCCCTTGCAGGGGCTTAGTTTTTGTACCCAATTTAAGAATACTTTTGCCTTTTTAGTAAATATCGTGACGGACAGCGGCTTATGTAAGCCGTGCATACTTCTGTGTGTCCGAAGTCATGATCCCCAGCGGTAAAAGTATTAGCCGCTGGGGATTTTTGCGCCCATTTGGGCCTTGTACGGAGGATAGACATGAACATTATCAATATTGGGATTCTTGCCCATGTAGACGCTGGAAAGACGACCTTGACGGAGAGCCTGCTATATGCCAGCGGAGCCATTTCAGAACCGGGGAGCGTCGAAAAAGGGACAACGAGGACGGACACCATGCTTTTGGAGCGGCAGCGTGGGATTACCATTCAAGCG